>Ga0209077_1000491_pt1 | contig 10563 bp, 6 predicted proteins | sample PPLLak1March2015_FD_187247 | JGI IMG/M metagenome (GOLD analysis project Ga0209077, IMG submission 187247) | Freshwater sediment microbial communities from Prairie Pothole Lake near Jamestown, North Dakota, USA - PPLs Lake P7 Core (1) Depth... | ecosystem: Environmental > Aquatic > Freshwater >... | reverse complement strand
CGTTGGAAGAACTCGGCTTTGATTCCCTACGCACGTTGCTCCGGACGTGCCCTCAGACGTTCAACATCATCAATTTTGGATCTGACCGTCTACAAAATTATCTACACCAGCTCGTTTAGGCCTCATCGCTAGGGCGAGGGACAATCGCACGAAATGATTGAAACTAAGGCGGTTTGGATTGGTCGGGGCAGAGGGATTTGAACCCCGACTCCCTGCTCCCAAAGCAGGTTGGAGCCGAAAGGCCCCGACCTGCGTCCTGCCTGCGTTTGGAGCTGAACCTCCCAGATCGCGCGGCTTTGAGGTCATTTCCAATGATTACAGGAATTACGGCGAGAGGGGCCGATACCGGTCATGTGCGACGGGAAAAGTGGCACAAAAAGTGACACAGCGAACTGGGGTGAACCCCTCTGGTGAGACGGTCTGAATTGGCACACCCGTGCTAAATGGTTCCGAGCTGTGCGCTCCAGATCCCACCCACAGCTCGCTTTCCGATTGCCCGGGGTACCCTGTTTGACAGGAGCTTCGGCCTGTGATGGCTCGAAGTTAGCCATCACTGTTCAGGCTCGGTATCCGGGTTGTTCAGACAATAAAAGGCATAAGCACCTGCCTTCGAGGCAGGTTTGCCCCCATGAGAATAAGTAGTTGATTTATCGGTGTTTCTGGTCGGGGCAGAGGGATTTGAACCCCCGACTCCCTGCTCCCAAAGCAGAAACCCGGAAGCGGCGTAAGTGCTTGAAACGTCGGCCTGTATTTTTCAACAAGTTGCAGCCAGCTTGTTGAAACCTGTTGAGATTTGTTGAGCTTTGGGGATTTGAGTAGCTACGAAATTATCTACATCAGCGGAAAAGCACCGACTAGATCGTCAGGCCGACTCGCCATTCTCGGCCGGTTACCTGTGTCCCATTTCCGGCACGTTTGTTCGCACATCTGCCAACTGACAGGCACCGACTCCCTTGGTAAAGCAGCCAGGCGGGCGTTGGTTCCCCCTTCGGGATTCAATATGATGGCGGTCGAAGACCTAAAACATGCGATCCGGCTACAGCTAGGAAGCCAAGTTTCACGGGTGCCGTAGTCTTCTTCGCCAGGCTGTCCGAACTTGAATCGTGCGCCGATCGGCGAACGTCTTGGAAAGTTGCGATTCGCAAACAATTCGTTGACGATCGCTACCGGCGATTGCGTACGCCGGTCGGAGATCTCGAAGAAGCGCTCTTCCGCGCAGCCGCGCGCGGATCGTCTGAAAGAATCACGTCACGAGGCGAAAGAGCGAGACCTGATTGGACATACGATCGCTGAACTGACCGGCGAGCATATCTTTCTAAGTGCGGAGATTGTGAGGTCGGTGGTGATTTCTCTTGACGTGATTGGCGCGGCCGGTCCTTCGGGCTTATTCGGGCGTGAAGCCCAGTCGACGAAGCAATTCCTTCCAACGGGGGTCCGAATGGAGGGGGTCAAGAGGCGGGTCTGCCTTGAGGAAGATGACGAGATCGTTTCGTTCTTCTGCGATTTTAAATAACAGTCGAAAGGATTCATCCTTCTCGCCGAGTGCGGCGTAGGCACCGGCCGCTACCCCCCGGCTATCCACTGAGAGGGCCTCCATGTCTTTGAGCATCTGCCTGGCTTCTTGCTGCCTGCCTGCCCGAGCGTACAATTGGGCAAGGTGGGCGAGTTCCCCGCCGCCAGAAGCTCGGGCCTTCTCCCAGGCTGCGATTGCCTCGGCGTGTCGGCCCAGCTGGCTGTATACGTCGGCCAGGCGAGCGTAGGCCGCGTGATTGCGCGGCTCCAGTTCGATTGCCCTATTAAGGCGGCGGGCAGCGTCATCAAATTGCCTTGCCCGATAGAGAATTCTGCCAAGCCCTGATTGCACGGTTGAAGAGAGTGGATCTAGTTGCTCCGCTCTTTGCATATGTGCAATGGCTTCGGGGAGACGACCGACTCCCATCAGCAACATCGCATAGAAGTAGTGCGCGTCCAGGCTATTGGGATGGATCTCCAGCGCGCGTCGGAACTCCGTCTCCGCACCTGTCCAGTCCCGGTCGTAAGTGTATTTCGCACGGCCCAGGGAAACGCGTGCCTCCGCCAGGCCCGAATCCAGCTCAACCGCTTTCCGCGCCGCAAGGGTCGAGGGAGATCTCGTCTCTTCGAAGGGTTTCTCGCCGAAAATTGCTCGCGCCCACCAGGCGTGCGATAGCCCGGCATAGGCGGGAGCGTAGCTGGGATCAATCCGCGTAGCGGACTCGAAATAGTCTGCGGCCAGCTTTAGATCGTGTTCATTATATTTCCAAAGATGGTACCGCCCTATCAGATATTGCTCGTGTGCAGCTGGGTCAACCGGAATCGACGAAATCAGACGGTTCTGTTCTTCGGCTGAGATCTGAATTCGGATCTCTTCTCCGACCGCGCGCGCGACCTCCCCCTGCAACTTCAGTATGTCGGTCATCTCCCGCTCGTACTCGCTCGCCCAGAGGTGGGTGTCGGTCGGCGCATAGACCAGTTGAGTCGTAATCTTGATCTTTCTGCCCGCCCGTTGCACCGAACCCTCCATAACGGCATCTACATTCAGTTCTTGAGCGATATCCGGGAGCCGCCTCTTGGTTCCCTTGAAGCGCATCACCGAGGTCCGGGAGATAACCTTAAGTGCGCGCATCTGTGCCAGGCTGTTGATTAGTGCTTCGGTCATCGCATCAGCAAAAGAATCCTGGGTCGGGTCACTGGACAGGTTAACCAGAGGCATTACAGCGATCGATCGTATTCGAGGGAGAGCCGCGGATTGACTTGGACGAAAGACGATGAGGATGCTCCCGAGGGCGACCACGAGCACCGCGCCGGTCAGTATGAGTCGGCGACGCTCGAGGAGCCCGCCTTTTCGCCTGACCTCGGGCTGGCTGCTGGTAGTGGCAGCAGCCGACCCATTGTCGCTGTCCCAGCTTTCGTGCACCTCGGCCACAAACTGATAGCCGCGGGCGGGCAGAGTGACGATGTATTCGTGGTGGTCGGGGCGTTCCCCCAGCGCTCTTCGAAGCAGCGAAACATTGCGGGCTAACCCTCCCTCCTCGACAACTGTATCCCCCCAGACGAGTTGGAGAAGCTCGTCCTTACTTAGAGCCCGGCCTCGATTCTGCACCAGCGCCAGCAGGGTGTCCATGACCTTCGGAGCGAGTTGCACTGGTTCGTTCTTACAGTAGAGAAGCCTCTTGGTGGCATTTAGTGAGAAAGATCCGAAATCATAGAAATGCCTGATTTGCTTACTCATAACTCGGGCGAAGAATTCCGAATGAAAGCGAATGCCTCTTGTAAAGACTGGTGACCTGCGCCCCTGTTACGGTGTGGCTTGGATACCGCCGGCGATGGATCAATTTTACGCCGGCCGGACCGTGTCAGCAAGGATCGGACCGGCCGGGAAAACATCCGTACGATCGCGGGCAAATCCAGGAGGAGATAAAAATGAAATCCAAGTTTTCGAGAAAGAGGACGTGGTTGGCAATCGGTCTGGGTACCGTGCTTTTCGGAATCACCGGTTATCCGGCGGTCAGTGCATTAATCGCCACTGGCGACATCCCGTACTCGAACGTCATCGGCGGACCGGCGACAGTCACGGTCCGGCAATTGACTATTGCACCGGGAGAGGTTCTCGGTTGGCACTACCATCCCGGCTACGTGTTGACGGTCGTTAAGGAGGGAACGCTGACAGTGGAGGATGGTTGTGGCGGGGAGGAGGTCTACGCGGCAGGGGAGGCCTTTGAAGAGATTCCCGGTCGCGTGCACAGGGGGAAAAACCTCGGAACCGAGGAGGTGCGAACCATCCAGACCTTTATTCTTCCACCAGGAACCCCTATCTCCATAACCGTCACGGACAGCCAGGCTCTATGCGGTCCGCCGGCGAGTAAGGACGAGTGCAAGGACGGTGGATGGATGAGCTTCAGCCATCCGCGGAGCTTCAGCAGTCAGGGTGACTGTGAACAGTACGTGAATACCGGAAGGTGATCGTAAGATCGGGGCATAGGCGCCGAATCACCAGCCGGCCAAAGGCTGACCTCATTGCCGCTCTTTGCCCTCGAAGCGGGCGGATGCTATGGATGTAGTCGGACAAAGAAGTTTTGGCGCCCGTGGCGCGCCTACTCCCTTTATGATCCGACCGACTATGAACATCCGCCCGCGAGCAGTGCTTCCGCATTTTGGGGCATGACTGGTCAAGTTCGCGAATTTTCAGGTCTGGCCGTGCGGAACAATGAAGAGTCGGCCGGGGAACTCAGACGGCTCGCCACCCCGCACACCTGTCTTCTATGCGGGCGAGTTGCTTACGCTTGACGACCGGATAAGCGTTGAAACGAATCGGCTTCAATTCCTCACGGACGTTGCTCCTGACGTCCGTTCGGCACTTGACCCTCTACAAAAATATCTACAGTTGCTCGTTCTGACTCTTGCCGGTTCGTGAGATGTAGGCGCAGGAAATTCTTGAAAAGTCGGGCGTTGGATTCTGGTCGGGGCAGAGGGATTTGAACCCCCGACTCCCTGCTCCCAAAGCAGGTGCGCTACCGGGCTGCGCCATGCCCCGACTCTCGGCGTGATGGGCGTAGGTCTAACATGAGCGGAGGGAAACGATAAAGGCGCGGAGTCGGCCGTCTCAGGACAATTGGCCCCACAGACTATTGCAGGCAATGCCCCCGAAAGGATTTCAGGGGCATCGCGCGTTAGTCGAACTCCAATTCCGCTTTCGGCGGCGAGCTGCTCGGATTCAGCCTCTGCTCCGTAAACAGCGTCCCTGTGCGAGTTCGGATAATGCAGTTTGCGACCGCTGACCCTGACCCTCGGTAAGACGCAACGAAGTACGGGCGCGTCGGTTCGGGCAAGAGAATTTTGCCGGCCAGGCTGGACAAACCCGCCTCGATCTCCTGCGGACCGTCTTTAAAGCTGGTGTGAACTTTGAGAGAGCAGGACGAGAGCGAACGCCCATCCGGAGTCACGGTGCCGCTCAAATGCACGGTGCGCGTCGCTCCTTCCCATACGCCTCCGTAACCGGTGTAAGTCTTCTTCCAGGAGATCTCAAAACTCGTGCCGTTCCAATTCCAGGTTTGGACCCCGGGGTCTCGACGATTGATGGTGTAGTCCTGAGTATTCTCCCCGCTGCCGCCCCTGTTGTGGTCAAAAACCCCCCGGAGCAGGAACCGGACTGCAGTGGCCTTGTGAAGCATGGCAACCACAGACTCCTCGCCGAGCTTCATCGCTTCCGAACGGATCCGCATCCCGCCCACATCCAGGACAAGCTCGAGCTTCGCCTTTTCGGGGACATTGAGACGGCTCAAGTCGGCCGTGATCTCACCGCTACGCACTTCCAGTTTGATTTTGTCCCAGTTCTGCAGGCCGCCGTCCATGTAGAGGTGGAACTGCGGCGGATTCGCGCTGTTGAAAGCGAGGGGAGACGAATACGCGCTTCCCGCATTCTGGTGCACGACTCGCCCCTTCAGAATGCCCTTCTCGGCATCAAACGACTCCAGTTGCACCTTGATCCTGGGGATGTACCAGCCCGCAAGGGTCATGCAGGCTCGAACGGCAACCGGAATCAGGATCGAAGCCTGGTCCTGGACGCACGGATAGGTCATCCGCAAGGCGTGCATCGGGCTGCCCCAGCCCGTCGAAAGAAGCCAGCTTTCATGGGCCACCCGAACGGGGAGGTCGTTGACGGTCTTCATGTAGTAGCCCGAGTCCTCCTGGAAGTAGTTCGGGTCGAGCTTTGGCGAAGGGTACGGCTTTTGACCGTTGGCGTTTGTGACCGGGCGCCCCAGCCTGTCCGCTCCGGAAATCGTGTCCGGCGTGAAGAAGTTCTCCTGGGTGTACGTCGCGATAACGTCAAACAACGCCGCCGGATCTTTGGCGGCGCTGATCCGCTCCTCCAGATCCCGCTCGACGGGGCCGCCGGCATAACGCATGACGAGGGTGTGGCTGCAGTATGAATCATAAGGATCAGCCTTCAGCACGCCTTCGTTAGTGTTCGTTTCTCCGAAGCCGAAAGCTCCCAACGCCAGCCCGGGATGCGAGTCGTTGCGGACGTGGGCCGGAGAAGTCATGTCGGCCACGAGATGCATGGTCTCGCCAAGGGCCCGCCATGCCTTCACGAACAGTCGATCCTTCTCAATCGGGTCGGTGGCGGTAAAGGCGTCGCGCATGGCTTCCAACCCGCGCTCCCAACAGTACTCGTTGCGCCCGAGACCCTCTTTTTCAGGACCGGAGATGGCCCATTCGCGGGCATCGACGTGCGGATAGAAAGTCTGACCGAGCGCTTTCTTACTCAGCTTGGTGGATAACAACTGATAGTACCAGTCAACGCTCTCCAGGTGATCGGTCAGGCACGTGTTACCGCTGATTGCCTTCGGATCGTAGAAGTGGCGAAACGAAGCGTACAGCTCCGGCTCGTCCGCGGTGTAACCCCCTTCCTTGATCCACCAGATGTAATTGCCCTGGCGGTTTCCCGACTGGTAAAAGCTGTCAAAGTGCACCCAACCGGGCCGGACCACGCCTTCGCCGCTCAGCTGGCGGAGCTTTTTGGTCTCGTAGAAGGCGAAGATCGGATCCGAGCCGTCGGACGTCAGCAGGCGCTTGAGAGCCAGGCCGTTGATAATCCGATGGGGACCATCCTTCATGGTGCGAGGGCCGTCATCATTCTCATACGCAACGGTATCGAGAACACCTCCTAGCCACCACACACCGACCAGGCATAGGGCGGTCAGCAAAACTCTTGTGTAAGATACCGGGCGCTTCAATTGGGGAAGAAAACCAGTGGGATTGATCATGACCCGATAACCTCAGAAGGAATGCAGCACCCAGGTGTTCCCCAGGCGTTGGAAAGTCACGGCAAAAGCACGTCCATTTTCCGTGAACTCAAACTCAGCCAGATCGCCTTCCGCAACGGTCAGACGCGCGTTTGCAAGGAGTTGTGCGAACCGCTGCATCCGTTCCGGATGGCCCTCGAAGCTTGACCGGATTTGATCGCGTGTCTCCGGGAGGGAAAGGGACTGCGCCTGCGCAACATTCCCGCTGCCAAACGCCCTTGCCACGCGCTCGAGATGCGGGCGGATCTCGCGTTCGCTCGTGCCGAGGTCGGGACTTCGAAGGCCTTCACCTCCCCAGTCGGCATCTGCCTCCTGCCCGGCCGCTTGCTCGATCGGGCCGGCGCCGGAAGGCGCCCACCAGTATCGATAACCGACGTAACCGCCTGCCGCCACGAGACCGAGGATGACGAGAGCGCCGCAGCCGAGGAGCGAAAGGGCGACCGGCTTGCGGAGGGCCGAGCGTTCCCTTTTTGCAGCCGCATGGAGGCCCTGCTGCGGAGGAGTCAGAGCGGGTGGTCCGAGTCTCTGCCCGCAGGCCCGGCAGAACCGGGCGGCCGCGGAAACTGCCTGGCCGCATCCTGGACAGAATCGCGGCCGCGGTCCTGAGCTGTCAACGAAAGACATCATCGCAAAGAATGGAAGAAGCATTTTGTAAGCTCACTTGGCTCGGATGTAGCGTACGGGGTTTTCAAAGCGCCGCAGAGCGACGAGAAGCGACATCGTTTCGTGACGCGATCAGGAAATGGAAACGTCAGATCCAAAAACCACAAGGACGACAAGGACGACAAGGACAACGAGGAGCACGAGGAATGACTTAGTTTCCGGCGTCCTTGTTGTCCTTTGCTTGTTGAGTCCTTCAGATCAGGCGTTTCAGAACGAACCTGAACTCCTTCTGCTCGGAGCCGCGCGTCACCGTCAGGCGGATTTCTTTGCCCGGTACGCGGAGCGATTTACGGATGTCGGGCAGGGTAAGATCCTGAACCGGGCAGTCGTCGTGAACGGGGTCAGAGCTTCACAATTCACAATTCGCCGATTGTGAATTGTGAGGGTCTGACCCGTTCATGGGTGGGACCAGCTCGGACCGAGCTTGTTGTTGGCGATGCGGTAGGCTGGAGGCAAATCGGTGGGTCAAAAAGTCGGCTTGCAGCTGATTTGGACCGGGTATTTCGCTTCTAAGACCTGTCGGAAGCGTTCAGCAATGGACGGTGAGCCGCCCGCTACGGTCGGGCTGCTTGAGCGCGAGCAGCGTATTGCATACCTCAAAGGTCAGGTTCTGCCCCGAGGTTAGGCGGCTCTCCTCGCTCACCTCCAGCTGGTCGGCCAGCAACCACCCGGCGACGCTCGCCTCGCGCTTCGTCTAGATTGAATACTCTGGCCTGGCCCGGGCTGGTGGACTGGAGGCAAACGTAAAAGGCACCCTATTGGCGAGCGCGGGAGGTAATGCCGGGAGCGCACTCACTTTGACGGATGTATCCTTCTTACAGAAAGATGGACAGCGATTTACCAAGAAGCCTCTTGATATGCTTTTCCAGGAACCGATAGAGCGGGCAATGGCGTCCTGGAGACTGGTCAACGAGACAGGGAAGGAAGTCTCCTTGCCCTTAGTTGTTGAGTATCGACTGGAAGGAGCGGTGTTTGGCCCCGATCTCGAGCAGAAGAACATGGTCATGTTCAAGGATGGCGGTCTGACTATCCGAGTCATAGCCAGAGCCGCCGAAGTTCAGCCAAGAGGAGCGCCGACTAATCCCTGAAGCGTATCGGGGCCGTATCGGGGGGGCCGCGTCTGCAATTTCTGAAATTCGGGGACAGTCTGGACTGTGGACTGAACCCTTTGACTGAGACAAAGAAATTAGAGACAGGTTAGCAGTCACTGCTTTCGCTTACCGCACGGCGGTCCATGGCCAGGACATTTCGTTGTTCAGGTGCGGACGGGATGACCACTGGCCGAAGACCTGCCTTCGAGGCAGGTCTGTCTGATGGACAGAATTAGTTGATAATCGGGTTTTCTGGTCGGGGCAGAGGGATTTGAACCCCCGACTCCCTGCTCCCAAAGCAGGTGCGCTACCAGGCTGCGCCATGCCCCGACACAAGTGGTAAGACGATCAGGTCCGAACGTTGGCCAGTTTAACATGAGCCGGGAGGTTGGGAGAAGTCGGTTCCAGCCCCGACCTCTGGCCTGCTCGCCGTTCGTGCTCACGCCCATTGCCGTCATTTTGCTGCCGGCTTGGCGGTCAGCTGGCCCGCGGCACCTTTTACCTCGCCCGGGCACGGCTGAAATCCGGTATAGAACGCATGCCCGGCCTTGTCGAACTCTTGCGTGCGCCCGAGCAATGAATCCACTCGTCCGATCGCTCCTTTCATGGCCGCAGTCCGATCGGCTTCAGGCGCCGAAGCTGCCGTCTGCAACTCGGTTAGCACGGCGTCCCATTCGTCGAGCGTCTTCTGATACTCGGCTAACGGACCATCCTGATATTCCTGCACGCAGCGCCCGAGATTCTTCAGGCCCTGGCTGGTCTCGGCTATCCCACCGGATTTTGCGCCCAATCCGGGCCCCGTTCCAGACTTACCGGTCTGGCTGCTCCCGGTTGACTTTCCAGTCGGCCCGACCTTCCCGAAGCCGGTTGCCTGGCCTTTTCCGGTGCTCGATTTACAGCCGCACTCCCCTTCGTCATACGGGAGTCCGAAGTGCCGCGGCGCAGACGTGGGCGGAGGCGGAGAAGGAGGCTCTTCACCGGGCGGTTCGCTCGGCGGCTCGGACGTCGGCGGCTCGGTCTTGGCCGGCGGCTGATCCTTCGGAGGCTGCGGATCCTTCTTGGGCGGTTGCTTCTTGGTGGGCGGCTCGGTCGGTGGTGGCGGAGCCGGCTCCCCGCCCGTCCGGCAGATTCGCTGACGCCGAACCACGTCTTCCTTCATCTGTCGCCAGTGGTCGATCCACTTGTTATTTGCCTCCAGTTGATCCGCCGTCCCCTCAAGCGCGCCCAGACTTTTACCAAATTCTGTTGCTGCCTTGAGCGTTTCAACCCCGGTTATTATGGCACCCGCAACCGCCATTTTCGCTGCGGTAACCGTCGCCATGAGACCGGCGGTTGCCGCCGAGTCACCCCCCTTCATGCCGTCATGTATTATGTTTCCGTACTCCCAGATTTGAGCAGCCGTGTGAACGCTGTGGCTCGCCCCACCCGACAGTGGTCCGATGATCATGCTGCCCGTTTTGAGCAGGAGCTCGCCCGTCGCATCTCCGATCTTCTCGGCCTCCTCGAACTCCTCGCTTTCGCGTATGTGTGCATCTTCTTCGTACGCCTGCTTGAGATTCTCGTCGACGATCTTCTCCTCCTCGGCGAGTTTTGCCAGGACTTCGTCATCACAGGCCACCACTTCAACCTCTGCTACGGGACCGGTCGGCCCTCCGCATTTGGTACTCGCCTGGAAGGTCGTCTTTCCTTTTCGCAATCCCTGCAGGAGAACCTCGGTTCCCTGGCCCACCACGGTCAGCATCCCGGGATTCGCGGTCTTGTAGACGAGCAGATCGCCGGCGCCTTCCGGCTGAACGGATACCGATACACTCCTCGTCGCCTCGGTCTTCTTGCCGGACTCATCAAACAACCCGATTTTGGGAATCGGCTGGCCGTCATTGATCGCGTCAAGGCGCAGGCAAGTGGCCGGCTGTGAAGTCTGTCCTTTCTTTCCGTCCGGCGCAGAGTACTCGACGTGAAGGGTTGCCTGTCCTGGCGCCGTCCCG
>Ga0209077_1000484_pt1 | contig 10644 bp, 6 predicted proteins | sample PPLLak1March2015_FD_187247 | JGI IMG/M metagenome (GOLD analysis project Ga0209077, IMG submission 187247) | Freshwater sediment microbial communities from Prairie Pothole Lake near Jamestown, North Dakota, USA - PPLs Lake P7 Core (1) Depth... | ecosystem: Environmental > Aquatic > Freshwater >... | reverse complement strand
GCCGAGAACTTGGCCCGACGGTAAGGGATTCTTGATGAGTTCTGGACGAAGATGATCTCTGCGGGCTCAGGCACTGTCCTCCAGCGAACACCCACGGCTCTTTTTTGCGGCGATCAGAGCATCCTGGGCGGTGGAGCAAAAGGGCGACGTGGGTTGCGGTCTCGGCGGCATTAATAGAAGCTTACAGCACCGCCAGAAGGTCCGGCGGCCATGAGCCGCGCGAACTCTTGGAAGATCAGGTGCTCTTCAGGCAGTTACTCGCAATAGGGGCATCGCAAAGCATCTTCTCCTGTCGGATTCCGTTTACTTCTGAACGAGCGAAAGCACCTGGTTACCGAAGTCGAGATGGAGACGGGCGAGACCCAGGGAAGCCGTTCCAAGGAAACCGTCCACGGAGCCTGGTTTTTTCGCCTGTAACAAGACGATGGGAAGGCGGTCAAGCTCCGTGGCGCCGAGCTGAACGGTGGGTAATGTGATCTGCCGCCCGCTGGCCGTCCCCGCGCTATGCGCTACTTTAACCAGCTTCTCGTCGAGCGCCCGTTTATCCAAGCTCTTGACCGCACCAGCGTAAACGGCCGTCAAATGCGCGCCGGTGTCGATCGCCAGTCGAATGGTCTCTCCACTCATGCTCACAGGGACAATCAGTAACCCCTCCTCGTTTCTGAAAGGCACCTTGGGCCCCGCGACCGGCTGGTCCTCGAACACCAGCTTGGAGTTTTCATAGTCGATCGTGAAAGAGCTGCGCCCGAGGATGTCGAGTCCGATCACAACGTCGATATTGTTCAAAGGCAGGTCGGCGGCCAGACAGGAGCGGGATATAACCCGGCTTCCAAGTTGCAGATCACGAACAACGACCCGTTTGACCTTCAGGTCCCGGCCGAACGCCGCGGATCTGATTCGCAGGTCCGGCAGCTCACGCAGTCCCGCTCGCTTCGCCAGCTTCCGATCTACGAAAGTATCGGTGGTTCCCGTGTCGATGAGCAGGTTCACTTTCCGGTCGACACCCGGCAGCGAACCTTGGACGACGACCAAGTAGCCGTTTCGAAGTTCGAACGGCACTTCATCGCGCGGGTCCTGGCTGCTGGACTGGCCGGCGGACACTGCTTCGAGGGAAGGGAAAACCATACCTGCAACCGAAGGTGTCCTACTTGCGGCCAACTCGTGCCATACCTCCTGCTCGACCGCAACTGCTGGGCCTTCTATGCGCTCCGACAAGACATTGAGACGATCTGCAATTGCCCGCATCTCCTTTGTGACCGATTGTCTCCTCCCGGGTAGCAGCCGGAGCGGCAGCAGCCGGAGAATCTCGTCGTTGAGACTCTTCTGTCTGTCCGCCAGTTGCAGGAACTCGGGATCCGTGACTGCTTGGCGGACGTGCGCCAGCTCGTGCGCGAGCGCCTCGCAGTACCGCTTCTCTCCGGTCAGTCCCTGGTAGGCCACGAAACCCTGCTCGCCTGGGATTCTGTGTCCCGAGGCCTTGTCGATAACCGTTGTACACAGGCGGATGGTAACTGCGGCCAGCCGCCCGCCCAAGGTCTTCGGCTGTCTGTCGAAGACGCACCTGCCTCCTACATAGTCATACCGACCTTCTGCTTTCGTCATCTCGATGTGGATCGGCAGACTGCTCGCCTTGGCCCAACTGAATAGTCGATAAAGAACCGGATGCAAGGGTTGACCAGCGCTGTTCCGCGCCAACACGACCTGCTCCATGGCTCTCCAGGTCTGGAGCTGTTTGCGGTCGAGTCGATCCGTGATGATGCCGGCTGTCCGATTAGCGCCCGCCTCGCCGCTCGGTACGTCCGCCGCGCTGGCGCTATGGACGGAACCGCTGAGAAACATCGTCGCTAGAGCCAAGGCGTTGATCGTGGAGTGTCGCATGACCAGCTCTCCTTTGTGCGTTGTGCGCTTCAGGTCTAGCTGGCCGCTGTTCAGGAAGTCGTGACCCCCGGTAATCCTTCCTGTCGTCTTTTGGTGGACGAGTTGTCAGCCTGGTGTAGAGAAACCGTCAGGACCCGCGTGACTATGTCATCTGGTTAACTTGGGCCAACCCGATTGGATTGGGCAGGGTTCTGAGATAGAATCCCCATTGGAGGAGCGGATGGAAGCCAACTTCCACTTGGGAGATTGGAACGTCTATCCAGCGCTGAACCGACTCGAACGAGCTGGCGAGGTTCGGCATATTGAGCCGAAAGTCATGGATCTCCTCGTCTACCTGGCTCGTCACCCCGGAGAGGTCCTTTCCCGCGAGCGACTCCTCCAGGCGGTCTGGCCCGACACTTTCGTAACCGACCAAGTATTGAGGCAGGCTATCGTTGAGATACGCAAGGTTCTCGGCGACGATCCCGCCGCCCCAGCTTTCATTCAGACCGTGGCGCGCCGGGGCTACGTTCTGATAGCCCCGGTTGCGCGCGATATAGCGAATTCCCCGCATGCCGCCCAAGTCGACGGCGATGTCGCTTCAAACCTTCTGCCCGTATCCGCGCCGCGCCGTCGACGGGCGAAGCTTTGGGGTGGAGCGGCAGCGCTGCTTGCGGTTCTGGTCTTTTCGCTATCGTGGTACCTGTCACGCCGGATGGGAGAAGCTCCCAGCGAACGGCTGCTTATAACTCCTCTGACTTCCCTGGCCGGTTCCGAGAGGATGCCGAAATTGTCCCCTGACGGCAGGTTTGTCGCTTTCGTATGGGATGGACCGTCCCGGGACAACTGGGACATCTACCTGAAGCAGCTGGGTTCGGGAGGTCAGATCAGGGTAACCACCGATCCCGCCCCGGAACATTCGCCTGTCTGGTCTCCGGACGGGACCCAGATCGCTTTCGTACGTTTTTCGGAAGAAATTACATCCATCTACACGATTCCGTTTCTGGGCGGACCGGAGAGGAAACTTTGCGATCTTCGAGGACCCGCAGAGATCCTAAAGGGGTACTGGGTTCCTGTTCTGGCGTGGTCTCCAGACGGGCACTGGCTGGCATTTGCCGAGAAAACCAGCGTGCAGGTCCCTGTCCGGATACAACTGCTGTCGCTCGACACGCTGGAGGAAAGGCCTCTGACGTCTCCTCCTCAAGGGGCATTTGGCGATTTCTATCCGGAGTTTTCGCCGAACGGCAGGCAAGTAGCTTTTATGCGGACAGCAGTGTGGGGAACCTGCGAGCTCTGGACACAGCCGGTGTCCTCCGCCGAGGCCACCCGGATCACTCCAGAAAGCTTCCCGAACATGGGGAAGCCGGCGTGGACCGTCGACGGACGCGAACTGGTATTTCCCGCTGGCCATGGTCGCCAGCATCTCTTCCGTGTCGCCACCAGTGGGGGACAGCCGGAACTTGTTGCCGGCATCGGAGAAGGCGCGAGTTGGATTACGATCTCCCGAAAGCGCATGGTCTACGAGCAGGGCTGGGCACCTGCCAAGAACATATGGCGCATGCGCGGTCCTGACTACACGGGGAGAGACCGCGCCGCGGCCCCGCTGATGGTTTCCACGCGCGACGATGGATACATGTACTATTCACCAGACGGCAAGATGATCGCCTTTGAGTCGAACCGGTCTGGCTTTGGGGAAATCTGGCTCTCGACCAGCGATGGATCGAAGCCGGTCCAGTTGACCAATCTGCGCAGGGAAAGCGGGACCCCGCGCTGGTCGCCGGAGGGAAAGCGGATAGCGTTTGATTCCAGACCCCAAGGGGACAGCGAGATCTATGTTATCAATGCGGATGGCGGAAGGCCCCGGCGGATGACTCATAATAAATCCGATGATGTCGTTCCCAGCTGGTCGAGAGACGGCCGCTGGATCTATTTCACATCGAATCGCAGCGGCAGTCGTCAAGTCTGGAAGATGCCTTCAGATGGAGGCCAGGCGGTTCAGATCACAAGGCGGGGTGGGCACGATGCCGTTGAGTCCTTCGATGGCCGCTTTGTTTACTATACCCAGCCGGGGCAAAACCTTGTTACGGGCCCAATCTGGAAAGTCCCCTGCGAAGGGGGCGACGAAACCCTCGTTCTAAACCGAGCAATACATTGGACCGACTGGACACTGAGACCTGAAGGTATCTACTTCTCCACCCAGATCGGCAAGAAGCACATGATCGAATTTCTCAGCTTCCAAACCGGGAAGACGGCTTCCTTCTTTGAGGAAGAGACTTCAGACTTCCGAGGACAGCTCGAAATCTCCCCCAACGGACAATGGCTTCTTTACGCAAGCCGCCCCCCGGGCGATTCGGATCTTGTGTTAGTCGACAATTTTCGATGATTCGCATGGGATCCCGGGCCTCGGTGACTTGAGGAGAGCCAATGAAACCTGAGCGGTTCGGACGAGCCGGTCAGGTCCTTCAGTAGGCGCTCAGCCAGCCTCCGGACATCACTGAGTCATCCGTCTGTACCGTCTGAACTGTTTAGTTGCCCAGACGGCAAGTGACGAGAGCAATGCGTCGACCTGGCAGACGCCTGTCGACTGATGGCAATCCTCCCGCCGCACCCTGTCTTTTGTGCAGGGTGTCGGGGTCAGCGGGGGCCAAAGGCAGGAGGGTGCGGGAGCCCTGTAATCCTTGTAAAATCTGCATTTCCCCTCTTTCTCAGTTTTTGCGGGGAAAGTGCCCGGAAACGTTCAACCGGTCAGTCTTTGGATCTGACCCGCTACAAAATTATCTACACTTGCCCTTTTGGGTGCCTAACCGCCGGCGATACTTCAAGCGTAGGAACTGCTTTAAAATCAATCGGTTTGGATTGGTCGGGGCAGAGGGATTTGAACCCCCGACACCCTGCTCCCAAAGCAGAAACCCGGAAGCGGCCGAAATGTTTGAAAAAGCGGGCTTTAGTTTTCAAAGAGTTACCGCCAATCCTGTTGAAACTTGTGGAGCTTTGTTGAGCTTTGGGGATTTGACTAGCTACAAAATTATCTACAGCAGCGGAATGCGAACGTCAGAAATCCTGAGTGATATTCCTCAAAGCATTTAGTTGAACTGAACTGATCGGATGCTACGACTGATGAGCGCGAAGCGTACCTCAAGCGGCAAGATTGGAGCTTAGGACGGAAACCGAACACCTGCAGGCCAAAGCGGCGTCGCCAGGAATCCTGATCAAGCACCGGATTCCTTCTGCCGCCGCCCTCCACATTGGAGTCGTGGTCCGGCCACAGCACGCGACGACGGAAAATGCAGCCATGAGCTAAACGCTATCGACACAAGGTTTCATTTGTAACCGGGATCGACGTTCAGAATGGAATAACGGCATCATGGACTGCGGACGCCCTGGATCTGGCCCATCATCACCTTCACTGCCCGACCGGAGCTGTCGCGACTGAAGACGACAGACAAACCTGTGGTTGTGAAGAACTCATCGGCAGTCGCGGGGTAGATCTCGGTCTTTGGGTATGAGCCCAAACCCTTCAGCTCAGCGAACAATTGGCTCCCTTCGCGCGACACCTCGTAGTAAACCGGCGCCCCTGATGGACCGGGTGGCAAAGAATACCTGCCAACCAAGCCGTCCAGTTCGTTCCGGGTTAGAGTCACGGTATCCCGCTCGACCGGAGTCCGTGACGGCCATTGAAATTCGGCGGCAATGCTCATCAACACTTCGGTGATAAGAGGATCAGCTCGATCCGCATTGGCCATGATCGCGGCGCCTTTCCCGATGGCAGGATACATGACTAACAGGGCTCGATAACCCCAGATCGATCCCAAATGGCGAAAACTGAAGGCTTGGTCCGCTCCTTCGACGATTAGCCCCAACCCGAACGGCGGCTTCTGCACCGTGAGCATCTCCCTGGCCGTTTTCTTCGATAGCAGTTTGCTGGGCCGCCCGTTCCACGCATTGCTGATCTCTACCGCCCACTTGGCGAGATCGGTTGGCGTCGTCCACAGGCCGCCGGCAGCCAACTCGGGCTCAATCGGCCATTTGCCATGCACCACTTTTCCCTCGCCATCATGCCCACTCGCGGCTTCTTTGCGGCGCGCCACCGGAAGCGGCTGATCGTACGTGCTCAACATCATTCCCACTGGCTCAAATACGAGACGCTTCATCAGGGAAGGAAAAGACTCGCCTGTCAAATCCAGCAAGAGCTGCTGCATAACCATTGCCCCACCACCGGAGTAGCGCGAGATCGAGCCCGGAACTGTATCCACTCGAATAGGGGGGTTATTGGCCGGCTTTTCACCGTTCAAGATCTGAAACAGACTGGGGATCGCATCGCCCGCCTTATAACCGCCAAAGCCCCCGACTGTGAGTCCTGCGGTGTGACTCATGATCCGGCGAAGTGTCACTTTCTCCTGGAGTTGGAATTGGTTCTCTGGCACTTTCCAAGACTTGAGATAAGTATTGACATCTTCATCGAGCGACAATCGGCCGCCTTCGACCAGGGAAAGCGTAGCTGAGGAGGCGACGGGCTTGCTGATCGATTGGGCTTGGAACAAGGTCGAGGTTGTAACCGGATCTGCGGTTCCAGCCTCCTTTAACCCGAATCCGCCGGCCCATACCACTCGGCCACCATCGATGATTGCAACGCTCACCCCCGGTACACGGTGTTCCGCCATCCGTTCGGCGATCGTCCAGCGCTCAACCGGTCTGCCTTTGATCGCGATCGGCAGGCGAAGACCGTGAAACACACGATCGATACGATCGTCCGCCGGCTTTTGAGCAACTGACTGCGCCACACCTTCGGTTGCCGAGAATACGAGGAAGCACAAGAAAAACACTTTGTACCGGACCATTAGTTAAGCTCCAGCTCTAAAGTTGGGCCGGCGCGACGCCGCGGGCCGAGAGCCTTGGAAACAGTGAGAGCAAACGTCATGGATAAGCATGGAGGCGCTGCCTCCGGGATATGGCCCGAGTCTATTCCTGACGTATTGCAGTCAGCGGATCGATTCTGGATGCGCGTCTTGCCGGAACATAGCTGGCAATCAGCGCCACCGTAGTCAACAGAACCGCGACACCCAGATACACCCCAGGATCGGTCGGTTGCACCCGGAACAGCATGGTTGTAAGTAGCCGCGTGCCGGCAACGGCGGCAGCGAGGCCCAGGACTAAACCGATAGCTGCGTGCGCCAGCCCCTGCGCAAGGACTAGCCGAAGTACAGAGCCCCTACTGGCGCCCAGCGCGATCCGCAGGCCGATCTCGTTCGACCGCCGGCCTACCACGTGCGCCATCACCCCATAAACACCGGCCATCGCGAGACACAGTGCCAGGCCCGCGAAAACCGCGACCAACAGCGTGCGAAACCGGGGCGCGGCAACACTCTGGTAGAGCATTGCTTCCATCGTAGTAAACTTCATTGGGACGTCCGCCGACCTTTCACGGGCCAACCGCCGCATTGTCTCCGCAAGGGCGTTCGGATCGCCTGCAGTCCGCGCGACAAAGCTCAAAGTCGCTCCGTTGAACGCGTGCTGTCCATAGGTCATGTAGCACTCCGGCATCGGTTCGCGCTCCGGGCCGCGTTGCCTAACGTCACCAACGACGCCAATGATCGTCATGCCTTCCAGAGAATCGAACGGACAGAAGATGGTCCTGCCGAGCGGGTTCTGGTTGGGAAACGATTGTTGCGCCAACGCTTCATTCACCACGGCGACTAAGGGCCGATCCAAAGTGTCGATATCGCTGAAGTCACGTCCGCTCCTTAAGGGTATTCCGAGCGCTGAGAATGTGCCGGGGGTGACAATGGAAACGACTGCGCTCGGCGCACGCGTCCAATCCGGCTGCGCCGGCAACTGGTCGATGAGATAACTTACCGTCGAATCGACGTACCCGGGCGGGGCCATCGTTGCCCCCGCAGCCAACACCCCGGGCAGCGCGCCAATTTGAGAGAGCACATCTTTGAAGAACTGGCGCGCGCGAGTTGTTTGATATTCACGAGCTGGCGGCTGCGTAGCTTGAGGCTCCGCCAACGAGGGCGGAGTCGGCGCCGCCGGCACGGTCGCGCGCATGACGAGCACATTTTCAGGGCGAAAACCCAAGGCCACGTCCTGCAATGCCGCGTAGCTCTTGAGCAGGAGACCTGCTCCGCAGACAAGCACCGCCGCCAGCGCGATCTCGGTTACCACGAGTGCTCCACGCATGCGGACGATCCCGCCGCTGCCGCCCAACATGCGCCTTGCTCCCTGCTTCAGTGCGTCGCTTAAGTTGATCTTTGCTGCAAAGAACGCAGGAACCAGACCGAACAGCAGGCTCGTCATCACCGCCATGGCTACAGTGAATGCGAGTGCCCATCGATCGATGCCGATTTCGCCAAGGCGGGGCAGGTCGGCAGGGGCCAACGCTACCAGCGCCTTGGTGCCCCACCAGGCGAACAGGAGGCCCGAAGCGCTCGCCACAAAGGCCAGCAACAAACTCTCAGTGACCAATTGCCTCACTATACGCCGCTGACTTGCGCCCAGCGCAGAGCGAACAGCGATTTCGCGGGTTCGCGCCGTAGCCTTTCCGAGCAGCAGCGTCGCTGTGTTCGCACACGCAATAAGAAGCACGACGGTAACGGCGCCCAGCAGGAGATAGAGCGTGAAGCGAACGTTACCCACCAGGTCATCCCGCATCCTCGTCAACGCAACACTCCGGCCCCTGTTACTCTCCGGATACTGCTGCTCGAGACGCCGGGAAATCGAGGTCATCTCGGTTTGAGCCTGTTCGAGGGAGATGCCCGGTTTGAGCCTCGCGACAGCCAGGTAGTTCTGCGCCGAGCGTCCGCCCGGTTGTCGTCCAACCGCCGACACCCATAAATCCGTCTCGCCCGGGAATCGGAAACCCGGCGGCAGGACGCCAACAATGGGCCGCACTCCCAGGACACGGACTGTCTGACCCAGCGCGCGAAGGTCGCCACCAAAATGGCTTTGCCAGTACGCGTAGCTGATCATCACCGCCCCGCTACTGCCTGGCTTCATTTCATCGGCGCTGAAAAAACGGCCGGCGATCGGCTCTTCAGCAAAGACGCGAAAGAATTCAGGACTTACGCTGGCGATTTGGGCATACTCGGCAATGGTTCCCCGTATCACCGGAGCTTCGAACGAGGAATAATAAGCCATCGCCTCGAATGAAGAACTCTGGTCGTGCCAATCCTGGAAGTCTGGGAACGAGACTTGTTTTGAAAGCGCACTGGATGCGTCACGCATCGTCGACAGATTCGAGAAAGTCACAATCCGGTCGGGATCGCGGTATGAAAGCGGCTTCAGGAGCACGGTGTTCACGACGCTGAAAATGGCCGTGTTGGCGCCTATCCCCAGCGTCATGATCAAAACGGCGAGTATCGCAAACCCGGGACTCCGGCGCAGGCTGCGGGCGGCGTACCGAAGATCGCGCAACAGGTCATCAATGTAGTTTACTCGTCGGGCATCTCGACATTCTTCCTTGAGTCTCTCGATTCCAGCCATTGCCCGCAACGCTACGAGACGGGCTTTTTCCGGAGAACAACCTCTCGCAATTTCCAGCTCGATGCGTTGTTCGATGTGAAACTGTAACTCCTCTTCAAGCTCCCGTTCGACACGATTCCTCTGAAATAGCGTTCGGAATTGAAGAGTCATGCGACGAAACCAACGCGTCTCGAGCATGAGTTCATACCTCGTTGAGTCGAACGACCTGGGAGATGGCGCCGGCCAAGCGTTCCCAGTTGGCTGCCTCGCGCTCCAATGCCCGGCGGCCCGGGCGGGTAAGCGAATAGAACTTGGCGCGTCGGCCGTTTTCGGTGACCCTCCACTCCGCTTTGATCCACCCTTCTTGTTCAAGCTTGTGGAGTGCAGGGTAGAGGGATCCATCGCTCACTTGGAGCACATCGCCCGAAACCTGTTTTAAGCGCTGACTGATCGCCCAGGCGTGGAGCGGTTCCAGCGCAACGATTTTGAGAAGAAGAAGATCCAGCGTGCCTTGTACGAGGTCTGCTGGTTTGCTCATAAGAACTGGCCCTTGATGATTTAGCTCTCGGTTACCGAGGGATAGAATAGCACGTCTGCCCTCGGTAAACAAGGGGAAACCTTATGTAGTGTTGGTAGCAAGTCAAGGTGTCCGGTTTAGAGACGAAAATCGGAAAATCGGGGGGCAAATTTGGCTGCAAGGCCCCTTCGTCCGACCGAATCCGACCCAATTCCCGCAGTTTCTCCATTTCGTGGTACTTTGAGACCAATCGTCTGAGGCCGGCGTTGACGGCGTGACTCAATACCGGAGCGCAGGAAATCACGCGGCAGGTATGCGGCTGAGTCGGGTGAGGTGATCGAAGCCGCGACTGTCGTCTCAACCGTCGAGACGTCGTTCACGCTTGAAGGGATAATTAGGTTATGACTGTCTATCTGCTCGCGCTGCTGATTGGGATGGTAGCAGGGTTGCGCGCCATGGCCGCGCCAGCGCTAGTGAGCTGGGCAGCGCATCTCGGTTGGATTGATCTAAGCGGGACCTGGCTCGCCTTCTTTGGGAATGTTTGGGCGCGCTGGATTTTGACACTGATGGCGCTCATCGAGCTGGTCACGGATCAACTTCCTTCCACGCCCAGCCGCACGGTGCCCCTGCAATTCGGCGCACGCATCTTGATGGGCGCGCTTTCCGGCGCGGCAATCGGAGCGGGAAGCGGGACGTTGGTGGGCGGACTTTTCGCCGGGGTCGTCGGCGCGATAGTCGGCACGTTCGGTGGACACGCTTTTCGAGCGCGGCTTGCGGGAGCCTTCGGCAGGGATCGTCCGGCCGCCTTC
>Ga0209077_1000482_pt1 | contig 10663 bp, 11 predicted proteins | sample PPLLak1March2015_FD_187247 | JGI IMG/M metagenome (GOLD analysis project Ga0209077, IMG submission 187247) | Freshwater sediment microbial communities from Prairie Pothole Lake near Jamestown, North Dakota, USA - PPLs Lake P7 Core (1) Depth... | ecosystem: Environmental > Aquatic > Freshwater >... | reverse complement strand
CAGGCGTACGCGGCAATGACCACTTCCGCCGCAAAAGGCGCGGTGCGTGACGTGTCGCAACTCAAGCGCTAAACCGGCATGGCTCTGCCCGTTCACGAACACAAGCTCACCCTCGCCGAGATACTCGCCGAACTGGTGGCGGACGGCCTGGTGCCGCAGGTAAATGCCGACAAGATCAATTTCCCGGCACGCAACCTGGGCGCCATCAAGTTGCACCCGCTGGTGGTGGTGGCGAGCCAGAAATGGAAAAACCCGCGTCCACCCTTTCAGAGTCTTGATCTCGAGGCGCTGAGCCAGTGGTTGGCGGGGAAGGTGGGTTTGCCCTACCAGCACATCGATCCGCTCAAAGTCGAAGTTTCCGCCGTGGCCAAGGTCATGTCGCACGCCTATGCCTCGCGTTTCATGATCCTGCCGATCGAAGCCGGCGCGCGTGAAGTGGTGGTGGCGACCGCAGAGCCTTTCGAGCGCGAATGGGAAAGCGAAATCAGCCAGATTCTGCGCTGCGAGATTCGCCGTGTGATCGCGACCCCAGAACAGATTCAGCGTTATCTTCCCGAGTTCTACAACCTGGCACGCTCCATGAAAGGCGCGCTGAAACTGCACGAAGGCGCGGGCCAGTCCGGAATTGCCAATTTCGAGCAACTGGTCGAACTGTCGCGCGCCGGCCATCTCGATGCCAACGATCAGCACGTGGTGCAGATCGTGGACTGGTTGTTCCAGTATGCTTTCGAGCAACGCGCTTCGGATATTCACCTTGAGCCACGGCGCGAATCGGGCAATGTGCGTTTTCGCATCGACGGCGTGATGCACCAGGTGTACCAGATTCCTCCTCCGGTAGTGGTTGCCATCACCAGCCGCATCAAGGGCCTGGGCCGCATGGATATTGTCGAGAAGCGACGCCCTCAGGATGGCCGCATCAAGACCCGCACCCCCGACGGGGAGGAAATCGAGTTGCGCCTGTCCACCATGCCCACTGCCTTCGGTGAAAAACTGGTGATGCGGATTTTCAATCCCGACGTGATCGTGCAGGATTTCAAGGACCTCGGCTTCAACGAGCAGGACGAGCAGCGCTGGCACCAGATGGTGAGCCAGCCCAACGGCATCGTGCTGGTTACCGGTCCGACCGGTTCGGGCAAGACCACGACGCTCTACTCCACGCTGCGCACCCTGGCGCAGCCGGAGGTCAACGTCTGCACGGTGGAAGATCCGATCGAAATGGTGATGTCGCAGTTCAACCAGATGCAGGTGCAGCACAATATCGGCCTGGATTTTGCCAGTGGCATCCGCACCCTGATGCGCCAGGATCCGGACATCATCATGGTGGGCGAGATACGCGACCTGGAAACAGCGGAAATGGCGATCCAGGCAGCGTTGACCGGCCATCTGGTGCTCTCCACGCTGCACACCAATGATGCGCCCGCCGCCATTACCCGCATGGTCGATCTTGGTGTGCCGGCCTATCTCATCAACTCCACCGTGATTGGCGTGCTGGGGCAGCGCCTGGTCCGTACGCTGTGTCCGCACTGCAAGGAAAAAACCGCGGTCGAGGAGGAGGAATGGAATGCTCTGGTCGCGCCGTGGAAAGCCACGCCTCCGGCTAGTATCAGCGGGCCGAAGGGCTGTCTGGAATGCCGCATGACGGGCTACCTCGGGCGCTCGGGTATCTATGAAATAATGCCTCTGTCGCCGATGCTGAAGAAACTTATTTCCGGTTCCAGCGATCTCGCCCTGCTGCGCGAGCAGGCCTACAAGGAAGGCATGAAGCCCCTGCGCATCAGCGGCGCGCAGAAAGTGGCTGCTGGCACCACTACCATCGAGGAAGTACTGCGCGTCACGCCACCGCCAGGATAATAGGTATCTGTCGGTCAACGCGTATGTGTGTCGGGGCGTTAAGTACTCATCGCCCATCGCCAATTTGAGTGGACTGTAAAAAATTTGCAAAGGCGATGAGTTAGTTTAAGATAACGAACTCCGGTTTTCGTGTTTTGCCATTAATCTTAATTCAATGATGAAGGAGTCAGTATGAAAGCAACCTGGTTGGGAATGGCCGCTGCCGCCGCTCTGTTTGTTTCTGGTCATGCCAGTGCCGCAGCGGATGAAGCTGCAATGACGGCGTTGTCGCAGAAAAGCGCCTGCATGAGCTGCCACGGTCTGGACAAGAAAATTGTCGGCCCGGCTTACAAGGATGTTGCCGCCAAGTACAAGGGCGACAAGGGTGCCGCAGCCAAGCTGGCAGCCAAGGTCAAGGCTGGTGGCAAGGGTGTATGGGGCGAAATCCCGATGCCGCCAAACGCAGCGGTTAAGGATGAGGATATCAAAGCCCTCGTGAACTGGATTCTTACCCGCAAGTACTAAGCACCATACGCAGCGACAAAAGCCAACCTCCGGGTTGGCTTTTTGTTTTTTTAGCGCGTCGAGTTGGATAGAATAGACGACTTGTATGCAAAAAATAATTCAGGGGAGAAAAAATTGAAATCACGTCTGCTTGCTGTGCTGCTGTCCGCCTTGTTGCTCAATCTTGCTGCCTGTGGCAAGAAGGAAGCTGCACCCACTACGGATGGCGAGTTGGTGGTGAAGATCGGCGCGATTCAGCCACTCACCGGACCCCAGTCGCACCTCGGCAAGGATAATGAAAATGGCACGCGCATGGCGATCGATGACGCCAATGCCCAAAACTTGATGATCGGCGGCAAGAAGGTCAAATTCGAACTTCTGAGCGAGGATGATCAGGCCGACCCCAGAACCGCTACCATTGTGGCGCAGAAGATGGTGGACGAGAAAGTCAACGGCATCATTGGCCACCTCAATTCGGGCACTACCATTCCGGCCTCGAAAATCTATTCCGATGCCGGCATCGTGCAAATTTCTCCTTCTGCAACCAACCCAAAGTACACCGAGCAGGGGTTCAAGACCGCGTTCCGCGTCATGCCCAACGACGTGCAACAGGGCAAGGCGCTGGGCGATTTCGCTGTGACCCGGCTCGGCGCCAAGAGAGTCGCCATCATTGATGACCGCACGGCATACGGCCAAGGGCTGGCGGACCAGTTCGAGGCGGCAGCGAAAGCAGCCGGCGCCGAAATTGTGGCGCGCGAATTCACTACCGATAAATCCACCGACTTCATGGCCATCCTCACCGCGGTAAAAGCCAAAAACGCCGACGTGCTGTTTTTCGGCGGCATGGATGCCCAGGGCGGCCCGATGATAAAGCAGTTCAAGACGCTGGGCCTGACAGCCAAGTTCCTCATGGGCGACGGCGGCAGCACGCCGGAATTCATCAAGCTGTCCGGTGGTGCAGCCGAAGGCGCGTATAGTTCCCTGCCTGGCCAGCCGCTAGACAAGATGCCAGGCGGCAAGGCGTTTGCCGACAAGTTCACCGCCAAATACGGCCAGATCCAGCTCTATGCACCGTATTGCTACGACGCAGTGAGCGTCATGGTTGCTGCCATGCGGAAAGCCGATTCCGCCGATCCGGCGAAATATCTCCCCGTATTGGCCGGAATCACCCATGACGGGGTGACGGCAAAAGTCAGCTTCGACGCCAAGGGCGACATCAAGGATGGCGCCATCACCCTCTATCAGGTGAAAAATGGTAAGTGGGAAGTGCTGGAAACGGTGGGTGGGGTTGCAGCGGCCAAGTAATTCACCTTGGATATCTTTCTCCAGCAACTCATCAACGGCCTAGTGCTGGGCAGCGTTTACGCCCTGATTGCGCTCGGTTACACCATGGTTTATGGCATCCTTGAGCTGATCAACTTCGCCCACGGCGAGGTGGTGATGATCGGTGCGATGGTTACGCTGGCGGTAGTGAATGCGCTGCTCGCCAGCGGGGTTGATCTCCCCGGCATCATGGTCGTCGCTTCCGGCCTGCTGGTGGCGGTAGCCGTCTGCATGGCACTGGGTTTCGCCATCGAGCGCATCGCCTACCGGCCCTTGCGCCGCGCGCCACGCCTTGCTCCCCTGATCACAGCCATCGGCGTGTCCATCGTGCTGCAGAACATCGCCATGATCATCTGGGGGAGGTCCTACATCTCCTTCCCGCCCATCCTGCCGAATACGCGCCACGATATTGCCGGCGCGGGCGTAACCGACCTGCAAATCTTCATCTTCCTGCTGGCGCTGGTGCTAATGGCAGGACTGGTCTTGCTGGTAAACAAGACCCGCATCGGCCGTGCCATGCGTGCCACCGCGCAGGCGCCGGAAATCGCCGGCCTGATGGGGGTTAACGTCAATGCCGTGATCTCCTTTACCTTCATTCTCGGCTCGGCACTGGCCGCCATCGCCGGGGTGATGGTGAGTGCCTACTATGGCATCGCGCACTATTACATGGGCTTCCTGCTCGGCCTCAAGGCCTTCACTGCAGCAGTGCTGGGCGGCATTGGCAACATCGCCGGGGCCATGCTGGGCGGTCTGTTGCTGGGCGTAATCGAGAGCATGGCCGCGGGCTATATTGGCGATATCACTGGCGGCTTCCTCGGTAGCCACTACCAGGACGTGTTCGCCTTTTTCGTGCTGATCGGTGTGCTGGTGTTCCGGCCTTCCGGCCTGCTGGGCGAACGGGTGGCGGAACGGCCATGATGGGGCAAACCTGTTTTTTTACCGCAAAGGACGCAATGGAACGCAAAGGTGTTGCCTTTCCTTTGCGAACCTTCGCGTCCTTTGCGGTTAAATGCTTTTCAAAGCAGGATGACGGATTCCGCCATGCAGGGTAGCTGGCACAGATTCAAATCCGACCGCCGCGCGGCAATGGTGGCGTTTGCCCTGCTCGGCCTGCTGCTCGCGGCCGCGCCCTTCCTGGTCGGCGCGGGCCTGGGCAACGGCTGGGTACGCATCCTCGATTTTGTCCTGCTCTACATCATGCTGGCGCTGGGGCTGAACATCGTGGTCGGTTACGCCGGACTGCTCGACCTGGGCTATGTCGCCTTCTACGCCGTCGGCGCCTACCTTTACGCCCTGCTGGCTTCGCCGCATTTTGGCCTGCACCTTCCAATCTGGCTTATCCTGCCTCTGGGGGCACTGGTCGCCGGCCTGTTTGGCATGATGCTGGGCGCGCCGACCCTGCGCTTGCGCGGTGATTATCTTGCCATTGTGACACTGGGCTTCGGCGAGATCATCCGCATTTTCCTCAATAACCTCAACGCGCCGATCAACATCACCAACGGGCCACAGGGCATCAGCATGATCGACCCGATCGGCGCGGGCGGGATTTCCCTCAGCCAGTCATTTGAATTATTCGGCATGCAGGTGCCCGGCCTTTATGTTTATTACTACCTGTTCCTTGCACTTGCGCTGCTGATCGTGTTCATCTCGCTGCGCCTGCAGGATTCGCGCATCGGTCGTGCCTGGGTGGCGATCCGCGAGGACGAGGTGGCGGCCGAGGCGATGGGCATCAACACGCGCAATATCAAGCTGCTGGCTTTTGCCATGGGGGCAAGTTTCGGCGGGATTTCTGGCGGCCTGTTCGCCGGCTTCCAGGGTTTCGTCAGCCCGGAAAGCTTCAACCTGATGGAATCCATCATGATCCTTTGCATGGTGGTACTGGGCGGCATGGGGCATATTCCCGGCGTGATCCTGGGCGCCCTCTTGCTCACCATCCTGCCCGAAGCGCTGCGCTATATCGGTCCACTCGAACAGGCCCTGTTCGGCCGCGTGGTGGTGGACCCGGCCGACCTGCGCATGCTGATTTTCGGCCTCGCGCTGATCGTGGTGATGATTTTCCGCCCCGCCGGGCTGTGGCCCTCGAAGACGCGGCGGCGCGAATTCAGCAGTGACGCAGCGGTGCTGGAACACGAGCAGGAGGCGCTCTATGACGCCAGAAGGTAAGCCCTTGCTGACAGCCGAGAAAGTGAGCAAGCACTTCGGTGGATTGGCTGCGCTGAGCGAGGTTTCCTTCAGAATCGAGTGTGGCGAGATCTATGGCCTGATCGGCCCCAACGGCGCTGGCAAGACCACGCTGTTCAACGTGCTGACCGGCCTGTACTCCTTGGATGGCGGCCAGGTTACTCTGGACAGCCACGCCATTCATGGCCAGAAGCCCAGCCAGGTCACCGCCTTGGGGCTGGCACGTACCTTCCAGAATATCCGCCTGTTCGCCAACATGAGCGCGCTGGAAAACGTCATGGTGGGGCGACATGTACGCACCCGCGCCGGCGTGCTCGGCGCCATCCTGCGTGATACCGCGACGCGCGCGGAAGAAGCGGCCATACGCCAGCGCGCCCACGAACTGCTGGCCTACGTCGGCATTGCCAAACACGCGCAGATGTTGGCGAAGCACCTTTCCTACGGCGACCAGCGCCGCCTGGAAATTGCCCGTGCACTGGCCGCGGAGCCGAAGCTGCTGGCCCTGGATGAGCCTGCTGCCGGCATGAATGCGAGTGAAACGGCGACACTGGAACAACTGCTGCAAACCATCCGCGCCGATGGCGTGACCCTGCTGCTGATCGAGCACGACATGAAGCTGGTGATGGGCCTGTGCGACCGCGTGGCGGTGCTGGATTACGGCAAAAAAATCGCCGAGGGCAGCCCTGCCGAAGTGCAGCGTGACCCGCAGGTGATCGAGGCCTATCTCGGCGGGAGCGTGGCATGAGCCTGCTCGAAGTGCGCAGCCTGAACGTCTCCTATGGCGGCATCAAGGCGGTCAAGGGCATCGACCTGCATGTCGCCCAGGGTGAACTGGTATGCCTGATCGGCGCCAACGGTGCGGGGAAAACCACGACCCTCAAGGCGCTGGCGCGGCTGCTGCCGGCGCACGGGGAAATCCTTTACCAAGGCATGTCCATTGTACAGACGCCGGTGTTCGACCTGGTGCGCCAGGGCATCGCGCTGGTGCCGGAAGGACGCGGTATTTTCGCACGCCTCACGGTGGAAGAAAACCTGCTCATGGGCGCCTACTGCCGCGATGACAAACCCGCTATCAGGCGCGACCTGGAACGTGGCTACCAGCTCTTTCCGCGCTTGTTCGAGCGCAAAACTCAGCAGGCCGGCACCCTGTCCGGCGGAGAGCAGCAGATGCTCGCCATCGCCCGCGCCCTGATGAGCCGGCCGCGTCTGCTGTTCCTCGACGAGCCGAGCATGGGCCTGGCGCCGCTGATGGTAAACAAGATATTTGAAACCATCCGCGCCATCTCGGCCGAAGGCGTGACCATCTTGCTGGTGGAACAAAATGCCAAGCTGGCGCTGGAGGTCAGCCATCGCGCCTATGTCATGGAAAGCGGCACGATCTGCCTGTCCGGCGAGTCCGCCAAGCTGCTCCATGATCCGCAGGTGCGCCACGCCTATCTGGGCGAGTAGCAGTAAGCATGTCCTTCCGCACCATCCGTATCCTGTTGCTGTTGATCCTGCTTGCCGTTATCGCCGGCATGACATACTGGGAAAGCATGGTGGTGCGCAACTGGATGCGGCCGCTGGTGGTGACCATCTATCCGATTAACGGCGACGGCACGGCGGAGGTGGACGAATATGTCGCCACCCTGAAGCAGGACGATTTTCAGGAAATCGGCAGCTTCATTGAAGCCCAGTTCGCACGCTATCGCGGCAAGGATCTGCCCCCAGTGAGTATACGCTTAGCCAGGGAAGTCAGAACCCTGCCGCCTGCTCCGCCGCAAGCCAGTCATTCGGCCTTCTCCGCCATTCTGTGGAGCCTGAAGCTGCGCCACTACGCATTCGACCACACGCCCTTCTGGGACAGCCTCGGCACGGTGCGCCTGTTTGTGGTTTATCACCAGGGAGAGGACGGCACGCCGCTGCAGCATTCGCTCGGGTTGCACAAGGGCTTGGTGGGGGTGGTGCATGCGTTCGCGCAGGCCAGGCAGGATGCGCAGAACAACGTGGTCATCGCGCATGAACTGTTCCACGCCCTGGGAGCTTCGGACAAGTACGATGCCGCCAAACAGCCGCTCTACCCCGAAGGCTTCGGCGAGCCGGGTGACGAGCCGCGCTACCCGCAGCGCGTGGCTGAAATCATGGCGGGACGCATTGCAATATCGCCTGAAGTGGCGAAAATACCGGCCGGGTTGGAGGTTTGCGGGGTGGGTTACAAGACGGCTTGGGAAATTAACTGGTGAGCTGTCCGTTCGAGCAGTGAACGTAGGGTGTCAATAAGCGAAGCGCATTGCACCGGAATCACGCCATGCGGCGCAATGCCCTTCGGTTATTGCGCCCTACGCGGGCTGCCCCCGGCAATCAATATCCGCGAAGCGCACAAAACCATTCGGCATGTCGCTCAAGAAGGTCGTCAACAAATCACGGGTTTTTGCACATTCTGACCACCGCTTCACCCGCCTTGCCGCAGGGCGTCTCAGTACCGGGAACGGGGTGCGGCGTGCCCTCCTGATCCATCCTCGCCGCCACCGTATCCCACTCGATCAATCCATTGCGATCCACACTCAAGCGCAGCAGCCACCCCTCCCGTGTCTCCGGGATTTCCGGCGGATCGAAGCCGTCAAAGACGAAGTTGCCCAGGCTGTAGACGATCAGCTTGCCCCGGTAGTATTCCGCCCCCTGCGTCACATGCGGGTGACCGCCGATCACCATGTCCGCCCCCGCGTCGATCATTGTTCGCGCCAGTTGACGCTGGCGGTCGCTGGGCTGCAACTCGCGCTCCCAGCCCCAGTGCATGAAGGGAATCACTAGGTCCGCGCCCGCGGCACGGGCGGCGCGGATGTCGGCGATGACCTGGCTGTCTTCGCTCCAGGCAATTCCGGCCCAGTCGGGACCTGCCTCGAAAGAGCGCGGCTTGAACTCGTTGTAACCGAGCAGGGCTATGCGCAGTCCCTGGCGTTCGATCCACAGCGGCGCGTGGGCGGAGGCGAGATCGCGTCCGCCGCCGAAGTAGGGGAGGCCATTTTTTTCGAGCAGCGTCAGGGTTTCGAGGAATGCCTCCTTGCCATAGTCGCCGGAGTGGTTGTTGGCAACAGCCAGTGCGCTGAAACGGCCCTTCAGGATGGGCAGCACGCGAGGGTGGGCGCGGAAGGAGAAAATCTTGCTCTCCTGTGGCTGGCCGACGCTGGCGACCGGGCACTCCAGGTTGCCTACCGTGAAATCGGCTTCGGCCAGCGTGGCGGCGAAATGGGCCAGCGGGTCGCGACCCGACTGGATCACCTGCCCCGGCCCATCGTCGAGCATGATGTCGCCGGCAAAGATCAGACGCACCGGGTCGGCCATGACCGGGCCAGCGGTGAGCAGCAGGCCGGCCAGCAACAGGCAAAGCGATTTCAGGCCAGGATTGATCAGGTTCATTGCCCCACTCCGTTGTCTGTTGCCATCTCGCACCAGTACTGCAGTTCGCTGTCGCGCACCGGCTCGTAGACGGACTGCTGGCCGCTGAAGCCATGGGGCGAGGCCGGATTTTTGGGCGGAGGGTAAGGAAAACTGGCTTGGTGGATCAGCGTCGGGCCCTCGTCCCGGTCGACATAGGTGTAGATCTTGATGGCGGCCAAATCGGCAGGCTCGTTCTGGAATGTCAGGCGGAACAGGAAATACGAGCCTACCTTGATGCCCTTTTCCGCATAGAGTGTTTTAACGGGATGGGCCACCAGAACCTTGGCCTCGCCACCATAAGTGTAATGACACACCACTTGCTCGGCATTTGCGGCCGGGGCCACGGCCAGCATCAGGGCGGTAGTCATGGCTGTCGATGAAAGTTTCAGACGAGACGAACACATACAGCGCAGGACCTTGGTAGACAGAATTTGAATCACCCCTTCAATTGGCTCAAGAAGTATAGAACTCCCAGCAGAACAGGCTGGTGCAGCATGTAAATCGCCAGGCTGTGCTTGCCGGCCCAGTTGAGCAACCGGGCTGGTGGCGACCCAGGCTGACGATTATCCTGCTTTGCTCCCCAATCCTTTAGCGACAGTGTCTTGCCCAGGAACAGGCCCAGCAGCACCACGCCAAACCAGGGAAAGAGCGGAACGTAGTCTTCGGTGACGGGTTTGTACGTCATGAAGCCAATCCAGCTTGCCCATGGCTGGTCGAACCAGGGATGCTGGAGCAGCAGCCCGGCCGCAATCCATGCCATGCCGACGATCAGATTGACGCCATGAAAGCGCCTGAAAAGCAGGCCGAGCAGGCTGGCGATCACGATGAAATGCAGCACGCCGAAAAAGATGCCGCTGGCCGGGAACATGGCGTAGCTTGATGCGCTGACCAGTGCGGCGCAGCCTGCCAGCAAGCCTAGACGGCGCAGAAACGACGGCAATCTCAGACCATTTTCCGTGGCCAGGTGCAGGCTGATGCCAACTAGCAGCAAAAACAGGGTGACGATCGCAGCCCGAGCGGCGAGCCAGAACGGGCTGTGGTAGAAGTCGAACACAGCCAGCTGGAAATAATTGAGATCGAAGCAAAAGTGGTAGGCCACCATGAGCGCCACCGCGATGCCGCGCGCCGCGTCAACGGCCGGGATGCGCTTGGCAGCCGGTGCCGCCGAAGATGGGGCGGCGCGCCGGGGGTTCCCGGACTTTGCGGCGCGCGCCATTTACATTTCTTCGATCGAGAACAGGCGGCGGTACTCGCGGTAGGCGTAACGGTCGGTCATACCGGCGATGTAGTCGGCTATGGTGCGTGCCTTGTCGTTTTTTGCCTTGGCCTGGTACTGCGGCGGCAGCAGGGCGGGGTTGTCGTGGAATGCCACGAACAGTTCGCGCACGATGCGCCGCGCTTTCTCGCT
>Ga0209077_1000478_pt1 | contig 10742 bp, 7 predicted proteins | sample PPLLak1March2015_FD_187247 | JGI IMG/M metagenome (GOLD analysis project Ga0209077, IMG submission 187247) | Freshwater sediment microbial communities from Prairie Pothole Lake near Jamestown, North Dakota, USA - PPLs Lake P7 Core (1) Depth... | ecosystem: Environmental > Aquatic > Freshwater >... | reverse complement strand
GTTCACCGAACCTACTATCGCCAGCAATGCACCGGCACGGTCGGCACGACGCGGATCTTCAATCGAGGCCTGCAGTGCAATAAAACCAAGATAAAGAAACAGCAATATCAATTCCGAGGTCAGGCGCGCATCCCAAACCCACCATGCCCCCCACATCGGCTTGCCCCACAAGGCGCCGGTCCACAGCGAGATGAAGGCAAGTAGCGCGCCGGTAGGCGCCAGAGCCGTTGCCATCATGGATGACAAGCGCGTATTGAAGATCAGACCCAATGCTGCATAAGCGGCCATGACCAGATAAACAATCATGGATAAAATAGATGCGGGTACATGGATGAATATGATGCGATAGGCCTCGCTCTGAACTGCATCCGTGGGGGCAACAAAGAAACCGATATACATGCCCACAAAAAACAATATTGCCGCAGGCCAGGCAAACCAGGGAATCAGCTTCCCTGCCAGACCGTAGAATGAGCTTGGGGCTGAATATTTAAACCAGTTAATAGCCAATCATTACTCCATTGAAATACGCAATGCTTGCGCCGAAACCCACGGCGTAAACAGCAACGACATTAATAAAAATGCACCTAGTAACGACAGATTAGGTGCTGCACTCATTCCGCCCGTGACGGCGGCTACCGCTCCCGTGCCAAAAATAAGCACAGGTATACACAGTGGCAATACCAGCAGGGAAACCAAAACTCCGCCTCCGCGCAAACCCAAAGTAAGTGCCGCGCCGAAAGCGCCTATCATACTCAACACCGGTGTTCCCAGCAGCAGCGCGGCAACCAGCACCAACAATGCTTCTCCGGACATATCAAACTGCAGCCCCAACACCGGCGCAATCAACACCAGCGGCAACCCGGATAACATCCAGTGCGCAACGATTTTGCCCAGGACCAGCATCGACAGCGACTGCGGCACAAGCAGCATTTGCTCCAGCGTGCCATCCAGATAATCAGCCGAAAACATGCGTCCCAGGGACAGCATCGAAGCAAGCAGTGCCGCCACCCACACTACACCCGGCGCCATCTTGCGCAGCAAATCCAGCTCGGATCCGACCGCCAGGGGAAACAAACTCACCACCATGACAAAAAAAATCAGTGTCGTCAGTACATCGGCGCGCCTGCGCATTGCCAGTATCAAGTCGCGGCCAATAACCAAGCGCATCAAAGCGGGTAGCGATAACTTATTCATGACAGTGTCAATCGTCTAGTTTCCACGCCCGCAACCTCAAGCATCTGGTGTGTTGTGAAAATAACCATGCCCTGGCGACCCAAATGCTCGCCTATTATCTCCTGCATCAGGCCAACAGCATCCACATCCAGAGCAGTCAGTGGTTCATCCAATATCCACAGAGTAGCCTTGCTGAGCAGCAAGCGCGCCAGAGCCACGCGACGACGCTGCCCCTGTGACAACACTCTAACCGGAAAAGTTTCACGTCCCCGCAGTCCCATACGACGCAAGGCTGCAATTGCAACACTGTCACTCACCTCACAACCCGACAGTGCACTACTGATACGCAGATTTTCCAGCGCATTCAATTCATCTTTGATCGCATTCAAATGACCAAGGTAAATCACATCGGCATAATATTCTTCTTCGAGACTGTTGATATCCACCCCTTGCCAACGAATCTCACCGGCAAACGGCTGGGTGAATCCGCATAGTGTACGCAACAGCGTGGTTTTACCTCTGCCATTCTCGCCCTGCACCTGTAACAATTCACCAGCGGAAAGTGTAAAGCACAAGCCTGAAAACAATTGATGTTCTCCACGCGCGCATGCCAAATCTTTCACTTCAAGCATTTAATCACTTCCAGCATTCGTTTAGACACCCGCTAACACCAAATATATTTAGCTGAATATTATATACGATTGCATCAAAACTATTCATATTCGCAAAAATTTCAATGTCGTTTCAACATAAAAATCAGAAATTTAAATCTTGTGCGTTAAAAAAAATGCCACTCAATGGTGGCAAATTTTTTATTCTCGTACTTTTCAGATTCAAAAACATTAAATCTAAAAAATCGAGTTATTTATATGGCGGAGTGGACGGGACTCGAACCCGCGACCCCCGGCGTGACAGGCCGGTATTCTAACCAACTGAACTACCACTCCAAATTATTCAATCTTTCTTTTCTTCCGTCACGAAGGGTGCAATGCTGATACTGGCATGCTGCTTGGCATCAGCAATATATGCCTGCAACAATTCTTCGCCGATCATCTGGCGCAATTGCTGCATGTAACGTGCACGCTTTCCATCGTCTATGGACTCGACTTCTTTGACCGAATCAATACGCGCCAGCACATATCCGCCCTGTGCACTCTCCAATCCGATATAAGCCGGAAGCTTCGTTACATTTGCTTTGAATATCTGGCGCGTAACTTCATTATCCAATGCTGTATGCTGAGAACGCGTCACAGTCTGGGCAGATTTCCATTCAACGTCAGCAGCTGCGCCTTGCTGCAACTGCGCCAGTATTGAACCACCCTGTTTAACGGCAAAATCTTGCGCTTGCTGACGACGCATCTTTTCCCTAATCGATGCGGCAACTTCTGCCAAAGGTAATACACTTTCTGCTTTATGTTCCAATATTCTTGCAGCAAGCAGAGTGTTCGGTGCAATTTCTATGGCCGCTGTATTTCGCTTATTTTTCACCACCTCGTCGGAAAACACAGCCTGCAAAGCTTTCTCCGTCCATGGCGAAACTCCTATCTGCCCTTTGCTCAACCATGCAACTTGCTGCAACGGGAATTTCACCAATTCAGACGCAGGTTTGAGAGTGTCACTTTGCTCATAGACGGTATTGCTAAACTTTTCGACCAGCTCGGCATATTTATCGTTGGCTTTTTGTGATTTAATTTTTTGCGCAATGGTGCTTTTAACCTCATTAAGCGCCTGAGCTTTGCCGCCCTTCACCGCAAGCAATTTAATGATATGAAAGCCAAAATCAGACTGCACAAGTGCGCTGGTCTCACCCACTACAAGCTTAAACACGGCATCATCAAATGGCTTTACCATCATACCCCTGCCAAACATTCCCAAATCGCCGCCATTCGCAGCCGAACCAGGATCCTGAGAATATTTCTGAGCAAGCTGGGCAAATTGTGCAGGCCTCTGCTTCACCTGCTCCAATATATCCTCAGCCTTGGCTTTAGCAGCATGCTTCTCGGCATCCGATACTTTTGCATCGACCGCAATCAGGATATGTGCAGCCCTGCGCAACTCGGGAGTACTGAATTCAGACTGATGCTCATCATAATATTTTTTAATTTCAGCCTCATCCACAGTCACCTGAGCTTGCAAAGCTGCAACTGAAAAGATTAAATACTCAACACGTGCGCGTTCAGGAGTTTGAAATTCTTTCTGATTTTTATCGTAATACTCTTTAACTGCCGCCTCATCAACTTGTACCTTTTTTACATAGGTATCCGGTGAAATCTGAGCCACTCTGACTACTCGCTGCTGCTCATTTAAACGGATTAAATTATCTGCACCGGTTTGCGAAGCGTAGCCATTCTTGGTATAAGCATCAACCAATTGGCGGGTGCTCAATTCATCTCTTACACGAGATTCAAACATAACGGGCGACATATTCTGACTGCTTAATGCCGCCTCATAACGCTGCTTGTCAAACTTTCCGTCTTTTTGAAATGCCTCGATGCCAGCAATAATTTGCGCCAACTGATCATTGCTCAAAGTCAATCCTACACTACGCGCCTGTGAACTTAACAACCGCTGATTAATCAGGCTGTCCAGTATCATTTGCTTGATTTCCGGCTTATCGAATAATGCAGGATCAAAGTTGGCCCCAGCCTGTTCGCGCACCCGGTCTTGTTGTTGACGCAGCGCGTTGTTAAATTCCTGCTGGCTTATTTTCTCTCCATTTATCGTCGCAGGCACATCACTTCCACCACCAGATTTCCTGTACGAATCTACGCCAAAAAAACCAAAAGTAATAATGATAAGGAACAAAACAACCTGTACTACGCGTTTTTTCTCTTGCACGAAATCGAACATAATAATCCTACCTGATGGATTTTGATAAATGAAAAAGGCGAACCTACGTTCACCTTAATTTGGCTACCTGGGTGAAACACCTTGGCATTGCCCGAACCGGTTCATGATGCCCTATTTTATTGGGTTTGGCAATATTTTGCTAACCGTTTCTGGTTCCTACTGCCACATCTAATCATAACGTTTTGAGCCAAAATTTTAGTTATTTCAAAGCGCTGAACACCCCGGGGAAGAATCTGAATACCTCCTGATTAACTATAGATAATTAAGCCGGATTTCGGAACCACTCAGGATCTGAGGGCATGAAAAAAGGGATTCAACATTTAAGTTAAATCCCTTTTAAGTATTTACCGCTGCTTTTAAACAAGTTTAAAAAATCAGTCGGTTATACGCATTTGGCGGAGTGGACGGGACTCGAACCCGCGACCCCCGGCGTGACAGGCCGGTATTCTAACCAACTGAACTACCACTCCATTAATCTTTGGTGGGTGATGACGGGATCGAACCGCCGACAATCGCCTTGTAAGGGCGGTGCTCTACCAGCTGAGCTAATCACCCAAAGAAGCCGCGCATTCTACAAGACTTTTTAGAAACTTACCAGCATATATTTCAATTTTTTTCTGGCGATAATATTTATATCAAAGCCAGTAATAAATCGCTTTTTATACTTGACAAGTATCTCGAAGAATCTTGATTGCCGCTTTACTGCAACTAATAATTCAAGAAATTTTAATGCTTGATTGAAACGGATGCACCTGCTGCTTCACCAATAGCTGCAATCGGTTGAGGAACAGGAACCACATCCGGCAATGGCTCAGGCTTCCTCTCCAATGCCATTTCCAATACTTGATCTATCCATTTTACGGGATGAATCTCCAATTTGTTTTTAACGTTATCAGGGATTTCAATCAAATCTTTGACATTTTCTTGCGGGATCAACACAACCTTGATTCCTCCACGCTGGGCTGCAAGCAGCTTCTCTTTCAACCCTCCAATAGGCAGAACCTCTCCGCGCAAGGTTATCTCTCCGGTCATTGCCACATCCGCACGCACAGGAATACCAGATAGCGCAGATACCATTGCAGTACAGATACCCGCACCGGCACTGGGCCCATCCTTGGGGGTCGCGCCTTCTGGCAAGTGAATATGAATATCGCTTTTCTCGTAAAAGGTATCAGCAATTCCCAAGCTGCGAGCACGACTCCGAACCACGCTTAGCGCAGCCTGAATGGACTCCTGCATTACCTCGCCCAACTTGCCGGTTGTCGTAATCTTGCCTTTGCCAGACAATACGGCAGCCTCAATAGTCAGCAATTCACCACCGACTTCCGTCCATGCCAAACCGGTTACCTGACCCACCTGGTTTTGTTTTTCTGCAATGCCGTAACTGTAATGGCGCACTCCCAGATATTTATCCAGATTACGTGCATTAATCATCACTTTACTAGCGCGGCCCTTGATCGCCTGTGCCTTGACTACCTTACGGCAAATCTTGGACAACTCTCTATCCAGCCCGCGCACACCGGCTTCGCGCACGTAGTAACGCAAGACATCACGAATAGCGGCTTCGGAAATATTGATTTCCTCTTCTTTTAGGCCATTGTTTTTCAGCGCCTTGGGGATTAAATAACGCGTCGCAATATTGACTTTTTCATCTTCGGTATAGCTCGACACATGGATAATTTCCATGCGGTCCAGCAGTGGACCCGGGATATTCATGCTGTTGGCAGTCGCCACAAACATGACATCGGACAAGTCGTACTCGACCTCAACATAGTGATCGACGAAAGTATGATTCTGCTCGGGATCAAGCACCTCAAGCAATGCAGAGGACGGGTCACCACGGAAATCCATGCCCATCTTGTCCACTTCGTCGAGCAGGAACAGCGGATTCTTCACGCCAACCTTGGACATGTTCTGCAAAATCTTGCCCGGCATCGAACCGATATAAGTCCTGCGATGGCCGCGAATCTCGGATTCATCACGCACGCCACCAAGCGACATGCGCATAAACTTGCGACCGGTAGCACGCGCGATAGATTGACCCAAAGATGTTTTACCGACACCTGGAGGGCCAACCAGACACAGAATAGGTGCCTTCATTTTATCGACACGCTGCTGCACCGCGAGATACTCAACGATACGTTCTTTAACTTTTTCCAGTCCATAGTGATCTGCTTCGAGCACAGCTTCTGCCGCTTTCAAATCATTATTGATCTTGGACTTTTTCTTCCATGGTAAACCAACCAGCACGTCAATATAGTTGCGCACCACAGTCGCCTCGGCAGACATCGGTGACATCAGGCGCAGCTTTTTTAATTCATTCTCGGCTTTAAGGCGAGCTTCTTTGGGCATATGAGCAGCCTTGATCTTCTTTTCAAGCTCCTCAATGTCGGCACCCTCTTCGCCATCGCCCAGCTCTTTCTGAATCGCCTTGACCTGCTCATTCAGGTAATACTCGCGCTGGCTTTTTTCCATCTGGCGTTTCACACGGCCACGAATACGTTTCTCAACCTGCAAAATGTCGAGTTCGGCTTCCAGAAGGCCAAGCAGATGTTCCAGACGCTTGCGTACATCAAAAATTTCCAGCACTTCCTGCTTCTGCTCGAGCTTCAACGGCAAGTGCGCGGCGATCGTATCAGCCAAACGGCCTGCATCATCTATCCCGGCCAATGAAGTCAATATTTCCGGTGGAATCTTTTTGTTCAGCTTGACGTACTGATCAAACTGATTAATCAGCGCACGACGCATCGCTTCAACTTCAGCGCCATTACTCTCGTCTACCGGAATCAATTCTATCTCGGCATCAAAGTGCAATTTATCGTCCAGAATATGCAACACCTTGGCGCGCTGAGTCCCTTCCACCAGCACTTTGACCGTGCCATCAGGCAGCTTCAACATTTGCAGAATATTGGCAATGCTGCCGATACGGTACATATCTTCAATGGACGGCTCATCCTTGGCGGCGGATTTTTGCGCAACCAGCACGATGCTTTTGCCCGCTTCCATCGCGGATTCCAGCGCCTTGATAGATTTCGCACGCCCAACAAACAGCGGAATCACCATGTGCGGGAATACCACCACATCACGCAAGGGCAATAGCGGGAACAGTCCGGGAGTAGTTATATCGAGTTCAGACATGGCAGATCTTCTTTATTAAGTTAATAGTTAAGAGAGCAAATGGGGGCATTACAAAAAATATTCAAGCCCCCGCGTCTAACGTAATAAATTTCAAGCTGCTTTAGTTGTAGCCGCATCAGCATACATCACGATAGGCTTGATTTCGCCATTCGTTCCGCTTGCGTCAAGTACCACCTTGCTTACATTTTCCATCGACGGCAAATCAAACATAATATCCAGCAGAGAGTGTTCCAGAATTGAGCGCAGACCACGTGCGCCCGCTTTGCGGGTGAGCGCTTTCTTTGCAATGGTATGCAACACCCCTTCCTGGAATTCAAGCTCAACACCCTCCATCGCAAACAGTTTTTGATACTGTTTGGTCAGGGCATTCTTGGGCTCGGTCAGAATCTGGATCAATGCTGCCTCATCCAGTTCTTCCAGGGTCGCCACGACAGGCAAACGACCTACAAATTCCGGAATCAAACCAAATTTGATCAGATCTTCAGGCTCGACATCCCGCAACACCGCGCCAACACTCTTGCGATCATCACGATTAACCACGTTTGCGCCGAAGCCGATACCCGCTTTTTCTGAACGATTGCGGATCACCTTTTCTAATCCGTCAAATGCACCGCCGCAAATAAACAGGATATTCGTGGTATCCACCTGCAGAAATTCCGTATTTGGATGCTTGCGTCCACCCTGAGGCGGAATTGATGCTTTGGTGCCCTCAATTAGCTTCAGCAACGCCTGCTGCACGCCCTCACCAGAAACGTCACGGGTAATGGAAGGGTTATCCGACTTGCGCGAAATCTTGTCGATTTCATCAATATAAATAATGCCGCGCTGGGCCTTTTCCACATCATAATCACACGCCATCAACAGCTTTTGAATGATATTCTCGACGTCCTCACCGACATAACCAGCCTCAGTCAGCGTGGTGGCATCTGCCATCACAAACGGAACATTCAACAGGCGAGCCATGGTCTGTGCCAGCAATGTTTTCCCCGAGCCCGTCGGGCCAAGCAGCAATATATTGCTCTTGGATAACTCAACGCCATCATTGCTGGTGTTTTTCAAACGCTTGTAATGGTTATACACGGCCACCGAAAGAATCTTCTTTGCCTGTTCCTGGCCAATGACGTAATCGTCAAGGTTGGCGCGTATTTCATGCGGCACCGGCAAGTCCGATTTTTCCAGCTTGCCGACCTCATCAGCACTTTGAGTTTCCTCACGGATGATGTCATTGCATAGCGCTATACATTCATCGCACACAAACACAGAAGGTCCCGCAATCAGCTTGCGCACCTCGTGCTGGTTTTTTCCGCAAAACGAGCAGTACAACAATTTGTCACTCTTATTTTTATCCGACGACATTTAAAACCTCACGTTAAGTTATCGGCAAACTACTTTAAAAATTTATACACGTTTTTGCAACACCTGATCTATCAGACCGTAATCAACGGCTTCAGCTGCAGTCAGGAAATTATCACGCTCACTGTCCCGCGCAATTTCCTCAACGGTGCGTCCCGTATGCTCAGACATCAATTTATACAAGCGTTCACGCAAACTCAGAATATATTTTGCATGAATCTCAATGTCCGTAGCCTGCCCCTGGAAACCACCCAATGGCTGATGAATCATCACCGTGGAATTTGGCAAAGCAAAACGCTTCCCTTTCGCACCAGCCTGCAACAGAAATGCGCCCATTGAAGCGGCCATGCCTATGCACAGTGTTGATACATTAGGCTTGATGAATTGCATGGTGTCGTATATCGCCATGCCGGATGAGATCGAACCGCCAGGCGAATTGATATAGAGTGATATTTCCTTTTCCGGATTTTCAGATTCCAGAAAAAGCAATTGCGCCACTACCACGTTTGCCACTGCGTCATTAATCGGGCCAACCAAAAACACCACTCGTTCTTTAAGCAGGCGTGAATAAATATCATAGGCACGCTCGCCACGTCCGCTGGTTTCGATCACCATTGGAATCATGCCAAGATTTTGCGGCTCCATTGCCTGTTGTGGCACAGTGCTATGCATCATTTATCATTCCCCATCAATTCGTTAAAATCAACTGCCTTGTCGGTTACCTTGGCGCGGCTAAATATCCATCCCACCACATTATCTTCCAGCACCAGATTCTCCACTTCACGCATACGTGAAGGATCTGCCGCATACCAGCGCACCACTTCTTCAGGCACTTCATATCCATGTGCGTGCTCGGCAATCAAGGCCTTGGTTTGCTCAGGCTTGGCCTCCAGACCATTTTGCTTAACCAGCGCCTCCAGAACCAAACCAAGTTTAACGCGCTTGGTAGCGCGATCAGCAAACAGATTTGCAGGCAACTGCATACCCTTGGGAATTTTTACACCACGCCCCTGCATATCATGCAAAGTCTGCTGCATCATGCGTTGTGATTCACTTTCAACAAGTGCTTTTGGCGCTTCCAATTGGGCAACATTTAACAAAGCATCCAACGCTTTATCCTTATTGCGTGCCTTGATGCGGCGCTCAGCTTCGGATTTGAGATTACTTCTGATTTCAGACTTGAGCTTGGACACATCACCGTCAGCAATACCCAAGCCTTTTACAAACTCGGCGTCCAGAGCAGGCAAACGCGGAGCCTCTACCGAATGCAAAGTAATAGTGAAAGTAACTTTTTTACCGGCAACATCTTTGCCATGATAATCCTCGGGGAAAGTCATATCAAAAGACCTGGTCTCGGCGGTCTTCATACCCACGATAGCCTTCTCAAAATCCGGCAACATGCGGCCAACACCCAGCACCAGTGCAAAGTTTTTGGCTTCACCTCCATCAAATACCACGCCATCCAGTTTGCCGCTAAAATCGATACGCACCTGGTCTTCATTCTGTGCCGCACGAGTAGCCGGTTCAAACACGGCGCGTTGCTTGCGCAAGGTCTCTATCGTGCTTTCAATATCCGCATCGCTCAAATCAAATTTGCTGCGTTCAATACTTTCAGCACTAACGTCACCTATTACAACCTCGGGGTAAACCTCAAAAGTCGCGCTATATTCAATCTGCGGCGCATTCATGTCTGTCGTTTTAATTTCAAAATTAGGGTAGCCCACAACCTTTAAATTATTGGCCTGTGCCGCTTCAGCGAATGAGCGATGCAATTCATCGCCAAGCACTTCTTGATGCGCTTGTGTGCCATATTGCTGCTCCAGAATCTTGTACGGTACTTTACCCGGGCGGAAACCGGGCACCTTGGCCGTACGCCCTATATGCTTGATACGGGCGGCAACTACGCCGAGTAGCTGTTGTTGTGGAATAGAAGCATTAAGACGGCGCTCCAATGCACCCAGGGTTTCTACGCTCGACATACTGGCTTTCCTTGAAAAAATATAGATAAAAGAGTTTCTAAAGGGAGTGATTCCCTTTGCAGAATGGACTAATAATACATGAAACAGGGGGTAAAAACATCCACAGCCGCCAAGATACCGCCCCTACAGGCATTGCGGATAATCATGAATGACGGCACACTGAAGGCTTGTTTTTCAAGAAACCCAACTTATTTCAGTTATCTAGGACAATATGTCTAAATAACCATGCAGGCCTAATATGGTATAAAC
>Ga0209077_1000477_pt1 | contig 10754 bp, 8 predicted proteins | sample PPLLak1March2015_FD_187247 | JGI IMG/M metagenome (GOLD analysis project Ga0209077, IMG submission 187247) | Freshwater sediment microbial communities from Prairie Pothole Lake near Jamestown, North Dakota, USA - PPLs Lake P7 Core (1) Depth... | ecosystem: Environmental > Aquatic > Freshwater >... | reverse complement strand
CAGCGGCGTCGTCGCCGGCACTCGCACCAGCACACCGCTGGAGCTTATGTTGGTGCTCCTGCCGTTGAAAAATTTATTCGCTTCCGGCAGCCACACACTCACCGGCCATGCTACTTGTGTTCTAATATTCTTTCTCTGTTCAACCGTTACTGTCGCTTCACTTGATTCAGTCATGTCTAATCTCCATATTAGAGTAATTTTTGATAATTATCATATCGGCTATGTTAAATTGGGAAGATTAGAGTATTTAGGTAAATTGCGGGTTTTACTTGAAAATTTTTTTCAATCTTTGCTTACGAGAAGTTAGTGGGGACATTATGGGACTTTTCGGCTTAAATTCTTGTAAAAAATATTAAAAATCTTAAATTACTTTTCTTTTTCGCCTTTAGACGGCCTAAATTGCATAAGTATCCCCAGCATAGTTCCTACAAAAAGGATTAGCGGCAAAAACCAGTGATTGCCGTAATAAAGCTCATTTAGATGCTTTGTTGGCGGTTCGATTTGGAAGGTTTCAAAGCGGTAAATTAACGAAAACGCACCAACCATGACCAGGCAAGTGCCTGAAAAGCTTGTAAATAACGTAACGCAGAGTTTAAACATAACAAATGATACCATAAAACCTGCGACAATCCCTATAAGCGCTCCCGCCCAGACATATTCCTGCGGCAGATTAAATGCATGCCATACCCCGGATGCAAGTATGCCGCCTGAAACTGCACCCAAAAGTGCAACTGCCCATCGTATTAATGGTATCGCCAATACAACCAATAAAACGCACCCAACGATCGCACCCGGCAGTGGTCTATCAAATTGGGTTCCAATCCAGAGCCCTAAATGCAGACCGATAAGGCCAAAACCAATGACGGTAAGCGCTTTATAGATGCGTAAACCATACATAAGGATGATAACGCCGAAAGATATTCCAATGACTGCCTGAAGGGGGGTTAGAATTGTGGCTTGCTGCCAAATGAAATCGAGTGCCTGTGTAACATAACGGGTCCCGTATTCTGCGGCATTTTCAAAATGCTGCACATATTCCTTACTTTGAGCCGTTAGAAGCAAAAAGCTCATTTACGCTTCTCCTTTTCGAAATTCATCTTCGCTAAATCAGGCTTAAGATGTTCGCCAGGTTACAGTTTTTTCAACAGCTCCGGCATCACCTTTTTTAACTTTTGTTCTTTTAGCTTTGGCATCTTTTACCGCGGCAAATCGTGTGCTTATCTTAGGCAGCAGCATAGTCTGGATGACAGAGCCCAATATTGTTGCAGCTCCGAATGCCTCAATATATAATTCGGTTCGGGTTTTCAGGTGACCGAAAACTTCAAATCCTGAATATAGTAAAAATATAATCGTCCCGACAAGCATCATTACTGCCCCGGCCGCCGAATTAAAGACGGCCGAAGTCGATGGCCAGGAAATTACAGCAAACGGAAGCGCAATCATTGCGGCAAGTATTGGCCAATTATAGAAGGGGATATCTACGGCTAATTGCCGCATTATCAATAACAGATTGTTCGATGACTGGTAATATGGCCGAATTAGAAGATAGAAACCTAATGCGGCGGCAAAGGCAGAAGCAACAACCATAAAGAAACTTTCCTGCAGTTTAAGCGCAAGAAGAGCGAATATCCCTATCAGTGCCGCGCCTAAGAGAGGGTTTGCCGCGGTAATCAGTAAAGTGCAGAAAGCTCCGAAAAAAGCCCCTGCTATAGTATACATGATTTTTTTGAAACCAAGTCCTCCGAGCCATAAGAAAAGGCCTAAAGCGCAAAATACAATTCCCACAGCCAAGAGCATATCCGGCTGCAATTGCGTTATACGATATTCAAATGTCCATAATATATTTGTCATAAATTTTCAGCGCCTCGAAAAAGACGTCCTGAGAATGTAGTTTATCCCACCTATTTATCGGCCTAATGGGGGCCTTTAATTAAATTGCAGGCTGAATAAAGTCGCAGGAAAATTTGTGAGGCAATGCGGATGAGAGGAATCGAACCTCCACGAGCGCAATGCCCACAGGCTCCTGAAGCCTGCGCGTCTGCCAGTTCCGCCACATCCGCATGATGTGCCGATAATAATGCTTTTTTGACGGCTCGTCAATAAGCAAAGTTCTATCACGCGATTATTACAGCCCAAACTGCACATTTGTTTTTTTAATTTTTTGGTTACAGAGTTTTACATTCATTTTTCAAAAAAGATGAACTTTGAACATTATCGGTCTTCATTAATCAAAAGAATAAAACCAATCTTGCCAAAAAATACAATTTATGCGAATATCTTTTTTGTGCGCATACTTATAGTATAGAAAATAATTTTTAAGGAGAAAATGAATGAGGAGCACAGCTTTTTTTGCGGTAGTTTTAATTAATTTTATCGGAACATACAACTTAGCTGCTGCACCTGCTGAATCGAATAAACCCGGGATTGGCCTTACGATTTATAACGATAATTTCGCTGTCGTAAGAGATGCCCGCAATATGAAGTTTGAGAAAGGACAAAACTCGGTCCGATTTACAGATGTGGCATCGGCTATAGACCCGACCAGCGTTAAATTTGAATGTTTATCATCACCCGGAGATGTCTCGGTCCTGGAACAGAATTACGAGTATGACCTTGTAAATTCTGAAAGTTTGCTGAAGAGATATATTGATAAAGAGGTCCTTGTGGCCGTAAAGGGCAGCGGGTCAGATTCAGGAAAATCAATTGAGGGGACATTACTGGCAGCAGTGGGACAGGATTTGATTATTAAAGGCGTAAATGGTATTGAAATGATAGGAAGGAGCGCAATTGAGGAGATTAAGCTAAAAGAGCTGCCCCGGGATTTGGTGACAAGGCCGACGCTTGTCTGGCTTGCCAAGGCAGAAAAGGCCGGTGAGCAGCTTTGCGAGGCGGCTTATACGACGGCAGATGTAAGCTGGAAGGCGGATTATACGGCTGTGCTAAACGCTAATGATACCGCTTTGGATTTTTCCGGCTGGGTGACAATTGATAACAGAAGCGGCGCAGGTTACAAGGATGCGGCATTAAAGCTGATAGCGGGAGATGTTAGAAGAATACAGCCGGTTGTTCCACAGGCAAGAAGGGCCAAGGCAATGGATATGATGGCGGCAGAGGCGCCCGCTTTCGAGGAAAAGCCCTTTATGGAATATCACATGTATACGCTTGGCAGAAAGAGCACTATAAACAATAACCAGGTCAAGCAGATTGAGTTTATAGAGCCGGCCCAGGGTGTTGCCGCCAAAAAAATATTTGTATATGATCGCGGCTCCGAATGGTACCCGCAAAGCAGCCAGGGCAAAGGCAAGGTCAATGTAAAGATTGAATTCAAGAACAAAAAAGAAAATAAACTCGGCATAGCTTTGCCAAAGGGGAGAGTACGGGTTTTCAAAAAGGATCCTGCCGATAACAGCCTTCAATTCGCAGGCGAAGATGAGATTGACCATACGCCTAAGGATGAGAAACTTACGCTTTATATAGGCGATGCATTTGATATTGTCGCTGAGCACACGCTGGTTGACAGCAGACATGAAAGACGTATGAACAAAGAGACTCACAAGGTTGAGCTGCGAAATCGCAAGGAGCAGGCTGTAATTGTTTTTATAGATGAGCATATACCCCGATGGGTGAACTGGATGATTGAGCCGACAACACATAAGTTTATAAAAAAAGATGCTCATACAGCGAGGTTTGAGGTTACCATCGAGCCAAATTCAACAGCCACCCTGCAATACACGGTGACGCAAACGTGGTAATCTAATCATTATGTGACAGCGATATCGTGTGAATCTCTGAAATATAAGCTGTCTTATGCTGCGTTTTATTTTGTGAATGAAAAATAGAAAACATTTTTAAACGGAACCTGCTTTATGAGACGAGAGACTAAAAATTTTATTATAGATATTGCAAGCTTTCTTGCTTTGTTGGGATTAACAATATCCGGAATCATAATTGCTTTGCCGCACAAGCATGGCCCTAATGAAGCGAAAATTTTGGGAATAAGCAGAGGAGAATTTGGAGATATTCATCTGTGGGTTGGCATAGCTTTTATCGTGCTGATGCTTGTGCACATTATTCTGCACTGGGACTGGGTTAAGTGTTATATAAAATCAAATTTATATTCTGACAAAGCGGCGGAAAAATGATGTAAAAAAAACGGCCTTATACATATTGTATAAGGCCGTAATGTTTGTTGATGAACAGCTATACGTCAGATATTAAGGTGCAACCTCGTTAACAAGCATTGAATCTTCAACTTCTGCCGGAACAAGCTGTCCATATGTGCCTGTGGTTACTGCTATGTTCGGGAAAATTCCGCAGGCCTCTCTTTCTCTTTTAGCCGGGCGAGAATGGCTGGAATCAATAAAACTGGGTGGAGCCAGCTCTCTTTGATAGATATTGTCATTATCTACGCCGACATTGGCGGTTGATTCGAATTTCACGTGCCCATCATTGTATAACACGTTTTGACCTTCTCTTTGATGAGGATAGGCGTTATACATAAAATCTTTGTCCCTGTATTCATTATTATTGGTGACCCATGCTGTGCACGGCAGGTCGCCTGTAGCACCGCTAGGGAGTAGTCCGCCGGGGGTTGAGCCATCGCCCCTAATATAAGCCTGGGCGTTTCTATCCAGCGCGGGATTTCTGTCCGCGGCAAGAGGACAGCCGGGTTTAGCGTTGACTGATACCGGGTATCCCGCTTCAGCGTTGGCAGCATAGGCCTTTGCAAACGGGAAATGATATGCATAGCTGTTATGCTTACCGGGAGCCGAGCCGAAATCATAAACCTTGGTAATATCTGTCTGTGTCGTGGTGGTGTAGGTGGTTAGTTTGAAAATCTCTGACCTTGAGTCGCCTTTGCAATTGAATTGTTTTGGTGAAACATCCTGATATTTTACAAGCATATAAAACACAGAACCAATTGTTGCCTGTCCGCCGGCGTTGGGAAACGCAAAAGCATTTTGTGGTGTGCCAAAAGTCTCGCCGCCCGAGAAGTTAGGAATCTTGCCACTGACAGCATAAACTACCGGCAACTGCTGATAACCTGGCATTGGATATGTTTCCTGGGCATCGCCTGCATAGAGCAGCAGGGCTTTACCTATACCGGACAGGTTTGAACCACAAACCATACGGTAGGCAATCATCCTGACCCTTGCCAGTGCCGGCATCAGGATGCCCATCAGCAGAGCTATGATGGCAATTACGACCAGCAGCTCGACTAATGTAAAACCTTTCTTTTTCATGTTTTTTCTCCTTACGCTTTTCTGAGATTCGCAATCCGGCCGTCCTAAGCACGTTGGGTTTGGTTTAGACGGATTAATGCAATCTGTTTTCGACCACACACAGTATCGCCCGAGTTCTCAGCGAATCTCAATTAATTTTTCGCTTCGGAACCGGCCGGCAAAACACACAATTAAATCAGATTTTTTCGGACTTGTTGGCTGGTTTTTCAAAAAATCAAGATCGCCGTTGATTTTGAATTTCTAAAGCCAACCACTTCTAAGGCAGGTTATGATATTGGAAGGTAAATTATAATTACGGCTAACATTATATAATAACTACTGCTACTTTTACCTGCCTATACTACAACTTTAGTATAGTGCCGCCCTATACCTTTGTCAATAAGCTTGTCGGCAAAAAGCGCAATTAAGCTTGAAAATTCCTCAAAAATATCATATAAACGCGGTTTTTAAGGGGAAAAAGCCTATGATTAATGACAAAGAGCTTCAAAAAAATGTAAAAAAATACGGGCAAGAGCACCTTCTGGCGTTTTGGAATCGGCTCGATTTGGCCGGTAAAGAGCAGCTTTTAGGTCAGATAAAAACTCTGGATTTAGCCCAATTAGACCGTTGGAAATCAGAATACGTTTTGAACGAAACTCCATTTAAGCTCCCGGCCAATATTGCCCCCGCACCATTTTATAAAAATAAGCCGTCAAACTCAGAGCAAAATAAATTCGATGAGGCAAAAAAATTCGGTGAGAAACTCATCTCGCAAGGCAAGGTCGCGGCCTTTGTAGTAGCAGGCGGTCAGGGAACAAGGTTGGGCTTCGATGGACCGAAGGGAAATTTTCGCATCAGCCCGGTAAGAAATAAAACACTATTTCAAATTTTCGCTGAAATGATTGCTGCCGCAGGCAAAAAATTCGATCAGGTTTGCCCATGGTATATTATGACAAGCCCGCTTAATCACCAGCAGACGGTCGATACTTTTTCTTCTAATAAGTATTGGGGCCTAAATAAAAAAGATGTCGTTTTATTTCAGCAGGGCACACTGCCCAATTTTTCTTTAGACGGCAAGATACTTCTGGCTGATATTGATACTATCGCGACTTCACCTGATGGCCACGGCGGCAGTTTACGCGCACTCTATAATAGCGGCGCTTTGGCTGATATGAAAAAAAGAGGCATCGAATACATCAGCTATTTCCAGGTCGATAATCCTCTGATAAATATTTTTGACCCTCTTTTTATTGGCCTCCATGCCCTTGAAAAAGCACAGATGTCCTCGAAGGCATTAAGTAAAACCGGGCCATTCGAGAAGCTCGGCAATTTCTGCCTGGCGGATGGAAAAATGACGGTAATCGAATACAGCGACATGCCCAACGAGCTTGCTGAAAAGAAAAATCCAGATGGTTCGCTTGTGTTCGGACTGGGAAGTATCGCAATTCATATTATCAGTGTCTCTTTTGTCGAAGAGCTTAATAAACACGGATTTGCGCTGCCCTTGCACAGGGCCGTAAAGAAAATCCCCTATGTCAATGAGCAAGGTAATAAAATTGACCCAAAAGAGCCAAATGGCATTAAGCTCGAAAGTTTTGTCTTTGATGCCCTGCCTTTGACTTCGAAATCGATAATCCTCGAGACGCTCCGAAGCGAAGAATTTGCCCCGACTAAAAACGCATCAGGAGTAGATAGCGCACAAACCGCAAGACAAATGATGATTGACAGGGCGGCCTCTTGGCTCGAATCAGCAGGAATTAAGGTTCCCAGAAAAAATGATGGCTCACCTGATTGTATTATAGAGATCGAACCCGAATTTGCCCTGGCCAGAGAAGATGTTCTTAAAAAAATTAAGGACATACCTTCTATCAAATCGGGCGATAAAGTCTATCTTGCCTGAGAAAATGAAACTGTAGGGTGGAGTGTGCCCACCTTTTTAATATATCTGGTGTGTACAGCACACCCTACTGTCATGCTGAGCGCAGCGAAGCATCTGGGCTTTGAAAGTTGAGATTCTTCGCTTCGCTCAGAATGACAATCAGCAATATTTCTATTTCACCGAGAACGTGTGAATTGTCACGGTCTCGTATTTTTCGCCCGGCCGTAATACTGTCGATGGGAAATTCTGCTTATTTGGTGAATCGGGATAATGCTGAGTCTCCAGGCATAATGCGCCGTATTTATTGTAGGTCTTGCCTTCTTTACCCTTTATAGAGCCATCGAGATAGATACTGCTGTAGAATTGAATTCCCGGCTCAGTCGTTTTTATCTCCATTACTCGGCCGCTTGCCGGCTCATAAACAACGGCCGCGGTCTTCATCTTGCCTTTGCCATTGAGGCAGAAATTATGGTCATATCCGCCGATATCGACCTGTTTTATTCGTGAGCCAATCGCCAGTGGCTTTGTGAAATTAAGCGGCGTATCCTTTACATTTTTCAGCTCGCCTGTAGGTATCAGGCCTTTATCGACAGGCGTGAATTTATCCGCGTTTATCGTCAAATCATGACCGAGGACATCGCCATTACCCTGTCCCGCGAGATTCCAGTAAGAATGATTGGTCAGATTCACAACTGTCGGTTTATCCGTTGTGGCTTCATATTTCATCTCCAGCTTGTTATCCGCTGTTAGTGTATAAGTGACAAAGCATTTGAGAGTGCCGGGGAAACCTTCCTCACCATCTTTGCTCGTGTAGCTAAGCTTCAACTCGGCTTTCTTGCCCTTTGCCTGTGCGTTCTCAATTTTCCAAAGAACTTTATCAAAGCCGACCTTACCGCCATGCAGGATATTCTCTCCTTCATTTTTGGTCAGCTTATATTCTTTGCCATCGAGCGTGAACTTTGCCCCTCCGATACGATTGCCATATCGTCCGATTATGGCCCCGAAATATGGTGTCCCTTTTAGATAGCTATCCAGATTATCGAATCCAAGGACAATATCCCCAGGTTTTCCATTTTTATCCGGCACATCGAATGCAATTATAATTCCGCCGTAAGTTATTATCTTGGCCGTAAGTCCCTTGCCGTTTGTAAGCGTTACGATATCAACCTGCCGGCCGTCCGGCATTTTTCCAAAAGGCTTCACATCAGCACTCATTTTTCCTTGCTCCTTACTTTTCATATGACAAGAACATTTTGTTCCGCAACAACCCCATCCGTAGATAATAACTGCAATTAAAATGATGTTTAATAAAAGTTTTCTATTCATTTTATTTCTCCTTCAGCATGCTTATTAATTTTCATATTAAAAATGAATATATCCTCCCTAAGGATTAATGTCAAAAAATAATATTCTTATGTTTTACAGTATGAGCATGGCGTCACCGTATGAGTAAAAACGATAACCCTGCTCAACGGCGTGTTTGTATGCCTTCATTATCAGCACAAGGCCCGCAAATGCGCCAACCAGGGCAATCAATGTGGATTTGGGCAGATGAAAATTGGTAATCATCGCATCGACAATTTTAAATTTATAACCGGGCTTAATGAATAACTCTGTTGTGCCGGTCATAGAGGACAATTGCCCCTTTACCGCCGCGGTTTCGAGGACCCTGACTGATGTTGTCCCAACGGCTATTATTCTGCCGCCATTTTTTCGGACATTGTTGATTAACTCTGAGTTCTTTTCATCAATATTGAAAAATTCTCTGTGAATTTTGTGTTCTTCGAGTGTTTCAGTCGTTACGGGTTTAAATGTTCCCTCTCCTACAGATAATGTGACATAAGCAAATTTTATTCCTTTATTTTTAAGATTATCAATCAGCTCTTTTGTGAAATGTAATCCGGCTGTCGGTGCGGCCACAGCACCAGGCGTTCGAGCGTAAATTGTTTGGTATCTAAGCTTATCTTTGCCGGCCTGCCGCAAATCAGTGCCTCTCTTTATGTACGGCGGCAATGGCGGAAAACCGATGCTCTGAAGTATTTTTTCAGCCGGCTCATCTATTTCAATCCGCAGTAAACATTTTCCCTCTTTCTCCAGCAGTTGGGCGAAGCAAAATTTCACACCATTGGCACTTGTTAATTCGATACGTTCACCGTTCTTTAGTTTGCCCAAACCTTTGAGCATTACTTCCCAAATACCGTTGTCCCGCTGATTTAGAAATAATCCTTCGAGCTTGCCGCCTGTTTGGCGCCTTCCAAAAAATCGAGCTGGCAGCACCTTTGTGTCATTTAGGACAAGGCAGTCGCCTTTACGCAGATAATCGCCGATTTTGTCAAACCTGGTATCGATTAATTGTCCCGTTTGCCGGTCCAAAACCAGCAGTCGAGACCGGCTGCGGATTTTAGCAGGCTGCTGGGCAACGAGCTCTTGCGGAAGATGATAATCCAGTTCACTTGTCTTCATACAAACTTATCAGACCATATTCAAAACAGTTAAAAATTTTTCCATAATTGGCAGATGATTTTAATGCATTAATAGCAATAAACAAATTTATTTCAAAAGGCAGACAATTATCGGGTCGATACGCTTAATGCCGCATTGGCGTGTCCTCGCCTGGCGGCAAGTTGGCCCGAGATTCACAAAGCTGGATATAAATTGAAGGTGATGTAATGACGTCGAAAGAACACTTCGAGCACGCGGCAACCTCGATAGCCGCCCTCAACCGAGACGAGCTTAAAAGACGCATTAAAAACTTCCGCGGCCGCTTCAAACTCGATTTCACCGAAGATTACCTTAATCAGCTAAATGTAGACCGGCTCAGGCACATCCTCCTTGCCGCCCACATAAGCGCAAGCAGCACCCGTTAAATTTCGAAACCTTTCCCTTTTTACCCCTTCCAAATCATTAAACCCTTTATATAAAGGTACTTAGGCAGCTCAGTTTCGGTAAAAAATCGACAAAATTTATTGACAATCCCTCGTTACCTTTATAGAGTATATGGTACGACAACTGGTTCTGGATGCGAGAGGGCATCCGGCGTTGCCTGTGACTGGAGAGACTTTATATGATGATTTTAAGGAGGATGCCAATGTCAGCAACACGACCATTCTGCTCAATCATAATTTTTGTATGCATTTTAAATATATGTTGTTTTTCTACTGCACTGGCCTATGAACATACCATTTATGTATGGAACCCGGTTGGCAGCGATTGCAACTGGAATAATCCTGATAACTGGAATTATGGTGTTCCTATGCCTGAATTCCAGGCCATTATTGAGCCGAAATTGCCAAGCCCATGCATCTATGGCGATGCTGCGTGCGCGTTTCTGACCATAGCCCCATGGTCATGGACAGGCGCTCCTGATATAAGCGTCGATATGTATTCAGGGACTTTCAATTGCAATTATGGAATTTCAATCGGTGCGTGGGGGACCTATTCTAATCAGACAGACAATACAACTATTCCCTGCTTTAATGTGTATGGCGGCACGGTAAATCAGTCAGCTTCACCGGGTGATGGTATCCTTATCGGCGGCGGCGATACGGGATATCGCGACCTCATGGGCAAAATGAATGTGTATGGCGGATACGTTACTGCCCGCAGAATAGAGCTACGATTTGGCGAGATTAACCTATTTGGCGGAACACTGG
>Ga0209077_1000475_pt1 | contig 10802 bp, 8 predicted proteins | sample PPLLak1March2015_FD_187247 | JGI IMG/M metagenome (GOLD analysis project Ga0209077, IMG submission 187247) | Freshwater sediment microbial communities from Prairie Pothole Lake near Jamestown, North Dakota, USA - PPLs Lake P7 Core (1) Depth... | ecosystem: Environmental > Aquatic > Freshwater >... | reverse complement strand
CTACCCGGCGACGCGCCCGGGAAAATCCCTCAGATATGAATCGCTTGTACGTGGTCGAATCCGTCCCTTCCCCGACCGGGACGATTGCAGATCACCGCTTGCCCCTTAGGCCGAGCGAGCTCGGCCGGTTTGCGCAGGCCCTTGCCGCAGGAATCGCCGGCGGTCAGCCAGGCGACGGTGAAACCCCAGGCGAACACTCGAAATGGCTCGACGCCCTGGCCCGTGACCTCTCCGCCAATCGAGGCCAGAGCCTCGTGATCCCGGGAGAGTTCGAGTCACCTGAGGTTCAACGGGCCGCCCACCAGATCAACTCCGCCCTGGGCAATATCGGCAAGACAATCGAATACACACCTGAACCCGACGGCGGGCGAACCAGCCAGTCCGATGGACTGCGTGAGCTTGCCGGGGAGATGGGCGATGGCCAGGCGGACGTCCTGATCATTCTGGGCGCCAACCCGGTTTATGCGGCGCCCGCCGATCTGAAATTCGCCGAGCGGATCATGAAACCGAGGCTTCGCGTCCACCTCAGCCCGTATCTGGACGAGACCTCCCGCTTGTGTCATTGGCATGTGCCCGAGACCCACTTCCTCGAGCAGTGGAGCGACGCGGAGGCGTTCGACGGGACGGTGACGATCGTCCAACCGCTCATAACCCCGCTGTATGAAAGTCGATCCGCCCACGAGATCGTCTCCTTGCTTCAAGGCCGGTACCGATCCGGATACGACTCGGTCAGAGACTACTGGCGGAGCCAGCAGCCAGGTGCCGACTTCGAGAAGTTTTGGAAGACGGCACTGAACGATGGCGTCGTCCCGGGGACAGGATCGGCGGCTCCGATGGCCGCCACGAGCGCGGTCGCGCCTGGGGCTCAGCGGCCGCAGCAGGGGCGGACGGATACCCAGGGGGACCGGGGAGAAGCAACCGGCGGCCCGGAGCGCCGGCAGACCGGCGCGGCATCCCCGCCGGGCTCTACCACGCAGCCGCGGCCGGGCCAGCGGGCGGCAGCCCCGCTGGTGGCTCTGCAATCACCGGCGCAAAAGAAGTCCGACTTGGAAGTCGGATCTACGGCAAGACCTGGCGGGGCGTCGCTCGAGCTGATCTTCCGTCCGGATCCAAGCGTCTATGACGGCCGTTTCTCCAACAACGGCTGGCTGCAGGAGTTGCCCAAACCACTCACCAAGCTGACCTGGGACAACGCCGCCTTGCTGTCGCCGCGGACGGCCGAAAGGTTGGGGGTCCGAAGTGAAGACGTCGTCGAGCTCAGGTATCACGGCGCGGCCGTGCAGGCACCCGTCTGGGTTGCGCCCGGACACGCTGACGAGTGCGTCACGGTCCATCTCGGCTATGGGAGGGAGTACGGCGGGAAACTGGCCACCGGAGCGGGGTTCAACGCCTATCGACTGCGACGGTCCGATACGCCCTGGGGCGGGCCGGGACTGGAAGTCCGGAAGACCGGCGAACGGCATCGGCTGGCGACGACGCAGGCTCACTGGAGCATCGAGGGCCGGAACATCGTCCGAACCGGCACAGTGGAGGAGTATCAGAAGAATCCCCACTTCGTGCACGAGAAAGAGCACGGCTTCGGACCGGAGCTCAGCCTCTACCCGGAGTACGAGTACGAAGGCAATGCATGGGGGATGGCCATCGATCTGAACGCCTGCCTCGGCTGCAATGCCTGTGTGGTCGCTTGCCAGGCGGAGAACAACGTTCCGGTGGTCGGCAAGGACCAGGTGATCAAGCAGCGGGAAATGCACTGGCTGCGGATCGACACCTACCACGAAGGTAATCTGGACAACCCCAAAACGGTCCACCAGCCGATGCTTTGCCAGCAATGCGAAAAAGCGCCGTGCGAGGTTGTCTGCCCGGTGGCCGCGACGGTCCACAGTTCCGAGGGCCTTAACGACATGATCTACAACCGTTGTGTCGGCACTCGGTATTGTTCGAACAACTGCCCTTACAAAGTGCGACGATTCAACTTCCTGCAATTCAGCGACAAAGAAACGCCCAGCCTGAAGGTGATGTACAACCCCGACGTGACGGTCCGCGACCGGGGGGTGATGGAGAAGTGTACATACTGCGTGCAGAGGATCAATGCGGCCCGGATCGAGGCGAAAAAAGAGGATCGCCCCATCCGGGACGGCGAGGTGGTAACGGCGTGCCAGGCGGCTTGCCCCACCCACGCCATCGTGTTCGGCAACATCAACGACCCGAACAGCCAGGTAGCCAAGCTGAAGAAACTTTCGCTGAATTACAGCGTACTTGGTGAATTGAACACACAACCGAGAACGACCTATCTCGCCGCCCTACGGAACCCCAATCCTGAGTTGGGAACGGAGTAAAAACACAAAAGCATGGCAACCGTAGATCAGCCAAAGACTGCGACTCCACGGCCGGAAGGATACGAGGCTCCGCCGTCCGTCCTGGAAGGCGACCACACGTACGCGACGGTGACCGACAAGATCAGCGGGATCGTCCTGACCCGAAAGACGCCGTTAAGCTGGTTTCTCATCTTCGGGGTCGGGTTCAGCCTGATGATGGTCTTCTTTGGCGCGGTCGGGTACCTGCTGTTGAAGGGGACCGGGATCTGGGGAATCAATGTTCCGGTCGCCTGGGGATTCGCGATTATCAACTTCGTCTGGTGGATTGGAATCGGCCATGCCGGGACGCTCATCTCCGCGATCCTCCTCCTGATGCGCCAGGAGTGGAGGACTTCGATTAACCGCTTCGCGGAAGCGATGACGCTGTTCGCCGTAGCTTGCGCCGGCATGTTTCCCATCCTGCACATGGGGCGTCCCTGGCTGTTCTACTGGCTCCTGCCTTACCCGAATGTCATGTCGCTATGGCCGCAGTTCCGCAGTCCCCTGGTTTGGGACGTATTTGCGGTCTCCACTTATGGCACGGTCTCCCTGCTCTTCTGGTTTGTCGGCCTGGTCCCCGATTTCGGAACGATGCGGGACAAGGCCCAAAACGGGACGGCTCGGGTGATTTATGGAATGCTCTCGCTCGGGTGGCGCGGGTCCGCGTCCCACTGGCACCGCTATGAGACGGCCTACCTGTTGTTGGCCGGATTAGCCACCCCGCTCGTTGTTTCAGTTCATACCGTGGTCAGCTTCGATTTCGCCGTATCCGTAATCCCCGGCTGGCATACGACGGTTTTCCCCCCGTACTTTGTCGCCGGCGCGATCTACTCCGGTTTTGCCATGGTCCTCACCCTGGTGATCCCGATCCGGGCCATCTATGGCCTGGAGGACATGATCACGCGGCGTCACCTCAACAACATGGCCAAGGTGATGCTGGCGACCGGGCTGATCGTGGCCTACGGCTACATGATCGAAATGTTCATGTCCTGGTACGGAGCGAACAACTTTGAGCAGTACATGTCGCGAAACCGGATGGCCGGGCCGTACGCACCGATTTTCTGGTCCTTGATTCTGTGCAATGTCCTGACTCCCCAGCTGCTCTGGTTTAAGCGCTTCAGGAACAACGTCGTTGTGCTTTTCCTGATCTCAATCGTCGTGAACATCGGAATGTGGCTCGAGCGATACGTCATTGTTATCACGAGCCTCCACCGCGACTACCTGCCGTCCTCCTGGGGCATGTACCATGGAACTATCTGGGACTACGCAACCTACGCGGGAACGATCGGCCTGTTCCTCGCATTGATGTTCCTGTTCATTCGGGTGCTGCCGATGATTTCCATTTTCGAGGTGCGGAGCCTGGTCAAGACCAACCGACGGCCCAGTCATACGGAGTAGATGAAATGGAACGGGCGGATTTCAAACCAGCAATCTACGGCCTGATGGCGGAGTTCGACACCCCGGACACGCTGATCCAGGCGGTGCGAAAAGTGCGCGCCGAGGGGTATACCCGCATCGACGCCTATACGCCTTTCCCGGTCGAGGGCTTGGCTGAAGAGGTCGGATTTCACAGCAATCTTCTGCCCATTCTCGTCCTCGGCGCCGGAATCGTCGGCGCTTTGGGCGGGTTCGGGCTTCAGTACTGGGTCTCGAAAATCGACTACCCGCTCAATGTCGGCGGTCGCCCGCTGAACAGTTGGCCCTCATTCATTCCGGTGACATTCGAGCTGACGATCCTCTTCGCTGCGTTGACGGCGGTTCTGGGAATGATCGCGCTCAACGGGCTGCCGATGCCGTATCACCCGGTCTTCAACGTTCCCCGTTTTGCCATGGCCTCACAGGATCGGTTCTTTCTGTGCGTGGAATCGACGGATGAGAAGTTCGACCGCGAAAAGACGCTGACTTTTCTCCAGGGCCTTCATGCCAAAGCGGTCACCGAGGTGGACTACTGAAAGGGTTGGTGTCAATGCAGACTTCGGGCAGTCTTAGAAAACTGAAACTTCTGCTTGTTGCGACTGCTCTTCTGTGGCCTGCCTTGTCGTGCCGGAATGACATGCGTGACAACTCACGGGTCAAGCCCCTCGAGAAGAACGATTTCTTTGCCGACGGGCGCTCGGCCCGTCCGCTGGTCGACGGTACGGTCCCACGCACCCCAGCGGTCAGTCCCGAGCAGGAGTACCTTCAGACGGGAAAAACGAACGGCCAGCTGGGAAACCGGCTTCCCTTCCCGTTGACGCGACAAGTGCTCGAGCGCGGCCAGGATCGCTTCAACATCTATTGCACTCCTTGCCACGACAAACTGGGCACCGGCCAGGGCATGATCGTGCAGCGGGGTCTCGCCCGTCCCCCGTCGTACCACATCGATCGCCTGCGTCAAGCTCCGCTGGGGCACTTCGTCGACGTTATGACGAATGGCTTCGGCGCGATGTACAGCTACCGGTACAGGGTGTCGGCCGAAGATCGGTGGGCGATCGCCGCCTACATCAGGGTTCTGCAGGTCAGCCAGGGCACGACGGTAGATGACGTTCCGGAGGACGAGCTCACAAAACTGGAAGAGGTTGAAGAGTGATGAACGAAGAGAACCAGCTGCGTGAAGACCTCATCCGGGTTCAACGATGGGCGCTGATTGCCGGCGTCCTTGCGACGGCGCTGAGCATTCTCGGCGCATTCATCAGCCCGGTCCAGTTCTTCCATTCCTACCTGTTCGCCTTCCTCTTCTGGCTGGGGATCGGGCTCGGGTGCATCGCCATTCTGATGCTGCATCACCTGGTTGGAGGAGCCTGGGGGTTCGTCATCCAGAGAACTCTCGAGACAGGCGCCCGGAGCCTGCCGTTACTGGCTTTGCTGTTCGCCCCGATTCTTCTTGGACTGCCCTACTTGTACGAATGGTCGAGGGAGGAAGCGGCCGCGGACGCGGTGCTGCTGCACAAGTCCGCCTATCTGAACGTCCCGTTCTTCGCGGTCAGAGCCATCCTCTACTTCGCTCTGTGGACCGGAGCGGCCTACCTGCTCAACAGATGGTCCGACAAGATGGACGCAACCGGGGACGCCGGATATGTCCGAAAACTGGAGAGTATCAGCGGGCCGGGGCTGGTCTTTTATGGAATCACCATGACGTTTGCCTCGGTCGATTGGGTCATGTCGCTTGAACCCCACTGGTATTCAACGATCTTTGGAATCGTCTTCCTGGTTGGCCAGGGCCTATCGACGATTGCTTTCGTCATCATTGTCACCATGCTTCTTGGATACCGGAAGCCCCTTGCGGACGTGCTCGTTCCCCGGCACTTCCATGACCTGGGCAACCTACTGCTGGCCTTTGTAATGCTGTGGGCCTATGTCGCGTTCTCCCAGTTCCTGATCATCTGGTCCGGAAACCTCCCCGAAGAGGTGACCTGGTACGCGCACCGGCTGCGCGGTGGGTGGAAATGGGTCGCGTTGGCGCTGATCTCGTTCCACTTCCTCGTGCCCTTCTTGCTCCTTCTGTTGCGGAGAACCAAGCGAAAGGCGCAGATCCTGGCCGGTGTCGCAGTCTGGTTACTCGTCCTTCGCCTGGTCGACCTCTTCTGGATTGTCAGCCCGTCGCTCCACCGCAACGGGTTCGGGATCCATTGGCTGGACTTCGTTACTCCGGTGGCGGTCGGGGGCCTCTGGATCGCGTTTTTCGCCTGGCAACTGAGATCTCGCGCTCTACTGCCTGTTCATGACCCGAGGATCAACGAGGCGCTGGGTCTCGGAGAAGCACTGCCATGAATCCAAACAAGGAGACAAGGAGAGAGGGAGACAAGGAGAGAGGGAGACAAGGAGACGAGCATACAGGCCACCAGATTCTTGACAACCCTGAGGTCATGCATGAAGTCAAGGATGCCGCCGCCAAGCCTGTGGCGTACTTCCTGGCCAGCCTGGCGCTGCTGCTTGTGTTCACGTTTGTCGCCGTGTGGCTGCTGTTCGAGTTCTTCGAAGGTGGCGCCAAACACACCGATGCCGAGCAGGCTTCTCCGATGGCCGATCCGGACGCCAAACCGCCAGGACCGCTGCTCCAGATAACGCCCAGTGGGGACATGCGCATCATGCTCGAACGCGAGAAGAAGCTCGCCGAGTCGTACGGCTGGGTGAACAAAGCAAGCGGGATTGTGCGAATACCCGTCGCGCGGGCCATGGAGCTGGTGACCGAAAAAGGTTTGCCGAACCTGCAACCGATTGGGGTCTACGAGCCTCCAGGCGGTGAGAAAGCCGCCGAGCCCCAAGGACAGGGACAACCGCGACAGCAAGGACAACAGCCATAGAGGCGTTTCGTCCTTGGTGTCCTTGGTGTCCTTGAGGTCCTTGGGGTCGGCGAGAAGAAACCGGAACCGGCGAGAAGAAGCCGGTACCGCCAAGAAGAAACCAGTAAAGAGGAAACGCTTTGGTCGTTTGTGCGTCTAGGGTTTAAAGGATCAGCCCAGTATGCCTATTGCTTTATTTGTAATTCTCCTTTTCGTTTCAACAGTTAGCGCCCAAGGCCTGACGGCCGGCAGCACTCCGCCCGCGCTGGCTGAAATCAAGATCGAGCAGAAGCTCGACTCGCAGTTGCCACTCGATCTCGAGTTCCGCGACGAATCGGGCAAGGCGGTCAGGCTTGGACAGTATTTCGGCAAAAAACCAGTGGTGCTTTCGCTCGTGTACTACGAGTGTCCGATGCTTTGCACTTTGGTATTGAACGGCATGGTGCGAACTTTCCGCACCCTGGAGTTCGAGGTTGGCAAAGAGTACGACGTGGTCACGGTCAGTATTGATCCCAAGGAAACGCCCGAGCTGGCCAGGGTAAAGAAAAAGCATTATCTGGAGAGCTACGGCCGGCCCGGCGCCGCGACCGGATGGCATTTCCTCACCGGATCCGAACAGTCGATCCGCCAGCTCGCGAACACCGTGGGGTTCCATTACACCTACGACGAAACGACGGGCGAGTTCGGTCACGCGAGCGCCATCATGGTCGCCACACCGGGAGGTCGGCTGGCCAAGTACTTCTACGGCGTTGAGTACCCGCCTCGCGATTTGAGGCTCGGACTGGTCGAGGCATCCGCGAACAAGATCGGAAGCCCGGTCGACCAGATCCTTTTGTATTGTCTCCACTACGACCCGATGACCGGGAAGTATGGAGTCGTCATAAAGAACGTCCTCCGATTGACGGGCCTTGCCACGGTCGCACTTCTGGGGGCATTTATCGGGCTGATGCTCTTCAAAGAGCGTGTTCGGCGGCGCAACGAGCAGGCTGCCAGAGCCTAGAATTTCGGGGGCACAGTACTTAATTCTCAGCCAGTTACCTGGCTCTCGCCGGTGGCAAAGGGATTAAGTTCTGTGTCCCCGAAATTCCAAAAAATTCCGCAAAACGAAACAGAAAGGGAGAAAGAGGAGCGGCTTCAACGATGCCCAAGGACTTCCCATTGATGCCGGACCAGGCATCCACGATCTCAAGCGAAGTGGATTTGCTGTACGCCTTCCTGGTCGGCATGACACTGTTCTTCGTAGGCCTCATCTTCCTGATGGTCGCTATTTTCGCCATCCGCTACAGGAGACGTTCGTCGGACGAAATACCGCGTCCGAACTTCGGGTCCCTGCGGCTGGAAATCGTCTGGTCAGTGATCCCCCTGCTGATCTCTGTCGGCATCTTCATCTGGAGTGCCAGTGTTTTCTTCGACATCCAACGGGTTCCGGCCAACGCCATGCAGGTTTACGGAGTCGGAAAGCAGTGGATGTGGAAGTTCCAGCACCCGGAGGGTAACCGGGAAATCAACGAGCTCCATGTCCCGGCAGGCCGTCCGGTCAAAATCACGCTCACCAGCGAAGACGTGATCCACAGCTTTTTTGTACCCGCATTCCGAATCAAGCAGGACGCGCTCCCGGGACGCTACACAACGACCTGGTTTCAGGCGACCAAGCCAGGCACCTATCACCTTTTCTGCGCCGAATACTGCGGAACCCAGCATTCGGGTATGCGCGGTTCGGTCGTGGTCATGGAACCCGCCCAATATGAGGCATGGCTGTCAGGCGACGCGTCGGGTGGATCCATGGCGGCGCGGGGCGAGAAGCTGTTCAATCAACTGGGCTGCGTCACCTGTCACCTGCCCGACGGGTCCGGGCGTTGCCCGTCACTGGTCAACGTATACGGGAAGTCGGTAAAACTGATCACCGGCGAAGAGCTGGTTGCCAACGACGAGTACATCCGCGAGTCCGTGCTGCACCCGAACGCCAAAATCGTGGACGCCTACCAGCCAATCATGCCGACCTATCAGGGCCAGGTGTCCGAAGAGGGAGTTCTGCAACTGATCGCGTACATCAAATCGATCTCCTCTCAGGTCACAGAAGGCACGGCCGCACCGGGCACGACGACGCCGGGCACTGCACTCCCCGGAGCGACGACCCCGGGCGCAGGGACTGGTACGGGAACCGGCACGGGGCCGACCCCACCGGGCGGAGCCGGCAGCACTAATCAATCGACACCCGGCGGCGCCAGCGCGCCAAACGGCATCAATCGGAGCGGGCAATGAGTACGGGGACCTTGAGGACCGAAGATCACCTGGTCGAGCCGGGGCATCTGAACTACATAAACAATGGCTACGGACTGAAATCGTGGCTCCTCACGATTGATCACAAGCGCATCGCGCTTCTCTACCTGATATCGATCACCACCTTCTTCTTCCTGGGCGGCTTCTTCGCCCTGTTGATTCGGCTGGAGCTTCTGACTCCGGCGGGCGACCTGATGGAAGCGGACATGTATAACCGCATGTTCACGATGCACGGGATGGTGATGATTTTCTTCTTCCTGATTCCGTCGATCCCCGCAGTTTTCGGCAATTTCCTCATCCCGATGATGATCGGGGCGCGGGACCTCGCCTTCCCGAGGATCAACCTGCTCAGCTGGTACATATTCATTGCGGGCGCTCTGTTCACAATGGCGGCAGTCGTCCTGGGAGGAGTCGACACCGGTTGGACGTTCTACACTCCCTTCAGCAGCACCTACTCGAACAGCAACGTGGCGCTGGCGGCAGTCGGGGTCTTTATCACCGGGTTTTCGTCGATCCTGACGGGGCTGAATTTCATCGTCACGATTCACAAGATGCGGGCCCCGGGGATGACCTGGTTCCGAATGCCCCTGTTTGTTTGGGCGCACTACGCGACGAGCTTGATCATGGTCCTCGGGACGCCCGTCCTGGCCATTTCAATCGTCCTGGTGGCCCTGGAGCGCCTGTTCCGGATCGGAATATTCGACCCGGCCCTGGGCGGCGATCCCCTTCTGTTCCAGCACTTGTTCTGGTACTACTCGCACCCGGCCGTCTACATCATGATCCTGCCGGCCATGGGAGTGATCAGCGAACTGGTCACCTGCTTTTCCCGAAAACGGATTTTCGGGTACACGTTTGTCGCGTTCTCGAGCCTGGCGATTGCCGTCTACGGCTTCCTGGTATGGGGCCACCACATGTTTGTCAGCGGGCAGTCGGTCTATGCGAGCCTGCTGTTTTCGGCGCTGAGCTTCCTGGTTGCCATCCCGTCCGCCATCAAGGTCTTCAACTGGACGGCGACGATGTACAAAGGGTCGATCTCTTACGACACACCGATGCTCTACGTCTTCGGGTTCATCGGGTTGTTTACGATCGGCGGGTTGACCGGCCTTTTCCTCGCATCGACGGGGCTGGACGTCCACGTGCACGACACGTATTTCATCGTCGCCCATTTCCACTACATCATGGTGGGCGGTGCGATCATGGGTTATCTGGGCGCGATCCATTTCTGGTGGCCCAAGATCACCGGCCGCCTGTATCCGGAGGGCTGGAGCAAGTTTGCGACCCTGGTGATCTTCGTCGGCTTCAACCTGACGTTTTTCCCGCAGTTCCTGGTCGGTTACCTCGGAATGCCGCGCCGTTACCACGCGTATCCGGACGAATTCCAGGTCTACAACGTCATGTCGACTGCCGGCGCCTCGATCCTCGGCTTCGGTTACCTGATCCCGATGATTTACCTCGTCTGGTCGCTCAAATACGGAGCCGTCGCCGGGCCAAATCCATGGGGTGCGGCTGGCCTGGAGTGGAAGACGCCCTCGCCGCCTCCGACCGAGAACTTCCCGGTGACACCGATCGTGACTGAAGAGGCGTATTCCTACTCCAAACAGGAGGCTGAAGTTGTCGGACAGTGAACACGTTCTGCAGCATCATTTTGACGATCTCAAGCAGCAGCACGAAGCGTCCACGCTCGGGATGTGGGCCTTCCTGATCACCGAAGTACTGTTCTTCGGCGGCCTGTTTGCCGGCTACGCGCAGTACCGAATCCGGTACCCCGGAGCTTACGCGGCAGCCAGCCATCATCTAGACATCACACTCGGCGCGATTAACACCGCCGTTCTGATCGCCAGCAGCCTGACGATGGCGCTCGCCGTGCGCGGAGCACAGACCGGGCACCGGAAGGCGACGGCCGGCC
>Ga0209077_1000474_pt1 | contig 10818 bp, 10 predicted proteins | sample PPLLak1March2015_FD_187247 | JGI IMG/M metagenome (GOLD analysis project Ga0209077, IMG submission 187247) | Freshwater sediment microbial communities from Prairie Pothole Lake near Jamestown, North Dakota, USA - PPLs Lake P7 Core (1) Depth... | ecosystem: Environmental > Aquatic > Freshwater >... | reverse complement strand
CCATATCGATGCTGGGTTCCCTAACGGCATGGAAGCCGAGCCAGGTTACGCCCACTCCCGCGGAAGAAGATAAATACTGGGGCAGCTGGGATCGCGATCCAGAGCCCAACAAACTGGAGCAATACCTGGTATGAGCATTACCCTGATGCAGTTGTTCAAGGATCTCACCTATGGTGAGTTGGCTCAGCTCTCGGTGGGGAACCTCATTCCCAGTGATCTGGAATCAGAACCAGACCCCAAGGATTACGACCGCATTCTCACCCACATCAACCTGGGTATGAAGGAGCTCTACAAGCGCTTCTTCCTGCTGAGCCGGGAAATCTACATCCAGCAGTATGAAGACATCGAAGTCTACGAGCTGCATTCCCGGTTCAACCAGACCAATGTGGCTTCACTGGAACCCGTGAAGTACATCCTGGATACCCCGCAGAATCCCTTCCTTGATGACGTGCTGAAAATCGAGGAGGTGTACGACGAGGGTGGTAACAAGCTCCCGATGAATGACATCACTGAGGAGCTGTCGATTTACACCCCGTCCTTCCGCAGTGTTCAGTATCCCTACCCCAAGAACGAAAACATCTTTGCTGTTCAATACCGGGCCAGTGCTCCGAGGGTGGAGTATGTGCGGGGGATGAACCCCGACCTGATTGAACTGGATCTGCCCAATTCCCTGCATGAGGCGTTGATTTACTACATCGCCCATCGCGTGCACGCGGGCATGGGTCAGGGGATCTCGGACAACAACCAGGAGAGCGGAGCCTATTACCAGAAGTTTGAAGCCAGCTGCAAGGTGGTCGAGCTGCACGGACTGGAAGTGCAGGGTGAGCCGGGGGATTGGAGATTTGACCGGCATGGGTGGGTGTAAATGAAGAACCTGCGGAACAAGAACCAGCCACCAGTCACTGGCTTGGTTCAGGAGTACATCGACTCAGCGTTTGATGTGATCTACGCGGTATACCTGAATCTCGATGCACTGGTGGCACTGGGTGAGGCAGTGGAAGCCGGTGACATGGAGGGCATGCTGCTCGAGTCAGACATCGACACGCTGGCCAAACTGAATGCCATTGTCACCGATGCCACCCTGCTGGATGAGAGTGACATCGTGAAGATGCCGTTTGCCACCCAGGGTGAGGCTGAAGGTGGCACCGACAATACCCATGCGATGACCGCGTTAAGGGTGTACCAGGCGATTGCTACCTTCGCTGATACAGTTCCGCACAATTACGATGGCGAAGGGCCACCGACTATTTTCGATGACGTTAGTGATGGCTGGATGCCCGGGTCGGTATGGATCGACACTGCAACACTGCCGAACGAATCCTATCGTTGTTCGGACAATAGTCTGAATGCAGCAGTGTGGTTGAAAACCACCCTGACTGCAGACGAGCTGGCAGTGGTGGCCCTGACGGGGAACTCGGACGATCTGACCGAAGGTGTCACCAAACTGCTGCTGACGCCGGCCGAACGTACCAAGCTGGCAGGGGTACTTTCCACTCCGGCTGATATCGCAGCTGCCTACGCTTCTGTGGTTCCCCAGGTTTCGTCACCAGAAAGGATCGCGGGTACCCAGACGGCACTACGAACCTATGCTCCTGCTGACGTCCGGGAGATGGCAGCGCTGCATGGCAAGGGTGTGTGGCAAGAAACCACCACCAATATCATGGCAGCCAAGGGTGACAAGTGGATTTACCGTGGGGTGGGAGCACATACCGTTACCCTGCCGGCTACCTTCACGGTAGGAGACTCACCCAGCGAAATCTGGATCAATCAGAACGGCACGGGTTCCATTCTGTTGACACCGGCCTCGGGTGACAACCTGATCGTGTCCGGGAATGTGCTGGCAGCTAATGCTTCACATACTCTGCTGCCCGGGGTACTGGCCATCGTGGTTCCGGGGGTTACCAATACCACCTGGATCGTCACCGTGGTGTCCATGACAGGTGGTGCATCGGCAGTATTCAAAACGGTTAATTACAACGCAGTGGCAGGTGACCTGATTGGTGTTGGTTCAGACACCGGGCCGATCACCATTACCCTTCCTGGTTCTCCTGCGGATAATGCCTTCGTGGGGATCTGGGATGGTGATGATAATGCCGGTGCCAACAACATCACCATCGCGCGTAATGGATCGACCATTGACGGGGTGGCTGCGGACTTCATCATCGATGTGGATTCAGGTCGGGTAGATCTGATTTACAACACCGCTGCTGGTACCTGGAAAGTGATGGTGATTGTGCAAGCACCTGTGGTGCTGGAAGCAGAAGTTCTGGATTCAGTATTTCGTATTCAGGATGATGGGGATCCCACTAAAGAGATTGCATTTCAAGCTTCACAGATTGCTACTGGCCAGACCCGTACCATCACCATGTCAGATGAGAACGTGGAGATGGACTGGTTCAAAAAGTACAAGGGGCAGAACAACCAGACCGGTACCAGCTATACGCTGGTGCTGACGGATGCAGGGAAGATCCTGGATCTGAACAATGCTGCAGCCATTGCACTGACAATTCCTGCCAATGCCACTGTTGCTTTCCCGATTGATACCTTGATTGATATTTGCCAGTACGGTGCAGGACAGATCACCGTAGGCATCACCACTGATACCGTAAGGGGAAATCTCAAGAGTCCCGGGCAGTATAAATTCCTGACACTGTGGAAGCGCAATACCACCGAGTGGGTGGTGATAGGTGGGGTGCCGTAATGAGGCACCGCATGGGCACACTGTCCCAGCAGTACGGTAGTGCCATTGCCAAGTATGAAAAGGTTACCGTTACTATTCCGGTAAGCGTTGCATCTGTCACCCAGAATCTCTCTTTCATTACCAACCATGCGATGTGCGTACCATTTGCCACGGCTCGTGGTTCAGGTACCTCTGTCAGTTACCAGGGACCAGGCAGTCACAATGTCTTCGTAGAGATGATTAATAACGCGGGTGTCCCGGCAGTGCGGGTATCACGCGGGAATGCCCAAGCTCAGTTTGGCCAGACTGTTATCGTTTATGTGGTGCAGTTCGACCCGGCTTATGTACGGGTCACGCAGAGTGTAAGCACGGGTACTGCTTCCACCATTAATCACACCATTCCTACTTGTGTACTGGCCAAGACATTCGTGCTGGGATACTTCAGGCCAGATACGGCACTTGAACAGACATCTGCATGTGACACTTGTGTGACGGTACATCTGTCCAGTGTTACGAATGTTGTGTTCACCCGCGGTACTGGATTCAATACCAGCTCACACAAGTTTGCTTCTTATGCAGTTGAGGACATCAGTTCTTCTGGTGTGTTTGATGTGCAGCATATCACCCGGGCAACGGATTGGTGGGGTGCTACCAATGATGCAACGGTAGGTGCTCATGCTGGTGACATTGTGGCCATTTCATCCATTGCCACCAATAGAAGTTTCATCCTTGGTTCATATCGAATAAACAGTGCGAGCAATGGACCGATCACTTTTGGTTACAGCTTTTATTTTTCCGGGGCTACCGGGGTTTATTATGTCTGTGCAGATCGCAATGCTTCTTTTGATGTGGGCGAGATGCGTATTCAGGTAGTGACGTTTCTGGCTGGCATTGTTACGCGCGTCACTAATCCGATACATGCGTTCAATGCTCCATTCACAGGAGCATCAGCCACCATTACATTGGCTACAGGCATTCTGAATAAATCCATTGTGATTTCGCCCACGCACGGCGCTATGTGTAACACCATGGTGGAAAGCAGTTCAAATAATGCTAATCCTCGCATGGCGAGTACCTATGAACTGACTTCTGCAACCCAGGTTACGGTGACTCCTTCGGTAGGATCTCCCGGATACAATGCCTGGGGTGCGTGTTTCGTATTGGAGTTCCTGTACTGATGGCCAGACTGTCACATTACGCACCAGGTGAGTACCGGCCGATTGCTATGAAGTTCGATGGACCTACGGGAGGATTTGTCAAAGAGCACAATCCTGTGGGACAAACAGTATGGGCCATGGGCAGGTTCAGGATTCCTAAATTTTCTGGCCCCAGTTTCATCAATGGATCGAAGGTTATTCTTCATGCAGCAGGTAATGGCAATGCATCACTGCGTTTGGGTCTGGGAGTATGTGCTGCACATCGGCTGGTTCCTTCGGAAGCTAATCGCATGTATTTTTCCGTGCAGAACAGTACACCAACGACCTTCACAATTTTGTTCAGCAAGATGGAAGTGGCTGATGATGCCTGGCATTCCTTCCTGTGTTCCTTCAATGCTGCCACGGCAGAATTTACTTTCAAGATAGACGGTGTGGATGCAGACGATACGACACAAGCAGGAAGGGCGCTTGCCACGGGTACCATGACAACGACTGCTGGTTCCCTGATTCATGTTGGAGAAAATCTAAATATAGGTTCATCTTCATTTAACCATTGGGCTGGAGAGATCAGTGTCTTTGCTTATGGTGAAGGTTTCAGATCCAATTGGAATGACTTTTTCTTTCCCAACAATTTACCCAAGCGATTGGATCATGCTGGTTTCACGGAGTTTGGTGGTGGTGTGTATGGTCCTCCCAGATCTTTGTTCGATGGCAGCACGGGTTACTACAGCAAAGCACTCACCACTGTAGGGAACAAACAAACTTATGTAGCTGAATTTACAATTAACAGTTTTGCTACTGGTGGTGTTGCTAAACGATTAATGGCTTTGGGGCCACAGACCAGGGTTTTAATGTCAGCGTTGCCTTCTGATCATGCAACGCCAGAGAGCCGAGATAAGATAATGATCGGCATTCAAAATCCATCCAGTGTTTACATTTGTTTGCTGATTTCCAGCATGGTTGTGTGTGATGGCTTACCCCATGTCCTGTTCTTTTCCTATGACTCTGATCTTGGTACTGCCACTTTTATCATTGATGGTGTGAATGCAGATTGGACCGGGCATCCAGCTCGTGTAGCACCAAGCGTTGGAACAACTGCCAATGGAGCAACCACATTTTATGTGGGCTGTCGTGGTGGTCCCGTTGAATTCTGGAATGGCTCAATTGGTTACTTGGGGTACAAAGAAGCCTACCTGACCAATTGGCAGGACTTCATGGATGGCAACAAGCGCAGGGAGATCGATCAGGCAACTTGGAGACAGTGGAGAGGACAGCCTAAGTTCTGGCAGAGCGCTGCAGCGATGGAAGCCAGTCAGGGCAGCGAAGGTGCCATGACCAAGAATGGAACAATTACTGTTGTTCCGAATTCACTTCCATTGATTTACCACCCGTACTGCGACATGGAAAACAATATGGGATTGATCGGTCGCATGCGTAGAGGGGGTAAGTGTGCTCCGGTTGTGTCAGGTGTGTTGTTGCGTGGGACCAAGGATGCTCCTCAGAATCAGGGCAATGTACTGATGCATTTTTCCAATCCACAAACAGCAGTCTCTCCCGTCATTTACGACCGGTCTTACTTTCAAGTCATCAACACCAGTACACCAATAGTTTTCACTACTGGGTGGTCCATAGACAGTAATGGGTATGCATATAAAGCGGGAAGCTACACACAGTGGTTAACCAATTATGGGCAGCTAGCTCTACCGGTAAAAGCCAGTGCAACGAGAATGCACCAGATTCATTTTCGTCATGAGAATGCAACTCCTGTAGTCAATGGTGGGGTATCCATGCGGTTCAATGCACTGGATGGTAGTAATTTGTGGGTGGTATCTCTTCAATGGAATGGTAGTGCTTGGTTGTTTGACTTGGGTGAGTATACAAATCCTGTTTACACATCGAGAAATTCGCTCACAACGACCACAGTTACATTTCCGATGCATGGGATTATTACCGTGTTCGATGAGGGAGATACGATTGTTGCAACTATTGTTTTGTACAACGTTACTACTCCAGCGAACATGTACACGGGAGCGCTTAATTACACGGTTGCCAACAGAATTTATAAAACAGCTACTGGTGTGGAAGTCACTCATCAAAATGATCCCGGAACGAACATGCGTTACCGCAACTTCATCGTCATGGATATGTGATGAGCAAACTCTCTCAGTGGCAGAAGCCTGAGTACCAGCGTGCTCACATGCACGATGCAGCTTTTAATGGGTATGTCTGTGAGTACAACCCATCAGGGCAGACAGTCTCTGCTCACGGAATTTTTAAACTTCCTCGCTATACCAATGCTGATGTGGGAAGAATTGTATTGGTTGCTTGGGGATCCGGAGCTACCAATCAACGACTGGCTGTAGGAGTACGGTCCAACGATCATTCGGATGTAGCCAGCAGAAACAAACTCACGCTTTCAGCCACCAATTCAACAGGTACCTTGATACTGCGTGTGATGTCAAACATTGATGTCTGTGATGATCGCTATCACTCTTTCCAGGTTTCTTGGGATGCCACTACAGCTTCACTTATTTTCCTGGTAGACATGTTGCCGGTTGAAGATGCCAGTTGGGCTAATCGAATTCTTACCACTGGCACTATGAGTGCTGTAGCCAGTTCCTTGTTCATGATTGGAATGAGTGCTTTGGATAATACCGCAGCTCATTGGATCGGTGAGTTGGGATTCATCGGTCAACGTAGTGGTTACTACGTTCCTGATTGGTCTGTGTTCTTTCATCCTAATGGCCAGCCAAAAAGACTGGACATGGTGACCTGGACAGAATGGGTTGTGCAGCCTGGGATCATGCATCCGTATGCAGACTTTGAAGGCAACCTGGGTACTGCAGCATTTCGCAGAGTAGGGAATGTTATCCCTTTGGTTGAGAAACGAGCTTTGAGATCCACCAAGGATGGTGTGCAGAATACTGGTGGAATTGTGTTTGCATTAACCAATCCAAGAACAACCAAAGTTGTTACATACGAAGACAGCTTTCCTCAGATCATGGGTGCAGGTGGTGCAATAACCAGAACAGCTGTAACCATTGATGCAAACGGTTTTGCCTATCTGGCAGGCAGCTATGCTGTGCCTTTAAGAGTTACTACCCTTCCTACCAAAGTTTCCACAGTAAGACTGTACCAAATGGTGTGGCGCTGGGAGAATGTAGCACCCACCAATGGATATGGCCTTGCGCTGCTTTTTAATTATCAGGATGTCAGTAATTACTGGTCCCTGTACATGTCCTGGAGCAGCTCTGGGTATTGGTGGATTGATTTGGCTCAGTACATTGCAGGTGTCTATACCAACAGAAGAACCTTTGCACTGACAGGCGTGAATTATCCAGCTCACTTTGTGGCTTCTGTCTATGACGCGGGAGATAACATAAATGCCTTTGTTTCAGCTTATGAGGTAGATGTACCTGCAAATAAATTTGCAACTTATATGAACTATACCGTTGCTTCCCGTCCGTTAAAAACTGCTACTGGAGTAGCAGTGATGAACAATACAGATCCAGGGATTAATGCCAGATTTAGAAGTGTGCTGGTCATGGATTTATAAAGTGAGGAAAAAATTGGACTTTGAGGGTACATTACTGCTGGTTATCGTGATCATTTTCGTGGTGGTGTTCCTGAAGTTCTGTACCGGGTGTTCAGTGCTCACCCACCGTACCGCCAAGGTGACCTACAGTGAGGGCTGCAGCATCGTGGTGGAGGGCCTGGAAGTGCAGCGGGCAGCAGAAACAGCACGGCAGATCACCGTGGAAGGTTGCAAGACTGAAGTCAATACCAGTGCTGAGAACAGGGAGTAGAGGATGGCAACACCGATTTTTGAAATTGAGATCGAGCAAGGAGCCACCTTCAACCATACCTTCCACTGGTACGGGGGTGGAAAGTTCATGGCTCCCATCGAAGATATTCAGGTTGGCTACCCGACCATCATCAAGGTCACCGGGCACATGCTGAATGATGTGAGCCCAACCCCGGTGATCATCTCAGGGGTGGATGGCTGTCCCATTCTCAACAGCGAGGAGACGGGCATAGAGCCGGCTACCCGCAATGACGATGACACTTTTCAGATGCCGGTCAGTACCGTGGCTGATGTGTGGGTTGAGGGCACTGGTGAGATCACCTACTTCAGGCCCACCAATCTCACGGGTTTCACCGGCAAGATGCAGATCCGCAAGAACTGGCACTCGGATGTGATCATCCATGAGTGCAATACCAGTAATGGTGGGATCATCCTGAATGCCGAGGACGGTAGCATCGAACTGTTCATTGAGGCTGACGTCACCGCGGAATTTGATTTCGTTAATGCGGTATACGACGTCGATCTCGAGGATCCCTCGGGGATTGTCACGCGTGTGTTCAAGGGCACGGTGGTCATGTTCCGGGAGATCAGCAAGCCATGACCATCATCTACGTACCGGAGAAAGAGCAGACCATTTATCTGCGACCCAACCCGAAGTCACGGCCGGTACGTTACCTGGCAAGCATCGAGGAAGCCGGCCTGGTGGTCGATAACAAGCATGCCATTGCCATGTACACCAGCAAGGCAGGAGCCAACAGAGGGCCTCCTGGTACGCCTGGTGCAGACGCGAATCCTTACGACACCATCATTGCTTCGGCATCCAATGAGTTCACACCGCTTTCAATCGGTGGTCCGAAGTGTGCATTCCGCTCTCCATACCCCTTGGATATGACCACGGGCTATGTGCGGATCAGCGCTACCCTGGCACCGGCTGGAGCAGCACTGGTGGTAGATGTCCTGATGAATGGTGTGAGCATGTTCACTGTTGACAAAATTCGCATTGATTCCGGCATGAAGACTTCTGTTGGTTCATTAGTGCCATCAGTGCTGGCTGTTACCTTGATCCCGGATGATGCAGAGTTCCTGGTGCATGTGATCTCCACGGGTACAACCTTTGCAGGAACTGGATTAAAGGTGGCTGTCACTGGCGTGAAAGCAGGCTGACATGGCTGCGATTTACATGTGGTTTGAAGCAGGTATTGAGTTACTCACTACGACTCTGTACCCGATTGAGATGATTGATGAGCTACAGCTCAACTTCAATATCACAGATTCATCCATGTCACCTATTCCACAGGACTCGCTGAATTTGTCCTATGGAATGAATGGAGTAATTCTGAACCAGATACTGATTGCTTATGGACCGAATTTAGATGAGTTGGACATATCGGCAGGATTGGTTTCTGTACTGCTGAATCAGATACTTCTTTCGTATGGTCCGAACCAGGATGAATTAGATATAAGTTACGACTTAGTGAATGTGCAATTGGTATCGTTGCTGGTCACTGCAGACACGCCAGATGAAAAATTACAGTTGGACTTTAATATCAGTTCGTCAGGTTGTTCGATGACACCGGTTTGAGGAACAAATATGTACATTAGAAAATTCAGGGAATTACAAAACTTGATTCCACTTCCAGCTCCGATAATGAAAGTTGGAGGTGAATTCCGGTGTGTGCTGATGAATTCCATGGGAGGTGTTGTTCGGGATACCGGATGGTTCAGTAATCTGCTTACCAATGTAGGATTGACCAATCTTAGTACACAAAATTGGCATAGCCAGCTTCACATTGGTCAAGGCAGTTCAGCTCCTGCATTTACTGATAGTGCTTTGCAAACATGGCTTGCATACGGAAATGTTAATACAACAGCAGAAGGACCAGTGCCTGTTGGACCAAATTATGAATGGTATGAAACACGCTCCTATCGTTTCAATGCAGGTGTAGGAACTGGCACAGTACGAGAGCTGGGACTTTCTCATTTAACTACCAATTCAAGCATGACCGTTCGTTCTGCAGTTTCGCCAGCAGTACCAAAAGCGGTAGATCAAGTTCTGGATGTTTATTACCGTTTCAAAATCTGGCCAAGTTTGGCAGATGTTGTCGGTACGATAGCAATAGCGGGAGAAGACTTTAATTATACCTTGCGTGCAATGGAACTAGATTATACCAGTTACATGCGGACTTTTGACTTGATCCGTTTTACTACTTCAGGAAGCGGTGCAAATTGTTGGCAGGACAATATTGGTTCAGTGACATCAGCTCCGGCAGTAGCTACAGGTAGCGGTGGCACCAGTAATGCTGAAACACACCCAGTGGTAACTTCTGCTCCAACTATAAATATCCCGGCTGGTTCTGCATACATAGACACCACTTACAAATGGGCTTTGGATGAAGCAAATTCCCCTGGTGGCGTCCGAAGTATATCCACAAGAATGATGACCGTAGGCACCCTAAAAGGTGTGCAGTGCCAGTTCAACAGGGTGTCAGATGCTGGTGTTGGAAAAATTATGAAAGACAACACCAAGGAAATCAGCATCACTTTCAGAATGAATTATGCGAGATAACCCCATGTTGATCACCCCTGACAGAAAGATTCTGACGCCACAGAGAATGTCACTGGGCATGAAGGGATTCATGCGTCTTCAGGTTTGGCGGCCAGATCCGGTGTTGCACCGTTGCCGGATTGATACGGGATTTTTTCCCAACAAGCTGCTGAATTTTGGCATGGACAAAATGAACACCCAGGCCAGCTGGCTTAGCTGGTGTCGAGTTGGAAGAGGCAGTACAGCTCCCACTGCTTTGGATACACAGCTGGTTGACCAGGTTGCTTCTTCGAGCACCATTGCTACCCAATCAAGTTCTACCCAGGGTAGCCCACCTTATTTTGGTTGGAAGAGAATTACCTTTCGTTTTGGATTAGGGGCAGGACATGGTGGACAGAATCTCAATGAAGCTGGGGTGGGTTGGGGATCAACTGGCAGTACCCTGATTTCTCGGGCTAGGATCCTGGATCCAATAACTCAACTGGAAGCGACCATTACACCGCAGCCAGATGAGATCCTCGATGTCACCTATGAGTTACGTTATTACCCACCTTTGGGAGATGCAGCGAATTCAGTGGTTTTGAATGGTGTGACTTACACCACAGTCAGTAGGGCTGTGGCGGTTACTGGG
>Ga0209077_1000473_pt1 | contig 10828 bp, 7 predicted proteins | sample PPLLak1March2015_FD_187247 | JGI IMG/M metagenome (GOLD analysis project Ga0209077, IMG submission 187247) | Freshwater sediment microbial communities from Prairie Pothole Lake near Jamestown, North Dakota, USA - PPLs Lake P7 Core (1) Depth... | ecosystem: Environmental > Aquatic > Freshwater >... | reverse complement strand
CCGACTTCCAAGTCGGACATTCGGCATGCGGCCAGCTGGCTCGGTGTTGCTGGCGGTGTGTAGTGTCCGACTTGGAAGTCGGACCAACGTACACCGGCAAGCGCCGTCTGCCCGCTGCCTGCTGCCGTCTGCCCGCTGCCTGCTGCCCGCTGCCTGCTGCCCGCTGACAGGTTGTTCGCTTCGATGTTATTCTCGGCGAATGAAGAAGTTGATCGGACATGGGTTGTGGGCCGGCGTGGCCTTGGTGGCCGCCTTCTGCCTTGCTGGTCTGGCGCTTAACCGAGGCGAGCACGTGAACAGCATGTGGATCGTTCTCGCCGCTATATGCACCTACCTGGTTGGCTTCCGGTTCTACGGCAAATTCATTGCAGCGAGAGTGATGCACTTGGATAACGAGCGGGCCACGCCGGCCGAACGGCTGCGCGACGGCCATGATTTCGAGCCGACCAACAAGTGGATCGTCTTCGGGCATCATTTTGCCGCGATCGCCGGCCCTGGTCCGTTGGTCGGGCCAGTTCTGGCGGCGCAGTTCGGGTACCTGCCCGGAACCTTGTGGATCATCGTCGGGTGCGTCATTGGCGGAGCCGTTCAGGACTTCGTGATTCTCTTTTCATCGATCCGCCGGGACGGAAAATCGCTCGGTCAGATGGCCCGGGAAGAAATCGGCAAGCTCGGGGGCTTTACCGCGCTGCTGACGGTGTTTCTGATCATGATCGTGCTGCTGGCGGCCGTGGCACTGGTGGTCGTGAATGCGCTGAAGGGCAGTCCCTGGGGCACATTTACGATCGCAGCCACGATGCCGATAGCGGTATTCATGGGGCTTTACCTTCGTTACTGGCGCCCAGGCAAAGTCCTCGAGTGTTCGGTCATCGGTTTCGTCCTGGTGGTCTTCAGCATCGTGGGCGGCGAGTGGGTGGCCCAGTCGGCCGTCCTGGCACCGTGGTTTACGTTCTCGGGTCTCACTCTGGCGTTCGCGATCGTCGTCTACGGATTTCTCGCCAGCGCGCTGCCGGTCTGGCTCCTGCTGGCCCCGCGTGATTATCTGAGCACGTTCGTTAAGTTGGGCGTGGTGATTATGCTGGCCTGCGGCATCCTGCTCGTTCGCCCGCCGATGAACCTGCCCGCATTCACCAGGTTTACGGACGGTAACGGGCCGATTTTCGCGGGTAACATTTTCCCCTTCTGTTTCATCACGATCGCCTGCGGAGCCATCTCCGGGTTCCACTCGCTGATCAGCTCGGGGACCACGCCGAAACTGATCGCCAGGGAGTGGCATGCCTGGCCGGTCGGCTACGGGTCGATGCTGATGGAAGGTTTTGTCGCGATTATGGCGATGGTCGCCGCCTGTGCGCTGGAGCCGGGCGTCTACTTTGCCGTCAACTCGCCCGCCGGAGTCGTAGGGGCGACTGCGGAGCAGGCGGTGGCCACAGTGTCCTCCTGGGGTTTCCCGGTGACCGCCGCCCAGATGCAGGCATTGGCCGAACAGGTTGGCGAAACCAGCCTATTCTTCCGCACGGGTGGCGCGCCTTCTCTGGCCCTCGGAATGGCTCACATCTTCGCGCAAACCGGAGGGGGAACGGCTCTCATCGGATTCTGGTACCACTTCGCGATCATGTTCGAGGCTCTCTTCATCCTCACCATCATTGACGCGGGCACCAGGGTCGGACGCTTCATGCTCCAGGATCTGCTTGGGCACATCTATGCGCCCTTCGGTCGCGGGGGATGGAAAGGAGGCCGGGTGCTGGTCAGCGCATTGGTCGTCGCGTGCTGGGGCTACTTCCTGTACCAGGGAGTGATCGACACGCTCGGCGGTATCAACTCGCTCTGGCCGCTGTTCGGCATAGCCAACCAACTGCTCGCCGCTATTGCCCTATGCGTGGCGACGACGATCCTTATCAAGATGCATCGGGCAAGGTACATGTGGATAACCTGCGTCCCCCTCCTCTGGCTTCTCGCCGTCACCTTCACTGCGGGGCTCCAGAAGATCTTCTCGCCAGCTCCCCGTGTGGGTTTCCTGGCCCAGGCAGCGAGACTGGAAGCGAGCCTGGCTTCCGGAATTGCCGATCCAGCCAGGACCGCCGAAGTCAAAGCCATGATTTTCAACGCCCGGCTTGATGCCTTCATGTGCGCGATTTTTTTGGTGCTTGTGTCTCTGGTCGTGCTCGACTCAGCCCGCCTCTGGATCGGGATCTTCCGGGGTACGCGCGAGGCGCGCGTGCTCGAATCGCCGTTTGTTCAGTCGCAACTACGCACGGAGGATTTATGAGCGCACTTCGCGGTTTTGCCGGCCTGGTCCTCAGGATTCTGCGCGAGCTTTCGGACGAAAACGCCTACGAACGCCATCTGCGAGCACACGGGGTGAAACACTCGGGCGAGGAGTGGCGAAGGTTCTGTGCCCATCGATTCGAAGCCAAATACCGCCGGCCCAAATGCTGTTGACCCGGGACCGGCTGACCAGCTGACCGGTTGACCAGCTGACCAGCTGACCGGCTGACCAGCTGACCGGAGGGAGTCGCCAACCGGGCCGAAAAGGAGCGGATTCGCTTTTCAGAATCCGCCGCTTTTCGGCCCGGTTGCTGGGTGTTTGGACACCCAAGGGTTTCCGGCCGCGAAAAACCGCCACGGCAGCTCCGCGGCTTTTGTTATGCCGATCCGCACCGATCGCCCCACGCGCAGGCGGGGCAGAGATTCGGCGTGGGCCAGATAGAGAGGCGGTTCGGTGAGCGGCCGCAGATGGAAGCGGTTATCGATTCCGAAGGCCAATGTCAGCTTGCCGGGGCCGTTCGTTAACTGGGTATCGGAACGCACTTTCCGCAGGCCTTTCATGTGGTCGATGCCCTCAACCGGTTCGACCGCGCGAATCAGGACAGCGGCGCCGATGCCTTCCGGTTCGGTGATGACGTTCAACAGCCAGTACATGCCGTAGTTGAAGTAGATGTAGGCGAGTCCGGGCCGTGAGAGCAGATCGCCTCCCCGCCAGCGTACTGCGGCTTTCGGAGGCCGGGATTTCACTTTCCGCCAGGCATGACAGGCCGGTTCGTCTTCTCTGTACGCCTCGGTCTCGACGATCCGGCCGATCAGCCGTGTCCCGTTATCGAGCTCCCGAACGAGCAACATCCCGATCAGTTCTTCGGCTACCTGAAGCGTCGGTCGAGCGAAAAACTCCGGCGGGAGGGGCAAAGGTGCGAGTTGTTTCATGCGTTTTGGGTCCGGCCGCCGAGTTGCCTGCGCGACGCCCTGAGCGGAAGTCAGCCAACCGGGCCGTAAAGCGGCGGATTCCGAAAAGCGAATCCGCCCTACGACCGAGTGGTTCCGCATGGTGAGCAGTCGTAGGGCGGATTCGCTTTTCAGAATCCGCCGCTTTACGGCCCGGTTGTTACCATTTGTTGCCCGTCAGCCCGTCAGCCGCCTACACTTGCTCCGGGACGACAAACGGGGCGCGGTACTGACGGGTCAACAGCTTGTTTGCCTCGTCATCCCCCTTGAACGTTTCGGTCGCGGGGTCGAATTCGAGCACTCGCCCAAGGCGGAACGAAATGTTCCCGAGATGCGCGAGGGCGGATGAGAGGTGCGCGCTTTCGACCGGTCCGTTCTGCTTGGAAGCATCGCGGCTGCGCACACACTCGATGAAGTTGGCGAAATGATCCCCGCCTGTCTCTCTGGACGGACCTGGGGTCCGCTTTTGGCCAAGGAAAATCTCGTACTTGTCGTAGCCTTGGACGACCAGGTATCCCTCTGACCCGTAGAAGATGTTGCCGACCCCCGCTCCGTCTTCCAGGTTAGTGCACCAAGGCCTGACTTCGAATTCGATCATCTTCCCCTGGTCGGGGTAATGGAACAGGGCGCTCAGCACCTCAGGGGTCTCCTTGGCGTCATCGAACAGGAATTTCCCGCCCATCGCCGTGACCTTGTTGGGCAGACCGACGTCCAGGCCCCACATGCACAGGTCGGTTTCATGGATGCCCTGATTGCCGATGTCCCCGCATCCAAATTCCCAGTTCCAGTGCCAGTTGTAGTGAACGATATCGCGGCTGAACGGCCTCTCCTGGGCGGGGCCCAGCCACAAGTTGTAGTCCAGCTCCGGAGGGACGGGCGAAACGCCTTTGCGGCCGATGTCCGGACGCCACCGGTAGACTAGTCCGCGCGCCATGTAAACCTTGCCGATAGTCCCCTTGCGGAGGTGGTCCACCGCTTCCTGGATAGCGAGCGAGCTGCGCAACTGGACGCCGTTCTGGACAATGCGGTTGTATTTTTTGGCCGCCTCCACCATTTTCCGGCCTTCCCAGACGTTATGCGTGGCAGGTTTTTCCACGTAGACATCCTTGCCGGCCTGGCAGGCCCAGATTGTGGCCAGGGAGTGCCAGTGATTCGGAGTGGCGATGCCAACGACATCCACCTCTTTGTCCTCGAACACCTTACGCAGGTCGGCCTCTGTCTTCACCTTCTTGGAGTACTTGGTTTCGAAATCCTTGGCGCGCTGCGTGAGGATTGCCGAGTCCGGGTCGCAAAGGGTCACGACTTCTACGTTCGGCTGTTCCATGAACCCTGCGATGTGAGTCTTGCCTCGTCCATTTACTCCGAGCACGGCGGCACGCACTCGGTCGTTGGCGCCGAAGGCTGTGTGCGGGACAAACATCGGGGCTGCGATAGCAGCCGCAGCTGCGGTTCCGGTGTTCTTGAGGAAACTCCTGCGCGACAAATCAAGGCGGTCGTTTTGCATGGTTACTCTCCCTGGTGAATCCGAGTTTCGGGAAGTTTCGGGGACATAATACTTAATTCCCATCCAATCGGCGTGTACTTAGCGTCTGCACAGGAATTAAGTTTTGTGTCCCCGAAACTCCCCTTGAACCGTTTCTGTTATGAACCAAGCAAGTTGAAGCTTCAAGCCCTTTCTTCTGGAACCCGCGTGGTTGACTTGTCCGCGGGTGCCCCCTTAGAATCCAGCCAATGTCTATCCTCAAATTTCTCGGTCTCCAGAACCAGCCGGAAGCAGCGCAGGGGGATACGGAGACGGTCAGGCGAATTGCGCAGGAGTTGGAACGGCTCGAGCCGGAACAGGCTCGCTACATCGCCGCTTTTGCCTTTATGCTCAGTCGGGTCGCCCACTCGGACTTGGAGATAAGCGGTGAGGAAACCCGCATGATGGAACGAATCGTCACCGAGATCGGCGGCGTTCCACCGGAACAGGCGGTCATCGTCGTTCAAATAGCAAAGACCCAGAATCGGCTGTTCGGGGCCACCGACAACTACCTGGTGAGCCGGGAGTTCGAAAAGATAGCCAGTCGCGAACAGAAAATGGCGCTGCTGGAGTGCCTGTTTGCCGTATCTGCTTCGGACGAATCGGTCTCAGTCGTGGAGGATCGGGAAATCCGGCAGATCGCATCCGAACTAAAGCTGGATCACCAGGACTTCATCAAGGTGCGCTCGGCATTCCGAGATCACCTGGCCGTCCTGAAAAGAAAAACCGACTGATAAGACTGCCCGATCCTGTGGCCCTATACGTTCTATGGGTCCTATCTGCTATTTTGCCCAGTAACCTGCACGGGTGCTGACCACAGCGACGCCTTCGCGCACGACATCGATCTTCACCCGGTGAAACTTGCCGTCCTTGTGCTTGCGGGTCGGCACATAGGTGACGGTGTAGACGTCGGACAACTCGTCGATGATCTTCGAGTAGGCAATCTCGAGGGCGCTGATCCCCGGGGTCTCAAAATAGCGTCCGCCCGAGACCTGCGCCAGCTCGCTCAGGTAGTCCTTCGCGCTCTTGTACATCTGCTGGGCTTTGTAGGTTTCCCTCTCCCGTTCAGTCCGGCCGCCGCCAATCATGATCCCACCGATCGTGGGGGCACCGGTTCCAGGAATCGGGTCCGGGTTTGGCAGTGGCTCTTCATCGTCATCATCCGGGTGCCGTCCGCGGGGATCGCGTGGATTCCTGCCGGTCCGGTCCGGGTACCGGCGCCCGGTGCGGGGGTCATAGTCCGGGTCATTGCGCGTCCGCATGGTCTTGTAGTACTCCCGCGAATCGTACTGGATCGGAAACATGAGGATGCCGGACTCCTCGATCAGTTCGATGGACTCCTTCCTCGAAAAGTCGCTGTTGTGATCGATCCCATCCGTGTAGACGATCATGGCCTTGCGCGGCGTCTTGCGGGTAAATTTCTTCTGCGCAGCCAGGCAGACGGCGTCGTAGAGAGCAGTGCCGCCCTTCTCGTTGGTCCGGAGCTCCTCGATCGTGTCCATTACCTTCTGAAGGTCGGGGGTCCAGTCGCAGTCGATGTAAATCTCGTCGTCGAAGCTCACGAGCAGCATCCGATTCATCTCGGGCATCTGGGCGACAAAATCGATCGATCGATCTCGGATCCCCTGCTGGATGTCGACCGTGCTCGGACTCACGTCCAGGAGCAGTGCGACGTCGAAAGGCTCGCCGCCCTTAAACAGACGTCGAAGCTTCTGTTCCTCGCCATCTTCGAAGATCTTGATTTCGTCCGGCTGGACGTCGACCGACTTGCCGGAGCGGTCAGTAAACCGAACGTGGAAGGCAACTTCTTCGGTAGTTACCCGGATCGTCGGGGATTCCTGAGCGAGAAGGGGAGAAATTACAAACAGGCAGAACCACAGCGCGCCTGGCCGTGCTTTCATATTTGTCAATGATACGCCTTCGGCGCAAAAGGTTCAGTCGGTTCGACCCCGGTTGCAAGTCACGCGTTTTGGGCCGAACAGAACCGCAAACGGAGCGCTTTTTGCGAAGTGTGCGGATTGTGACAGTTACCGGGCACCTGCCATTGGAACGTGTCTTCAGCTGAGTCCCCCCAATGTGAACTCCCAAAAGGAATGAAATAGAATGTGACAGACGCACGAAATCTCTTAGACCCTATGGATCTTCGCGACTTTCACGGTCCTAACGCCGGTTACATTCTCGAGTTATACGAGCGCTTCCGCCGGGATCCCTCATCGGTTGATCCGGCGTCTCGGACCGTTTTTGAACAATGGCAGCCGGAGCCGGACGGGGCCGGTGCGGTCGGGGGCGAGACCACCGCCATCTCTCTGCAACGGGCCGTCAAGGCTGCCAATCTGTCCCAGGCTATCCGCGAGTACGGACACCTGGGAGCTCGCCTTGACCCTTTGGGCCGTAAGCCGCCGGGTGAACCATCGCTTTCGCTTGACTTCCATGGTTTGACCGAGGGCGACCTCCGCGCATTGCCTGCGGCCCTGGTTGGGGGCCCGGCGGCCGAAGGCGCGCGCGACGCAGAGGAGGCAATCAGGCGGCTTCGGGAAATGTACAGTGGAACGCTGGGGTATGACTGCGACCACCTGCGCAGTGCCGACGAGCGCCGCTGGTTGCGTGAGGCTGCCGAGTCGCGTCGCTTTCACCCGTCGATGCGCCCTGTCGACCCGATCGCCCTGCTTTCCAAGCTCACCCAGGTTGAAGTGTTCGAGCGCTTCCTTCACCGCGCGTTTCCGGGCAAGTACCGGTTCTCGATCGAAGGGCTGGACATCCTCATTCCCATGCTGGAGGAAGTACTCCAGATGGCCATCGGGGCAGGGGCGTGCACCATTCTCATCGGAATGGCCCACCGCGGACGGCTGAATGTCCTGGCGCACATCCTGAACAAGCCGTACTCCCAGATCCTCGCTGAATTCAAGGATCCGATCCGTCCGGCGTTTATATCCAGCGAGGTTGGCTACACGGGTGACGTGAAGTACCACAAGGGGGCGCGTCGCGAGTTGCGTGACGGAGACCCAACCTGCCTGGTGGTCACGATTCCTCCGAATCCCAGCCACCTTGAAGCCATTAATCCGGTTCTGGAAGGAATGACCCGGGCTGCGGGAACGAAGGTCGGCAAAGGGGGGCAGCCTGCTTTCAATCCGAAGGTGACCTTGCCGATTCTGGTTCATGGGGACGCGGCATTTCCGGGGCAGGGAGTCGTCGCGGAGACGCTAAACCTCTCTCGCCTTTGCGGTTACTGGACCGGCGGCACTCTGCACATTATCGCGAACAATCAGCTCGGCTTCACGACGATGCCGTACGACAGCCGCAGCACACTCCATGCAAGCGATCTCGCGAAAGGTTTCGAGATCCCGGTGGTGCACGTCAACGCGGACGACCCGGAAGCCTGCCTGGCGGCTGCCCGTCTGGCCTTGGCGTATCGGGACAAGTTCCACAAGGATTTCGTTATCGACCTCATCGGTTACAGGCGCCACGGCCACAACGAAGGCGACGAGCCGGGTTTCACGCAGCCAGTGATGTACAAGGCTGTCACTCCCCATCCCACCGTGCGCGAACTGTGGGCCAAGTCGCTCCAGGAGCGGGGTCTGCTGAACGCCGACGAGGCCGGCAAAATGGTCGCTGCCGCCACCGAGGTCCTCCAGCGGGAGCTTGAGACGTTGGAGCCGGCGGAGGACCTCCAGGAGCAGGTGCCTGCCACGCCGCCGCCCGGGGCAGCCAGGAAGACGAAAACCGCCGTGCCTCTGGAACGGCTCCGCGTTTTGAACCGGGCGCTGGTTTCTCTGCCTGAGAACTTCCGCCTGCACCCGAAACTCGAGAAGCTGATCGCACGACGACGGGAGGCGCTGGACGACCCGGAGGGTTCCACAGTTGACTGGGCCATCGCCGAAGGCCTTGCGCTCGCGTCGATACTCGAAGACGGCATCGCCGTCCGGATGACCGGGCAGGACGTGGAACGCGGCACTTTCAGCCAACACAACGCCGTCTTCTATGATGCCGAGGATGGCAAGCGGTTTGTTCCCCTGCAGGCTCTGCCCAAGGCAGCGGCGCCGTTTGAAATTTACAACAGCCCGTTATCCGAGAATGCAGTCCTTGCCTTCGAGTATGGCTACAACATCCAGGAGCCAGGCCGCCTGGTTCTCTGGGAGGCTCAGTACGGGGACTTCATCAACGGGGCCCAAACCGTCGTGGATGAGTTCCTGGTTTCGGCCCGCTCGAAGTGGGGACAGACGCCTTCGCTTGTAATGCTGCTTCCGCACGGATACGAAGGTGCCGGCCCGGATCACTCGAGTGCTCGGCTGGAGCGGTTTCTGCGACTTGCTGCCGAGACCAACCTTCGGCTTGCTTACCCGACGACCGCAGCACAGTACTTTCACCTGCTGCGCCGGCAGGCCGCGCTCCTGGAGAGAGACCCGTTGCCGCTGATTGTCCTGACGCCGAAGAGTCTCCTCCGGAACCCATTCTCCGCTTCTCGCCCGGTCGAACTGGCGAAAGGCGGATGGGAGCCGGTATTGGCGGATGCCAAGGCGCTCGATCAGCCGGACAAGATCGAGCAGGTGCTCGTCTGCAGCGGCAAGTTCGGCGTCGACCTCTTGACGAGCGACAGGCGGGAAGCCCATCCCGAAACGGCGATCACTCGAATGGAACAGATCTATCCGTTTCCCGCCGATGCCCTGCTCGGCGTCCTTAAACGCTTCTCGAAATTGAAAGTCGTGAAATGGGTCCAGGAGGAACCCCGCAACATGGGAGCCCTCGGATTCTGGAATGAACAGCTGAACGAATCCTTCGGTCAGAAATTGCGCTCTATCAACGAGCGGCTCGTGTTCGGGCTGGTCGCGCGGTCACCCAATTCGAGTCCCGCCGAAGGATCGTCCTCGGTGCACGCAAACACACAGGCGTCGCTGATCAGCCGATCGTTTGGGGACGAAGCGGAGCCGGAGACCAAAAGCGCTGCAGACGCTCAGGCCAGCGCAAGGTAGAGCACGTGCACAGACTCGCGGGAACACCGCAGGAGAGAGATCATGCCCTTTGAGCTCGTAGTTCCGGATCTTGGTGAGTCGGTTTCAGAAGCCACCATTGCTCGCTGGAGCAAGCAGGAAGGGGAAACTGTTGCTGCGGGCGAAGTGGTGGTCGAACTGGAGACCGATAAGGCCAACATGGAGATTGCCGCTGAAAAGCCTGGCAAACTCGTCGAGATCAAGCATCCCGAAGGGGCCGACGTAAAGGTTGGTGACATCCTCGGCCTCGTGGACGAGAGCGCCGCAGCCGTGCCCCGTGCGGAAGGCCGCGATCGCCCTGAGGAACCGGCTCCCGAGCCCGAACCGGTTCCCGAGCAGCCGGCGCCCCAACCCGACAAGGGAGACGAACAGGTTGAAAGACCCAAGCCGGCCCCTGCCCGCAGACCGGAACAACCTGTCCCGCCGCCGGATAAGCCGGAGATTAAGCGGGTACCCCCGAAACCGGAGATGCCGGCAGCCAGCCAGACCGGACAGCTCGATGAGCGCATAAAGATGTCCCGCCGCCGTCGCACGATCGCCGCTCGATTGGTCGAGGCCCAGCACGCCGCCGCGATGCTGACGACCTTCAACGAGGCGGACATGTCGGCCGTGATGGATATCCGGAAAAGAAGAAAAGAAGCGTTCGAGAAGAAGAACGGTGTCAGCCTCGGGCTCACGTCATTCTTCGTAAAAGCGGCCATCGCGGCTCTCAAGCAGTTCCCCCGGCTCAACGCCGAGGTGGACGGCGACGAGATGGTCATCAAGCATTACTACGACATCGGGATAGCCATCGGGGACCCGGAAGGCCTCGTTGTCCCGGTCCTGCGCTCAGCCGATCGGCTGACTTTTGCCGAGATCGAGAAAACCGTTCGACAGTTCGTGGAGCAGGCCGACAGCGGCTCGCTTTCCATCGAGGATCTGCGCGGCGGGAGTTTCACGATAACGAACGGTGGCGTCTTCGGCTCACTCATGAGCACTCCGATCTTGAACCCGCCTCAGGTCGGTATTCTCGGATTGCACCGCATCCAGGAACGGCCGGTCGTGATCAACGGCGAAGTCGTGGTGCGTCCAATGATGTACCTGGCCCTAAGCTACGACCACAGGA
>Ga0209077_1000472_pt1 | contig 10828 bp, 9 predicted proteins | sample PPLLak1March2015_FD_187247 | JGI IMG/M metagenome (GOLD analysis project Ga0209077, IMG submission 187247) | Freshwater sediment microbial communities from Prairie Pothole Lake near Jamestown, North Dakota, USA - PPLs Lake P7 Core (1) Depth... | ecosystem: Environmental > Aquatic > Freshwater >... | reverse complement strand
AGAATCTTGTTAACGGACTCGTGTATGTCAAAGAAAAAGGGGTTGTCCAGCTTGAGAATATCCAGTACTTCGATGCAGGCTCGGAAATAAAAGAAACTATTGTGGGAATTATTGCAGGGATGAGTTCTACATTAGTTGAAAACAGAAATCTTCCCATTATTGCTTTTGCAAAAGCCGAAGGAGGGATCAAAGTCTCAGCAAGGGGAACCCAGGATCTGATCCGCAGAGGGGTTAACCTTTCGGAAGCCATGTCGATGGTCTCGGCTGAAGTTGGTGGTGCAGGCGGCGGGCACGATATTGCAGCAGGAGCGACTATTCCCGATGGCAAGAAGGAAGAATTTGCAAGAAAACTGGATCTGTTTGTAGGAGAGCAGCTGCGAAGAAAGGCACATCCAAAGTAAAGAAACCAGCCTTCGGAAACATACTCCGAAAAGCTGAATTGAATAGTAAATAAAGGCTCAATAAAAGCAAAGAGATTTTTAGAATAAGATTTACCATTGAGCCTTAAACCAGATCTTCAATCCTGCTCATCTCTTTGAATGAAATTAGCCTTGACATTGCACTGGTATCTATGGAAATCCCATATTCCTGTACAACAGCCATAGGATTTGTCCCTCCTATAACAACTATTCCGAGATGATCTCTCTCGATGGGAACATCCAGAACCCGTGTATTTGGTTCCCCGACTTCGAGAATTCCACTGAAACCTGCATCCAGAAGGTCAGAAAGGCAGCTTTCGATTTCATCTCTTGCAACCATAGGAGCTTCCCTGAGGTTTGCTAAAACCTTGCCTGAACCTGTCCTGAGCATTTCCGACACAGAAGTAATACCCTGTGACATCAGGATTTCAAGCGGATCTACAGTCGTACTTACATAGGTCAGCACATCAGTAAAACGTACCGGAATTCCATTTCGGATCTGAACAACTCCTCCAAGTTTAGGATTTATAGGAATTCCTGCCTTTAGCAGTACGCCGTCAATCGTAATACTGCATACTGTCCCGATACCTACCTTTCCTTTTTCAATAGTCAGGTCTCCGATAGATTCTCCCTCGGAAATTATCTTAACATACGGAGTTACCGAAAGCCCACTTGAAATTACCATCTTAAAGATCCCAAGCACGTCATCCAGATCTTTTTTATCAATAAGTGAGAGATTAAGTATAATATCTCCATCCATTTTTTTAGGATCAAACGTAGTCCTGTACATGAGATCCTTTATTCTGGATGATGTAAACTGAATACGGTATCCATTTTTTTGCATTTCAAACCTCCAGTAATTGAAAGTATTTATACCTAATATAAGTTATGTATTCGTAGCCGCAATATATTCTTTGGCCCTTATTAATTATTTTCTGGAATCTCACCTGCTGCCTGAACTGGATTCTACCTTAGGGATAGGAAAGATAAAGAGTAAGGATTTCCTGAGAGAAAGGTACCGAAAGAGAAAATAAAAATACAGTCCGTTTAAGCTGGGAAAAACCTTTTTACTCAGAGCACTCCTGTTAAGAATCCTGTAAAATCCTGTGGAGCTGTCAAAAACCTGAGTTTTTCAACTTTATTTATAAGCTCATACATACTTTCTCCGGGACCCAACCCGAGCTCATCGTATGCAAGAGGTTCAAGATGACGGATAGGCGGGATATTCCTGTAAAGCGGATTTTTGACAAAGCCATCTTTAAGAAGGAAGTAAGAAGCTCCGGAAAGTCTTTTTATAGGCTCATAAACCGAGGAAAAGTCGCGGCAAACCCAGTTTGCCATTTCAAGAGTTTTTTCGGAAGCGTTTATAGTCACATGCCCATATCCAGGAGGAACAAGCACTAAATCTCCTTTCTCCGCTGTAATAACTACAACATCCAGAACAAGATCTTCCTCTCCGTTTTTTACCTTTTGCAGAAGATAGGTAGCAGAACCTTCAAGTACCTGATAGATCTCAGGATAGGAAATGTCTGTTCCTGGAACGCGCGGATGGTAGTGACCTACAGTTTTGATATATTCCGATCCAAGCATTCGGGGAGGGATTACAGTAATGTCATATCTCAGATGATGAGCTTTAATTGCGTCAAGGTCAGAGTCGCTTTTCGCAAGGTCCCGAAACATGTAGTATACATCTCGATTTCTTTCCGCTGTTTCTTCAAACCACTCCCTATCAAACACTACGTCTTCCATGTCGTGGAGTTTTCTTACATCTGCCACAGTGACTTTATCCCCGAACTTCAGTGTTACTTCCATTGAATTCCCCTTTCCTACCAGAGCATATAGATAATATTCAAATTGCAAACAAGAATTGCCATAAAGCTGCCAATACATTACCAGAGTCGACTACCAGAAACAGCAATATAAGTATATAAATTAACTGACGGAAATATTATTTGCTGCCTGATATTTTACCTCTTGTCAATTCCAAACCTGAAACACTTTATCTCTCAGGTCTTCAGAGCGTTTTCAACCATTCTAGGGTAGGTAAGCTCTATAATAGTTTTCAGATTAACTATATCTTCTCGGTTATATTTAATTAGTTTGTCGAGAGCTCCCTGATCTCCTCTCTCATATTGTCTCCAGAGCCTTACGGCATCGAATCCTGTCAAACCCTCGGTACCATCACTTCGAGAGATTCCAAGCAACTTTTCTATATTTTTTAGGCCTCCGTTATACCCTATTCGCCTTAAAGGGTACATGAGGTCTATATGGAGCTGCTTGAACTCAATTTCGGGAAATTCGGATTTTATGAAAGGTAGATCGAAACGAGCACCGTTGAAGGAGACAAGCAGCCTGTATTTTGAAAACTCTTCTACAATATCATCAAGGTTAATATCCTTTATGTAGACCTTTGATTCTTTTCCGTTGTAAATTCCCACAATGGTTATTTTATCCCTGGACTTAGAGAGTCCAGTTGTTTCAATGTCTACGAATGCGGCAGAATCGGTAAATAAGGAATATGCCCTCCAGTGTTCTGCAGAAGGAAGACATTGCGAAAAAAAGCAATGATCTTTTGCTGCCAGGTGTTCAGAAGATTTCCTTACCTCTTGACAGATTCTGGCTTTTCGTGATGAAGGTATGGAAATCCTGTCTTCCATCTCAAGGAATTCTTCCCATGTGTGTATTCCTTGAGCCCAGATTTTTTGCTCAAGGCCCTTCCCTACACCTGGAATATGAATGTATGTATTATTCAGCATGTTTCCCCTGAACCATTTGGGGGTAATATTTAATAAAAATACTGCATGAAATCTGAAAGTGTTTGAAAGAAAAAACAATAAATTCAAGAGCTAAACGGCAAGAAACATTATAAAGATGCGAGCATAGATAAATATAAAAATCGTAGTGGACCGTAATAAAAAATCATATTACAGGATAAATTTTTAAAGTTGGAAGTTCAGAGATTACCCTAAAATAAATTGTTTAACACAGGTGTACAATTAATGGCTAAAATCTCCGTAATTGGTGCAGGAAATGTAGGGGCGACTACAGTCCAGCGGCTAGTTGAACTTGAACTTGGCGAAATAGTCATGACAGATATCGTGGAAGGACTGCCTCAAGGCAAGGCCCTTGATCTAATGCAAGCAGGCGCAATAAAGGGTTACGACACGCCTATACTTGGGACCAATGACTATGCAGATATCGCAGGCTCTGACCTTGTAATTATTACGGCAGGGATTGCAAGAAAACCCGGAATGACTCGGGAAGATCTGATCAAGACGAACTCCAAAATAATAACAGAAGTATCTAAAAATATTGCAAAATATGCTCCAGAATCCATAGTAATTAGTGTAACAAATCCGCTTGACATTATAACCTACGTAGCTATGAAATCAACAGGCTTTGAGACGAAAAAAGTATTCGGAATGAGCGGGGTTCTGGATTCGGGACGTTTTGCAAGCTTTATTGCAGAAGAACTGAAGTGCTCGAAAAAAGATGTACAGGCAATGGTTATAGGAGGACATGGAGATCTCATGGTTCCTCTTCCCCAGTATACAACAGTATCAGGAGTTCCGCTCACTGATCTGCTTTCAGGCGATAAAATTGCCAGGCTGGTAGAGAGGACAGTAAACGGAGGAGCAGAAATCGTGGAACTCCTTAAACAGGGCAGTGCTTTTTATGCCCCCTCGGCAGCTATCGTCTCGATGGCGGAAGCTGTGATTAAAGACTCAAAGAGAATATTGCCTGCTTCGGCTTACCTGGAAGGACAGTACGGGCAGGAAGGTATTTACTTCGGTGTACCCGTGAAACTTGGGGCATCCGGAGTCGAAGAAATCCTTGAACTCAAGCTCGATGAGAACCAGTACGAAATCCTCAGGAAATCCTCAGAAACTATTCGAAAAGTGATTTCACAGCTGGAAGTATAAGCGAATAAACTGGAATAAGAGATAAACTGAAATTCAAAAGTAAGCAAATCAGAGTAAAAAGAAAGGTTATATAAAAGACTAAAGAGTTCTGCTCACAGGTAGCTTAGAATTTACCTGTGGGCCAGAAAAAAAATTCTCAAAACGATATCATTAAAACATATCGTTCTCATTCTGGGTAGTTACAGGGAAATGGTAAATAAGCTGTATTCTTTGAGCAAGTAAGGGCAAAAACAGCTTAAAGTTAAAGCTCCCTTCTCTTTATTCAAACATCGGATAACGAATTTAACAAACCTAAACCACTTTTACCTCTTGCTAATTTAAATAAGAGGATTTATTATAATAATGACTGAGATTCCATTTTTACCTGGAAATGCGAAATAAAACTGGTAATTATATAAAGTCGGTAAAACTGTAAGATATATAAGTATGTTTTTCATATAAGGTTAGGAGAAAGATTTAAATTAATTTACAAAGCAGGGATATAATGCGCTCAGAACTTACATCACTTTTTGGTTTAAACATATACACAAACACTGGTGTTTATGTAGGGAAGTTGCAGGACCTCGTAATTGATATAGAGGAACAGAAAATTACCGGGCTTGCTATTTCGGATATTAATAGGGAGCTTTTTGACCTTACTAGCAGAGGCGTAATTATTCCTTACCGATGGGTTATAACGGCAGCAGATATCATTATAGTAAGAGACGTTATCCAGAGATACAAGAAGCGAAAAGAAGATTAAGCAAATCTCGAAAGGTACATGAAAGACCGGGAAATCTATGCTGAAATGCGCTGTATCCCTCCAGTGGTTTTGCGCGCTGACGGCAGGAATTTTAAAAATACGCTTTCGGGCCTGGGCTTTAAAAAACCCTATGATCAAATTTTCGCCAGGGCGATGGCGGATACTGCTGAACTTTTTATTAAGAAAAGTGGTTTAAGCCCTCTCGTTGCCTATACTTTTTCGGACGAAATCAGTTTTCTCTTCATGGAACTTCCCTTTGAAGGAAGAGTGGAAAAAATTGACTCTGTTGTGGCAAGCTTTCTGGGAAGCGCACTTACTATAAACCTGCAGCTTGAAAAACCTGTGGCTTTTGATTCCAGGATAGTGGTTCTTCAAAAAGAGGAGATTCCTGCATATTTTCACTGGAGACAGCTTGAAGCCTGGCGCAATTTTGTGGCAGCCTGGGGATATTATACGCTGAGAAATGAAGGAATAGATAAGATTGAGGCTTCGAAATATCTCAAAGGAAAAAAAGAATGGGAAATCCACGAAATGCTTTTTGAGAGAAGAATCAATCTTGCGACGCTTCCTGCCTGGCAGAGGAGAGGAGTTATTATTTTGAGAGAGGAATATGAAATCTCTGGCTTTAATCCTGTGCTTGGTAAAGAGGTAAAATCTCTGCGCACAAGGGTCATTCAGAATTGGGAAATCCCGAATTTTAAATCCGAAGAGGGCATGGCGTTTTTACAGAAACTTATTAATAGAAATTAAGTTTTTGAGGATAAGAAAAGAAAAGGAATGTAGAGGCAATGGACAGACTCGAACTTATAAAAAGGAATGTTCAGGAAATTGTAACTGAAGGAGAACTTGAAGAACTTCTTAATAAAAAAGAAGCTCCCCGTGCCTATGTAGGATACGAACCAAGCGGGAAAATCCATATGGGGCATGTTCTTACAGTAAATAAACTGATTGATCTGCAGAAGGCCGGATTTGAAATTACAGTCCTGCTTGCGGATGTACACGCTTATCTCAATAGAAAAGGCACGCTTGAAGAGGTCAGAAAGATTGCAGATTATAACAGGCGCTGCTTTATCGCCCTCGGGCTTGATGAAGGAAAAACTGATTTCGTTTATGGGTCTGACTATCAGCTTGGGGCAGAGTACATGTTAAATGTTCTCAAACTTTCAAGGGCAGTGACTCTGAATCGGGCACGCAGGAGTATGGACGAAGTCGGGCGTGCTATGGACGACCCAACCGTTTCCCAGATGGTTTATCCATTGATGCAGGCTGTTGACATTGCCATGCTCGGAGTTGATATCGCAGTTGGAGGTATTGACCAGAGAAAAATCCATATGCTTGCCCGTGAAAATTTAAAGAGCCTCGGATTCGAAACACCTATTTGCATTCACACCCCAATTCTCGTCGGACTGGACGGAACCAAGATGGCTTCTTCAAAGGACAACTTCATTTCAGTGGACGACACCGAAGAAGAAATCTATCGAAAGTTTAAGAAAGCCTACTGCAAGATAGGGGACACGGAAGAAAACCCGATTCTGGCCCTTTTCCGCTACCATATATTCCCCAGATACGAAACCGTTGTCATAGAGAGACCTGAGAAATTCGGTGGAAATATAACGTATACCAGTTACGAAGAAATGAAAAATGCTTTTGTAGCAGAAAGTGTTCATCCTATGGACCTGAAAAATTCAGCCGCAAAGTATATAAATGAGATACTGGATTCTGTCCGGAAAGTTCTGCTCTAAGTTACGGAGATGGCCGGGCTCTTCCCGGCCACTTCAGAGAAAGTATAAGTATGAAACATATATCCAAAGCATAAACCCATGCTCACGTAAAATTGTTTATTTAGATAAGAGACTTCTTCTGGAAATGGAGGAAGCCCTTGGATAAAATGTTATATAGCTATAGGTCATAGAATATTTGAAGGGTGTTTAGCTATCCAGGGTGCTTTTATGAAATATATTTACCAGGACTCTACGGAACTGCCTGTACAGCGGGATTTCATTGAGGATCTGAAAACTTTTTTAGATATAACTTCCCGAGTAATCCCTCTGGAAAACTCCATAATAGAGATAAAGTGCAAGCATAAAGAAGCACTCCATGAATTGAAGAGTAGAATAGAAGGAATGAATAATTTTGAAGAGAGGCTCGAGATCTTACTCAAAAAATTAGTAAATGAAGCTGACATCGAGGATATTATACCCTGTACTAACGCAGTCCTGCAAACCTGCAGTGAGAATCTCGGAAAAAGAAGAGAGATCCTCGAAGCCGAGTGCGCAAAAATAGGGAATGGAACTCCTTCTGAATATAAAAAATTTGAAGGGAAAATACTTGAAGTTCTTAGCAGGTTTTTAATCTCAGGGGTTTACGGAGCTGAAAAGAGATTTGAACTTTCCAGCAGTACAGGTGGCATTTCAGGAGAAATGGAAGGTTGGGTCTCAGGCTTGCAGTATCATTACAGGCTCGGCTTTACAGAAGAGATCCTGACAGTAGAAAAACTGTTTGGAAACTTAAGCCTGCCAGGGTGGACACGGGCCGGTATCCTGCGAAAAGAAGAAAAAATAAAAATGCAGGACCTTTCCGAATTCCTTGTAACTTTCCTGGAATATGATACCCAGAAAAACGTACGCATAACCCTTGAAAATAAAAAGGCAAACCGGAAATTCAGGATAGAAGGCGGAGATCACAGGTACTTTGTATATGAAGACGATAAGGAAATCACCGCTGATAAAGAGCTTGGGGCTTTTATTGATATGGAAAGCCTTGCCAGAATTCCTGAAAAAGTTCAGGCTTATTTCAGGGCAAATATTAGCACTTATACCCTTTCAAAAGTCCTCCTTGACGAAGAGGATGCAGTCTCCACAAACCAAATCTTCGATTGCCTGAAAGTGATTGCCGAGCAGTATGGCGTAATCGTTCAGGAGTGCCTGGCAAAAGGACACAATAAGGAAGAGATAACCATCAAAATGGAAGAAGCTGATGGCACACGGACTGAAAAGTATATAACAAAGGCCGAAATCTATACACAGCTTGCCGAGGTAGGAAGTGAAGGTATCGAGATTGCCGGAATACTTGGTGTTGATAGCAGAACTCAAATCAAAGACAGAAAATATCTAATTGTCTAAACCTTATTATAACTTTTATTTGATCTTTTAATCTACTTTTTTATTTTATGTTTTTATGAACTTTGATTATAATCCGGTTTTTGTTAACTTTACCTTGATCAAAATCCACGTTTTATTACTTTCTATTTTGCTCTATTATTCAAGCTTTTTAATTTAACATCCAGGACTTATTGAACCTTTACTTTATTTCAATGTTTCAGAGGCTATTCAATTTTTAAATTATTTAAATATTCATGGCTCTGGACCTTTATCTCATTTTAGTGTTCCACGGCCTTCTCAATATGATATTCTGAATATATTCTTCTGTTACGTTGATTCATTATGCGCAAAGGAAAAGGATTAATAAACTTGATATTCAATTCCTCCAAAGGGGAGATGAATATGGATGCTGAGGAAATTCGAGCAATCTTCAAGTTTTCAGCCCAGGAAAAAAATATAATCTCCAGTTTTGGAATTCAGGAGGAAGTCTTTCTTCCTTTTCTGCTTTCGCTAAAATCAGGAGGGTCCTGGAGCTATGCCTCCGAGGAAACAAGGAGTATTGCAGTAAAGGATGTTATCACCTATTATAATGACGAAAGTAAGACTGGCTATACTCTGGAAAAGATATACCTCTTTATCGAGCCTGAAATCGTAGAGAAAGAAGGAGTGATCTACAGGCTCGAAAAGTGCGGAGCCAGAGAAGAAAGAGAACTGGTCGAAAGGCCCTACTGCATAAGCCTGAGGGCGAAAAAGTTGATATTTGCAGAAGTTAACCCGGATCTCAGGACGATAAGGATAAGGGAGATGAAGAAAAGGCACATACGCCTGAAAGGTACACCTGCATATAGCGCAGCTCATGAGCTTGAGCATCTTGAGAAGGGAGAAATAAAAGGCGTTCCGATATGGAACTTTGAATACGTTAGCCAACCGATGAAAGATCACCAGAAAAATGTTGACTAAAAAATAAAAAAGTTATCACATAAAAATTATCGCATAAAAGTTATCGCATAAAAACTGTAACATAAAAACTATAACATAAAAAATTATCACATAGTATCTTTCATCCCGACCTCTTACATAAAGAAACGTGAAAGGAAAGCAATATACGCAACTGAATTTGCCCTCATCTGGAGAACCCTCTGAAAAAAACAAATTAATTCAGAGAGTTGAGCTTTAAATATAAAGTATTAAAAGTTTATATAGCAAGTATTTTGTGTGGAACGATATATAAAATATCCTGTCAGAAATTCACTGAAAAAATTTACTAAAGAATAAAGATAAGAAACGTTATTCTATAAATCAAGTGGTCACCTGTTAATCAGTTGCTGACGTACCAGATATCCTGGTTACTGAGGGAGCGGAGGCCTGTAAAAATGAAAACTGGTTTTCTTAATTCTCTAATCTGCGTGTTATTGATAGGGCTAATAATTCCTGGAACACTCCCGGGCATGGCATCTGCAGCGGAAGATAATGATACAGAACCTGAGGACAACGAAAATTCGACTGTTATTGATCTGGTGATTGAAAGTCTCTCGTTTGATCCTGAGAATCCGGAACCCGGACAAAAAGTGGATATTATAGCATCAGTAAAAAATAACGGGACAGGAACCTCAGAAGCAACAAACCTGGCTTATTCTATTAACGAAAGTCGCATAGGAGACAGCGAAGTCCCTGAAATGGAAGCTGGGCAGAGCGAGCAAATCTCATTTTCATGGAAACCAGAGACCGAAGAAAGTACAGTCGAAATAACTGCAAAAATTGATGAAGCAGACTCAGTGCCTGAGGCTGACGAAAGCAATAACGAAAAAACAAAGTCCTTAACATTTAAAAATGCCGGACTCCCGGATCTAATAATAGATACTTTCAAGCATCCTGAAAAATCTCAGCCTGGAGAATATCAAAATATCGAAATAGGCGTGAATAACCAGGGGACGCTGGCTTCAGAAGAGACGAAGTTGAAACTCTATATAGGCGGAAATCTTTTTAGAGAATGGGATATTTCCCCACTCCTCGCGGGGGAAAATAGTAAGTTATTTTCAGAATTATGGGTTCCTGTCTCAGAAGGATCTGTAGAGATAAAAGCTGTTGTCGATGAGGGAAACCTGGTAAATGAGAGTAACGAAGAGAACAACCAGGAAACAGGTAAGGTAACCGTTGCAGAGGTATTTCTTCCGGATCTGATAGTTAAAGATATCTTGCCTGAGCAGGGTGATCTTCAGGTAGGAAAACTCTCAAATTTTACCGTGAAAATAAAGAACCAGGGCACAACTCCCTCGGAAGAGGTTGTAGCAAAATATTATATTAACGGGAAAGCTGCCACTGAGAATATTCGCGTTCCAGCCCTCTCACAGGAAGCAGGTACGGATGCTTCATTTACCCTGACCCCGGATAAAGGAGGACCAATGGAAGTGAAAGTACTTGTTGATTCTGGAACGGCTGTATATGAGAGCAATGAGACTAATAATGAGCTTATAAAAGTAATAAATGTCAAAGCTATACTCCCTGACCTGAAAATCGAGTCTCTTTCTTTAAACCCGGAAAACCCGAAGCCAGGAGAGAACATAACCTTCACAGCATCAATAAGAAACAATGGGCCTGGCAATTCATCGAGTAACGAACTTAAATATAGTATCAATGGGACAA
>Ga0209077_1000470_pt1 | contig 10839 bp, 8 predicted proteins | sample PPLLak1March2015_FD_187247 | JGI IMG/M metagenome (GOLD analysis project Ga0209077, IMG submission 187247) | Freshwater sediment microbial communities from Prairie Pothole Lake near Jamestown, North Dakota, USA - PPLs Lake P7 Core (1) Depth... | ecosystem: Environmental > Aquatic > Freshwater >... | reverse complement strand
TTGAGCATGGGAATCACAATAAATATCCTTTCTGCAACGATAATATGGGGACAAAATAATGAAACTAGGTTAGTAACTAGGACTGGAGTACAAATATTCTTGAATATCTGATACGTAAATTATTTTGCTGCTTTAATTGATATCCCTTTTCGGATTTTTGATTCAATGAATTAAACTTAAGGTTGTAGGTATGTTAGGATTCAAATGTCACGGCCTGACTAATGTATGAGCAAGACAGGTGTTCGAATATTACTGATTATTTTTCTGGTTTCACTAAATATAGAATGTAGCCAAGAATCAAGATGTGTCGTTGCCATGATAATTAAATCATAATCAGTCTCCTGACATGTCTTTACTATCTCATGAACAACGTGTCCTGTTCTAATTCCATATGATATCTTATTCTTGCTACCTGCTTCTGTACATTGTTTTATTTTTGCTTCCATTATATTTACCAATTCTCCTTTAATGTCAAGTTCAAAACTATTTTGATTGTTAGTTGTTTTATTTTGTGATATATCGACCGAAGTCCCTTCAAACTTTTCTACGTCTTGTATTACACACAGAATGACAATTTCTGCACCAGAGAGGTTTGATAAATATATTGCGTGACTAAGTGCTTTATCTGAGGCTTCTTTTCCATCATGAGGTACCAAAATTTTAGTATACGAAGGAATACTTAATTTCGAGGCAGCAGAAGGACTACTGGATTCTGCCGAAAAACCTTCTGTTGAACTTGCATTCGATGACGAATCTGCAACTTTAGCATCATCATGTAGGCTCATGATTTGACTGTATTAAATAAAGTATTTATGCTTAATTGTAACAATAGAAAGAAAATGGGGCATAGAATCTCCAATCCATTCCGTTACTCAAATTACGTTAATTCCCTTTCTTCGTAACACCGAAGTTTTGCCTGGCAAGGCAGTACAACTTAATAATATATTGCATATATGTTAAATATATATAAACATTCTAGAGCTATCCTTTGAAGAGAGCAATTAAGTGACCTTATGATGAAAAACTGAAATTGTTTTTCTTCCTCCCTTCATTGGCACGGTAGTCGACCACTAAGGTAAGCAATTTACACTACTTACTCGTCATCAGGGCTATCAATACATAATTATATTCAGCCTTGCCTTTTGTAAAGTTCTATTCGGCTAGCCCGACAATCCCTACATCTAGCAAGTTCTTCTTCATGAAATAGCTCTTGCGAGATTACTCAACCTCTTACGGCAATTATGTCAGTATATTGAGTCCTTCAATTCGTTTCCCTACCCTTTTGACAAAGGTACTGTATGTCTCACTTTAATGTTCCAATCATAGGCTGAATATCATCATCTTCACCGCAATTTTTACATTCCATTTGTAATCTTCACACAGTTAGCCACTCCCCTCAAAAACGATTTAAGCAGTACAGATTGATTTTTATTTCACACTTTCTTCACTATTTGACACCGTCTTTAGTTTGGCATCAAGCTTGAATCGATATTTTGTGCTTCTTGCGAATCTGGGCCACAACACTAAACAAAGAGGCCACATTTTGCGTGGAGATAACTAGGCAGAAGTTTCCAAAAAAGGAACACGTCAGATTGAACATACTTTGCATTAAGAATATATCAAATGACAATTAATGATTCTTCAATTCCTAATTTTAGGATCTATTTTTGATTAATCCTTGTGTTTAAACCTGCTAGTTTGATTTCAGATTCATATTGAAATTGAAATTGATTGATATTTTCACTAGGCACTATGAGGACAGTGATTTACCGAAGAAGGCAAAACAACTTTGAGTTTAGCTGTTGATGAATGACTCTCCTATTTTATTGTTCTAACAGCATTGTCCCTCTATCCTAACCTGTATCGTATCTACTGTTGTCGACCCTCGTAAACTGCAGGCCTCTACCACCCTCGTATATTGCCTCTGACGCGGGCTCTACTTAATGCCGTAGCTAGGCCCTCTACTTCTGTAACTAGAATAGTTTTTGGAATAATCATTATTTCTGTAGTTGTTATTGTAGCCGTTACTGTGGCCGGTATTATTATATCTTCTATAATTGCTACCACCATGTCTTTGACGATTATGCGCATACTGTTGAATCACAGGGAGTTCAATTCCCATCTCTTCATTTAGTTTACGAATAGGTTTTTCTGTCGTCCTAAGGATTCTTCCAAAGTCATCAACTCTATCTTGAGAAACCAAAGAGATAGCCTTTCCAGCTCCGCCGGCTCTTGCTGTCCTTCCAATCCGGTGGAAATAGATTAGTGGGTCTGCTGGTATGTCATAGTTTATCACATGACCTACAGCCGGCACATCGATTCCTCTTGCAGCAATATCAGTGGCCACAAGGATGTCTTCAAATCCTTTTCTGAATTTGTACATTGCGCTATCTCTTTGTCCTTGAGATAAATCGCCGTGCATTGTAATTGCTTTGAATCCCTCTTGCTTTAACTCAGAAGCAAGTCTATGTGTTCTTTGCTTTGTAGCGGCAAAAACTATAGTCTGTCTCTCATTCTTGCTTCTGATAAAATTGCACAGATGCTTGAATTTTTCATTTTCGTGAACGACTAGGTAAGTTTGGTCAATAGTATCAAGACTCAATTCTTTTTTGTTGAGTCGTATTTCTTTTGGATCAACCATATATTCTTGTGCAAGTCTCAAAACCTCTCGGGGCATAGTAGCTGAAAATAAACATGTATGCCTGTCTTCTCTCAAATAAGATAAAATATACTTGATATCGTCGACAAAACCCATGTCAAGCATTCTATCCGCTTCGTCAAGTACCGCAAACTTTACTTCCTTGAGACTAATTGATCTACGCTTGATATGGTCAATCAATCTGCCGGGTGTCGCTACCACTATTTGAACGCCTTTCCTTAGCTGATTATACTGGATACCAATACTTTGGCCCCCGTAAATGGATACAGTTCTGATGCCTGTATATCTTGCGAACTTTTCAAATTCAGTAGTAACCTGTACTGCTAGCTCCCTTGTAGGGACGAGTATCACTGCTTGTACTGGACCTCTACGCTTTATTTTGGTTAAAATGGGCAGCGCAAATGCCGCCGTCTTTCCAGTACCAGTATGCGCCTGTCCTATAACATCTATACCTTTCAAAATAAACGGTATTGCTTCCTGCTGGATAGGAAAAGGAGCTTCAAACCCATTTTCTCTGAGTGCTTTAGTAATTTCAGCATTCAATCCTAACTCTTCAAATTTTGTTCTCAATTTTTTATTTTTCACTTTTTCATATACAAAAGGATCGGAAAATACGTAAAGTAATTTTATCTACTTGTCGATTGCCGTGATTCTTTTGCTTCAATTAATACAAGATTTACGAAGATATAATCTTTTTTATATTATTATCAAGTGGACTACCTATATTCAAATCCGGTTGACGATACAACAAATTGATTGGAAATGCATTAAACACAGGAAATATCATTCGATTGACAAGGCCGGATAGTTAGCTAATATCATTTTTGGATAATATAGTTTTCACGTACTCTACTGCTAAGCATCATTGAGACTGAAAGGTATAAGGCTATTTAGATAATTCTAGCCATTAGATCAATGGATAACAGATTACAAGATCATTAATGTGCTAGATTCTAAATTGGCTAATGTTATCGATTGATAGGTAAAACCATGTACGACCCGATATCGAAAACAATTAAATATTTTTCATATAAAGATGGGAGCCATTGAAAATACACAGTATGATTCAGAACAGAACAAAGAATTTCGCTCAAAAGTGAAGATATCTGCGGTTTTCGTCGTGGCTTGCATATTACTGGTTGGTACTGTATTACATTGACAGTAGCTGACGACGATCCTGACAATTAGATTGACAATCCTGACAGATATTGACAATACCCTCTAGGGAAGCGTCTGTACACTCTTTTGTCAGTCAAGAACAAGCAATAGTAAACAGTGGTTGGTGAGCGTAGAGCAGTAGCAAGTAAGCGTTGATTTGATAAAAGTATTTAATACACTTTGTTAATGTTGACAGATTAGACTTAAACAATGTTTACGAAAATGCGTATCTCAGTTAACGGTGTAAGCAGACATAGAACAACCAGTTAGGGTAAGAATGATTAGTTTTGATCGATAACCAAGAGAAGATGGAATCAGTACTGCTAAATCTAAGAATGCAGAATGATTCGTTAGTCTTATAATACTCAGTTGCGATGCAAGTCAACAAGTACTTAGCGTATTTCAAGCTGATGACCATCACATCCTTTTTGAAAGTTCTGGCCTTCGACATTCCTACCGTTAAGTTCCAATCTAAAACTAGATTTTTTTCAGAAGTTTACAATATATCCAGATGCATGCTTCAAGAAAAGATAACTAAATCTATTTCATCAATCTGACTTTGTAAGAACCTCATAACCTACAAGACTTAACCTTTTTACAATATCAAGCAATACCTTGTACTCTCTTTCTTCATCTAAGTTCATTCCAGTATGTATCAAAAATCCTCTTCCGAACTTGATTGCAGCAACAGGATAAACTCTATCTCCCCATAATAATTCAGGACAATGAACTAGAGGTCGAACATTATCAGACAATTGTCTTATGGGTCTGTAGACTTTAGCTCTGGTTTTTGGTTTGTCGTTGCCTAATATTTCATCAAACTCGATTTCGACTTCTATTGGACCTACTATCTCCCTCTCAGGATGATCCCATTCGGTTTCTGTATCAAAGTATCTTTTTAGAACCAAAGCTTCTTGAGGAATGGTTAAACTCTCATTCCTAGATAATACAGGCATTGCTTCATCGTAATTACTTTCTACGTAACTTTGAATTGGAATAAAACTAATCACCAAGTTGTAACTTCCAGTATTTACATCCCAGCTGTAAACAAAAGGCTGACCTCCTGAATTAACAAAAATTCCACCATCTTGCATATAGGATAAGATTGTCTTCAGGCCTACTCCCTCTGCACTACCTAGTTCGGGATAAGCTTCACCAAATGGATTTATTATAATTGAAAAAGCATCATTACTCAGGTTCGAGATAGATGTTAATGAAACCTGAAATAGATTGGATCCATTATCATTTTTGACATCTTTTAAGTCCAACATCCACTGAACAGATTTTCGATGATTTGAATGAGGATAATATGAACATGGTTTTTCATTTCTGGCTTGAACATATCCCGAAAGAATTCCTATTTTAATTGGACGATCAAATGTCTGATAATAATGAATTTCTCTAAGCTTGTTTATCAACCAACTTACTTTATGTAGATCAGCTTCAGTATTTTCTCGATCTAGGTTAAATGCAGCCTCAAGAGAAGTTGTCGCATTAGTTCCTTTTTCATAATAACCATATCTTACAAGCTCTCGCTGAATGTTTGGAAATGCGCTTAAAATATTATATGCTCTTATCCTTTCATCATCGGATAGAAGATCACTGGATATCTTTGCAATATCTGCTTCTGATGCTTCATGTTTTAGGTCAAAATAATTATTCGATAGGACAGTCAATGATTTCCAAAAGAACTCCGAGGAATGAAATAGCCATGCATAGCATGAAGGGTAATGATATAGATTGAAACTATATTCTGCACTGCTAAATCCTGAAAAACATTCCTTAGCTAGAAAAATGTAATACTCCTGCTGATCTTTTCTTAGGTTATTTAACAGCTTCTTCGGATTCATAATTTGAGAGACGTTTAATTATAGACAAGCAGCCAAACCTATAACGATTTCTCGAAGTCATACCAGATAATCTCTAGCTCCTCTACACTATTACATAATCTGAACTGTCATCGACAGCTGAAAAGGAAATTTATTAAGTATATTGTTACAAAATCACAAAATGTCAAAATTTGTGACCCTTGAAGACTTGTTCAATTCACAAGTGGAAGAATTCAATAAATGGTAGTAGTAACAACTAGCCCTTGTCTGTTGAGCCTGTAGAATTATCTACGGTCTTAGCCTGATATCGTCAAAGTTATATCAGGCGGATCTATAACTGGAAGAGGAATACTGATCACTGATAGAATCGATACTTGTTTTATTTGTAACTTTGGAAGCTTCACTTCAATCTTCGAAAGATTGTAACCGAACTATTTGCTGTATTGCCAACTTGAGCCAAGAAACTGAACATCTTTTCAATCAATATTCCAACAAAATCAAGAAACCGGTCTGCGAGATCTATAAGTGCATCCTTTATTTTACCAGGCAACTGCTTGATATCCTCAACGCCTTTACTAATCAACTCCTCTAAGTTGGATAATGATTTAACTATAACAATAGGTTATTCCTTCAGAGATATAATTATAAGGACAATGTTTGAAAAAGCTCTATTGGCGGATAATAGGCGTAAACTTTTGCTAGTTCACCCGAAGGCCACGAACGAAATTAAACCTCTGTTCGAAGCAGAGGTGCAATCCCAAATAGTATGTTTGGCCAAATATTTTGCTAAGGAGGAAAATTACGTACAAGTTAATGTCGAAATAGCAGAGGCATTAGTATCACTGCAACCAACCAATGAAATATGGCAGTAATATTCTCTTGCATATAAGATAGGAATAGTAGTTACCAATCTGACACCATAAAACAAGCCTTGAACCTACACCTTTTCTTTATATACTTCTGTCATCTATTAACCGCATATTATAGCAGTTAATTCAGCTCAGATTAGTTTCCTTCACAATAATAGAATGGAAGCATAAGTTTCCTGATGACGCTGTATGAAAAAGTTGCATGTTTTGCTTCTGAACCAGGACAAGTTGTTGTTGATCTGGATGGTATACGCCGGACTCTACAAGGTTTTGTTGATATGGGCGCTAAATTAGAAGCCAGAGTAAATAGAGTAATTCAGGCAAGCGATCTTGCACTTCTAATCACAGAATGGTCGATCAATGGAAATGAACCTGATGATAAACGAATTAATCTTACTGGCAGAGGTACAGTGGTTCTACGTCGACAGTCAAATGGAACCTTACTCATGGTTATAGAAAATCCTTGGTGAACAGATTAATACATGATAAAGATATGCATTTCATAAAATCGGGTAACGAAATATTGCCGTAGAACAAATAGATCTGCAGAATTTCCTTCCAAGTTCTATAAAAAAGATGAATACAACTAATTTTTAAATATAATAGTGTGCCATTAACGTTAATGAGCGGATCTGTATTTAGGTATAGTAAAGCATTTAGTGGATTTTCAGTGAATGACTTGCAAAAAGCCAAAGAATTTTACAGTAAAACCCTTTCATTCGATGTTTCGGAAATGAATGGTTTTTTAAATCTACATATTGGGAATGATGCAAAAGTACTAATTTATCCCAAATCTAATCACATTCCGGCTGCTTTTACTGTCCTTAATATACCTGTAGACAATATTGAACAAGCTGTGGTTGAACTAACTAAGCGGGGTGTGCATTTTGAAATGTATGATGAACCTGAACTTAAGACGGATGAAAAGGGCATTTTCCGCGATGGAGGGCCGAATATCGCATGGTTTAAGGATCCTGCGGGTAATATTTTATCTGTTCTTGAGGAGTAGTAACTGCCTTTTCTAAAGGCGATATAATCCCTAATGCTTAAAGATTACTCCATACATAATCTCTAAACATTGCAGAATTGCATATGCATTAAACACAATACATTCGCGATAAGACTTCGCAGGTAACGGGCTAATTACAGATTTTCTAGCCGCTTTCGTAAAACCGTCCTGAAAATTTCATCTTTCATAACATCTACTGGTCGTGTGGTCGAAGCAACAGTCTGGCTTTATTTCATCAAGTAGTTAGGAATAGGATTTGGAAAATATATCCCCTGGCGTCTACCAGCAATGTAATCAATAAATGAAATAATATTTCCTAAGCCATTGTGCAAATTTTCGATATGGCGCTTCACACTGTTACTTGCGAGATGAGTACATTCCGCACATAGCACAAGCCCATCTAGGTTTGCCGCTCAATGTGTAAACACCCATGTAAACAAATTGACGCAGTGCTTCACCGTGAAACTCATAGATTGTTGTTCAGAGATATATAAAACATTCTTCTATAAAAGTGTGTGTGCGCTAGGAAGATATAGAGATCCTATTTGCAATCAATATTCCTCTATGATAGAGCTGATTATAATTAAATATAAGGACCATAACTACAAATCCAACGGCTGAAAATACAAACTATTCAGCCTCTTATTTTTTTGATCTTTGATTACTGCCGTTATAGAATGAAAAGGTATTATATTTGCGACCTAACTTCTTTAATGCGTTTCCTGATTGGCGCGCAAACATAGAACACATGGTTTCAGTGAAGTCTGACATCTGATACTGCGAGGTCTTGCCCGATCTTCGAATATTTGGGACTCTATATATTCTTCTGCTAAATGCTGACCATGAAGACAATACGACTTTTGCTTTTTCTGAGCCTTCACTTCCTCGAGTACTTCAAACAAATAGTTGCCAGGATCATGGATATCGTTAAAAATCAAATATACAGATTCAAATACATTATTCCAGTAGTGCTGTACTGTGTTAAGAACCGCCATAATATAGCAATCTTCTAACTTCAATAAGGAGGTGATTTCTCATGACGGCCTGATAATTGTATTTAAGTAGAAAGGAAGATCCTTTCGTAGAAGTATAAGCGATCCGTCACGAAACGTCTAGTCATATTCTCTGATAACTAGAATTGGCACACAAAGAAGAGATTAATAACACTAGAGGGATTTGCTACTTACTTGAGGCCATAGAGAGGATTTTGTTTTGTAATTCTTGGCGCCTATTCCTTATTGTAACATCTGATATTCCGGCCGCTTCAGCGAAGTACTTTTGAGATTTACTCTGGTCATCGTAGTGCAAGCATTCAAGGTAGAGAACAGTTGCTGCAATACTCATTGGATCTTTACCAGCAGATATATTACTTTCTGTGACCTGTTTCAAATAATCAATAGCAGATCTTTTTATCTTTTCACTCACTCCTGTTTTGTTGGCAAGCTTTACTAAACATCTTACAGGATCAATCAATGGTATCTTAAGGTCTAGTTTTAATACTATACTAATATATGCATCCCACATCTCTTTCCGTCTAATATTACTGACCTCTACAATCTCCTCAATTGTTCTTGGTATCAAGGCTTCTCTACATGCTATGTAAACGCATGCTGCCAATACTCCGGTTGTTGTTCTGCCCACAGTTATCTCCTTCTGTTGGACTTTTCTATATAGATAAGCTGCCTTCTCTACCACAGAATCAGGTAGTACTAATTTTTGCTTTAATCTGTCAAGCTGATCAAACGCAATCTTACGACTTGAATTCCTGGTTTGCGTTCGGTAATCCCAAGTTCTTATCCTCTGCAGAATTGATAGCATCGATGAATCAAAGATCATTTCACCTGTAAAGTCCCTATTCTCTCTTCCAATTTTTGTGGAAAGTCCTTGATCATGAATAGCTAATGACATGGGCATTCCACCTCGATAACTTGAAGCGAGCCCGACGCTTGAAGATGCTCCCACCTCTGAGAGTGATTCCACTGGTCTGTCAGAAATGACCTGGCCACAATCAATACAGATAACCTCCCCAGCTCCCGGATCAGTTAGAGTAAATGAATGCTTTCTTCTACATTTATTGTCTATATCATGTGGTGCAAGCACAAATCGAATATTCCTACCTTGGACCTATGTACGCATAGCCTGGATTTAATTCCTTTGAATTCAGACAAGCGAATGCTCCGTCTAAGGACCAACTTATTCGAGAATTACATGTGGATGAAAATTCATTGGAATCTGGCCAGGGTATAACCTACTCTTATATGCTAGTGCGGTTTATGTATTGTTATTAAACCGCCTTATTTTTAGCATCCTCGGGGAAAGTGGATACTATAGTCGGGGGTCAAGAAATAGGAGCTGTGTCCATGTGTATACTGCTGGAGTTGGATCGACAACCCCAGAAACACCACCACGAGACGACAGACAATATTAAAGTAGCTTGAATCGATCTCGTAGCAAAAATATCTGCAGTCGACAACCAGCACAGGTACATCCTACTCGGGGACAGAAGAAGATCTCGACTTCTCCGACGACATCTGGTACTACTATGAGGCTAGACTCTTCTTCGGGGCAACAACACATATTCACTTCGGGAAGAAAGAGTATAGCCAAGAGCGGTACTTACACTTCCTTGACATTTACGGTCAGCGCTAGGAGTGTTGACAATCCAAACATGGAGCTATATGGAGAGTGTTTCACTGTAGGTGAAGCAGGAAAACATTCACTTAGTATCGACAGAGTGAAAAACAAATAGACAAGACAAGATTAACATCTCCTTTACATACAACTTGAGAGTCATAGAATTATATGACCTTATACACCGGAATCCACTGCTCTTAGTGATATTCTAAAACAGTGAAGTCCAAATCTTACCAGGTCCATGTCAGTTTAAGTCAACCAGTACTGTATCATCTAAAACCCTCGTGTGAAAGTATGCCAAAAAATGAATTCTTATATTTTTACTACCACTATAACACCTAACTGGTGTAAAAGACGACATGCAATTGAAAAAGACTTCGGACGATGCAGGGAATAGCTGAAAGCCAGAAAGGAAAAGCAAGTGTAGCGGTACGCACATTGGATTAGGCCTGTCGCCGGACCATGTGGAGGATATTGAAATTTTGCGCGCAAAAGAACGATTTTAGGCAACCCACGAAAGAAATAAAAAATTTGCTATACCAAGAATTACGTTTACTGTTTACTAACGTGTTGTTCGACATCATTAAATTAGATGCCATTTAGGGTCTTAGACTCTTACCTGAAATTTAATAATGAACAAACTGTACTACTAATAAAAGAACGGTTTGAAAGTAGGAATTC
>Ga0209077_1000469_pt1 | contig 10839 bp, 7 predicted proteins | sample PPLLak1March2015_FD_187247 | JGI IMG/M metagenome (GOLD analysis project Ga0209077, IMG submission 187247) | Freshwater sediment microbial communities from Prairie Pothole Lake near Jamestown, North Dakota, USA - PPLs Lake P7 Core (1) Depth... | ecosystem: Environmental > Aquatic > Freshwater >... | reverse complement strand
GCATTACAAGGGCCGGAACGGCTCGGTCGAGATCCACCTGATCAACACGCACTTCGGCCTGATCAAGAGGAGCCGCGTGCGGCAGGCGGCGTTTCTCGTCGACTTTGTCCGCTCCGAGGTTCCTCCCGGCGCGCCGCTGATCATCGCCGGCGATTTCAACGACTGGCAGCGCACCGCCGACAAGGTGCTGCACGACGAACTCGACGTGGTCGAGGCCGCATCCGAGTTCAATCGCCGCAACGGCAGTCCCCGGCTGATGGACCGCCTGATGCCGTGGCGCGAGCCGAAGCGCGCGCCGGTCGCGCGCACCTTCCCGAGCGTGATGCCGTGGCTCATGCTCGACCGCATCTACGTCCGCGGCCTCCACGTGCACGACGTAAGGGTGCCCCGAGGGCTGGAGTGGTCGCAGCGATCCGACCACATGCCGCTGATCGCCGACCTCGAGGTCAAGTGAACCCCGCCTCGCCGTGGGCGCGACGGCGGCTCGAGCGGTCGCTCACCACGCGGCCGCTGGTCTACGGCGGCAACCGGATCGAACTGCTGCGCAGCGGTGCCGAGTTCTTCCCGCGCCTGCTGGCCGCGATCGACGCCGCGCGCGCGTCGGTGCACCTGGAGACTTACATCTTCGAGCTCGACGCCGTCGGCGTGCGCGTGGCCGATGCGCTGCTGGCTGCAGCCGGCCGCGGCGTCGCGGTCCACCTGCTCGTCGACGCCTTCGGGTCCCAGAACGCGGTCCCGCAGTTGCGCGAGCGCATGGCCGCGGGCGGAGTCCGGCTCCGTGTGTTCCGTCCGGGCACCTGGTGGCGCCCCGAGCGGCGACTGCTGCGGCGCTTGCATCGCAAGATCGCCGTGGTGGACGACCGGATCGCCTTCGTCGGCGGCATCAACATCATCGACGACCACCATCATCCCGGCGCCTACGGTGCCGGCATCGGCCCGCGCTACGACTTCGCCGTGGCGTGCGAGGGGCCGCTGGTGGGCCTCATCGCGTTCGTCGTGAAGCGACTGTGGTGGACGGTGGCGGTGGGGAACCGGCAGCCCGGTGAGGCTCCGCCGCGGTACATCGGACCCTCGACCCCGCTCCCGGAGAACATGCGCGCCGCGCTGCTGCTGCGGGACAACCTGCAGCATCGCCGGACCATCGAGCGTGCCTACCTCGAGGGCATCGAAGGCGCGCGCCGGGAGATCCTGATCGCTTCCGCCTACTTCCTCCCGGGGCGGAAGCTGACCCAGGCGCTGTGCGCGGCGGCGCGGCGCGGGGTGCGGGTGCGGCTGCTGCTGCAGGGTCGTGTCGAGTACCGGTTGCAGCACTACGCGCAGCAGGCGCTGTACGGGCAACTGGTGCAGGCGGGCGTTCAGCTCCACGAGTACACGCCGAGTTTCCTGCACGCCAAGGTCGCGGTCTTCGACGAGGTCTGGTCGACCGTCGGATCGAGCAACATCGACCCGTACAGCCTGCTGCTCGCGCGCGAGGCGAACGTCGCGGTCATCGACCAGGGCTTCGCGGTGCAGTTGCGCGGCGAGCTGGAGCGCGCGATCGAACTCGGGTCGGTGGCCGTCCAGGCGCCGGCGCTGGCGCAGCGGCCATGGTGGAAGCGCATCGGCTATCGGCTCGCCTACGCCACCGTGCGGTTGCTCACCATCGTTGCCGTGCGTCGCGCCGTGGAATAGAGGCGCCGCACCGCCTGCGCCTGCCCCCGGTGTCTACGCGGGTAATGGATGCGGTATCCCGCCGGGCTGACGCGCACGGCGCGCCTCGCTATATTGGCCGCTCGCGTCCTTCCAGGGCGCGGTTTCCATCCCTCCCAGGAGACAACCATGAAGTCGAGAATCGTCCTGGCCGCCGGCGCCCTGTTGTTCTCCGGCGCCGCGCTGGCTTTCCACTGCCCGGCCGACATGAAGAAGATCGACGAGGCGCTCGCCAAGAACCCGAAGCTCACCGAAGCGCAGTTGACCGAGGTGAAGAAGCAGCGCGCCGAAGGCGAGGCGCTGCACAAGGCCGGCAAGCACCAGGAGTCGGTCGACACGCTGGCGAAGGCGATGACGACGCTCGGCGTCAAGTAACCTCGCCGCCGAAGCACGGAACGCCGCCTCCGGGCGGCGTTTCCTTTTTTCCGCAGCCTCACCGGGACACTGCGTGCCAGAGCAGCGCCGGGGCCTTCCGCCGGGCCCCAATGTCGGAACGCAACTGCGCGCGCGGCGCGCGAAGAAGGCGCGCGTCGAGCGCGAGCAGCGTGCTGCCGGGGCTGGGGCGGCGGTGGCTCCGGCGCCGCCGACGGAGCGCGGCGAGCGGCGACAACTCGCGCTTCCGAGCGGCGATGGCTGGTTCGCGGCGCACGGCTGGCAGCCCTTCGAGTTCCAGCGCGAAGTGTGGGACCACGTGGCCGCCGGGCGCTCGGGCCTGCTGCACGCGACGACCGGATCCGGCAAGACCTACGCCGTCTGGTTCGCCTTGCTGAACCGGGCACTGGCCGGCGCGGTGTCCGGCGGCGGGCTGCGCCTGCTGTGGCTGACGCCGATGCGCGCGCTCGCCGCGGACACCGCGCGCGCACTCGCCGAGCCGCTCGCCGACCTCGGACTCGACTGGACGGTCGCTGTCCGCACGGGCGACACCGAGTCCGGCGAGCGCGCGCGCCAGGCCAGGCGGCTGCCCGAGGTCCTGATCACCACGCCCGAAAGCCTGAGCCTGATGCTGTCGCGCGCCGACAGCCGCGAGCAACTGTCCGGCATCGCCCTGGTCGTCGTCGACGAGTGGCACGAACTGATCGGCACGAAGCGCGGGGTGCAGGTGCAATTGGCCTTGGCAAGGCTTCGAGCCTTTGCGTGCCAGCGCGCGGCGCTGCCGGTGTGGGGACTATCGGCAACGCTCGGCAATACCGCGCACGCGATGCAGGTGCTGCTGAACGGCGACGAAGGCGCGCTGGTCGAGGGTCGCATCGACAAGGAGATCGTCGTCGACACGTTGCTGCCTGACGACCCGGGCCGCTTTCCGTGGGCCGGCCACCTCGGCCTCAGGATGCTCGAGCCGATCATCCGGGAGATCGAAAGCGCGTCGGCCACGCTGGTGTTCACCAACACACGCTCGCAAGCCGAGCTCTGGTACCAGTCGCTCCTCGGAGCCAGGCCCGAGTGGGCGGGCCTGATTGCGCTGCATCACGGCTCGCTTGCCAGGGAGGTGCGCGAGTGGGTCGAGCTGGGGCTGAAGGAAGGCCGGCTGAAGGCGGTGGTTGCCACCTCGAGCCTCGACCTCGGCGTCGACTTCCTTCCGGTCGAACGCGTGCTGCAGATCGGCAGCCCGAAGGGCGTCGTGCGGCTGCTTCAGCGCGCGGGGCGCAGCGGCCACGCGCCGGGGCGTGCATCGCGCGTGACGCTGGTACCGACGAACACGCTCGAACTCGTCGAGGCCGCGGCCGCGCGGCACGCGGTGGCGGCGCGCCGGATCGAGTCGCGGCAGGCGCCGGAGCGGCCGCTCGACGTGCTGGTGCAGCACCTGGTCACCATCGCGCTCGGAACCGGGTTCACCGAGGCGGAACTGCGTTCCGAAGTCCGCGACACCTGGAGCTACCGCGGGCTCACCGACGAGGAATGGGACTGGGCGCTCGACTTCGTGGGGCGCGGCGGCGAGGCGCTGCGGATGTATCCCGACTATCACCGGGTGCGGCGGGACGACGCCGGAGTCCATCGCGTCCAGAACGCCCGCATCGGCCAGCGCCACCGGATGTCGATCGGGACCATCGTGTCCGAGGCGACGATGCTGGTGAAGCTCGCGAGCGGCCGCAGCCTCGGCTCGATCGAGGAGTCCTTCATCAGTCGGCTGCGCAAGGGGGACGCGTTCCTGTTCGGCGGCCGCGCGCTCGAACTGGTCCGCGTGCACGAGATGACGGCCTATGTGCAGCCGGCGAAGCGCAAGAGCGGCGCGGTGCCGCGATGGATGGGCGCCGGGATGCCGCTTTCGACCGAGCTCGCGGATGCCGTGCTCCAGCGGTTCGAGGAAGCGGTGGCCGGGCGGTACGAAGGCCCCGAGATGCGGCTGGCCCGGCCGCTGATCGAGCTTCAGGCCAGATGGTCGGCAGTGCCGACGCGCGACACGCTGGTCGTCGAGTCGATGCGCTCGCGGGAAGGGCGGCACCTCTTCGTCTACCCGTTCGCCGGTCGCCACGTGCACATGGGGTTGGCGGCGCTGCTCGCCTGCCGGATCGGGCGGGCAACGCCTTCGACCTTCTCGATCGCGGTCAACGACCACGGCTTCGAACTGCTTTCGCCGGACGACATCGACTGGATGGGGGCGTGGCAGCGCCGCCGGGACACGCTGCTCTCCGAGGATGGCCTGCTCGACGACGTGCTGGCCAGCCTGAACGCGGGCGAGCTCGCGCAGCGCCGGTTCCGCGAGGTGGCCCGAGTGTCGGGACTGATCTTCCAGGGCTATCCGGGGGCGCCGAAGTCGGCAAAGCAACTGCAGGCGAGCTCGGGCCTGTTCTACGAGGTGTTCAGCAAGTACGACGCCGGCAACAGGCTGCTGGCGCAGGCGCAGCGCGAGGTCCTGGAGCAGGAACTCGACCTCGGGCGTTTGAGGCAGTCGCTCGGCCGGATGCGGAGCCAGGAAGTGCGCTACCGGCTGCTGTCGCGGCCGACGCCGTTCGCGTTTCCGCTGATGGTGGAGCGCTTCCGCGAGCAGGTGACGACCGAACAGCTGGGGGCGCGGATCGAGCGGATGCTGGCGGATCTGGAGCGGGCGGCGGCACGATGATTCCGCTCCGCCAAGAGGCACAAGATGTAGTGCTTTCCGAGGCAAGTTTCCAAAATATTGTGCTCCTTTCGTATGCGGTCTCGCTGTCGCGCGCCGGTTTCCAGAGGGAGAACGCGTTGCGAACACGCAATTTCCCTCTGAAAAAGTGCTTTTTCCCTCTTGTATTTGGTTCGGGTTGGCTTAGGATCGCGACCACGCAACGAGAGCGCTCTCCGCGGTTTTCATTCGAGAACGCTGTCGCTGTGGCACCTGAACTTCTCTAGGAGAAATGTCGATGGCAACGAAGAAGGCGAAGAAAGCGGCGAAGAAGGCTCCGGCCAAGAAGGCCCCGGCCAAGAAGGTAGCGAAGAAGGCCGCGAAGAAAGCGGCGCCGAAGAAGGCTGCAGCCAAGAAGGTCGCAGCCAAGAAGGTCGCGAAGAAGGCTGCCAAGCCCAAGGTCAAGCGCAAGCCGAACGCCGCGTTCATGAAGCCGCTGACGCCGAGCGCCACGCTCGCCGCCATCATCGGCTCCACGCCGATGCCGCGCACCGAAGTGACCAGCAAGATCTGGGCGTACATCAAGAAGAACAAGCTGCAGGACGCCGTGAACCGTCGCATGATCAACGCCGACGACAAGCTGAAGGCGCTGTTCGGCAAGGCCCAGGCCTCGATGTTCGAACTGACGAAGTTCGTCAGCAAGCACCTGAAGTAAGCGGCGCGAGGCGAACTGCCTCGACGCCCGCATCGGGAATCGCCCGGCGCCTCGCGGCCCCGGGCGATTTTCATTCATCGACCGGCGTCGCGTGGACCTCGGGCGGATCTCATCGCAGGGCGTTCCCGACGAGCGCGGCGACGCCGATCCGGTTGCTCGCATGCGGCACCGTGTCGGTGCTGACGAGCTCCTGGATGCCGGCTGCAGCGAGGCGGGCCTCGGCGGCGGCGTCCAGCAAGGCGTGCGTGACGGCGGCGTCGACGCGCGCGGCCCCCGCTCCGAGTGTCCGCCTGGCGCATTCGATCAGCGTGCCACCGGTGCTGGCGACGTCGTCGACCAGGACGACGTGGCGTCCGCGCAGCGCCACATCGGGCAGTTCGATGCGGACGTCGTGGTCGCCGCTGCGCCTCTTCGTGCACACCGCGTAGTCCAGCTGCGCGCCGGCCGCCGCCTTTACCCACCGCTCGGACTCCGCGTCCGGCCCCAGCAGCAGCGGCTGCGGCATCCGGCCGGCGAAGTGCGCGCCGATGAGCGGCGCGGCGCTGAGCGCGACCGCACGCCGCGCGGGCACCGCCTCCTCCAGCACCGCGATCCGGTGCAGATGCGGGTCGACCGTGAGGACCGTGTCGAAGCGCTCCGCGAGCAGCCGGCCGATGATCAGCTGGCTCACTGCCTCCCCGGGATGGAAGGCCTTGTCCTGCCGCATGTAGGCGAGGTAAGGCGCCACGAGCGTCAGGCGCCGGACGCCGAGCGCGCGGGCCGCGTCGGCGAGCAGGACGAGCTCGACGAGTTTCTCGTTGGGATGGTGCAGCGACCTCAGCACGACCACGTCCGAGGGCAGCGGCACGGGCAGCGTCAGCTTCAGTTCGCCATCGGGAAACCGGTGGCGATGCACCTGGCGCGCTTCGAGGCCGGTCGCCTGCGCGAGGGAGCCGGCAAACAGCGCTTCGTCGTCGAAGTGCAGCAGCATTTCAGAACTCCGAGAACGCGCGCGGCGGCTCGCCCGGCTCTCCGATCGCGTAGCCGCTATCGTGGGCCGCCCACTCGCGCGCGAACGCGAGGTCGGAGCCGTACTCCGCGTAAACGCGATACAGCGGATCGCCGCGGCTGACGGCGTCGCCCATCTTCCTGAACAGGTCGACGCCGGCGCCGCGCATCTTCGGCGCGCCGGACAGTCGCGCGAGCCGGCTCAGCCGCAGGTTGTCGATGGCGGTCACGACGCCGTCGCGCTCGGCCGCGACTTCGAACGTCTTCGACGCCAGCCCGGGCCGATCGGGGTCGAACGGCCGCCGGCCCTGCGCATCGATGATCGCCTCCATTTTCGCCAGCGCGCGGCCGGAGTCGAGGATGTCGCGCGCGACGGCGAACCCTTCGCCGCCGCGTACGTCGAGGTCGAACTCGAGGACGCGGCCCGCGAGCCGCAGGGCCTTCTGCCGCAGGTCCATGGGAGCCCGCGGGTCGCCGCGCAGCACGCGCATCACGTCGCGCGCTTCCAGCGCGGGTCCGATGCCGTAGCCGACCGGCTGGCGGCCGTCCGTGATGACGGCGTCGAGCGTCAGGTGCAGCCGTTCGGCCACGAACTCGAAGAGCTTCTTCAGCCGCTGCGCCGCCGGCATCGAGCGCACCTTCGCCGTCGGGCCGAGCGGAATGTCGAGGACGAGGTGCGTGGACCCCGCGGCGATCTTCTTGGACAGGATCGAGGCCACCATCTGGCCCGGCGAATCGAGCGACAACGGACGCTCGACGGCGATCAGCACGTCGTCGGCGGGCGACAGGTCGGCCGAGGCGCCCCACGCGAGGCAGCCGCGCAACTCGCGCACGATTTCCTCCAGCCGCGCGAACGGCAGTTCGACGTCGGCCAGGCACTCCATCGTGTCGGCCGTCCCGGCGGGCGACGTGATCGCTCGGGACGAGGTCTTGGGGATCAGCATCCCGTGCGCGGCGACGATCGGCACGATCAGCATCGACGTGCGATTGCCCGGGATGCCGCCGATGCTGTGCTTGTCGACGACCGGCTTCTCGTGCCAGTCGAGCCGGCGGCCCGCCGCCGTCATCGCTTCGGTCAGGAACAGCACTTCCTCGCGGTCGAGGTCGAAGTGGCCGGTCGACACGACGAAGGCCGCGAGTTCGATCTTGCTGTAGCGGTGCTGCGCGATGTCGCTGATCACCGCGTGGTAGTCGGCGCGGCCGAGCCGCTCGCCTTCGACCTTGCGTCGCCACGCCGAGGTCGATGCCGGCGGCGGCGCGTGGGCGACGCGCACCGGCGTGCCCGCCTCGGCGCCGAGCTGCGCAAAAGCTTCTTCCGACAGCCCGAGCTCCTGCTCGGCCACGATGCCCGGATCGTCGACGATGTTCAGCGTGGCGAAGATCGACCGGCCGTTGGCCGCCACCTCGATCTTGGCGAGCGCCTGGAAGCCTTCGCTGAGGTAGAGCGGGCAGCGACGGTGCAGGTAGGCGACGTTCTCCCGGTAGGTGTCGATGCCGACCCGTCGGACGGCCAGCGCCGTCAGGGCGCCCGTTTCCTCAGATTTCATACGACTGGGGCGCGGCGATCGTGGTCGCCCAGCGCAGCTCCTTCGCGATCCGCGCCGACAGCCCGTGCGCCGCCTGCGGCTCGCCGTGCACGATGTAGGTCATCTTCGGCTTGCGGTGCGCGCCTGCGAGCCAGCCGATCAGGCCGTCCTGCCCGGCGTGCGCCGACAAGCCGCCGATCGTGTGCACGCTTGCCTTGACCGGCACGGAGTCGTTGAACATCCGGACCGCCCGGGCTCCGTCCACCAGCCGGCGGCCCAGCGTGCCCGCCGCCTGGAAGCCGATGATCACGACCCCGGATTCGCGCCGAGGCAGGTTGTGGCGCAGGTGATGCCGCACGCGGCCGGCATCGCACATGCCGCTCGCGGCGACGATCACGGCGCCGTGCCGGATCGAGTTGAGGAACATCGAGTCCTCGACGCTTTCGGTGAAGCGCAGCGTGAACGGGAGCTTGCGCGCGCGCTCAGCCTGGTGGAATGCGTGTGCCAGTTCGTCCAGCGCCTCGAGGTGCCGGAACGTGATGGCGCTCGCCTGCGTCGCCAGCGGCGAGTCGACGAACACCAGCGGCACGCGCAGCCGTCCGGACTGCGTCAGCCGGTACAGCAGCACGAGGAACTCCTGGGTCCGCCCGAGCGCAAAGGCCGGGACGATCACGTTGCCGCGGCGCACGTGCAGGATGTCGTCCATGACGGTGACCAACTCGTCCTCGGTCTCCGCCAGCGAGCGGTGATTGCGGTCGCCGTAGGTCGACTCCATCACGAGGACATCCGCATCGACGAGTGGCGCGCGATCGCGGACCACCAGCGGCGAGGCTTCGCCGATGTCGCCCGACACGACCAGCTTGCGCTCGCGCGTGCCGTCGCGCACGCGGATCTCGGCAAAGGCGGCACCCACGATGTGGCCGGCGCTGCGGAAGGTCACCGACACGGACGGCTTCGGCCGGAACTCGACGTCGTACGGCACGCCGTTCAGGCGCAGCGCCAGCGCATCGACGTCCTCGGCCGAGTACAGCGGCGCGTCGGTGATCGACCGCCGCCCCCGATAGGGTGCGCTGCGGGCGCCGACCGCCTGCACGTGGGCGCTGTCCTTGAGCATGACGGGGACGAGGTCGGCCGTCGGCTTGGTGCAGTAGACCTGCGGACCACCGGGCGCGGAGAAGCGCGGCAGCAGGCCGCAATGGTCGATGTGCGCGTGGGTCAGCAGGATGAAGTCGAGCCGGCCGAGATCGCGACCGAACGCCGCCCGGTTGCGCGTGGCCGCCTCGCGGCCGCCCTGGAACATGCCGCAGTCGACCAGGAAGCGGACACTGTCCGCTTCCACCAGCAGGCAGGATCCGGTCACCTCTCCGGCCGCACCGAAGAACGTCAGGCGCATGTCTCCACTCCGGGCTCTGCAGCGACATTTCCAGTCTAGCCGCGCAACCCCGCCCGCATTGACCTGGCCGGGCGCGCCGTCACCCGATCGGTATCCTTCCTTGCGCTATGGCAAGCATCGTCCTGTCGACGTTGAACTCGCGCTACTCCCACGCGGCGCTCGGATTGCGCTTTCTGCGCGCGAACCTCGGCGCGCTGCGCGACGACAGCGTCATCCGGGAGTTCGTCGTGCGCACACCGGCACCGGCGATCGTCGATGCGCTGCTGGCCGAGCGTCCCCGCATCGTCGGCTTCGGCGTCTACATCTGGAACGTGCTGCAGACCGCGGAGGTGATCCGGCAACTGAAGGCGCGCGAGCCGGGCATCGTCGTGGTCGTCGGCGGGCCGGAAGTGAGCCACGAAGTCGAGGCGCAGGAGATCTGCCGGCTCGCCGACCACGTGGTCACCGGCTGGGGCGACGTGACATTCGCGCGGCTGGCCGCGGCCCTGCTGCATGGCCCGCGGCCGTTGAACCGGGTCCACGCCGGCGAGCAGCCGCCGCTGGAACACCTGGCGCTGCCGTACCGCGAGTACACCGATGCGGACCTGGCGAACCGGACGGTCTATGTCGAGGCATCGCGCGGCTGTCCGTTCAAGTGCGAGTTCTGCCTGTCCGCGCTGGACAGGACGGCATGGCCCTTTCCGCTCGAGCCGCTGCTGGCCGAACTGTCGCACTTGTACGAGCGCGGCGCGCGCCACTTCAAGTTCGTCGACCGCACGTTCAACCTCAAGGTGGCGACCTCGGTGCGCATCCTCGAGTTCTTCCTCGGGCTGATTGCTGCGCGTCCCGACGACTCCCCGTTCCTGCACTTCGAACTGGTTCCGGATCACCTGCCCGAGGCGTTGAAGGCGCCGGTCATGCGCTTTCCGGCCGGCACGCTGCAGTTCGAGATCGGCATCCAGACCTTCGATGTTGCGACACAGAAGCGGATTTCCCGGCGCCAGGACAATGCCGCCGCCGAAGCCAACATCCTCTGGCTGCGCGCGAACACGAAGGCTCACCTGCACGTCGACCTGATCGCCGGCCTGCCGGGCGAGGACCTGGCGTCGTTCGCCGCCGGCTTCGATCGGCTGGTCGCGCTGGAGCCGCACGAGATCCAGGTGGGACTGCTGAAGCGGCTGCGAGGTGCGCCGATCGCCCGGCACACCGCGGAGTTCGGCATGGTCTACGACCCGGCGCCGCCCTACCAGGTGATGCAGACCGGCGCGCTCGATGCGGGGACGGTGCAGCGTCTCGTCCGCTTCGCGCGGTACTGGGATCTCGTCGCGAATTCGGGGCGTTTCACGAACACGCTGCCGCTGGTGCTGGCCGATGCGCCGTTCAGCCGCTTCATGGAGTTCGCCGGCTGGCTGCACGACGAGTGCGGACAGACGCACGCCATCCCGGCCGAGCGGCTCTACGAACTGACGCATCGCTGGCTGGTGGAGAAGGGAACCGATCCGCTCGACGCGACGGC
>Ga0209077_1000468_pt1 | contig 10857 bp, 19 predicted proteins | sample PPLLak1March2015_FD_187247 | JGI IMG/M metagenome (GOLD analysis project Ga0209077, IMG submission 187247) | Freshwater sediment microbial communities from Prairie Pothole Lake near Jamestown, North Dakota, USA - PPLs Lake P7 Core (1) Depth... | ecosystem: Environmental > Aquatic > Freshwater >... | reverse complement strand
TTAAAGTAATATCGACAACATAAACATCGGTTTAGTGTATAGTGTATAAGTAAATCGTAAACTTTAACATCGGTTTAGTGTATAGTGTATAAGTAAATCGTAAACTTTAACATCGGTTTAGTGTATATGTTGTCGATTTAGTTTAACACTATACAACATTTTCTGTTAAATGTTGTCGATTTACTTATACACTATACACCAGTTTTTGATAAAGTGAAAAGTAAAAACTGACTATACTTTTCAAATTTTCAGACGGAATTGCACAAATTTTAAGCAAATTGGCGTGTTTTGGTGCGGTAAGTTATTGATTATTATAAGGATAGACCCGATAGTCCTTCGGAGTTTTTTAAGACACTACGGTAAGTTGTTGAATTGGTTGAGGAAAGACCTAATAGTACAATAGTCCTCTGGAAATTAAGATGCTAAATATGAGTGTTGTGTTTTGCATTAAAAATAAATTTTTCAAAATGGTTCTATATGAGTTATATTTTTTGGAGGACTATTACACTACTTGTACTATTACAATTACAAATACTAACAATAACAACAACTTATATATATATTTTATAGGTAATAATAATAATAATAGAAAAATAATACCTAAAATAGTATTGTTTACGTAAAGTAGTTTTACACCAACCCCACCAAACACATAATAAAATCAACAAGTTACATCGTAGGTACTATTTAACGGCTGTGTTCATAATTGTGATCTTACACGTCCTTGTGTAATCCACACCGAAAAACACTAGCACAAACAATAACTTACAGAAGCTAAATATTAGTTGAAACTGTACTACTTAACAGTGCATTACACGGTGAATAACCAAACCTATGTAAAACTTCAATGTTTTCAGTAGCTTATAATCCCTCAAATTGTAAAGTTTATTTTTGTGCTTGCATAAATGTATTTTTATGGTATACTTGTGTTTTATAACTTGTTATGGAGACTATTATGGACTTTACACCTGCAAACACTCTGGCTGGAATGGCGCGTGATCTGAAAATCAGTCGCCCGACACTATACAACAAACTAAAAGCCTTTGATTTGACCACTAATGACGTACTGAATAACGACTATTTAGCCTTGCGTGTCTATGCCTCAACAGACCCTAAGTACCTACTAATCCTTGAAGATATGTTAAAAAAGGTTCATGCGCCCGTTGCTACGCAACCTACAACACCTGGCGAACGCCTTAACCGAGCCACGATAACTCGTTTCTCTAAGCAGTCTGGAATTTCACTATCCGCGATTGACCGTGAACTTCTCGCAATGATAATGGGGAGCTACAAAGACCTTGTGGCGGCTTACAAAGATTTACAGCGCGTGAAGTATCTTAAATCTGCTTGTGATGCTTCGGGAGTCACTTGGGAACAGCTAACCAACTTCGCAAAACGCAAATCCTAGACTATTTAAGGCATGTTTTAGCCGCTTCCACCGTGTTTTGATACCCTAACATACCCATGTTTTCAAAACGCCTAGAACATGCCTTAAAACGTGTTTAAATGGCTATAAGTAAATTTGATGTTTATCTAGTCAAAACTATATAAACCATGTTTAGGTCTGACACAATAAATCAGCCTTAAGACCCAATAGATTCGCGGTCATAGTTTTTAACTATCGGGGATTTATATGACATTTCCATGTTTTGTTGCCAAAATTTATACGGTATTTCCATGTTTTGTTGAGTAGTAGGGCAGGGCAGGGCAGGGCAGGGCAGGGCAGGGCAGGGCAGGGCAGGGCAGGGCATCCCTATCCGCTTAGGACAGGTTGCCACCCGTTTAGACTGATTCCAAACAAGTATTAAGCACTATAGTATTATAACGAATTCTTGAATACTACTAAAAATAAACTCAAAACCTATTGACAATTGAACAATGACATTCTGAGCCGTTTTAAGGCACATTCCCTGCATCGGATTGTAAAATAGGTAGGGTAGCCTATCCAACGCGCTAGAAACCCGTCTATGAAATTTCCCTTATTTTACAGTGACTTAAAATGCTTAAAATTTAAGCAGGCACGATATATGCTTAAACAGCCCGAAATTTGCTGGAATGGTTCTTGCTACGTGACGCGCGCTTTCTATTATCTTGAACTGGCCAGGAAGGTATAAGTTTTATTTATAGGGCCTATAAAAATTATCTTATATACAATGTGTAAAATGTGATATTCTGGACGTACTGAAGCAAACAACCGAAGGAGAACAAAATGGAATTTGCTATAATCCAAACTGAAGTAAACAATTCTAAGTTTGCCGTGATACGGCTTGCGGATGGTTCCTACGTGTCACCTGCCGGATATGTTGTGGGGGAGTATAAAGTAATTTTTCCACGCTTTAATATCGAAGCGGCCCGTAAAATCCTAAACAACCTTTTGAAAGGAGAATTTAAAATGATGGGAAAATTCGAACTAATAAAGGCAATGGCTGAACAATATAATAATTTCCCATTTCGGCAACAAGTGTATGCTATCCACGAACTTAGTAAATTATTGAATTGCCAAGTATTTTTTGAGCAGATCGGATATGGCAATCAGCATTTGTGGACAGTTCAGGCGCGCAATAACAGGAAAATGGGCCAATTTACAATATGCTCTAAAATTGAGGAGTAATCTAAAATGAACACACAAGAATTTTTCATAATGACAGTCGGCTACCTTCCACGCCATAAGCGTATTCAACGCCAATGTGGGACTTATGCCACAGCGAAAATGCTCAAGGCTCGCGGGTATAGTTTACAGCAAGCACTTGACCTGTTGAACCTTTCGAAAGGGGTATAAAAATGAACAAATTACAAGAAAAACAGATGCTGGAACATGATTATGCAATGTCAAAAGCTGGCATAAATGGTGAGTGCCGGTCTCAAGCGACTAAAATGCGTATGATTCAAGATGGAGATTGGGTTAAAATTTATATCAGGTCTTTGGACGGCTTGAAAATTTTAGTTGTCGGAAATGTCAGGAATCAGACAGAAATCGAATCTGAAAAATTGTGGATGCTGGAAAGGTTGGCATCTACCTATCCAGCAATTGCACAGAATGGGAATTATCTTTTTACGCATGAATAGGAACTAAACTACCATGAACACACAACAATATGAAATGCTATGTCAAACCCTGGCAGAAATTGACGAAGAAACAGAAAATCAAGACCCATGCCAATTTGATGACGAAACCGGCGATAGTCAAAAACTATCGGATGAAATGCCGGAAATGTATGCAATTTTTGAAGACCGCTAACCATTTGAAACCATAAGGAAAAATATATCATGATAACAAATAAATATGCTGCACACACAGGCCTGATGCCGCTTAACAAGGTTATTATCATCACTCACCCTAAAAAATCCGGCCATGCCGAAATCATTGTTAAATATCCTAAAGATGGCGCTGGCCGTTTGCGTGTAAGCTTGCGTGATTGTTTCGGAGATACATGTGAATTTTCAAGCGCTTACGCTGGAGGTTTCGGGTATGACAAGCTTACAAGTGCGTTAAGCGGCTTAATGGTAGATGGACATAAGCTCACAGACCATTGCGGAACTGATAAACAGTCGGAAAAGTTTTTAAAGGATTGGCACACTGCGGAAGGTACTGAACGTAAGGAGATCATATATAACCGCGCACGTAAAGCTGGCTATAGCTTTACTAATTGGTCAAGCAATGGTGGGTATTGTCCTACTGGTAAGGAAGGTTGGCAATCGTGCTATCGGCATAGCGGCCTTGATTATCTGACTGCTATTGGCTATAAAATTCTGACTATCGGTTGAGGAGGTAGGATGTTAACATTGATCGCCCTGATAGCAGTATTGCTACGTCATAAATCACTTGAGAATAAAGGATAATTTGAGATGAATAACAGAATTGTAGTTATGAAAGACGAACAAGGCAATTATTGTGAACGTGAGTTTATATACGATCCTACAGAATGGCAAAAACAAGGTTATCAGCAGACCGCTAACGGGTACGGGAATAAGCTTAATACCGGCTATAAAGTGTTATATGCTGGCAAGGTGCGCCGGGTTTACGCTGTATGTCATAGTAATGTGGCGTCGTTATATGTGATTGTTAAGGGTGTTAAAACCTTTTTAGGAGTGTAAGAAAATGGAGCTGAACATAACATCATTCTACAATTTCGCACAACCTGAAACCTATTCCGCCAGCGTTGCGGAAATTGGGGAAAATGCAGGAAGCATAACATGGCATAACGCATGCGATGCTGATTTTAACCTGCTAGATACCGACGAGAAGCGCGAGGCATTCCGGAAATATATTAAAGGTTTCGGTGCGTGGGATGACGCAGAGATTGCAGCGTTTTCTGATAATGATTTGAATGCTTTGTGCATACAGTTGATCTCGGGTGACATAAGGGAGCGCGTAGAGTTGGCGGATAGTTGGCAGGAGTATTATGCACTGGTAAAGAGTGGGACGGTTGCTGGTAATCTGTTCGAGAGTGAGGGAGAGGTCTATTACTATATTGGTGATTGATCCAGCAATCTTTCACACTAAACCCGGCGCGAAGGCCGGGTTTTTTATTGTCTGGAGTTAGGGTAGGGTAGGGTAGGGTAGGGTACTCCCCGTACCCCAAGCCAGACAGAACAAGCGCGGGTATACCCAACCACACGCCACCATCTAAAACTCACCCTAACTACCCTTTACCCTATCAAACCGTCCACAACCAACAAATAAAGTTTGACAACATCTAATACTACCCTGTAGAATGTTTAACACAGTCAAGGAGAAATAAATGAATCGTCCACCAACATGCACAAGTTGCAAATACTTTACAGATTTAATATACTGCACCAGAAATGTCAGGGTGACTGGGTACAATGTAATCTACGGGACTGAAACACAAAGTGGGTTAGATTATTGCCGATCCGAGCGCAGTTTTACACTATTTGGATTCCCAGACATTTGTGGTAAACAAGGTAAGTATTGGGAGCCTAAATGAACACATCCACTCACTTTAACGCAACCGAAATGCTCCGACAAAACCTGAAACAACATAAAAAACTCCAAGTCAAGGTAAGCCAGTTCCTAGACGCAAAACATTTGGAAACCATCTTAACTACCCTAAAGTCTCATATCGTTACCAAAGAAGGCCGAGGTGGTGGCACATGGTTGCCTAATGAGCTACTGGAACACTATCAAGAATGGTTAAAAAGTGTTGGTATACGCCACAAACAAGTTGACAGCACTCAAACATCCAAAGTATAATAAACACTTCAATTTAAGGAACCCTAAAATGAAATCCGAACTACACCTACAAGACTCCGAATGGTTTGTAAAACTCAAAACAGACACAATCGACGATTCAACTACAGCAGACCTAACATTCCACAACGATGGTGGGAAGTTTAAGTTTCGTATGATGGAGACTGATGCGGTTGCGTTGGCTTTGTTTATTTTGGATAACACAAAATATTATGTAGGGAATTACACGGAGTCTAATGTAGCATATTACGACACTCTTGAATTTCCTTAATACAACCCAGCCTTTGTAAACGCTAAATACAGTCAGGAGTTTGTAAATGAAACAAAAATCAGATAAAGTAACACTAGAACTACCCTTTGATGACGCTTACACCGTTTACTTCAACGGAGAACCTATAACACGGCTCAATGACGCACTAGTACAACAAGGTATCACAGACGAAGGCTTAGAAGAACTCAAGCGCCTACACCAAGATCGCCTACTAACTGAACAGTTTATGGAAGGTACTGACGATCCTAAGAAGTTGAAAGCACTGTTTGAAGTGTGGACAAATATTCAGTATTCGTTGCAGATGGCGTGGGGGTTTCCAGAAGATGCAAATTATCATAGGTTTTGGGAAGTACCTAAGTGTGCCTGCCCACCAATTGATAATTCTGAACGACTCGGAACACCTTACAAAATTGTAGACAGCGCCTGTCCAATTCATGGAGAACTTGTATGACAATCGAAGCAATTAAAGTTTTAGATCACGGCCTAGTACGTTTAGTAGAATCTATGGGTTCTGACCTGTCTATTATACGCAATGCCCGAGTTTCCTATGATGCTGAGTGGCGTACAGGTGAGGATGCTGGAAAAGATGAGAAACTTCTTAACTACCTTGTAAAAAATAAGCACACCAGCCCATTTGAGTCATGCATATTCACTTTTGAAGTTAAAGCACCCATATTTGTGCTGCGTCAGTGGATGCGCCATAGAACGTGGAGTTTTAATGAAATTTCAGCACGCTATGCAGAACTCCCAGAAGAGTTTTATGTGCCAGAACTGTCTCAGATCACAGGACAAGCAAAAGACAACAAACAGATGCGTACGGACGAACAACATCCTCAAGCACAGAAGTTTGCTGACCTTATGCAAGCACAAAACACCGATACTTTCCACCTATACCAGTCTATGATTAAGCAAGGATGTCCAAGGGAACTAGCAAGATCAATTCTTCCAGTAGGTACATACAGCCATATGTTTGCAACGGTTGATCTTCATAATCTTATGCATTTTTTGAAACTACGCCTACATTCACACGCTCAGTATGAAATTCGCGTATATGGTGAAGCAATGTTGAAATTGATTGAACCTATTGTACCGTATTCGGTTAAAGCGTTTCGTGAGCATGTGTTGTAAGATTGACAAAATACCCAACATATAGTAATATGTTCAACCCTAAACACAAGACACATCATGATTACTTGGTCGGATTTAAAATTCCCTGCACTTAACCTATGGAACTACCCTAACTGGCGTAACGTACCAGAAACGGGTACGTTCGTACCTAAACTGGGTACGTTTGTTCGGGGTGTCAAGCATATTCATGGTGTGTCTATTGAAGTTATTTATAAGGATAAGAAATGAGTTACGTACCAAGTACACGAGCACAAGTAATTACACGCAGAACCTATAACCGCCCACTAAATGCAGAAGGAACCGAGTTTGAAACGTGGTCACAGACAGTTGATCGAGTAGTAGATCATCAGAAGTGGCTTTGGGAACGCGCAAAAGGTACCAAACTGACAGAAAAGAACAAAAAAGAACTACAAGACCTTCGACAATTGATGCTGGAACGTAAGGTATCTACATCTGGTCGCACGTTATGGTTGGGTGGTACTGATGTTGCTAAACGCCGCGAAGCCTCCCAATTCAACTGTAGTTTTACACATATTGAAACAGTTTATGATGTTGTAGATGCACTCTGGTTGCTTTTGCAGGGCTGCGGCGTGGGGTTTAAGCCAATTGTGGGTACGCTTAATGGCTTCTTTAAACCTATCAAAAACATTGAGACTGTTAGGTCATCCCGTGCTGATAAAGGTTCACCTGATAATACTGAAACTTGGGATGCTGAAACTAAAACTTGGACAATCCGTGTAGGTGACTCAGCAGAAGCTTGGGCTAAGTCTGTTGGTAAACTTATCGCCGGTAAGTATCCTGCTGATAAACTGGTATTAGATTACTCGGAGATTCGCCCAGCGGGTACGAGATTGGCTGGTTATGGATGGATTAGTTCGGGCGATACCCAGATTTCCTCAGCCTATGAAAAGATTGCAAAGATCATGAATAAACGTGCCGGTTCACTACTAACACGTATTGACATTCTCGATATTGTAAACCACCTTGGAACAATCCTGTCATCCCGTAGAAGTGCTGAGATTGCTGTATTTGACTACGGCGGTCCAGAATGGCGTGAGTTTGCTCTAGCAAAGAAAAACTGGTGGGAACACGACAACGCACACCGTACACAGTCCAATAATTCTTTGTTATTTTGGCAGAAGCCAACCAAACCACAACTAGAAGACATTTTCACGTTAATGCAAGAAGCTGGAGGTAGTGAGCCGGGACTTGTAAATGCCGAAACAGCTACAAAACGAGCGCCCTGGTTTAAAGGTTGTAATCCGTAAAGAGTAGTGCGGATTTAAAATCTTCTCTGATTGACTTGGAAGCCTAGAAGTAGGCGACAGGGCGGAAGCGAAAGCACCGTGAACGACTAAGTGAGAAGACCCTGAAAAGGGATGCGATAGTCTGAACACTGATATAACACAAGAAGTCAGTGAGGGAGTTCCGAAGAGTCTCCCCGCCCGAAAGGGTCAGTAGGTTTGGTAAACCGAAGTAACAGTTTGGCGTAGAAATACTTTTACCGAATAAAGGTTTTTGTAACCTAATGGAAGTAGACCTAAACAAGTTTCACGGTGATACGTCTGGACTGCATGAGGCATTGAAGATTGCAGCACGTACCAATTATCGTCAGACTTGTGTAGACTTCCGCGACGGTATCTTGCAAGAGTCTTGGCATCTTAATAATGAGTTTCTAAGGTTGTGTGGCGTAGGACTGACTGGTATTGCAACACGTCCAGATTTATCTGACTATGATTACTCAGAGATGGAACGTGTTACTACGTTTGCGGCATATAGCATGGCTGATGAGCTGGGTCTACAACGCCCCAAGAACGTAACTTGCGTGAAACCAAGTGGAAGTTTAAGTAAGATTATGGATACTACAGAAGGCATACACAAACCTTTGGGGAAATATATTTTTAATAATGTTACCTTTGGTAAATATGATCCTTTGGTAGAGAAGTTGCGTAAAGCTAACTATAACATTATCAATCACCCATCAGACGCAACCGCAGTGGTTATTACGTTCCCGGTTAAGTGGGATTCTGTAGAGTTTGATATTGTGGATGGTGTAGAAGTTAATTTGGAAAGTGCTATCGAACAACTTGAACGCTACAAGATGGTACAAAATTCTTGGTGTCACCAAAATGTAAGCAACACAATCAGTTATTCAGTAGATGAAGTTCCAGCGATTATTGATTGGATGCTTGATAACTGGGAGTCATATATTGGCGTATCTTTCCTATATCGCGCCGACCCAACAAAAACAGCAAAAGATTTAGGATATTTGTACCTTCCTCAAGAAGTTACCACAAAAGAGACTTGGGAATCTTATGCTAAAACATTGCTACCAGTAGATGTTGAGGGTGTTGCGGGGTTTGATGAGATTGAGCAGGATGCTTGTGCTACTGGAGCTTGTCCCATTAGATAATGCTTGACAACAACTACTAGTTATGCTATCTTTACTTAAATCTCCGGGAAGAGATAAGAGTGAGGCTAGTAAGGTTCAGAGCGCGTACTCCGCGTCTTCCCGCTTCCAGTAATGGATGTCTGAACCTTACTAGCCTTTATGTTTATAGAGGTATATTATGACTATCGGTATTTATTGTATAGAGAATTTGGTGAACGGCAAGAGGTATATAGGTAAATCCGTGAATATAGAGCGAAGATTTACGGAACATAAACGGTTATTAAAGTTTGTTGTTTACAGTAAACGTTGTAATAATTATTTATATGCATCTGTTCAGAAACATGGGTTTGATAACTTCCATTTTGGGGTAATAGAAGAACATGGGACTATTGATGCTATTAGACTTGCAGAGAGGGAGTTATATTGGCAGGATTTTTATAAAGCACACGATAGGAAATTTGGGTATAATCTTATTAGGGAATCTTCAGGTGTAACAACGCACTCAGAAGATTCTAAAGCTAAAATGTCTGAGGCACACAAAAACCCCTCAGCAGAGACAAGAGCTAAAAAGTCTTTTGCTGCTAGAAACCGATCTGCTGAAACACGGTCTAAGATGTCTGAAGCAAATAGAAATAGACCACCAATATCCGATGAAACAAGAACAAAGTTAGTAGTTGCTGGCAAAAACAGAATAATGTCAGAAGAAACTAAAGCAAAAATAGCCGAGTATAGGAAAAATCTACCTCAAGAAGTAAGAGACAAAATCTCAGAATCTAACAAACTAAGGCAAAAACCATCTACTGAAACTAAAGCTAAAATCTCAGAGTCTATGATTAACTCATGGAAAGCTAAAGAACACTTAGAAAAGGCTGAAACCACTTGACAACCCATAAATTTTCCTGAATACTTAGGAATCTTCAACGTATCAGGAAATCTTATGGCTACTAAAGACGGGTTTGAATGGTTAGATAGGACTCTAGTTCGTTCACCATACCACTACTGCTTGTGTACAACGGAAAAAGGCTTTAATAAACTCTTGAAAAAGTTAGAACTTCCAAAGTCTGAGTGGCCTGAGTTTATTAAAGAAGAGTTTGGTGCGTGTGTATACACCTTTGAATCTAAAGGTACTAATATCTGTGTAGTAAATATTCGTAAAACAAAACATCCTAAAGAAGAAATCTACCCACTATTAGTGCATGAAGCACAGCACATCCTTCAGAAAGTATGGCGTTTTCTAGGTGAGGACTATCCTAGTTCCGAACTAGAAGCCTACAGCATTCAAAATATCAGTCAGAATCTCATGGAATCCTACAAACGCCAAACATCCAAGAAAGGTAAGAAATAATGCACCCACTACCACAACAAATCCAGAAACTTGAACTATTCTTTGACGAAATTCATGATTACTTGTGTGAGTTAGAAGGCAACAATGCTGAAATATCTATGACTGCTTTGAAAGGGTCTTTGTATTGTCGAAGTTTGCTTTGTGATTTGTTGAATGAGCAGAGTGGGGATGAGTAATTGAAAGAAATACGCCTGACTGAGAAGCAATCACAGACAAGGGAGTATTATGTCTAGCACGACCAGAGAATTCATAGATTTAGAATCTAAAGAGTACTTGGTATACCACATAACATCACCGTTATCGAAATCCAACGGTTACGTAGGTATAACTAAACTTAGTTTAAATGAGAGATTAAAGAAACATTTTCAACATATGGCTGAGGATTTTAAATCTTTAGAGTTGGGAAAAATTCATAGGGTTCGTACAGTTTTAAAGGCGCTTAAAAAGTATACTGCTGATAACATACAAATAACGGAATTGGATTCTTGTTTAGGGCTTTCTAAAGCTTG
>Ga0209077_1000465_pt1 | contig 10876 bp, 10 predicted proteins | sample PPLLak1March2015_FD_187247 | JGI IMG/M metagenome (GOLD analysis project Ga0209077, IMG submission 187247) | Freshwater sediment microbial communities from Prairie Pothole Lake near Jamestown, North Dakota, USA - PPLs Lake P7 Core (1) Depth... | ecosystem: Environmental > Aquatic > Freshwater >... | reverse complement strand
GTCTTACGAGATAGGATCAAAATACTTGAGCTGACGCAGGTAGGTAAAAACTTTCTCGACCAGTACAAGTACAAGATCAAGTACAACAACCCATCTTCAAGCATGCAACAGCTGCCATGTTGTCGTGCAGAAAATATTCGCTTCAAAGCATGTGTGTACAAACTTCCGAGTAAACCATTAGATTGGAATAAAGTAACTATGAACAATTGGAAGCAATATAACAGTATTGTGGATAATATCAGAGTACATCTAAACGACGGAAAATCTCCAAGCATAGAATTTATTCCTAGTCCAATTGACGGTGAAAATCCATGGGAGCTATTTGGCATATTGTATAATGATTGTAATGAAGTTGCAAGAAAATTAGAACAGCTTCTAGATATGGAAATTGGGAGGCTTGAACTAGAGCCAGGTGCTGAATGGGTCGTTTATGATCCTCTAGCTAAACTCATCAGCAGATACAATGGACAGATAACTCTAGATGGATTTGGAAAAATCAATGCTTCTAAGCCTTTCCGTAGAGGTGAAATAGAGTTTTTTGACCCAAGGTTTGCTGCAGATTATATTTCCATGCCTAAGCGCATTTCTAACATTGAGAAGCTATTAGAGGATTTTTTGAAGGGAAACAAAGAGGATAATGAGGTGAACAGTATAGATCAAAAAGTACAAGAAGTCGAACTGAATGCTGCAACTGCTGAACAACTCAACAATAAAGATCGTAACAGTCATGAAGAGACATCATAATTTATGAATGCCAGTAATCCAGATCATTCTCGTGGCAAAAAAGGAAGATTAGGCCGACCGAACAGAACAGATGATAAAGAAAGTATAACCGATAATAACCATAACAAAAGTAAGTCACAGATAGACCACGCTGATACTCAGCAGACCAATGTCGATATTAGCCTAGAAATCCACGATGTTGACGGAGTAGGTCCAACAACTGCAAAGAAGCTCAAGGATGCAGGCATTACTTCAGTGATGGAGCTAGCGGTAACTACCGTTGAACAATTAGCTGTAGATATTAACTCATCCAAGGATAGCGCTGCATTGTTTATTATGGCAGCACAGAGACTGCTTAGAGAATCGAATGTATTAGATAAGGAATTTGTGACCGCTGACTTTGTTCTTGAAAAAAGGAAATCTATCCTAAGATGTTCTACCGGTTCTAAATCTTTGGATGAGTTGTTGCTGGGAGGAATAGAGACTCAAGCTGTTACAGAATTTTATGGAGAATTTGGTTCAGGCAAATCACAGATCTGTCATACCTTATGTGCTATGGCGTCCAGACCTTTGAGTGAAAAAGGCCTTGAAGGAGGTGTAATCTATATTGATACTGAAGGAACATTCAGGCCTGAACGGTTACAACAGATCGCCGCTTCAAGAGGATTTGTTCCCTTAGAGATATTGAAGAAGGTCTCAATATGCAAAGTATACAATAGTTCTCATTTAGAATTGATTATCAAAGACCTTGGTAAATATATTAATCAATTTAATGCTAAATTGGTAGTAATAGATAGTATAATATCACTTCACAGAGCAGAGTTCGCAGGAAGAGGCACACTTGCAGATAGACAACAGAGACTTAATTCTATTTTACATAAGCTCGTCAGGATTGCAGAAATTTTCAACGTAGCCATCGTTATTACAAACCAAGTGCTGTCATCTCCTGATGTATTCTTTGGGGACCCAACCAAAGCAGCTGGTGGGAATGTTATAGGCCACACTTCTACGTATAGAATATACCTTAGAAAATCAGGCGAGAATAGAATTGCGAAGATGGTCGATTCTCCATATCATCCTTATTCTGACATACGTTTTACGGTTAATGAGAAAGGCATAGATGATCTAGAAGAGAAAGTACAAAGTAAGAAACTTGAAGGAGGTTTAGATTAATATTTTGCAATCTGATTCTGAAATGGAAGATCTAGCGAGTCCTAAGGATGAACTCAAAAAGAAAATTGTAACTCTTGCAGATACTATTAGAAAATGGAATGCCGAGACTGTAAAAGCTCGCAAGTCAGTCAGGACACAGCTTAAGGAGATAGCAGACTTAGGTTTGAACAAATACAAAATGCAAAAGACTGATCTAAGGGATCTAGTTGTTGAGATTTTTCGGTACCATGGTATTAGTGAAAGTTGGATCAGAAAACTGCTCCCCGAAGGATTAAAGTACACTTCGAAAACACGTATTAGCTATCTGCAAAGACAGGAAATTGAGAAAGAACGGCAACGACTCTTACAAAAACAGGCCTCACAATCGTCACAGCAGGAATCAGATCAGGGGTCAACACAAATACTATTAGATTCACAGGACAGATTAGAAACTGGAGAATATATAACAGCTGATACAGTGTCTAAGACTCATCAGCTCCAAGAACTGGAAGAATCAGCATCAGACGACGATACTCGGAATGATTCCAAGACAACACAAAACAAGCTATTTGAGGCTAACCAAAATATTGAAAGATTAAGAGAAGATGTACGAAGACTATCGGAACGATTTGATGCAACAGCTTATCTTCAAACAGCTGAACAGGATATTCCTTTAATTGCGCAAGTTGATCCTGTCAAAAAGGCCATAATATCAATTAGGATAGAAAACACCCGTATATAAAGTATGATGTGTTACTGGAGCACATGATAGCTTAAATAGTTGATTTCTATGAAAGTGTTTAAAACAGAACAAGCAGAAGCGAAAAAAAGAGGACTTGCGAGGACTATAGATTTGGTACATTATGGCATAATAAAAAAGAAACCTGCATTAATAACTAACAAATACCGTATCTTTGCTTTAGATAGCGCTACCGGAGTTAGTTATATGACTTCCAAGAGTCCTCAGTATATCTCTGGACATTTACGTCTTCTTGGAAAAGTTAATGGTGGATATCCATATAAATTCAAGGATTTGATTGAGGAGTTATTTGGAAGCTGCCCTTCATCAAGTGAAGAGTTAGAAGTATGCTCTGGAGAAGTCGTAGCAAAGTCCAATCTAGTTACAGTTGATATCAACTCAGATAAGAACCCAAGCTACGTATTAAATGGTCAAGATCTGCCTCAAGACTGGAACGATCGTTTCGATAGATGGCACTGTGATCCCCCTTATTCTGAACACGCTGCAAAAAAGATGTATGGAACGAGCATGCCCTCAGTCACCAAGCTTCTAACTGAAGGCGCTAGAGTCACAAAGTCCGGAGGACTGCTCTTCTTATTGCTAGGGTTTAAAAACATGCAATGGCATCCAAAATTAGTGACTAGGATAGGATGGCTGGCCATAACCGTTGTACCCAATCAGGAGATTAGAGCACTTCACTGTTATATCAAGAATTAGAATATGTTAGGCTATTCAAAACCTCCTCAAAGATATAATCCCGATGTTTAATGATATGGTCTTAACAACTTAAATCAGTCGATAATTCTATCTTGTCTGGAAGATTTGTGAAGCTGGATACAAGAAGACTTGGTTGATTCTGAAATCTCGTCTTTTGGGTCATACCCATTTTATCTTGCGCTCCTAAACCTGGCCAAGTTAAATTCTTCAATAGACCACATGTACCCCCCCTAGAGCACTAACACTAATCTAGGACCAGGCGGATAGCCATGATTTATGAATCCAGGGTCGACAAATTACACTCCCTAATATTGAGCTCATTTCAATGTATCGTGGTAACAATAGAACACAGCTGAAATCATACGAAATTAGATGGAAACCAATAGATGCTAGATGGAAACTATACGGTAACAGATGGAAACAATAGCTTTAAAACTTTAGCATCTACTTTAATGGTATAGGACATGCAGCCATTAAACAGACAAGACACAGAAGATTACATCATAGACCTATACCACAACCAAAAAAAGACTTTTAGGGAAATACAAAAAATAGTAAGAAAATCTCCCCGTGATATTCGCTCTATACTGAATAAGGTGGAACCAGAACGGGCTTTACTTTCTGCATCTTCACGCGCCTATCAAATGTTTATGGAAGGCAGCTCCCCAATACACGTAGCCATTACACTAGGCTTAAGAGAGAATCAGGTATGTGAGTACTATAGGGAGTATTGGAATCTAAATGGGCTATACCATCTTAACCAGATTTATGAAGAAATAAAGGACGATATTTGGTCAGTTGTAGAATTACATGAAAGAATGAAGTCGGAAGGTCTGAGTCCACAACAGGTCAGTAGAATTCTTAAGACGATCATGACACTTGAATACAAAATTAGAGATCTTGAAGGTGAACAAGCTAGGCTAGAAGTAAGCAATAAGCAGGCAGCAAAGACTTTTCAACAATTAACCGATCTTATTCAGAAAGATCGCAAGACTTTGGAAGAGAACTATTATGTCATTAGCCAGCAAAAAAGAGAGATCGAAAATCTATACATACAAAAGACAAGACTAGAGAATAGCATTAACTCTATTCAGCTGAATAATGAAACATGTATCAAGGTTAAACAGATGGTTAAGCAGGAAATAGAAAGCTTTGTATCTAACCCTCGAAGGCTGATAAGATTGGCTCTTGCTTCTTTATTCGAATCATCAAGAAAACATCCTGGAAAATTCCAGGCTTTGTACTACAATATGCCTTCTCATTTATCAGTGGAACAAGTATTATCACAGTCATCCAGCAGTCAAAATGCAAGCCAGTATATAGATAGTGAGGATGAGGATGACACATTACTCTTAGATGAAGCTGAACACTCATACAACAGGATAGTAGATGCTATCGCAACCAGTTGCATTAATGAGATGCCTAAGGATACTCAGACATTACATATTCCTAGCATACAAGATTGTCCGCCTAAAGTTGAAGGCAATCATAATATTTTCGATACTAGAGACCTGTCTCAAGTTAATCTGGTGTACAATAATATTACATTCCAATTGCATCCTGGTTCCAACATAACAAATGAGACAAGTAGCGATTCAGATGGTCGGCCAAGAAAAGATAACTTAGATATCTCCTGTTTCCTCCAGGATCAACAAGAGTAAAGTTGCATCTAACATACTAAAATGAAATTGATATACTCTTACAGCTAATCCTCAAGGTATTGTCAAAGATTATTATGTTATTAAAGACACTAGGAAATAGAGAACATGTTAAAAGGAGATAGTATTGTCATTGTAATTATTATTATATCAGTACTATCAATTACCACTAGCTCCGTTATGATGACACAGAAACAACAACATATTACTTTTGCACAGCTTGCAGGACAAGAATTCGTAAATTCCAGTATTGAGGAGGCCTCAATACAGGAGTTCCCTGTTCCATTGGGCTCAAGGCCACATGATGTTGCTCCTATGCCGAACGGAACCTTAGTATGGTATACTGCTCAAGGTTCTGGTGAATTAGGAAGACTGGATCCCACTACGGGAGAGACGCATCATATTGCGCTGGGACAAGGTTCTGCGCCGCATGGGGTTATTATCGGACCAGACGGCGCTCCATGGATCACAGATGGAGGTCTGAATGCTATTGTACGTGTTGATCCTCTTACTGAAGAGGTTACAGTATATCCGCTGCCTATAGATTCTGGTTATGGTAACCTAAATACGGCAACATTTGATCATAATGGAACCTTGTGGTTTACCGGACAAAGTGGAATTTACGGACGCCTTGATCCACAGGTTGGAAAGATCGAAGTCTTCCAAGCACCTCGTGGTCCTGGGCCCTATGGCATCTCTACAACCACCAATGGCACAGTATACTATTCCTCCTTAGCAGGTAGTTATGTTGCTCGCATCAATTTAGAAAGTGGAAATAGTAGCGTATTGGAGCCTCCTACAGCCGACCAAGGAGCACGAAGAGTCTGGCCTGACTCTCAGGGTCGCATCTGGGTTAGTGAATGGAATGCAGGAAAGTTGGCCGTATATAATCCAATTACAGGAGAATGGAAGGAATGGCGAGTTCCAGGAGACAATCCGATGCCTTATGCTGTATATGTTGACGAGAAAGATATAGTTTGGTTAAGTGATTTTGGAGCAAATGCGTTGGTGCGTTTTAACCCCGCGGATCAAACATTTGAGGTGTTCACCCTTCCAAGTTCTGAAGCTAATGTAAGGCAAATCTTGGGAAGGCCTGGAGAGGTGTGGGGCGCAGAGTCTGGAGCAGACAAACTGGTAGTAATTACCACAAGTTCTAACTGAACTGCAAGGTTCGGGAACTGGAATATCTTCAACCTACCATTTACTTTAAATCTTTGGAATAACTGTGCTCGCACTGTCCCCGGTAAGTGTGGACTAAAAACCTTACATATATCTAAGTTTTATGTCATGTGGCTTCATCAATAAGCTTTCTTCAGATGAATATAAAGCCAATTTGACAGTGTCGTATATCAACCGTAGCAAATCCTAAGAAGATTTTAATTAATAAATAGGTTGCTTAGATTAGTATGCAATAGCGGTGTTAGAATAAAAGATTATTAGTCATTATTAATCACAGCCTGTATTTATAAGCAGTATATACAAAGAATTAGTAACTCTTAATAATCTTTGTACAATTCTCTTAAGCGTGTCAACAGTAGATCACTGTTCATGTAACCATACTGAAGAACAATGCAGAGAGAATAATTGTACTTGCTGTGATCACTAATACTAGACCATCTAGGAAAGAGGAGATCCGTCACTTTTTTTATTTACATTTTACCAGTTATCAGAAAAAATATTATGCACTCAATGAATTCTCATCAATGAAAAGTTTCAATATGAAATCTTGAATTATTCAATTTTACGTATAGGCTACTAAGGTATGATGGTCTTAGGATATTAGAATGAAACATGGGTAAATGGAAATGCCTCGAGTAGCCTTAGACATTGCAGATATTATTATTCTAATCCATGTTATATAATGTGCAACCTCTCGGCGCACAATGGATGGTAAGGTCCTCCACTTTTACCTATTTTCTTGACGTATTTACTTCCTATTTTTATAAGTTCCCTGCAGTGATAACACAACACTCCCGTGGCCTTATTACCCGTGTCCAAACTTATTAGTTGTCGTTGATAGGCTAGGCGGTCTGTCCTATATCTTTGGTAATTATCTAGCCTCCGACTAGCATTCCTAATTATTGAAGTACAATCCTTTTGCCGTAAGACTCTAATAGCTATAATTCTCATAATCATCCTTAGTCTGGATTACCACTCGTTTCCATTCTTTGCTAAAATACCGTTCTGACTCAAGTGATAAGCATTCACCATTAAACTATTTATGGCTTCGATACTTCATTGCTGATATTTTATAATAGCCTGGCCTGGCTATGTGATGGTATTATACAAATCTTTCTTCCTAAACTCCAGCTCAATGACGTCACTTGTAAGCTTCTGTATCTTATTCGCCAATGCGGATAAAAGCGTCAGCATCGGATGACTAAGATATATGAAATTCCCTTAATAGAGTATAGGACTTTCAGAATCAGGATGATCTGAACATCATATGCATTTTGAAAAGCAATAAAAGGAAATAAAGAAGGTAAAGAGAGAAACTACATTTGAATACCTGCAAGTCGAAGTACTGTGACATGGCTATGGCCTTTACTCTATCGACATCTTTTGTTTTGATGATCTGGTTATAGAACTCCCAGGGATATTTGTCGCTAGCATCCCAGAGTCCGGCTATCTGGAGTCCACGCAGACCGAAGGAATCAGGATAAACGGGCATTAATTGAAACGTATCAACTATGAGCGGAGATGTAAAAGGAAGTATGAGATTTGTTAGTAAAAACTTATATGGAAAAAAAGGTTTGATGTATCTGTCCTAGCAGACAAGTACAGTTTATTTTTCCTTCTTCTTTTCTAGCATTTTGCTAAAGACTTTGTTGATTATTGGACCGAACTGTTTGGTTAGTGCCTCATCCTGTGCTTTGTGCTTGGCACAGACAAAACCACTATCCCAGACCTTGCCTTCCTTGTCAGTGTGAATGCCTCGGTCGTAGGTTCCCTTTACATACTTGTATGTAATCTTATTCCAGTCTTTCTTATCGTGGTTCCTAAAACAGTTCTGGCATAACTTGAGATGTCTTAGGATCATGTTTACCTCGTCCCATGCACTTTGATAGTATTTCTTGTAGTTCTCAGCATCCCGCTTGTAGTTGAAGTACTTGATTATCATCTGATACAACGCTGCTCTACAGAATGCTTCGTCGTAGTCCTTGACCTTCCAGTATCTTAACTCTTCTAGGTTGACTTCGATTTTCTGTTCTTTATCTTCGCTCATTATTTCACCTCATGCTCTTTTTCCTATGACAGTCTGTCTGGCTTCCGGCATGACTTCGTCTAAAGCCATTATGTACTATTGGTCGTATACCTAATATATTCATTTTTGGTAACAAGTTTATAAAGTTAACTATTATTGGTAGTATTTTATGTTATGTTATCATTTATAGAAAATCACGCTCAAACTCTAGCGGTGATTGATAACCTTTCAGACTTACCTCGCAGAACTGATTGCCTAGTCCATACTCATCTGCTACGACCCAATAGTGATCTTCTATGACTTGACTCAAAAAGTCAGGGTTCTCTGGGAACCCTAATAAGGAGTCGACGACCTGTACGCTCTCTGGCCCAAATATGTTTACTCTCTTCCCAAAAATACATAGTCGGCGGCCTAATTACAGATTTCCTAATCGCTTTCGTAAAACTGCTCTGAAAATCTCATCTTTCATAACTTCTGCTGGTCGTATTGTTGAATCTGCCGTCTGGGTCTGCTTGAATAAGTAACTAGGAATCGGGTTCGGAAAATAGACACCCTGACGCTTTGAACGATTTATCAACACCGCCACCAAATATAGCAAATAGCTATCATCAGAATGAAAATGAAATACATAATAATCCTTCCCAGGTTGAACATCATCTCGGAAGGCTATCTCGGTAGGCGGCTTTATTTAGGTATAGCTCCTCTAGTATAATCACACCAGCTACGATAAAGCAGATCCTGTGAATTGCATCTAGATATATTATCAGCTGGATACCCCTTAACACATTCACTCATTATATCTTGTTCTCCAGCATCAATACAACGAAGAATATTCTCACAATCTAAGTATGAAGGCGCTGTTCCCTCCATACACATTCTCTTAAGTTTTTCTTTTAGACAATCTATTTCAATGCAATTATTGTCAGTTGAATTATCTAATCCCATAACAATAGTCATTTCCATGAAAAAGCTCAGCACAATGATAGCGCCTATACAACTACCAACTACGACGCTCTTTATCTCTATATTTATTAGTGATGACATCTATCTCAACACCCTTAGTCTGTTACACCCTTACAATATGCATCTTCTGGTTTTACAAAACCTCCTGCATCGCAGATATCTCCAACGGTCTTGAAGAATTTGGGATCATTATAGTTGAGACAGTATCTTTCTGGATCTTGATCTTTGAAACATCCACCAGGAGAATTACAAATTTCTGTTGGTTTTTTATTAGTAGCATTATGCAGGAATTCAGTACAGGCTGGATCATCTGGATTGTCAGGGCAATAAAGCTCATGACCTTCAATTATTAATTCGCAAGTATCCTCTCTATTACCCTCTACTGATTCACAGCCTGCTCTGAATCCATATCTGTATGCACTATTATATTCAGAACATCCATGATCTCTATCCTTATTGAAAGCTAGGCTAGAGTTACCGTCTTCAAATCCATCGTCATAACAGTTTCTTCTATTCTCTTCTTGTAGCTGTGCATGCTGTAAATTACTTGGATTATTTTTGAAACCTTCGCATTGATCTGGCATATATCCAGCATCTCTGCAAGCATATCCCCAAGATCTGTTATATTCATCATTTTCTTGAGCACATCTATCGGCTCTAGCTTTATCGTATTTTCCTGCAAATCCTGCATCATATCCATCTACCCAACAATCTGCACCTTCACTTGTAGAATCAGAAGGATAGTCTAGTCTAGGTCCTCCAGCATACACATTGGAAATAGCTCCTACCATCGAAAGGGAAATGATGGCTAGTAATTGTAGTTGCTTCATTGCTCTATCACACACCTTGAATCAGGAGGAATAACATGAATCATTTGTTGTTTATGTGGACATCCATGCTTAGCAGCATTACAGTTGTAGCATAGAATCTGAAATCCTTCTGGTAAGTTATTTTGAATCAACCAGATACAAATATTATAACGAGCTACTGTTTTTCTATGCTTAGTACCTTCTCTATTTAGATGATCAAAAGTTAGAAATTCGTAGATCTTTTCATTACAACAGGCACAACAATTCTTTCCATTTGAATAATGATCTATTATAATCTTTCTTGCCTTAATTTTCCCTTCTTCACTTGTGTTACTATATACACCTTTACCACCTTTGTTATGATACCATTCATGGTGCCGTTTAAGTTCGTCCTTATGATGTGTCCAATAGTATTCTTTATGTCTCTGCCTTTGAGCATCCTCATTTTTATGATAGTATTTTAGACTGGCTATTCTATATTTTAAGGGGTCTTTTATCATCTTTGTATTACACAATCCCTAGTCTCTGGACAGATAATTGTAGTCTGACTTTGTGAATTTGCGTTTGTGTTTGTATTTGTGTTGTCATTGCTCTGGCTCTGGCTCTGTGCCTGACTATCATCAACATCAGCATTTGGTGAATTTCTGTTTTCTTCTACAAATAAGTTAATGAATACATGTTCGGGTTGTTTAGCTTCTGAGTTGTATCCAGTACCACATGCTAATTCATCCTAATTATTTGATCTTACACAGATACGAAATTCACCTGTATCAATTAGACCACTTGGGTATTGGAATGTAACTTCATTTGAACCTGAATGAATAACGGCTTCATGTGTAAAGACTCGATCTCCGTGTTGATATGTATTTATTCTAACGTCATCATTTAGATTTGTATCTACTGTTAGATA
>Ga0209077_1000464_pt1 | contig 10884 bp, 14 predicted proteins | sample PPLLak1March2015_FD_187247 | JGI IMG/M metagenome (GOLD analysis project Ga0209077, IMG submission 187247) | Freshwater sediment microbial communities from Prairie Pothole Lake near Jamestown, North Dakota, USA - PPLs Lake P7 Core (1) Depth... | ecosystem: Environmental > Aquatic > Freshwater >... | reverse complement strand
AGTTACGCCGAGTAGCCGATAGAGTTTTGCCATTCGTGCTAATAGGACTCGGAATTTACATTCTGATAGAAGCGTTCCTTATTCAAACTGTGGCAAACGAAATGGTATTCGAAGACGTATTTAGGATGTTGTTGCAGTTCTGGCAATAAACCTGGCCACGACGACGCAATGCGGTAGCAAGGCTCGCAAAATTAATATTATTCAATGTTAATTAATGGCAAATCGTGTGGCGGAGCAGCAGTGTATTCTCACATTGCTAATGTGATTCATACAGCAATGAAAGAACTTGTAGAACTGGAAGAATGAGAGGATAAGTTTGCATAGAATATAAAAGGAACCCTTATTGCAACTGAATATTGCATGGCGTTGGAAGAGGATAGTATTCAACTCGTCCATGTTATAATCTCACTTGCTATCCTATTGTTCGCTGCGAAACTGTTTGCAGAATTGTTTCACAGGCTGAAATTGCCAACGGTGTTGGGCGAACTGTTGGCTGGAATATTAGTTGGCCCCTTTGCCATAGGCGGATTAGTCCTCTTTGAGGGCGAACCACTAGTATTGCTTGATGAAACCATACGTGATATTGGGGGGATAGTCCCATTCTTAGTTTGGAACTGCTGCATGACTTTAAATAATATTTTATTAAAATAGTTATTAGAAAAGATGGTGCGACCATGAGAAAACCAAGAATGCACAGAGCAGGTCACCACAGTCAACACAATTTATTGTCATTGGAATAAGATACACTCAGATTCTTAAAATGTTTTTTAGCAATGTCAGTAAGAACAATGCCAGAACTGCGACCAGTGTTCACATCGGTATATGCGAATCGTCGTGTAGGAAGTTCCGAGATATGGATATGTAATGAAATAGCATCACATGATTGAAATTTTTTCTGCCAACTGTCCGTTGTGTAAATATATTAGTGATGATATCGAAATCGGCAAATGCGAAGGATGTAAACAGGTAGTCTATGACGTCAGTAATATGGCCGAAGATCTCGAGATACAGATGAAGGATGAGTATATGTTTCAGATAACGGTTGACTACTAGTGCCAGAACTGAAGTGCGTCGAATAAACCATTATGAAACACATTCTAAAGTCCTGCGACTAGGAGATAACATTAAGAACTTAGTAATACTTATTCCAAATAAAGCGCACTATGATCATAGGTTCCTATCCCTGGTCATCCTAATCTAAGGAGCTTCTAGGGTTTAAGTTATACTATAACCAACTAAATGATAAACATCTTGTTAGGACTTGATCTACCAAAAAGTCAAACAATCAACAGTTCCTCTGCAGTAGGCAAGCAAATCGTTTGTTTGGTTGATGTTATTATTGTTATTAACAATGACCATGTCGATGTCGGTAATAAGAATGGCCTATCTAACTTTATAGAAGTGACAACAAAAAAGGCTACCGCAAGGACTGCGTATGTAATGATAATAAGTGCCAATACAGAGGGGTCCTTCATTGTCCCTTCTCGAGAAGTGCAGACACAGCATAATACATTGGCAATCCAAAATATAGTGACAATATCACGACAAGTTTAGTCATTCGACTCATTTCTTTAAATCTTTTGGAGTATTAACTTCTGACATTTATACTACAGTCATAATCATGGTTGCTCTTACTACCATTATTACTCCCATTTGACTCGAGATCGTATATGAACGAAAGTAATTTGACTCCTCAATCATCATCCATATCAATAGAGGATAATAAATAGGGTTCTTGTGGGCTGAAGTGAATATAAAATTGATAACGATAATATCATAAAGCTTGATGATGAGAACCCTAACTATTGGAACGCTGAGACTCTTATCCAAGAATACAAAGATCGTAAGTTTGTAAATGTTGCAACTACGTTTGGCAGGACGCACATTAAAGACGAATTGGGTCAAAACCTTAACCTAAATGGCTGCGATATAGACTGTGAAGAGGCATACAAGCGTATTTTATGCCTCATTCTGAAGATATAAAAGACCTAGCAGCTGGTATCCGGCTATGGGTTCTACTAGCTGCATAACATGTGGCGCAACTCTTATACCTTATTTGTATTGTGACGTATGCGATGAAGTAATATGCTTCACATGTTCATCTTGTTCCATGAATACCGATGAAAGAATTCATGCTTATTGTCGAAATGTTGATACTGTTAATAATAATGGTATATACTTAGAAGATACACAGAAATTAATGGAAAAGCCAAAATCTTCTCAGTTAATTATGACTGATTACTATATCAAATCTAATTATTACATACAAAATCAACTCAACGATGAGATAAAATATAGTTCAATTAAATTATCAACATCATACTGGTTCAATGTATTTGAATCTATAAAATCGGTTAACAGATATTGGACAAAAATATTCAGTACTGGTATCAATAATCCTTCTATAGTATGACGAACTATATGCTTTATGCGTTTAAACCCATTGTTTACTACTATTTAGTAGTCTTATATCATATCTGAAATACCTTATATCATAGCCCCTCAGTAGGATATACCACTGTATTAACATAAACAATTTTACTGCACAGCTGTTATGAAGTCTGTAACGTTGGATCCTTGCTCTAATGTTTTCTTGACGTTTAGATTGGTGTCTACATCATATGTCTTGTTATCACCTCCTTTCTCCTCAACATTTAGGCCTCTTTTTAGAACATACTCTCCATCACTTTCCTTACGTAATATTCCATCATTAAAAGTAAACTCGCAATTGTTTAACGGACAAAACAAACGTTTATGTATGTGAATTGCAAGTGGAGCCAACAGTAACGCAATAAATAAGCCTCCTTAATCGAGTTTAAATAAGTATAATGCAGCTGTACATAGTATGGCTCTCAAATCTGATGTAAATATGGATTATAGTAAGTATGACTTCAAGGATTCAACTCAAGATTATGTCTATTTGAGTAAGAAAGGACTTGCAAAAGAAACTGTTGAAGAGATTAGCAGGCTAAAGGGCGAGCCGGATTGGATGAGGCAGTTCAGGTTGCGTTCATATGATATCTTTATGAGTAAGCCAGTTCCTAATTGGGGAGGAGATCTCTCTAAAATTGATTTTCAAAATATCTACTATTATACCAAAGCATCTGAAAAACAAGGAAAAAGTTGGGATGATGTACCAGAATCAATAAGAAATACGTTCGAGAAGTTAGGAATTCCAGAGGCAGAGAGAAAATTTTTGGGTGGTGTAGGAGCTCAATATGAATCAGAGGTAGTATATCATAACCTAAGAGACGATCTTGTAAAACAGGGAGTAATATTCACGGATACTGACACTGCCCTAAAGGAACAGCCAGAATTAATGAAGAGGTTTTTTGGAAAGATTATACCACCTGAGGATAACAAATTCGCTGCGCTAAATAGTGCTGTTTGGTCAGGAGGTTCTTTCATATATGTTCCTCCAAATGTTAAGGTTGATCTACCATTGCAAGCATATTTCAGAATAAACGCAGAAAATATAGGACAATTTGAAAGAACATTAATAATTGCAGATGAAGGGGCAGATGTGCATTATATAGAAGGATGTACTGCACCCGTATATTCTACAGAATCACTACATTCTGCAGTAGTTGAACTTGTAGCAAAAAAAGGGGCAAAGATAAGGTATACAACGATCCAGAACTGGAGTAAAGATGTATACAATTTAGTAACAAAAAGAGCATATGCATATGAGAATGCAACTGTTGAATGGGTAGATGGAAACTTAGGCAGCAAATTAACTATGAAATATCCAGGTGTCTACATGTTAGGACGTAACGCTCACGCTGAGGTAATTTCAGTAGCATTCGCAGGTGCAGGACAGCATCAAGATGCTGGTGCAAAGGCTGTACACATGGCTCCACAAACAACCTCCAGGATCACCAGTAAATCAGTCAGTAAGGACTCAGGAAGAACTACGTATAGAGGCTTGCTTCATGTAGCAAAAGGCGCCACAGGTGTCAAATCAAATGTTCGATGTGATGCTCTTCTTCTTGATGAAACATCTAGGACAGACACATATCCGTACGTGGAGGTAAATGAAGAGGATGCCACAATCTCTCACGAGGCAACTGTGGGTAAAATAGGGGATGATCAAATATTCTACCTGATGAGCAGAGGATTCTCTGAATCAGATGCTTTATCTCTCATAGTCGGAGGATTTATGGAACCCTTCACAAAGGAATTGCCCATGGAATACGCGGTGGAGCTAAATAGGCTAGTTAAGCTTGAAATGGAAGGATCTGTTGGTTAGAAACAAGGTAAACTGACATGATTTATCCGAATCAGATACATTTGCGTAAGGTAAGATGTCTAATAATTTGTTTAAGGTAATCAGGTTTTGGCAAACATTAATTTAAAAACCCCTCCAGAGGACTTTTCGTCTGTGGAAAAGGCCAAACTTAGTACCAATGGCCTAACAATAGCTGTTAAAGATAGAAACAGTCAATCCAACTTTTATACTCAATTAAGGGATACAAATTTTGAAGAACTTGGTGAGATCGCGGAAACTTTAGTAGCAATGCATCATGGTAATACCAGACGTTAGATATACGCCGGTTCTTGCTAAGAAATCAGAGAGGTATGATAATTTGAAGCTAGGAGAACATCAATTCCACCAACAGACTATCCTCAATTTGTATAATTCTGGAATTTTACCAGATATAATTGCAATGCAGCTAGATATTAGCAAAGATGAAGTTTATCAGGTTATAAAAAATGCAGCTAGTGAAGAACTAAGAAAAAAGTCATCTGTCAAACATGTTTCAAATGCATCTTCACTAGATATGTTCTACCTTGATGCAGTTATTAATGTCGACTTGGCTATCAAACATTCACAACATAGTATGTGGAAGGCTTTGCAAGGAGCAGTACCGGAGTTTAATATACCAATGGAAGAAACACAGAATATTCTTGAAGGATATGCAAAATCTAAGGTCATGCTTGTAATTTTACATATTGATATTGCAGACTCAACTAGAATGTCAATGACTCTACCAGTTGACAGGCTTGCAACTATAATTCAAACATTTACGCAGGAAATGTCCCTTATCGTTGCAGCATACGGTGGATATGTACTAAAGTATGTTGGAGATGCAATTCTAGCATTTTTTCCTGTATATATCGATGATCTGCATCTACCATGTGTTAACGCAGTAAATTGTGCACATTCTATGGTTAAGGTAATGTTGCAGGGTTTGAATCCAATCCTAAATGAATATGATTATCCAGAGGTGGGAGTGCGGGTAGGTATAGATGTTGGTGAGAATTTAGTAGTGCAATATGGCTTGTCGACTCACATGTATGTTATCGGGGATGAGCAGATAATTAAAAAACCTCATCTTGATGTTCTAGGATATACTATCAGTATTGCATCGAAAATGACAGGATTTGCAAAGCCCAATCAAATTGTAATTGGTCAGTTAGTATATGATGTACTGGATCATACACAAAGGTCCACTTTTAAAGTTCTGCCAGTTAGTTCCGATGTTTGGAATTATGTTAGTAATGATACTGGAGATATTTACAGTCTGTATGGTAGTAGCAGCATAAAGGAATAAAGAGATGCTGATGCTGATCTGATATACAAAAAGGTAGACATAGACTAGTAGAAATCAGCTACTCGAAGGAGCCAGTAAGCAGTAACAGTTCACTATCTTTCATGTCAAAGCTATGGAGACATAAGCAGAACTCAAAAGTACTTTGCTGAAATAGCTGAGGTAACAGACGTAACAATCAGAAATAGATGCCGAGAACTACGAAGCAAGATCCATATTACGACCATATCTGCATAGGTTTAAGCTTTATCGATCATATAACGTTGTCCAATCCTTCTTTTGCGTATCTGTCTAGATTTCTTCAAATCTATATCTACAATAATCAATTGGTCCCCAGCAGATGATCCAGTCTTAAGGGTCTACGGAAACTACTGACACGGCAGTTAACAGAAACGCCGTTGCAACAAGTAGGGTTTGTCGCGTACAGTACATTTTTACAGAAAAACTGCCTATTTGACTATATATTGAATTTAGTAAGTATCGTTTTTGCGCGCGCAAACCTGTTTAATCACATAAAATTATTATCCGATCGTATTAATTAGTACCTACCAAAGAATTTGCAGTATTACATAGGGTGTTCCGGATGGTCATATTCATCTTGGCAAGGATTTCTATCCTAAGGGTATTGAAAATTCTAAATGGTTAAGGTATTATTCGAATGTCTTTAATTATGTCGAAATAGACTCAACTTTCTACAGAATTCCTAACAAAATTCATGGTTAAGAACTGGTACAACAGAACTCCTGAAAACTTTAGATTTACTGCGAAATTCCCTAAAGTTATAACACATAATAAGAGACTGTTGAATTTCGATGAGGATCAACTAAGTTATTTCTTTGATTCTATTTCTGAATTAAAGGAAAAATTATTGGCACTATTGATTCAGTTGCCCCCATCTATAGATATTGTTAAAGGCCTAGATGCACTCAGGAATATCCTTCCTTATCTTGACAAAGGTTTCAGGTATGCGGTAGAAGTTAGACACAGATCTTGGTTTCAAGATCTTGCATACAACTTCTTTGCCAGGAACAATATGTGCCTGGTTTGGAGTCAACTTGCAGATATTCACACTCCTCCAATTGTTACCTCTGATTTCGTTTATGTTAGATTAATTGGAGACAGGAGTATTTCAAGAAAGAAATTTTGGTCGTATCCAGATTGATCGTATAAAAGAAATGAAAAAGGTCGCGCGCAACTTCAGGAAAGACTCTGACGGGAGTAGCTTGTCTGGGGTTAAATTTGCAATTGTCGCCGCGAATAATCATTATGCCGGCTTTGGTCCTGGTACCGTAAATATCTTCAGACAATTGTTAGGTCTAGAGGAAGTGAAGTGGGGAGAAGAGTTTGTTACAATAGATGATCTGGAAAATGATGATTCAAGTATGAATAAACGAGTCACCAAGACTAAACAAACGAGTCTGTCCGACTTTTTGAAATAAAAACTGTTTTATTCTGAACCCTCAGGATGGATTGATTATTCGAATTTCGGATAATCTGGTTCTTAATTTTCTTCCAAATATTTCTTCCAATTGTCTACTTCCATATCAAATCCCTTGAGTTGCTCCTGGAACTGATCATCAGTAAGTCCGTCTGGCCTCATAAACGTCCACGTAGTCGTAGAACCTTCCTCATTAGGAACTACTCTGACGTATACCTTCCATTCTAGTCCTCCGCCTACAAATTCATGATCTAATATACCAAACTCATGAAGTTGAATGACTTTCATTCTTCCTTTGCCTGCGACATTATGCTCAAACTGCCACCAGTCGTCATCTCCTTTTGTAACTGATTTTATTGCGCCGCCAATCTCCATATTCTTGACGTCGGAAAAGAAATCAAATACCTGATTTGCGGGTTTACTCACGGTCATGATTTTGACGATAACTTGCCTGGGGGCCATGCAATTGTTCTATGACATCTGTCGGGTTGAATATTTATTTCTTAATCTGTGACGGTAGTACCTCGTAAGACTTCAATCAAAGTTGCGATGGAATTGCGGCGCGCAAATTCCTTATCAAATCAAAAACTCCTTAAGGTACGAAAAAATGTACTATTTCCATTCCCATAACCTGTGCACATAATTACCTAATGCGTCTACCTCATACTCATTCACTCCAACGAGATGATTAAGGAATGCAAGTTTATTTTCTGAATGTGATTCATAAAACAACATACCCACGTATCTCATCTTTCCTGACTCAACCATTTTCCCCTCTGTACGGCCTGTTGCCGTTGCCACGTCTCGACCATCTTTGGTCATTATTACCCCTTGACCTTGACTATAAGAAGTACCATCGGGTCTTTGAATGACCCAATACGTCCAGGTTGTTGTTACTTCCAGACTTCCAGTGAAAATTCCAGTGCCTGCAATTGAGATCTCAAGTTTTGGAATTCCATTCTCGACTGATAGTATTCGTTGGCCTGTGATTTTCCCTTTACTTTCAAAGAGTAGTTCTCCTAACATCTAATTCTCATAAGATGATGGCCATATCAACGATTTATGTGGTTCTTTAACGGTTATATGTCTAGGACATGAACATTATCTAATCGTAACATGAAATGGAAGAGGTTCCGGAGGATGATGGTTTTGTGGAAGATGAAGTGGATGATGAGGTCGACATTGATGATGAGTTTGAAGAGATTGAAGAAGAAGACTTCGAGGAAAACAATGACTCTGGATTTAAATGATACTGGTGGATAAGTTGAACTGATCTTCCTCTTGATTCCTCATTTAATGTTGAGTCTTCTTTAATTGGTCGCACGCATTCTAACATACAATAAATATGTTAAAGGATTACTATGCATTAATGAAAATTTCTGAATTATGTAAGATGATTGAAGGTTCGATTCACTCCGAAAGATTTCCTATGAATCAGGATGAAAAGCAGATGGCGGGTCTTGTACAAATCATAAACAGATCATCGTCAGACGACCTGAAGGAGAAGGACATCAGGATAGAAGTAAGATTAAAGGATCTTTATGTTTTGAATAACTATATTCAAGGCATCCAACACCTACCAGGAGTTATCGAAATAGATGCATTAGATTCATTTAAAATGTTGAGTAGACGTATAGGGAGAGTTGAAAAATCTAACATTTCACTTGATCGATAATAGTTAATGGACTTCGTTTTAGAATATTATCATCAGTTTTCGATTTAAAAAGCACATAATTTTTGCCAACGCCATAGTCTATATAACGTCGAATGTTCTTTAATATCATAACAAAATGTTTATCTTCGAGTTTGATTATTTAAACCATTTGTAACGAACCAAACAAACGAGAATCGAAGTTCTGTGCCAGATGTAGAATGGTACTAACTTACGACGCATATAACGAAACGGTTGAGGAAAAACGATAGAAGGACACACAAATTGAAGTGATGATACGCAAACAGGAACAGTTTGAACACTTGATTCAATCACTTATAGATTCTGGTCAGTTGAAACCTTCGACTGATCTAGTTAGATGATTCGCCGCACATTTCATCTATTCGGACCGGCAAGCAAGGAACCTTCGTCAAGACTTTTTCTGAAAAGCAATTGATAAGAGAACGGGGATGAATAATGGATGTTCTACCAAAACCTCCGCCATAGAACCGTCTACGAATGCACAGCGGTATAATAGCTTTCAAGCCAAGTATAAATGGTTATGTATTAGAGAACAAGACATTGTTGGAAGAAGCAGTTTTATCGTCCTTCAACATACTCCTTTACACCAGTAAAGTCAATGATAACAGCTGGTTTATCTCCAACTACCCAAGTATTATGTCCAGGCTGAACTATGCCAACACTACTAGGACCACTTTCAACCTATCTCCCATCATCCATTACTGTCTTTACTCTACCTGAAATTATATATGAGGTATGTGGGACCTCACAGCTATTTGTTTTGACTCTGGGCTCGACATGCCAGGTATAGATGCCATTCATTTCAAGATATTATCACAGGTATTTAAGACAAACTGAAGCTTATCTTTATGACTGTTTTCATTTGATTGCAAGTGGTTGCTCTGCTTTTAAATAAGATTAATGCAAGGAAGAGAAGAAAGGGAACAGCGGCTATCTCTTTAGGCTGGGCCTGTGCAATCTGCTGTCCTGTTGAAATAGTAGCTACACATTATAGCGCAAGTATAATTATCAATAACATCCCCAAAAAGAGGGTCCTATTTTTTTGGTCTTTACAATTCGTCATACAATTAAATATTAAAAAATAGACCTTGTATTTTAGGTTTCTTTTGTAGTTATTCCATACATTCTAGATAGATTAAGAGAGGAATCTACAACTTTATACAGTATCACATCCAACGCCAGCTGAGGTATCCTGCAAAACTAGGAGTATGTATGTATAATTTGTTTCGTTTTAGTAAAAAACAAGTAAAGACGTTTATGATGGAACTATCTGGACTACTCTCCGTGACAATACACTGCGGGGGTGTGTTGTCATACAAAGTGTTCTCGGATTAAATTTGCTTGCTAATTATCAGATCTATTTTAGTAATGACAAAATGAGTATGATTCTTCATAGATAGCGGTAGCTAGCTGTGAGTCATAACTCGCAATATGCTGCGAATATTCAACTACATGAGCTGACACGAGGCATTTTTGATCCTGCAATGCGAGTATATCTTAATAGATTTCTTAACATACCACCAGCCCTATACCTAATCCAAATGTTAATTCAGATATTACTAGACTACATTTAAGTGGTGTTATGTCCTTGTTGGTTTGGTGTAAAAGAGTTAATGATTATGGATGAGAGATATTGTGCTGGTCCATTACTCTTTCGCATCCAGGATGGCAGCTCTGATGAATCGATCTAAAAGGAAGGGACATTGTAATGGCATTTGATTTTCCAATCCAACAGTACTTGTTGGTAACGCTACTGCTCGGCTTTACGTAGATCATCTAGCCGACGAGAGGCAGCGCAAAGAACTGGAAGACATCTTTCAAGGTAGAAAGGTTGGTCCTATGGAAATGAGCAAAACTCACGACGAAATGGCTACCTACTCAGAGTACCTAAATTGAAATTAATGATGATGGGATAACCTAACGGCTACAGTTGTAGCCTTTGGGCAAATCAAGTCACAGCAGTTGAAGAATGAGTCAGGCAGTACCATGACATTGCAGGAAGCTGGTTTCGCCTCTGTCTTTCTAATGGAAAATGAGACATTCAACTTGGCGCCAAGCGCTACGGAGTGGTCTGAGCCGGATATGCCCCACCAGGCCTCGACAGGATCTGGCGCAGTTGCAAAATTCAGTTGGCACTGAAGTTATTGAGCTAATGATGTATTATGAATGTGATTTAATCAGAACCTGAAATCTTGTTTTCA
>Ga0209077_1000462_pt1 | contig 10916 bp, 11 predicted proteins | sample PPLLak1March2015_FD_187247 | JGI IMG/M metagenome (GOLD analysis project Ga0209077, IMG submission 187247) | Freshwater sediment microbial communities from Prairie Pothole Lake near Jamestown, North Dakota, USA - PPLs Lake P7 Core (1) Depth... | ecosystem: Environmental > Aquatic > Freshwater >... | reverse complement strand
GAATCAGTTGCAAGACGGGCTGCGCGCCGCAGATTTCTCTTTTGATGACCGCCCCACTTATGCGCCTCATGTCACGCTGCTGCGCAATGCGCGCTGTGAGGGAGTGGAATGGCCGGCATTTGAATCGCGGGAATGGGCCGCTAATGAGTTTGTGCTGGTGCGTTCGGTGACGCGGGAGGAGGGAGCGACCTATGAGGCCATAGGCCGCTGGGCTTTGCATTCATAACGCTCAGAGGAAAATGATGTTCTCCAGGTGCCCGGCCAACTCTTTCTCAGTGGCCTTGGTGTAGTCTTTTTCCACGCTTTCACTCACCAACTTGCTGACCTGGCTGTCGAGATTGCCCTTGAGCAAGCCCATGAACGCTGGCGCGGCGACCAGAATGGCGCGCTGGTAAATATTGGCAGTGCGGCCGTGGCCAAGTTCCCGTGCCAGTTCTTGGGCGAAGCGCTCGGCTTCGTTGTGCTTGGGATCGCTGGCCGGGACAAACGAGCCGTGGCCATTGCCCGCGCCAGCGTTGTGTCCAGGTCGGTCGGCGACGAGATCGGAGGCTTTTGACCGGCTTTCCGGGTGGAACAGTTCTTTTACTAACTGCATGCCCTTCTTCGCACCATGGTTGACGTAGAGGCGGGCGGTACTGGCATTTGCGACAAGAATCCAGGTTGTGATCATGATGTACGACACTCCTGATTTTGATGAGGGAAGACCGTGTTGACGTTTTTTGTACACGGCAGAAGTAGCCTAGCACTTTTTCGCCGCGGCTAAAATGAGTCAGATCAATTTTCCCGGCCGGCTAAAATGGTGCGTGCCAATTCCTGCATGGCTGCTTCGTCCAGATCGTGCGGCGTCAGCACCAGCCCTTGCGCGTAATGCGGGTAGTGTTTGAGAGTCGACCTGCTGTAGGCGGGATCGTAGTGCTGCTCCAGCAATTCGCTCACCAGGACATCCCATTCGCCGCGATGCGCCATTTCCTGCCAGCGGCCGATGCGTTCCTTTCCATGGAGTTCGATGAGAAAGCCCAATTTCTTCCCCAGCGCGGCAGGATCAGCGAGGAAATGCAGATATTCCTCTTTCAATAGCACGACCCGTTGCGCGGTGGTGGCCTCGATGCGGATGCATTGCCCCTGCCACATGGATTCGATAAGGGCATCCGGCACCCGCACGTTGCCGATTTTCTTGCTTTCTGCTTCTGCATAAACGGGCAGGGCGGGGTCGAAACTGTGCAGCTTCGACCAGATCAGACTTTCAAAATATTTTTGCGACGGTTGTGGTACGTCGGGAATGTTGCCCAGCAAAGAGCCGCGATGATTGGCGAGGTCTTCCAAGTCCAGCACCTGCGCACCGGCTGCGTGCAGGGCCTGCAACAGGCGGCTTTTTCCCGAGCCGGTCGCGCCGCACACCACGCGCCACTGGAAGTGGGCGGGCAGGGTCGTCAGGTCTTCTAATACCCTTTTCCGGTAGGCCTTGTAGCCACCATCCAGTTGACCCACATGCCAGCCGACCTGGGCCAGCACGTGCGCCATCGAGCCGCTGCGCTTGCCGCCACGCCAGCAATAAACCAGTGGTTTCCAGCCTTTGGGCTTGGTGGACAAAGCCTGTTCCAGATGCAGGCCGATATTGCGCGACACCAGCGCAGCCCCGGCTTTTTTAGCGTCGAACGGCGAAACCTGCTTGTACATCGTGCCAATGCGGGCGCGCTCCTCATCGTTCAAAACAGGAAAGTTGAGTGCGCCGGGAATGTGATCATCGGCGAACTCCGCAGGTGAACGGACATCGATGATGTCGTCAAACCCGGCCATCTGTGCTACGTTTACGGCTTTCAGCAATTTACGAAATCCAGAAAAAATGACGATTAAACTTACCGAATTCTAGCTCCGGCATAACATGCTGCGCATGTTAGTCTGCACTGAAACTGGAACTCCTTTTCCAAGCCCGAAACTATACCCAGATTTAGAGCATTTACCCTATGAACATCAAACTAACAGAGTTTTCTCACGGCGGAGGCTGCGGCTGCAAAATTGCACCAGCCATGCTGAGCGAAATCCTGGCCAACATGCCCGGGCGGCTGATCCATCCTGACCTGATGGTGGGCACCGAGACCGGCGACGATGCGGCGGTGTACCGCCTCAACGAAAATCAGGCCATCGTCGCCACCACTGATTTTTTTATGCCCATCGTTGACGATCCAGTGGATTTTGGCCGTATTGCGGCCACCAATGCATTGTCCGATATTTATGCCATGGGCGCGCAGCCGATCATGGCACTGGCAATTGTGGGCATGCCTATCGGTAAGTTATCCACCCAGGTTATCCACGACATCCTGCTGGGTGGCGAATCGGTATGCGCTGCGGCGGGAATTCCCATTGCAGGCGGCCATTCCATCGATTCGCCTGAACCGATTTACGGCCTGGTGGCGCTAGGCGTTGTGCATCCCGACAAGGTGAAGCGCAACATCGGCGCCAAGGATGGCGATGTGCTGATCTTGGGCAAGGGCCTGGGCATTGGCATCATGAGCGCGGCGCTCAAGAAGGGAGAGTTGTCGGAGGAAGGTTACCGCCAGATGCTGGAGAGCACCACCCAACTCAATACCCCCGGCTCGGTGCTGGCCCACATGCGCGGCGTACATGCGCTGACCGACGTGACCGGCTTTGCCTTGCTGGGGCATCTGCTGGAAATATGTCGTGGTTCGCAACTGGGTGCGGAACTGGAATTCGATAAATTGCCGGTACTGCCGGCGGCGCTGGAACTGGCTAAAAAAGGTTACGCACCGGGTGCCTCGGCGCGCAACTGGGATAGCTACGGCCATGAAGTGCGCTTGCCGGAAGGCATGGCGGAATGGCAGAAAAACCTGCTGTGTGACCCGCAAACCAGCGGGGGGCTTATGGTGGCTTGCACACCGGCGGCTGTCGAGGATGTGCTGGATCTATTTCGACAGCAGGGCTTTGGCTATGCCCGCGAAATCGGACGCATGGTCGCGGGTGAGGTCAGTGTTAACGTTACCTGACGTGCCTCGCATGGGCGCAATTCATTCGCCCATGAATCTGGATTTATACCTGCCGCCGCGACTTTTCCGATGCCAATTCTTCGTCTCGCCGGCTCCAACTCTGGCGCCGCTCAGTGCCGCCGTAGTTACACGCTGAATGCTTGCGGCGATCCTCCCTGAGACGCCGCTCCAGCGGGATGAATTCGACTTCATATGTGGGGAGGGCAATTTGCCTGTCCATGATAACCTCCACGCTTTCTCGGATTTGCTCGGTTATTAGCTTACTACTTTGATTGGAAAACGAAAGTTAATATTTGTTCATTATTTTTATGTAACAATTAACTTATGATATTAGTCACTCCATTCTCCCCGTGAATTCCATGAAAATTCTTATTGTTGAAGATGACCCTGCCGCGGCGGCTCTGTTGCAGCAAGGGTTGGCCGGTTTTGGTTATGTCTCCGAAATTGCGCGCGACGGCTTGGAGGGACTGGAAAAAGCACGTGCCGCGAGTTTTGATTTGTGGCTCGTGGACATCATGCTGCCCAGGTTCGACGGCTTGTCCATGCTGCGCACCCTGCGCGGGGAGGGCTTGCATACCCCGGCGCTGATCCTGAGTGCATTGGGCGAGGTGGACGAGCGCGTGGAAGGCCTGCGGGCCGGTGGCGATGACTACCTGGTGAAGCCTTATGATTTCAGCGAGCTGCAGGCGCGCATCGAGGCCTTGCTGCGGCGCGTGCGCGGCACGCCGGGAATAGAAACAGAGCTGGCAGTGGCCGATCTGAAAGTGGATCTGCTGACACGCAAGGTGACCCGTGCCGGACAGGAGATTTTCCTCAAGCCGCGCGAATTCCGTCTGCTCGAATATCTCATGCGTCATGCCGGCCAAGTGGTGACTCGTACCATGTTGCTGGAAAACGTGTGGGACTATTACTTCGACCCACAGACCAATGTGGTGGACGTGCATGTCAGCCGTTTGCGCCAACAGATCGACAAATATTTCCCCTTGCCCCTGTTGCATACGGTACGCGGCGAAGGGTACATGATGCGGCCAAGGGGATGAGGCTCAGTGACTCCGCACCCATACGCCTTGCTCTGGGACTGCTGCTCACCTATCTGGGCGGCGCGGTCCTGCTCTTCTTTTTTCTCGACTACCAGCTTACTTCTACCCTGACACGCGAGGTCGATCGGGGGCTGATGGAAGAGCGTGACCTGCTCCAGCGCCAGTATCGCGACAGCGGCACGGTCGGCCTGCATCGCGCGATCGAGAACAGGATCGAGAGCGAGGGCAGTCAATCCCGCGGCTTCCGCATTCTCGATCCGCAAAAAAAGATCACTTATCAGGCGGGTGGCCTGGCGATCCCCATGACTGAGCCATTTTCCGGCGTACAGCAATCAAGGCTGGAAACAAGCGATGGCAAGAAGCATACGGTACGTGTCATTTCCTTTTCCATGGGGCAGGAAATGACCGGCTTCGTGGCTTCCAGCACGGAATTTATGCAGGGTTTGATTGATAATTTTCGCCAAACTTTCTTGGTGACTGCCGGCGTGGTAACCCTGTTTGGCCTGGCTCTCGGATACTGGCTGGTATGGCGCTTCCTCGTTCGAATTGAGGCATTCAACCGCCACACTCAACTGATCGTGCAATCCGGCGATCTCTCCAGCCGTATGCCGGTGGTAGGCAATGATGAATTTTCGGTTTTGGCCTGCAACATGAACGCGATGCTGGAAAGGATCGAAAAGCTGGTGCAAGGCATTCGTCAGGTAAGCGACAACATCGCCCATGACCTGCGCACACCGCTGACCCGCCTGCGTTCTGAAGTTCAGGTGGCCCTGCAGCAGGGGGACGCCGATACCCACAAGGCCGCCCTGGAAAGAGTGCATGGCGAACTGGAAAAAATGCAGAGCATCTTCAGTTCCCTGCTCGCCATCAGCCGCGCGGAATCAGGCGGGATGCCGGTAAGGCGCGCAGTAGTGGATTTTTCCGAATTGTTGAATGAACTGCTCGAACTTTATACGCCCTCTGCCGAGGAGCATGGCCTCGTTCTACATGGCGAGGTTGCCGATGGCTTGCTGATCTACGGCAACCGCCAGCTTCTTGCGCAAATCATCTCCAATCTGCTCGACAACGCGCTCAAATATGTTCCCGCAGGGAGCGAGGTCAGGTTGCAGGCGCAACGGCAGGAAAGCCAGATAAAAGTCGTGGTGGAAGATGGCGGTCCCGGCATTCCACCAACCATGCGGGATAAGGTGTTCGAGCGCTTTACGCGCCTTGACCCTAGCCGCACCATGGCAGGTTCGGGCCTAGGTTTGAGCCTGGCCAAAGCCTTTGTCGAACTCCATCACGGCACCATCGCCATTACCAAAAGCCCTCTGGGGGGAAGCGCTTTTATCCTCGACCTGCCTGCGGCCTGATGGTTTTTTTGCGGCAGTTATCCGAATATTTCGGATAACTGCCCAGGAAAACCACGCTTGACGCCTATCTCGCCCGCAGCGCCGCCATCCATGCCAACATCTCATGGCAGAAACACAAAGGGCCTGCATTTCTGCAAGCCCTTGATATTCTTGGTGGTGATAGGTGGACTTGAACCACCGACCCCAGCATTATGAGTGCTGTGCTCTAACCAACTGAGCTATATCACCAAACGAGAGGCGGGATTTTACGTTTTGCATGGAATTTGTCAAGTCGGGTATAATGCCCGCTTCAAATCCCGCGCCCGTAGCTCAGATGGATAGAGTATTGGTTTCCGAAGCCAAGGGTCACTGGTTCGAATCCAGTCGGGCGCGCCAGTCTGGTATGAAAATGGGCACCTCTGTAATCAGGTGCCCATTTTATTTAGCGGATGTTTTTACGCGCCGCTATCAGGCAGCATGCTCTCCACCCAGCGCCGCCACGATGGCTGGCAACAGCCTGGCCAGTTCGCCTGTCATCAGGACGAAGTCGGCGTCAAATTGCTCATCCGCTGTTTCTGCGCTGGCTTCCGCTTCTTCCTTGAGAATGTCGAGAAAAGCCAGGCGCTTGATTTCCAGCCGGTCGGTGAGGACGAAGGAAATGCGGTCGTCCCAGGTTAGCGCCAAGCGCGTCGGCTGTTTGCCGGCGGTGATGTGCTTGCTGATTTCCTCGGCGTCGAGGGGGTGCCGCACATAGCGTACCGTGGCGTTCTCTTCCACTGGCGAGCGCAGTTCGCAATCGCGGTCGATGCTGAAACCGGCCGGCGCTTCGTGGGTGGTGAGCCACTCCGTCATTGCTGCGGCGGGCGAGCGCTCGGTGCGCAGGGGTGACAGCGGCAGGTCGGTAATGCATTTATTGAGCATTTCCAGCACCTCGTCCGCCTTGGCCGCGCTGGCGGCATCGATGGCCAGCCAGCCGTGTGCCGGGTCGATCCACACGTAGGTGGTGCGACGGCGGGCAAAAGCGCGCGGCAGCAATTCCTCCGCGACCTGTTCCTTGATTTCGCGTGCCTGCTTTCGGCTTGGGCTGTAGCCTTGCTGCTGCTCAAATTCGACGATGCGATCCTTGGTCAGATCATTGACAACGGAGCCAGGCAGGAGCTTCTGCTCCATGCGCAGGGCCAGCATGATCTGGCCGTTCAGCGCGTGGGCCAAGCGTTCATCGCCGCTTGGCGATACCCAGCCTCGGCTTTGCATGTCCATGCTGCCGCAGGGCTGGAAAATGTGCTTCGCCAGTTGTTCGTCAAGTTGTTGCGCGGCGACATTCCAGTCGCTGGAAAGGCGATAAATTTGAAGATTCCTGAACCACATGATCGTTCCCAAAAATTGGGAGATTATACGCTGACAAGGAATGCACAAAAGGCTTCCAATCAGGCCGCGGGTCAAGGTATTGTAGCCAGAATATGATTTTATCCGGATGGCGATGAATCTGCTGAAATGTCCAAAATGCAGTCACGTCCGTTCCCCTGAAGAAAACGGCACGCCGGGGATTTGCCCCGAATGCGGCCTGGTTTTCGAGAAATGGGCGCGGCGCCATGCGTTCGTGCCTTCCAGTCAGCAAACGGAAGAAACAGGGGAGCCGGCCTGGCGCACGGCGCTGCGGGAGCGTCTGGAACATGTGCCGGAGCGCGTTGACGCAAACTACCTTTATGGTCGCGCCACCTTGCTGTTGATGTTTCTCGTCTGGGGTATCCGCCTGGCCTTGATGGACTACCGTGATGGGGAAATGGGCGGCTCGTTCATGCACGCCATCCTGCTGCCGATTCACGAGGCCGGGCATGTGCTGTTCATGCCTCTTGGCCATTTCATGATGATGCTCGGTGGTAGCCTGTTCCAGCTGCTGTTGCCGTTGATCGTCGCTGCCACCGTGCTTTGGCAGAACCACGATCCCTTCGGTGCCGCCCTGGGCGTGTGGTGGTGCGGTGTCAGCATGATGGATCTGGCCGCCTACATTTATGATGCCAAAAGTCCGCAATTGACGCTGCTCGGCGGCCATACCGGCGAGGACGGCCCGCACGACTGGATTTACCTGCTCGGCGTATTCGGCAAAGTGCAGCAAGCGCAGTCTTATGGCACTGCCGTTTACTGGCTCGGTGTTTTGCTGATGCTGGCCGGGCTGGTGTGGGCGGCCCGCGTGTTGTGGCGCATGCGTAGATTGAACCCGGATGACGCGTAGGGGCGAATTTATTCGCCCCTACGCGTCATCCGGCATATGCCACCACCACATCAGCCAGGCGCGTGGTGTAGCACGGCGACTTGCGGCCGGACTTGGTGCGCCAATACTGCTCCAGCCCCTCTCCGGCCAGCTTGATGGTTCCCTGTCCATAGGCCCGGTTGATGCGGTCCAGTGCCTGCATCAGCGCAGCGGAGCGCGCCAGTTGCACGGGGTCGTCGAACAGCGTGGGAACGCGCCGATTGGCGGGGATCAGTTCGGCCAGCATCACCCCCGCCTTGGTATAGGCAAAGCCTGCCCGGTAAATTGTTTTTAGCCCAGCCAGCGCGCCATGGGAGAGCGCTATCGAGTCGGATGTTGGCGCGGCAAGCGGCACGGTGATGCCCTGGCTGTACTGCGGTGCATTCTGCTTGAAGGGATTGGTGCGGATGAAGACGTGGATGGCGCCGGCCAGGGCGTGCTGGCGGCGCAATTTCAGCGCAGCGCGCATGGTGTAGCTCTGCACCGCTTGCTGCAGTTCCGCGAGACTTAGCACCGGCGTGCCGAACGAGCGTGAGGAGATGATCTGCTGGTTCGGTGCAGCGACCTCTTCCAGGCCGAGTCGTGGCACGCCGTTGAGTTCTTCCACCGTGCGTTCCAGTACCACCGAGAAGCGCTGGCGGATGCGTGCGGGCGAGGCACGCTTGAGGTCGAGCACGGTGCGTATGCCCATGGAGCCGAGTTGGGGTGTCAGGCGCCGTCCCACGCCCCAGACTTCGCCGACCTTGATCTCGCCCAGCAGGCGATCCAGTTCGCCGGGTTCGAGTGCGCCAAAATCGCACACGCTGTCGAAAGCGGCACGCTTCTTGGCGACATGGTTGGCAAGCTTGGCCAGGGTTTTCGAGCTGGCGATACCGATGCAGACCGGCAGCCCCAACTGGCGGCGAATCCGGTGTCGCATGCTCTGGGCGTAGTGCGTCAGGCCGAAGTGCTCGAAACCGCTCAGGTCGAGGAAGCACTCGTCAATGGAGTAGACTTCCTGCACGGGCGAGAAGGTCGAGAGGATGGACATCACGCGGTTGCTCATATCGGCGTAGAGCGCGTAATTGCTGGAGAGTGCGACGATATCGTGCTTTCCCGCCAGTGCCCGGATCTGGAACCACGGCACGGCCATGCCGACGCCCAGTGCCTTCACTTCGTTGCTACGCGCCACCACGCAGCCGTCGTTGTTGGACAGCACGACGAGCGGCCGGCCTTCGAGTCTGGGGTTGAACACCCGCTCGCAGGAAACGTAGAAATTGTTGCAGTCGATCAGCGCGATGCTTGGCGGCATGACCCTACCTCGTGGATCGACCAGCGCACCACGCCCCAGATGGTGAGCGCTTGCTCCGCGCCGACGCGGATGTCGGGGTAATCAGTGTTGCCAGCACGCAGCAGGCAGCCTTCCGAGTCATGCCGCAGCTGCTTCACTGTGAAGTCTCCTTCCAGCACGGCGATGACGATGCTCTGGTCGCTCGCTTCGATGGCACGGTCAACCACCAGCAGATCGCCGTCATGGATGCCGAACCTGGTCATCGAATCGCCCGCGACGCGGATGAAGAAGGTTGCTTCCTGGTGGGCGATCAGGTGGCGGTTCAGGTCGATGCGGCCCTCGATGTAGTCGTCGGCGGGCGAGGGAAAACCGGCGGGAACCGGTCTGGCTAGCAGCGGCCCGTGCGCCAGGGATATGGCCGGTGGCGCGGCGAGTAGGGACAACACTACTCCGGGGAAGACCGCGAGGCCTTCCGTGCTGGTATTGGATGACATGGCAGCCCCGGCTAGTTGCGATAGCGTCGGACGAGACCGACCATGACGCCGTAGATTTCCAGCGAGTCTTGCGGACGAATAATTGGAAACCCCTTGTTGTGCGGGCGCAGGATGAACTTGCCGCGTTCGATGTCCAGTTCCTTGAGGGTGAACTCGTTATCCACGATGGCCACCACAAAATCTCCGGCGCTGGCGGCGGTGCCGCGCTCGACCACGGCGATGTCGCCATCGTTGATGCCGGCGTCGATCATCGATTCACCCTTGATGGGGATCATGGCCGTGCGGGAAGGGGTGCGCACCAGATAGTCGTCGACGAAGAAGGGATCGCTGCCGACATCGTTGGCCAGCACTGGCATGCCCGCCGGCACCGTGGTATCTGCCAGCGGGCGTTCGAAAAAGCGCTTGGCCGGCACCCATGCGTCGTCGTCCGGCGTACGTTCGAGGAAACCCTGGGTCTCCAGGCGCTCAAGAAATTTGCGTGCCGCTGCCTTGGAGAAGCCGATCAGCGCGGCGATACGCTGCTGCGAAGGAATGCGCCGGGCGTCGGCATAGTAGTCGCGCAGCTTGGCGAGGTACTCGTTGTCTCGATTGGGCGTAGGCATGGTATTTACCGATGGTTGTCTAATGAAAACCATGATAGTTATCGTTCGATAACCTGTCAATACAGAATATTTCCCGCAAGCAGCGCCCGTTTTCTTCTAAAATAAGCGTCCCACAAACGTTCAGAAGACCATGCGCCTGATTCTCGCCCCCATGGAGGGCCTCGCCGACGAAGACATGCGCGACGTGCTGACGCGCCTGGGCGGCATCGACCTGTGCGTCGCCGAATTCGTGCGCGTCACCAACCATTTGCTCACCGAGCGCAAGTTTCTGAGCACCGTGCCGGAACTGGCCAACGGCGGCAGCACGCGTGCCGGCGTGCCGGTGCGCGTGCAATTGCTCGGCAGCGATGCGGCGTGCCTGGCGGAAAACGCCGCACTGGTCGCCAGCCTGGGCGCGCCGGGCGTCGACCTCAATTTCGGCTGTCCCGCGCCCACCGTCAACCGTCACGGTGGCGGCGCTGTGCTGCTGCAGTATCCGGAGCATATCCATGCCATCGTGGCGGCGACGCGCCGCGCCGTTCCACGGCACATTCCCGTCACCGCCAAGATGCGCCTCGGCCTGGAAGACGCCTCCCTGGCGCTGGATTGCGCCCGCGCCATCGAGGCCGCCGGTGCCGACGAACTCACCGTCCATGCCCGCACCAAAGCGGACGGCTACCGCTATCCTGCGCGCTGGGAATGGCTCGCACAGATCCGCGAGGAAGTGAAGCTGCCGCTGGTCGCCAACGGCGATGTCTGTACGACGCAGGATTGGCAGGAGATACGCCGGGTAAGTGGCTGCAGCGACGTGATGATCGGGCGTGGCGCCATCATCAGCCCTGATTTGGCGCGGCGCATCAAAGCCGGAGGAGAGCCGATGCCATGGGCGGAACTGTTGCCCTGGGTTGTGGATTTCTATGGCCGGGTGCGTGCCAGGGTGGAGCCGA
>Ga0209077_1000461_pt1 | contig 10917 bp, 9 predicted proteins | sample PPLLak1March2015_FD_187247 | JGI IMG/M metagenome (GOLD analysis project Ga0209077, IMG submission 187247) | Freshwater sediment microbial communities from Prairie Pothole Lake near Jamestown, North Dakota, USA - PPLs Lake P7 Core (1) Depth... | ecosystem: Environmental > Aquatic > Freshwater >... | reverse complement strand
TGCCATAGGTGATCTCGAGAGTCTTAACCCGCAAACTCGAGGCCAGGATCACCAGAATGATGACGCCGAGCAGACCGGGCACCGAAATCCACGGCGAGGTCGGTTCGGTCATGATGGCCAGCGGCCCGGCAGGCAGGCTCACCGGGCAGATCGACTGCAGATAGTGGATCACGCTGATCTTCTGCAAGATCGGGGGCAGCAGGAAGTTGAACGACTCCCAGATGAGGATAAGCCCAGCCGGAACGATCGGATTCCGGACATACAGCCCGATTCCCAGAAAGACCGCCCCGTATCCAAGACATGCAAGTAACGAGACAACAAGGTATGCGAACAGGTGACTCATCCCCGGGCCTTTGGTGAAGTGCTCTTCCATAAAGGTCCAGCCATACGGCGCGTAGAGCAGAAAATAGCAGGCAGCCGTGCTCAGGCCAAAGAAGGTGATCGCCGAGATGACTCCGCTCAGGTACTTGCCCAAGACGAGCACTTCCCGCTGGACCGGCGACAGCAGGTAGTAGTGGAGGGTCTTCTCCATCACCTCGCCGCGGAAAAGATTGGTGAATATGGCGACGCAGCCGAAGAAGATGGCAAGGCGTAGCGTGAAGGCCTGGTACAAAATCGCAAACACCACGCTCGCCTTGCCGGGGTTCCCTAACTCCGACTCATGCAGCGGCAGCAGGGCGCGGAGCACCAGAAGGGATATCGGAGCAAGCGAAAGGAAATAGACCGCGATCAGGCGACGGCCCAGGAAGTTCCTCTTGATCTCCAGGCGAAGAATCGCCATGGTCTGCCGATACCAGAGGGCCCAGGGCCAATCACGCCAGCTCTCCTCGGTGGGTGGAGCTACGCTTTCGACCTCGGTGGGAGGATGATGATGGTTCGGGTCTCTGCCATTGGTGCCTTCGGGTGTTGGCGTCTTGTTCACAGTTTCCCTCCATCATTGGTGATCAAATACTGATAAACCGAATGCACGTCGTCATCGGTTGGCGCAACCGCCTCGATGCCGACTTTGCAGTCGAGAACCACCCTGTTGAGCAGCAGGTAGAACTGATCGGCGTCTCGGGTTCGCAGCACCAGTCCCCCGCCGTCCTCGTGCAGTTTCACCTCGACTGCCCGATTCTGTTGAAAGGCGTGAGCGGCCAGGAGAGCCGGTTTGTCGCATCGGACCATGATCTGCATCGGGTGGTCTTCCATCTCGTCCCGAACTCCGTGGATGTCTCCTTCGGCAACCACGTAGCCGTTGTTCATGAGAATCACCCGGTCGGAGATCATGTCGACTTCGTGAAGGATGTGGCTCGAAATGACCACGTGGGCGCCGTTTCGGGCCGTTTCCTGGAACAGCCCGATTACTTCGGATCTCGCCATCGGGTCGAGTCCGTTGAGCGGTTCGTCCAGAAGGAGCACCGACGGATTGTGGCTGATCGCCTGGGCCAGCTTGATCCGCTGGCGCATACCCTTGCTGTATCCGTGCACCCGCCGGTTGGCCGCGTCGGTGAGATTCACCTTCTCGATGGCAGCCCACGTCATCTGCTCCGCTTCCTTTGCCGGAAAACCATGGACGCGCAGGTACCCATTGATCAGGTCAAAGCCGGTCAAGCCCTTGGGGAACGAGTCGAACTGCGAGCAGTACCCCACTTTGGTAAACAACCGCTCCGGGTGGTCCGTCCCGATGCCGAGCACGCTTATCTTCCCTCGAGTCGGTCGAAGCAAGCCGCAGATCAGGTTGAGCAGCGTTGTCTTACCGGCGCCGTTCGGACCCACCAGGCTCGTGATGCCCGGCGTCATGTTCAGGGTAATGCGGTTGACTCCGAGAACCTCTCCATAGAACTTCGAGACATTATCGAGAGTGACTGTGTCGTTGCTCATCGGATCACCTCGTATGCTCGGATCTTCCTCGAGAGAAGCAGCAGGCAGAAAGCACACACGCCTGCAAGTCCAAGCACGGCGCCCCAGACGGGGATGGCGTTCTCGGTTTGGATCTTGAAGAGCCAACTCCAGACGATCTTGATCTGCTGAGAGATATCGATCAAGTATCCCCAGTTGGTGTACATGATTGCATTAATAGCGGCGGCGAATCCTGAAGAGACCATGAATGTCCCGAACAAAAGAGCACCCGCCACCGGACGCCACTTGACCCAGGCCGACAGCGACAGCACCAACAGCGAGAGGATCAGGATCCAGAGCCATGAGCCGGCAAATACCGCCACGGCGATCCGCGTGTGCTGCAGCAACCAGCCTCCCCCTTCCAAATGCGCCTGAAGAAGGAAGAGGAGCAGCAATGGGACCCAAGTGATCACCGAGAGCAGAATCATCAAGACCGACGCCTTGCCCAGGATGTACTCAGTCCGGGTGAACGGGCGACTCAAGTAAAGCGGCATGGCATTGTTAGACAAGTCGGGCGAAATCAGCCCGGGTCCGATCAAGGTCGTCATGACAAGGGCCAGGCTGCCTTGGACGATCATGCTCACGAGGAAGAACATGGAATCGATCGTGACCAATTCGCTGATCGGCAGTTGAAGGACCTGCAGCGCCTTGACGTTGTGGTGCAGATAAATGAAAACGGCTGCGCCGGTCGGATAAATAAAGCAGAGCACGAAGAACGCCGTGAAGATCTTGAAGCGAAAGATCTGCTCGTACGCGTACCGGGGCAGGATCAAGAAACGCAACGCCGGAGTGGTCAATGGGCCCTCGTACCGTTGGTAGTTCCGCTTATACACTGCCACGGTTCACCTCCATCGCCTTCAGGAAGATGTCCTGCAGCGAGTCTCGCTTGTAATTGAGCTTTCGAATCTGGATTTCCCTCTCGGCTGCCAGGCTGTACAAGTCCCGAATCTCGACCTCCTGGGGCAAAACCATCTTGATTTTCGAGGTGCCCTGGACGGCGCATTCGCACCCGATCCGTTCGGCCATTTCCACGAACGGGCGGCTGTCCCCGCGGATCTCCAGCTCCAGGAACTTCCGATTCGCCTTGCGTTCTTCCTCGAGGTTGCAGTAGACGACCAGTTCGCCCTCCTTGAGGATCACTACTTCCTCGCAGCACTCTTCCACATCGCGCAAGAGGTGCGACGAGAGGATGAGGTGCATGTTCTCCTGGGCACGGATATCCTTGATGAGGTTGATCATCCTTTGCCGAGCTGGTGGATCCAACCCGTTCGTCGGTTCATCGAGGATCAGCAGCCCAGGCCCGTGCACGATCGCCTGAGCCAGCTTGGCCGCCTGCTTCATTCCCAGCGAGTAGGTGCCCAGTTTCCGGTACCGCGCTTCTCCGAGCCCCACGTAGAACAGCGTCTCGTGGGCTCGTTCCAGAGCCTGGGCAGGGGGAAGCCCGGACAGCTCCGCCATCAGCCGGACAAACCGGATACCGGTCATGCTTGCGATGAAGCTGTCGTTCTCAGGCATGTAGCCCATGAGATGCCTCACCTGCTTGATTTGCGTGCGGACGTCGAAACCAAAGACGCGCGCGGTCCCCGAGGCCGGGGGATGAAAGCCGAGCAGGCTGTGGAGCAGGGTCGTTTTGCCGGCACCGTTCGGTCCAAGCAGGCCGATCGCCTTGCCGTTGAAGGAGGCCTTCAGGTTCTTCAGAATCATCCGCTGGCCGAACTTTATTGAAAGACCGTCGAGTTCGATGACCGGCTGCATGCTCGGGCTCCTTATTGTGTTTGGCTGACTAATCGTAACTCATAAGTCAAAACGCTGAAGGGGGCCAAAAAGTTCGACGCAAACCAACTTTGGGCGTGCCTGGGAGGCACGGGCAACCACCAAATGGAGCCGCGCACGATAGAGGGTGTCGAAAAAGTTCTTAAGGCCTGAAAGGCCGGCACATATTAGCCCAGGGCAAAGCGCTTTGTGCGGAGCCCTGGGTCTAAGGGTGAAGCGGGGGCAAGCCCTGAAAGGGCGCAAGAACGGCAACATTATCAGGATCTTACGCCCTTACAGGGCTTAGCGGTCGAGACCGTGTTGACCCAGGGCTACGCGAAAAGCACGCTTCGCCCTGGGCTATTATGTGCCGGCCCTTCAGGCCTTAAGACCCTTATGCAACACCCTTGCCGGGCGTGCGGCTCTGATCTTAATGCCGGCGGCTCCTGTAGAATCCGGGCTTGATTGCCCTCCCGAAAAGAAAAAAAGCCGGAGAGAGCGAGGGCTCTCCCCGGCTGCCCGGCTTTCATTCCCGGGATTGCCTGCTTACTTGGTGGGCGCAAAGGCGTTGGCGCCCTTGGTATTCGCCTCCACCATCCGGCTGACGTCCGAGAAGGCCGCCATGTTGACCAGGTTCATCCCTGGCAGGCCTCGGCTTGCCAATGTGATCTGGTCTGCGTCTCCGTAAACCGCGATCAGCGTCGGCGGAGTGTTGGCCGCAGCCTCCCTCAGACCGTTGACCTGTTCAGGGGTCAGCCCCGGGGTACTGTTCGGCACATAGTTCGCCAGCGAGGCAACAACCGGCAAGAAGTTCTGATACAGAAGAGCGGACGCATGGTCTTTACGATCTGTCGGCATCAGGGCGGTGATGGAGCGCGCCAGAGAGTAGCCCGTTTCCCGGTACTGCAGCGTCTGCAGAAGCAGGGCCGGGGACGCGGTCATCACCATGTACCCATCCGGCGTAAAGACATAGTCCGCTTCCTGTCCCAGGACACCAAAGGCGATCTTGTGATAGTTGACGCCACCCGTCGAACCGGTGCTGATCGTCAGCCCTGGCTTGCCTTCCGCGGCAGCCCTGGCGTTGACTTCGGCAACTAATCGCTCGATCGTCTGTTGGAAGTGAGCCGGGTCATCAACCTCGGCGACCACTTTCCAGGCAGGTGTCGGCAGCAGCGGGCCGTCAACCGCAAAGAGGAATTCGCGGCCGAGCGGGGCGGCGACGTCTTCTCGCAAGCTGAGACCAGTCTTGCTCTGGAACTCGCCAAGCTCGCCCAAATCCGCCTTGCCGGCCGTCTGGATAAGCTCGAACAACTCATCGACGATGACCACTGGATCCTTGACCAGGAAACAGGCCATGGCAAAGGCGTCCGGCGAGACATATTCAAGCGAAGCCATCGGAGCCGGTTCCGCCAGCCAGGCAGCCATGCCGCGACGGTCGTGGTTGAAACTCAAGGTCGCACGGCTCTGGTTTTCGCCCTCGATCGTCCGGTTCTCGATCATCAGGTGCGCGATATCGCCAAAACCGGTTCCTTTCGTATCTTCTTCTCCCTTGGCCGCGATGACTGTCTGCATGTCGACCGCGAACAGGGTACCGACGCCCTCTGAGTAGCATCGTGCCAGGCGCTCGTAAAGAAGCGTCGTTGCAAAGCTGGACTCGGCGCCGGCGAGTCTCTGTCCGATCGCCTTCATCTCGGCTGCGTTTGTCGTCGCCACAAAGAGGTCCGGTCCAATGTAGACAAGCAGAGCCTCGCCACCGTCCGGGGCAGCCGCCGGATCGTTCAGGATCATCAACTTCGGCTGTTCGCCGCTTACTCCCGCAATCCGGGCGATACTGTCTTCGATGGCAGCCCGCAACTTGGCCGCATCACTCACTTCGGCTAAAACGATCGGTCGCGCTTCGTCCCCGGGCAGATCGGCGACTGCAATCACGATCTCGTTCCCGAGGAAGCTGCCCGCGGTGGTCAACCGATTGACGATTTCATCCAGACCGATCTCGTCGTCCTGGTGCTCCGCCCACCACTGTTGCAGCTCGGGGTTTTCCTTCACCCGTTGGCTAAACAGCGTGTAGATCTCGCCAACCGTCTGGCTCAAATTCGGAAATGTCGCGTAGACCATGGTATCGGCCGGAACCAGCGGAAGCAGCCTCGACGTGTAACGCAGCGGCTGTTTCGCCAGCGCATCGTTGATGGCCTGGCCGACGACGGCAATCTCGCGCATCAAAGCAATGTGCTTGCTGACGTTCTGGCTCCACGCGAAATCATCCGCAACCGGAACGGTCACGAGCGAGGCATGTGTGGTTACCTGCTGACCCGGTTTCAGAATGGTGGTTGATTTCCCACGCTGGACTGACACCTCGCCCTCGATGACTGATACGCGTGAACCCTTGACGCCGCGAGTGACGGAGAAAACCGTCCCTTTAACCGTCACGCGGGCATCCAAGGTCGCGACCTGAAGATGACGGCCGCTTTTCTGCTTGGCGGCCTCGACGATGATCCCGCCGCGCCGCAAATCGATGCTCGCGCCGTCGCGCCGGGAATCAAGCGAAAGTTCGGTGCGCTCGTTCATCTCGACTACCGAACCATCCGACAGCTTGAGAAAAGCCTTGGATCCCCTGGCCGTCCGTACCGTGTCTTCTTCATTGATGACCTGCCCCGGTTTTACCGGCTGCATGGTCCCGTCGGCTACCTGGTGCAGTGACCCGTCGATCCGCTCAACCGTGGCGCTCACTTCCTGCGCCGGCCAGAAGATGTTTGGAATGACGAAAATGTTAATTACGGCGAACAGCACGAGGACCGCAGCCGCAACTCCCCATTTGTAGACCACGATCGGTTTCCAGCTCTTTGGCGGCAGCGCAGTCTCGGCAACCCCTGAACGCGCCTGCCAGAAAACCCGTCTGCAGGCCGCACACTCCCGCATGTGGTCCTCGAAAAGGGTTCGGCGAGCTGACGACAAGCGATTGGAAAGATAAGCAGGGATCAGAGCCTGGAAGCTATGGCATCCCTCGATTCTCTCGGTCTCGGCGGCAATGATTGCCGGCACCCGGTTCTCGAGCGAACCCCGGACCCTGGTCGCCGTCTGCTCCATCTGACCAGCCGACAGGTCTTCCTCGCAAACCGCGCGAATCGCTTCGTCAAGCTGGTTTTTGGCGTCTGACTTATTCCACTTCATGATTTTCCTCCCGGATTTGATTGGAGCTCTTTTCGGAGACGCAGGTGGGTGCGATGAAGCGTTACGGCCACAGATCCCCAGGACATTCCAACGATCTTGGCGATCTCGCGGTTGCTCAGTCCCTCAAAATGGTGGAGGGCAAAAATCTCCGCTGCCTTCGGATTCAGCCTGGCCAAGGCTGAACGAAGCCAGGATTTGAGCTCCGCGGACCGCGCATCCCGGTCAGGTGACGGGCGAGTATCGGACAACTCGGTCCGCATGTCGCCGATGTCCACCTGTCGCACTCGCTTTCTCAGGCAATCGAGCGCGAGGTTCACCGCCGCCCGGTTCAAATATGCGCCAGGCGACTGCCGGAACTGCGTGTCCTGTTTCTTGTGGAGTAACCGCAAAAAGAGAGTCTGAAGAACATCCTCGGCCTCCATCGGGTCCCCTGTGATCCGAAAAGCTGTTCGCAGGATCCGAGCGTGGTGATCACGAAACAGCTTTTCGACCTCACCTGAAAGCGGCCCGGCCGATTCATACTTGATGGCTGATTCCATCGCCTTCACCCTCATTTCATCTCCTGCACTCATGACGAATCACGAAGAGGAGTATTAACAACTGACATTCAAATTCGTGACATCGACTGAGCCTCAAGTACGTTCGCGGAGAAGCGGAAGTTCACCGCAAGAGGTCTTTCAGCTTCTTCAGGCCCTTGTCGATCTTGTCCAACTGCTCGGGTGTAACACTCGGGCTGATCTTCAGACGACCAGACAAAACACCCGCCAGGATCGTTCCCATGTCGGGCGGGAACGGCTCCTCGTTGAGGTTTCCCCGAAACGTGAACGGGATAGCCAGCCGGTTTGAGCCGAGCCTCAAATACTCCCGCAGAAGTACCGCCGGGACGCCAAGAAACTTGTCTGAGGTGGCGGGGATCTTCATGTCGTGCAGGCGCAACTCACCTTTGGCCTCGTAAAGACCGCCTGTCATGACAATGGCGAGATCGAGGTCCCCGATGCCCGCGGTTTCGGAAACCGTGTGGAGTTTGCCCGCAAGATAGGGGTGCAGCAGATTCAGGTCGCAACCGGCGAGGCGCAGGGTGAGGTCGGCAGACCGGGCGGCTGGATCGAACCAGCCACTCAGATTCAGGGTACCATCCGGTTTCCCATGGAGAACACAGCTCAAGGCCACCTCGCTCGGTCCTTCTTCCTCGGGCCACTCCAGGTTCTCCAAGCTGCCCTCCAGGCGGAGGAAAAGAATCTGGACCGGGCGGGGACCACCGACCGTTCGGTCGATGAATGTTCCGCTTCCTTCTTTGAGGACGAGCCGTCGCACTCCTACCGACCTTTTCTGCCGGGACCCGTGCGACTGAGCCGGTGCGCCGGGAGCAGGGGGCGAGTCACTCGGCGCTGCTGCGCGCGTGCCGGTTCTTTCAATCCGAATGCGTGGCTGGTCCACGTCGACGTCCGCTATGCTCACGCGGTCGGTGAGAAACGAAAAGAATGACGGCCTGGCCGTAAGGGAACGGCAGGCAACTGAGAGAATCGTGGGACCGGGAAGCTCGTAACGGCCGCCTCTCAGGCCGATACTCCGCCACCCGACGTCAAGATATTGAAACTTCAGGCCAGCAACCGATCCGCTCGCGACCTTATGCGCCAGCCCGGTGGCACCCAGCCAAGCCGCCAAAGTCAGAGCGACTATGATCACCAGCAAGGACAAGCCTAGCCATCTCCACTTCCAACGGCGCTCGCCGGGCTCCTCCATGGTGTAGGACTCCTGAGTACGTAATAAAAAGTGTTTGACCGATATTCTACCGGAGGGAAGGGGTCTACGATTACGTTAATTTAGTAGGTCGACCTAGAGGCTGGGGCGCACGGGAGAACGGGGAATGCTCCTTGCGCCCTGATTTTTTTTGCCCGCCTGAACACTCCACAAAAACACGCGCGTCTCGAACTGCGCCTGATCGGACCGATCCGACCGATCGGACTGATCCGACCGATCGGAGGCCCTGGTTGGGAGGTTGCAGTCCGCCTAGCGGGTTGGTTTCGGCTTGCTCGACGACTTCGGCTCAGTGTGGGACTCGGTTCCCGTAGTGGGACGGGTCCCGGTCGAGAAAGTCTCCTGAACCGGGTGGCTTGTTTGAGTAGAAGCACCCGGGGTCGAGTGACCCGTTTCGGGGTAACTTCCCTGCGGCCTTCTCCCTTGCTGGGAACTCGAACGGGACGGGTCCGGTTCCGAATAGGCGGGTGAAGACGAACGGTCTTCCTGCTGGCTGCCACGGCTCTCGGCAGTATGCCTGTAATGTTCCTGGAAGCCGGGAATCATGTCACCCAGGTAACCCTTCAACCGACTGGAACCGAGCGCGATCAAAGATGCCCGGATGTCATCGAGCATGCTCCATGCCTTGCGCATCTCGCGGCGCGTGGCGGACGGCTGTTTGGACGAGCCCGTCCACGTTCCCCCCTCGCTGGAACCCGAGTACCCCTGCGAGCCGGCGTAGGCCTGTGAAAGGGCAGATGAGCCGGGATAGGAACCGGCGCCCGAGGAGGCGTATCCGGAATACGAGGATGTACGGCTCTTGCGCGATCGCCCTCGCCTGGGAATAAGGGTGGCTGCGAGCAAGCCGGCGCCAAAAGCCACACCGACCATGACCATTGGCCGCTTGTCGAACTGAACGCGCCAGTCGGTCGTGTTTTTCACCCTCTGCTCAAGCTGTTCCAGGTTCTCGCTCAGCTCACTTCGTTTGGTGTCGATATGCTTCTTTATTTCGTCTGATCTTTGACCCACTGGATATCCTCCTTTACGCTGGCGATGGTTTTTTCAGGTTTTGGATTGACAAACTTCATCCGATTTCGACCGATGACTATAAGAACGCCCGCGGGCACTGCCACCGCCAATGCGACGAGCAGCGGCGCCAGCCAGGCGGGGGTCACCTGTCCGAGTGCGTAAGCCGCGCTCCAGAGCACGAATCCGACTGCATAGGCGGCGAGAACACCACCCGTGACGAGAAAAACTGCGGCCCGCGCGGCTGTGCTGATTTGTTCGCTGATCTCCGTCCTTGCCAGTCGGACCTCGGATCGGACGATCTCCTGGACATTGCCCAGGATGTCGTTAAGCACCTGACTGACGGGTCGTTCGTCCGTCTCGATCACCGGTCTGCGCTCCACGGCGGGCGGTTCCCGGTCGTTGGGACCACTCAATCTTGAGTCTTTCATACGGCTCGACTCCTCGCTTTGGTTACCTCGATTTCCTGATGCTCTGCCCAATCAGGAAACCGACGGCCGCCGCTATCGCCAGCGAAGGACCCGGGTGCTTACGCACGTAGCCTTCCATGTCGGAGGCCATGTCGCCGAACGTGTGATCACGCAGGTAAGTGGCGCTGCGGTTCATGCCATCAGCGACCGCGTGGGCGGCTCTCTGAGTTGTCTCACCGCCGGGCAGCCGGGAGGCACTGTCGTGGGTCCACGAAGCGGCTTTCTCCAGACCACTGGCGGTCGAACGACGGGCTTCATCGGCTCGACGCTTGCCCGTTTCCATCGCCTCGTTAACACTTTCCTTGGCTCGCGAAGCAGCCTTGGAGGTCTTGTCTCGAACCGTTTCACCGGTCGTGGACGTCGTCGGATCGAAGGTTCCGCGATTCTCTGTATTGAAATCAGCCATGTTCACTCCTTTTGGTTTGACTCCGGGCTCAATGATGCTCAGCTCCGAAGTGCTGGGTTGACGAACGCGGGTTGCTGAAGGTGATGCATCACGACTCCTTCAGACGGCGCCTGTGTTTGTTGAAACAGCGCAGACGTGATCAGAACTTGATCGGGGGAGTTAACTCTCTACTATCTATACTACCGAATAGATACAGCAATTAGAAGGGAACCGGGCAGGGGAGACTGGGAGACAAGGAGACAAGGAGACAAGGAGACGAACCCGGATTTCTCTCGCCGTGCTCGCGCAACCGCCGTCAGGAAGAGCCGCGCACACGCAGCGAGGGTGTTGCATAAGGTCGGAGAAGTGCGTTCGGCCCACAGATATTGACGGACTTGTTATGGGCTGATGTCGTGCGGAGGGCGAGATCGAATGGAGCCGCGCACGAAAGCGAACGGCAGTGAGCGAGAGTAAGCGGACCACCAGTCATTCGCTAAG
>Ga0209077_1000460_pt1 | contig 10933 bp, 8 predicted proteins | sample PPLLak1March2015_FD_187247 | JGI IMG/M metagenome (GOLD analysis project Ga0209077, IMG submission 187247) | Freshwater sediment microbial communities from Prairie Pothole Lake near Jamestown, North Dakota, USA - PPLs Lake P7 Core (1) Depth... | ecosystem: Environmental > Aquatic > Freshwater >... | reverse complement strand
GAGCGGAGTGCTTTCTCTCCCGCCCTTTCAGGGCTTGAAGCTCGTTGCTGACCTGGCCCGGGGCTACGCAAAAAGCGCTCCGCCCCGGGCTATTATGTCTCGGCCTTTCAGGCCGAAGGCGGTCGCCGCCGGCTGAAAATGTAAAAACTCCACGGTCCGACTTCCAAGTCGGACACTCGCGGTCTATCAGTGACAGCCAACCGGGCCGAAGCGGCGGATTCTGAACCGCGAATCCGCCCTACGACTGCTCGCTCGTGCGGAAGCGTTCAGTCGTAGGGCGGATTCGCGGTTCAGAATCCGCCGCTTTTCGGCCCGGTTGAGGGACCTTCAGATCCGGTGGTCGTCAGTGCGGCAGTTGGCAGTGCGCAGTGCTTTACGTCCTCCAGAACCTCTGGACGCCGGAGAGGAACATCTCGACCGCAACCATCGTCAGCAGCATCCCCATCAGGCGCTCGAGCGCTGTCAGCACTCGCTCGCCGAGATACTGGCTCAAACTGCTGGCCGTCGTCAGAACCGCGGCCGACACCACCCAGGCCGCGGTCAGCGCGATGACCGATTCGAAGACCGAGCTGCGTGTTGTAATCAGCACGATCGTGGTCATCGCTGAGGGGCCTGCCACCAGCGGAACCGCCAGTGGAACGATGAACGGCTCTCCATCCGGGCTCTTGCCAAACATGTCCTCCGAGATCGAGAAGATCATGCGGACGGCGATGAGGAAGAGGATGATTCCTCCGGCGATGCTCACCGCTGGTTCGGATACCCTCAAAGCTGCCAGGAGACCTCGGCCGAAAAACAGGAAGAAGACCAGGACCAGCAGGGCGATAAAAAGCTCGCGCAGCACGATCCGATTGCGCCGGGCCGGGGTGACCCTTCTGAGAGTTGTCAAGAAAGGGGGAATGTTCCCGATCGGATCCATGACCAGGAACAGCAGGAACGCGGCCGAGATGATCGTCATTGGTTCTCTCCCGCGCCCGCCCTTCTGGCGCGCTGGCGACTGCCTCCCTTCTCGTGGAAGACCCCGGCGACACCGACAAGGACCAGCGAGGCCCCGCCGATTGTCCAGACGGTGACGGGTTCGCTCAGAACCAGCCAGCCCAAAACAACGGCAATGACGGGGTTCACGTACGCGTATGTAAAGACGATACCCGTGGGCAACAGTCGAAGGGCTTGTATGAAGGACGTGAAAGCGAGGATCGAGCCAACCACAACCAGGTATCCCCAGGCGAGCCAGGCTTCCGTCGTGGGTCGAGGAGTCGGCTCGCTGAGGATCAGGGCGAGCACGATGAAGCCGACGCTTCCAAAAAGCTGTTGGTAGGCCGAACTGGCGCGCACACCCAGTCCCACGGGGTGTCGATTCTGGAAGATCGATCCACTGCTCCAGCTTAGAGAAGCAAACAGAAGGCCGATTACCGAGAGCAGGTCCGCCGAAGTACCCGATCGGAGGATCGGAAAGCTGAGGAGCGCGGTTCCGAGGAAACCCACCACCAGCGACATGATCAGAAGTGCCGATGGTGCCACCCGATCGACAATTGCCTCGACAATTGCGGCCCACATCGGGGTCGAGCTGACGAGTAAAGCGGCATAGGCAGAATGGATATGGTGTTCTGCCCAGATGACCATGCCGTTACCCCCGGTCCACAGGAGCACGCCGGATACCGCCAAAGTGACGAGTTCCTTGCGGCTCGGTTTCACCCGAGCGCCTGCCCACTTCGCCCACACCAGGAGGAGCACCCCGGCTACCACCACCCGCAGCGCTCCAAAGGTGAACGGGGCAAACCCGGCACCTTCTCGAACGCCCACACGGATCGCAAGGTAGGTGCTTCCCCAGACCACGTAAACCACCAGGAGGTGAACGAGGCCTGCCCAAGTGACGGAACGATCGGTCGTGGATTTATCGATGCTCGCTGTCGCCATGGCAGAAACAACAATTCTAGCCGGGAACGCAGGGTAGACAATACCTAATTCCTCTCCAGGAAACTCCCGCCGGTCGTCGGATCGTGTGATATAAGAACTTGTCGGGAAAGGATGCCGTTGACGAAGAAGATTCTTCCACTGAAGAGTGCTCCTGGACCGTCGCTCCTCAAGCCGCGACAAGTGCTCCAGTCCTGGAAGGAGATTGCCTCCTATCTGCGAGTCACGGTTCGAACGGTTCAGCGCTGGGAAAAGGAATCGGGCCTCCCTGTCCACCGTCAGGGAACAGGTCAGAAAGCCCGAGTGCTGGCCTACGCGGACGAAATAGACGACTGGATGACCGGCCACCAGGCCGAGCGGCAGGGGACTCCGAGTAAGTGGATCCGCCCGGTCATCATCGCCGGAGTGGTCCTCCTGGTTGCGACCGGGGTCCTGGTTTTTCTGTTCTTCGAGGCTCCCCCGGATGTCAGCACGGTTGGCATAGAACCGACGCGACTGACTGCTTTTGACGCCGCGAAGCAGGTCCTCTGGCATAAAGAGCTGACAGAGATCAACGTCTCTCACTACGCGGCCGGAAACGACCCTTACCTCGTTCTGAATGTGGACCAGGACCCGGAGAAGGAGGTTCTGTTCAACTGTGCTCCTCAACAGTCGGCGCAGTTCCCTGGTCGCCTGATCTGTTACGACTCCAACGGCGATCAGCTGTGGGAGTTCAAATATGGTCGCGAACGCGTTCACGCGAACCGCCGCATCAGCGCCAATTATGTTGGGTTGCGATTGATTCCCGTGGAGCTCGGCGACCATTTGCGTCTTCTTTGCGTCGCCGGTCATCATTTGTGGTACCCATCGCAAGTCGCCCTGCTGGATCCACGTACCGGGCAGTTGCTTGACGAATACTGGCATCCGGGCGGGTTGCGAAGTGCCCTGGTTCACGATTTCGACAAAGACGGCCAGCCGGAGGCGGTTCTATCCGGCATCAATAATCCGGGAGTGGGCCTCGGATACGGTTGTGTGGTTCTCTTGGATCTTCCCTTCGGCAAGGGGAACAGGTCGGCATCCGGGTTTGAATCGGCTTTCTATGATTTCACCCTCGGAAAGGAACTCGCCTACGTCCTTTTCCCCCGCCCGGACGTGTCGGATGTCCAGGGGATGCTGCCGATTGTCGATTCCCTGAGCCTCACAGCGGACAAGCGTGTTCTTGTGCGGGTGCCCGGTCCGGACATCAGTCTGTTCTATTATTTGGACTACGGGCTGCGTCTCGTAGACTTCCGGTTTGCCGACAATCTCGCCTCTGTCCATGACCGGTTGTGGCGCATGGGCCTGCTGGATCACAAGCTATCGCAGGGGGAAATCGACCTTTTGGGGCAGGTTCGCGCGTTTCCCACCGCCCCGGATGGCAACTCGCTGGAGGTGCAGGATCAGATGCGCAAGTGGCAACTGACGACTGACCACTGACAACTGCGCACTGCCCGCTGCGCACTGCGCAAAACCTACTCGTCCGCGCAATCGTTAACGGCTTTGATCCAAAATCGCCGCCGAGCGGCTCGTTGTTAGCCGAAGGTGTTCAGTCGGCAGTGCGCAGTTGGCAGTGCGCAGTTCTTCACCAGCTCACTTCGAGCTCATAAACATCCGATCCGCTCCGGTTGTCCCGGATTCGGATCATCGCGGTGTAGTCGTTTTGCCTGGTCGGTTCTTCGATCAGGTCAACGGAACCCCGGCCACGTCTTTTCCTCACCTGGAGATCCACCTCGTTGCGAGGCAGGGGGGATTCGAACGAATAATCATCATCCTGGACCCTTACCCCTTTGACGACACGCACGTTGACCCTCGATCCCCGGACGATCAAGATGACCTCGTCGTCCACTCGTCCGGACCATGTCAGCAGGCCAGTTTCCCCGCCTTGCCGCCAGTCGTCATCTTCCGAGGAGGGCGGAGTACGATCGCTTCTCGTTGGCCCGCCCAGTTGGCGTTCGATGTTCTGCAGCAGCACGCTCATCCGGCTGCGTTCCTGTCGGCCGAAACCGTATCGGTCCATACGGGTCAACCGGTCGCGGAGTACGTAGACGCTGTCTCTCAACTCGGACTGGGGCCGGTTATCGCCGATCATCCGCTGAAACAGTTCGGTGGCCGAGTGGAACTCGATGGTCGCGTACAGTGCCTCGACGTCTGCCCGGTTCCCCCGGTCGCGACGCCGAAACCCGTCATACGCGACGTCCGACAGCCGCCGCGCGTCGTCGGAAAGTCGCGCGGCCATGTTTTGAAGCTCCGAATCTGCCGCCAACAGCGTTACGGATAAGAGAACCAAAACCAAGCTGGAAAGTAGTGCCTTCTGTCTCATTGGACCTCCTGCTTCTATAGATGTACGGAGTCAGCTGGAGTTTGAAGCCTCGTGGCCGGCCCAGTATACTCCAGGCGCAGGCGTGCTCCTAAAGGGAAGGCAATCAGCAGAGAATGCGCCTTCGTGGCCGTTCAGTCGGCCGTCGTTTCGTCTGCTTCTTCTTCGTCCAGGAACGGATCTCTTACGCCCAGCCAGATGCCAATAAGCTTCCATCCCGTCTTCTCTGGCCAGTAGGTCATGTCGAACTCGACGACGTCCCGTGGTCCGATGAACTTCCCGCGGACTTTCAACAGCCGGCTCGGTCCTCGGTCTTGCAGCTCGGGCGGTTGATGAAACACCAGGCGCAGGTCCTTGACCACGCTCAGGTCAACGTCCCTCTCCTCGAAGCGCCGGAAAACCCGCCGCATGACCCCGGTCGAGGTCTGGTCGCGCCAGGGAGAAGCAACCTCCCGGTGGAAACTGTCGAAGTCTTCAGTCTTGATGGCTTGGGCAAGCGAGAGAATTGAGGCGGTAACGAGTCGTTTGATTTCCGCGTCGTCCGGTTTGTCTGCGAGTATCTCGGGTTCTTCTCTGATCGGCCCGAACAGCCCGCGACTGGTTCTGTATCGAACCGGTTCGGCAGGCGGACCCTGGATCGAACCGATCTTCCATTCGCCGTTTTCTTTGATGGCTTGGAGCAGCAACGGAACGAGTTTTTGATCCGCTGTTTTGACTTCGCCGGTCAGGCTTACCTTGCCCGAAGAAAAGGTGGGCTGCCACTCGACCGATTTGAATCCGCTGAGCTTGAGGCCTCGGACGGTTCTTCGAAACTGCCGCGCGTCGATGCCCTTCTGATACTCGGAACTGGTCATGGCGTACGCTTCACGTACTTTTCCGGCCGCCAGGGTTTCGACGAATCGATCCGCAAAAGCAATCGTTCGCAGCGTAAGGAGGTAGTTGAAGCTGGAAGGGAGGACAAGTAAGGCGATTCCTATGCACGCGACGACGATATAGCTTTTCTTCATGATCTCTCCCGCTGAGTCAACTAACCTCTACACATACGGATGAGCAGCCGATCAGGTTCCCATCCAACCGGGAAAGTATCAACATTCGTGGGTCACGTGATCATTACTTTTTCAGGAGCTTACGCAGCGCGCACTTTTCCTCGAAGATTTCTCCTTGAGTTCTGAATCCGAGACGGCGAAGGACCGGGACCGGGGGGCACCAGCCCTGGACGGCGTGCTGGAGCAGGAAGCCGGAGACAACGGCGGGAACGATGAACCACCTCCGTCCGCCGACGCTGCCGAGTATCAGCCCGGCGAGCGCGATGGTGGCGGCGTTGGCTTCGATTGCCCGTTCGATGTCCCACTCCCGGTCAAGCTCGGAAAGCCGCTGCTCAATCGCTTCCCGTCCTTGACCGGCATAGTATGAAACGTTTGCCTCGGTCTGGCGACGAATGCGGTCGTTAACTTCCGGAGACGTATTTTCGGGAACTCGGTTGACGGTGGAAGGCAGCATAACAAACTCCTTGTTGAAAGGTTCCGACGGTGGGCTGAGCTGTGGACTCCCCTCAGTCTAAAAGCACCGATGGAGCGAATTCCATCGATCGTCTGGCATGATAAAGGGTGGGGTCGGCGGTCACGAAATCGGCAAAACAGGCGCCGGGTTGTCCAGCCGATTCGGGCCGCCTGGCGACCCCACACACCACAAGGCACTGACCGTGGTCAGCGCCGGTTCCGATCCTCTATTTCCTGGCGCTGCTCTTCCGCCCGCGCTTCGGCATTCTGCACTTCTGCGCGGCGGCGCTCCTCGGCGAGCTGCGCTCTGCGCTGTGCCTCGTCTGAAGCTTGCGCCTCTGTCGAGCGCACCTGCTCCGATCTCACGTCTTCATGGAAAGCATCGCGGAGAGCCTGAATAGCTTTCTTCTCCTTGGAAGCCTTCTCCTCCAGGGTGCGTTCCAGCTCCTCGATTTCGTTCTTGGCTGCCTCGAGCTGGTGTTCCTTCTCCTCGACTCGCTTGTTGAGCGATCGCATCCGGGTCTCGGCTTCTTCGATTCGCGCCTGGCGCTCGTCGACGCTGCTACGCAGGGAGGTCAGCTCGTCACGATGCGCGAGGGCGTTACGTCCAAGAACTAAGTAGGCTATGCCGAAGCCGAGCGCCAAACCGATCACGCCTGCGACAATGACCCACACCATATATTCGCCCATAAAACTTCCTCCGTTACTGCTTTTACTCCGGACGTAAGCAATGGAGATGCCAGTCCACGGACTCGGTCACCGCGATGGTTTGAGCCTTCGGACGGAAAACGGGAGTAGGGAATTTAAGGAGTGAGCGGGGAAAAAATCCCTGCTTCGTGTGCCTAAACCGGGAAAGCAGAACCCGCTTACTCCGCTGAAAAGCGCTGCGAGGCTGTTGAAAATGGTCACTTCGCTGTGAATAGCCGGATAGAACCTGACTCAACAGCCTCGCAGCGCTTTTCAGCGGAGTAAGCGGGTTCTGCTTTACTGCAAACGCCTCGCCGGCTGATAGCTGCAGCGGGGGTCCTCAGCCATGTGGTCGCCGGTGGATGCATACGCGCGGGACCTGGAGCCTCCGCACAGGTTTCGGAATTCGCAGATCCCGCACTTTCCCCCGAGTTGCGACGAATCACGAAGTCGCATGAACAACGCGGAGGTGCGGTAGACGTCGATCAGCGAATCGCGACGTACGTTGCCGGCAGATAGGGGCAAAAACCCGCTTGGGAAAATCTCGCCGAGGTGAGAGATGAAGACGAGCCCTTTTCCGTCGTTGATTCCCGCCTGCCGGGCAATCACGTCGGATGCTGGCGACGCGCTCCGCTCGGAGCCCGGCTCGGCTTTCCTACGCTGGGCAACATGGCGCCTGTAGTGTTGTGCTTCGGTGGTCTTGATGTCGAAGGAGACGCGTTTCGACAAGTCATAGAGAAATCCAAAAACCTCTTCGTAACCACCCGCGTCCAAATCGTCCAGTTGCGCTGCCCGTCCGGTGGTGACCAGGAAAAAGACACTCCACAACCGGCTGCCGGCTTCTTCGACGAGGCGCGCTATTTCCCCGAGCCGTTTGCAGTTGTGGCGTGTGACGGTCGTGTTCACCTGGGTCGCGAGGCCGATTCGCTTTGCTTCCTCCAGGGCTGTCATCGTGCGGTCGAACGATCCGGAGACTTTACGGAAGTCGTCGTGGGAGGAGGCATCCGGACCATCCAGGCTGATCGCGAGCCGGGCGACACCGGCGTTCCTGAATCGGAGCAGAGAGTCGGGGGTCAGCAGTGCGGTCGCACTCGGTGTAACGGTTGTCCGCAGGCCGAGTTGCACGCTCTTGTCGATAAGCTCGAACAAGTCGGGCCTTTCGAGTGGGTCTCCACCGGTGAACACCATGAGCGGGTTGTCGAAGTCGGCGATGGTCTCGAGCAGGCGACGCCCCTCCGCCCTGGTCAACTCCAGGGGGTGACGGTTAGGTTGAGCGGAGGCTCGGCAATGACGACACGCCAGATGGCATGCCTGCGTCACTTCCCAGATGACCAAAAACGGCGATTGGCCGAAGTCCTTCATGATGATAACGACTATAGGCGAGCCGTCAGGCACCCGAAATGACTTAGGTCACGGTTGTCTCGCTTCTCCGCTTCGTGATAGCGTTTCGGGCATGTTCGCCCTCATTAAGCTTTTTAAAATGGCGGCGGCGACGGCTGCTGCTTTCGCTTTCGTGGTCTCTGTTCGAGCAGAATTCCCCTATCCAAAGTGTGACGCCGGTACCAATCCTGGCGACTACTGCCAGTATCTGTTTCTAAAGGATGGGATGCTCCCGAATGATTACTCCCCTTCCGCTGCCCATGCCTGGAAATACAAGCCGGTGAGCGGGATGAACATCCTGGATGCCTGGCGCTTCACAACCGGACGTCCCGATGTTGTGTCCGCCGTGCTGGACAGCGGGATCCGATGGGACAATATCGACGTGGCCGCCAAAGTAGCCCTGAACACCGGGGAACTGCCGTTACCCTCGGGGTGCGCCTCTTATGACTGCAATAACGACGGTGCCGTCAATGTCTCCGACTTCCCAGCCGCGACTGACCGGAACGCGAACGGCTTTATCGACGCCCAGGATCTGATCATCGCGTACAGCAACGGTGTTGATGACGATGGGAATGGCTACGTGGACGACATCGCGGGCTGGGACTTCTTCGAGGACGACAACGACCCGACCGATGACACGCAGTTCAACCACGGGACCGGGCGGGCGATCGAACAGGCCGGAGAAGCGAATAACGGGACTGATTTCCCCGGCGTGGCTCCCAGCGCGATGTTTGTCCCGATCCGGGTTAGCGATAGTTTCATCGTCGCAGACAGTGATTTCGCCCAGGGAGTGGTCTATGCCGTGGACCTCGGTGTTTCGCTGGTCTCCGAGGCTTTAGGCGCCATCACCGTCTCCCCGTCATCGCAGGGTGCGATCGACTACGCATACCGGCGCGGAATTCCGGTGATTGCCAGCGCGGCTGACGAACAGAGCAGACACAACAATTACCCGTCGTCTCTGAATCACACCATCTGGGTGAACTCCATCCGAAACGGCGACGGTTCGATCATCAAAAACACGGGTGACTACACGATCCTGAATGGATGCACGAATTACAACGCGGCGGCCTGGGTCTCAATCCCATCGACCGCGTGCTCCTCGGAGGCGACGGGACGGGCGAGCGGGCTAGTCGCCCTTTTGATCTCCCGTGGGAAGAACCTGGTGGATCTGGGTCTCATGCAAGGGTACCCGGGACTGGATGCTCCGTTTTCCGCACAGGAAATTCGGCAGATGCTCCGCCTGTCCGCGCAGGACATCAACCAGTCGGGTGATCTGGACTTGGATACGCCCACGCTGCTGCCCTTGTTGCTCGGCGATTTCTATTCAAAGCAATTCCCCACGCAGGCCGGCTGGGATCAATACACCGGCTACGGGCGACCCAACGCGATCACCCTTGTGCGTGATCTGCTTCCCGACAAGATTCCACCGGAAGCGGATCTCTCCGGAGGCCTGGATTGGTACCAAACCGTCGACCCCTCCCAAACGATGCGAGTACCCGTCCTTGGCTCGGCGAGGGCTGTGCGGGCATCATCATTTACCTACACACTGGAGTGCGGCTGTGGTGTTCAGCCAAAGGAATTCGAGAAGATTGCGACCGGGACTTCCACCGAGGCAATCGACCGATCGCTGCTCGGTTACTGGTACCCGGGATCGACGGCGGCGCGCTGCAATTTCAGCCCGTCATCCGCGTTACGGCACCTCGAAGAACACTCCGTCACGTTGCGTCTCAGGGTTACCGACGACCGCGGCAATGTTGGTGAGGACCGGCGTGTCGTTGCCATCCACTCCGATTCGTCGCTGAAAGTGTCGCCGATTCGGCTGGGCGGATCCGGTGAGAGCTCTCCAAAACTGGCCGATGTGAACCGCGACGGAGTTCTGGACATCCTGGTCGGAACAGGTGATGGGCGAGTGCACGTCCGTTCAGGAGTCACGGGAGACGCCTTGCTGGGGTTCCCTGTCTCGACGGACCCGATTGCAGTCCATCCCTCCCGCGCTTACGACTATCGCGAAGTTCCCGTTCCTAGGGAGAGCATTTTAGCTTCTCTGGCGGCGGACGATCTCGATCAGGATGGCCGCACTGAGATCGTAGCGGCTTCATTGGAAGGGAAGATCTATGTCTGGGATGACCACGGCCGTCTGCGTGCCGGCTTCCCCGTCACAACCGATCCGCGGTTTTCGAATCCAGCAAACCGGAACAAATCGAACGACACCGATCCGGCGGTTTCAGGAGCGCCCACGCTGGTGAATCTCGATGGGCCAGAGGAGGCGAACCTCGAAATCGTCGTGGCCGCCTGGGACGGACAGGTCTACGCATGGCGATCCAACGGAACGCTCGTCGACGGGTTCCCGGTGCGCTTGGCCGACCGGAACAAGGTAACCGTGGACGAGTCAACCGGTGTGGTCGCGGCGATAGCCGGGACGCAGCTTGGCTCGAGGCCCGCGAAGGTCGTTGGATCGCCTGCCGTCGGCGATCTGGACGGCGACGGTTTCGCGGAAATCCTGGTCGGCTCGGCCGAAGAGTACTCCGGGGAAATACGGCGTTACGCCGTGGACAGCAAGCTCCAGCAGCTTATGAACCTCGTCCCGGAAGCGGTGAAGTCCAACGTCGCCGGCCGTCTCTACGCGATCCGTCACGATGGTAACCGCGCATCGGGCGGCCCGATCGCGACCGGTTGGCCGGCGCCCGTGCCGCTGCTGATCCCTGACTCTTTGCCGGTTGTCGGGACCGGGACCCCCGGGTCTCCTGCGATGGCAAAGCTCGGAACATCGGGACAACCAATCGTCGGGATTTTCGGCGCCGCCGGGCCGGTCCTCCTGTACGACGCTCTGGGAGGACCATTCCTGGGAACCACTGCCGCGGGGTTCTTCCGGGTGCTCACCGACCGCAAGTCGGACGACAGGGCATCGCGGGATTCCCCCTTCCTCGGTTTTCTGGGTTCCGGAGCGTTCGGTGACCTGACGGGAGACGGGGCGCCGGAGTACGTCGCCCCGACGGCAGGCATTCGAGCGCTTCTCGATATTGCCTTGCCCGGCAGCCAGGAGGTATCCGAATTTCACGTGACGGCTTGGAATCCGGTCAATAATACCGTGCTTGCGCCGTTTCCCGTGGTCATGGACGAC
>Ga0209077_1000456_pt1 | contig 10948 bp, 3 predicted proteins | sample PPLLak1March2015_FD_187247 | JGI IMG/M metagenome (GOLD analysis project Ga0209077, IMG submission 187247) | Freshwater sediment microbial communities from Prairie Pothole Lake near Jamestown, North Dakota, USA - PPLs Lake P7 Core (1) Depth... | ecosystem: Environmental > Aquatic > Freshwater >... | reverse complement strand
CAGGACCTGGTGAATCCTTCCCGGATCGCCCATGACAGTCCCGGCGTCCTGATCGAGATCCGCTCTAACCTCGATCGTGGACGGCGCCACTCTCCGAATCAGGCTGACAACTTCTTCGACCACGGTATGAACGGCAAACGGGGTGCGCTCCTGCTCCTCATGCCTCGCGAGGGTGAGGATCTGCCGGACTAACTCCTTCGCCCGCGAGGTAGCGTCGCAGATCTGCTCCTGGTACTGGAGAACCTGTGGTTCCCCGGAAAGCGACCATTTGGAAAGTTCGGCGTTGGCGAGGATGACAGCCAGAATGTTGTTGAAGTCGTGCGCGATTCCGCCGGCGAGTTGCCCGACCAGCTCCATCTTCTGGGAAACCTGCAGCTGGGATTCCAGTTGCACTTGCCGCGTGACATCCCTCTTCAGGGAAACGAAACCGACGATTTCGCCAGTTGGGTCTTTCAAAGGCGTTATAATCGCGTCAAGGTGGACCAGTGACCCTCCTTTGGTCCTGTTGATCAGCCTCCCCTCCCAGGCGCGGCCGCTCAAGATTGTCTCCCACATTCGCAGGTAGAATTCGGCATCGTGCATTCCGCTCTTCAAGAACCTGGAATTACGGCCTATCGCCTCGCTGCGCGAATAGCCGGTTATCTTCTCGAAAGCGGGGTTAACGTAGCGAATGACACCGTCCAAATCCGTGATGATGATGTCTTCGGCGGCTTGCTCCAGGGCTGTTCCCAGCCTCCGGATCTCCTCCTCGGCCCGTTTTCGGTCGGAGACATCACGGACTATGGCCAGTAGCAGCTCATCGTTCTCGACGCTCAGGCGGTTGAGGCTGACCTCGGTAGCCACGATCCGGCCATCCCTCGTCTGGTGCGCCCATTCGAAAAACTGGGCGTCCCCAGCCAGTGCCGCTGCGATGCTCAGCCGTGCCTTTTCAGTGGAGGTTGTCCCGTCAGGCTGGTATGGAGGGGAAAACTCCCCTGGCCTCTTGCCGAGCAACTGTTCGCGCGGGTATCCGAGGATCTCCAGGATTCTGGCGTTGCACTCCACGCATGCTCCATCCTTGAGAATCACGATGCCGTCCGGAGCCGTTTCGAAAAGGGTCCGGTAACGCGTTTCACTGGCCGAGAGCCGGCGGATGTCCTTCGTCCAGACATCCTTCAGTCTGCCGACAAAAATTACTATAACAACGCACGCGATGGTTACCGCCGCGGTGGCGTGCAGCCAGGCAGTGACCGAAACCACGAAGGATCCGGGATCGGCCAGTGTGCGGGTCCACCCGTTTATGTGCGCGACACCCGCCCCAATCATGATCACTGTTGTGGACCCGAGTGCGACGTAGCCCTGCAGCCTGGATCCGGCGAACGTCACAAGAACGCATATGCAGACCAGTGCCAGGGAGGCCACGCTTACCAGCCCGTAGGTGATTAATCCGGTGGCAGCGATTCCAAACAGGCACATCCAGAAGATCTGCCAACGAGTCTGAAAGCTGACTCTCCCCCTCAACAGCCTCGTGCCTGCGATGCCAAGGTAAAAAAGCGACTGAATGGCGTACAGGGTCGAGGAATCCGGGGAGCTGAGGTAACTTCCTCGCGAAAGGCTGAACGCGGCCAACGGGAAAATCAGAATGGCCGCGATCGTAAACAACCTTTCGACGATCTGTTCGATGCGCTCCTCACCGACGTGCGGAAGGAGGTCAGATGGCTGCTTGGACCTCCTGCTGTTGTGTCGCGCGAAGGCCATGTCTGGACCTGCTCAGTGGTCCGAATAGGCCGGACCCCGAGTATTGGGAGATGAGGGAATCCACACCCCCGTATCGTTGTCTACGGCGAGTGGCGAGGGGCTCTGACCTGCCGCTGATCCGTGGATAAGGCGGCCAACGGATGGTTGCCACCTGCCACTCGTCACTTTACGTGCGGCGGATACCGGAGCTGATGTATTGTTCGCCGCGAAGTGTCGCCTTTGCCGCCTGCAGTAATTCGCTCCCGGCGTCTACCTTGAGGACATACCCCTCGGCCCCGGACCGTAGCGCCGCCTGGACAAAGTCCGGAGAATCGTATTGAGTCAGAAACAGTATCCTGGTGTGCGGGACCAGTTCGCGTATTCTGTATGCTGCTTCCACTCCGTGGATTCCCGGCAGGCTGATGTCGAGCAACACCAGGTCGGGGTTCAGCTCGGCAGCCTTTGCGATTGCCTCTGCGCCGTCCGCCGCTTCAGCGAGAAGCTTCAAATCGGGCAGATCAGCGAGTATTGACGAGACTGCACGTCGGAAGGAGGCCTTATCGTCGGCGATGAGCACGGTGAGACCCGACGGCTTCTGGCTCGCCGCTATTTTACGAGTTTGCGCCGCCGGGGACTCGCGACCAACATCGACAGTCGACGTCGTTGCGATCTTGTCCTTCACGGGCAATGCCAGGTGAAAAGTCGCCCCGCCGTCGCTGTTGTTTTCTGCCCAGATCCGGCCTTCGTGCCCAATAGCGATGGATCGGCTCAAAGCCAGCCCCATGCCCAGTCGCTCGGTCTTGTAGGTTACGAAGGGGGCGAAGATCTCCTGCATTTTCTCGTCTGGAATGCCAGTGCCCGAATCGACTACATCCAGCAGGACTTGTCCGCCGGCTTCCCGGGTCCGCAGGGTGATTCTGCCGGGCCGTCCTGAAGTCTTCATTGCCTCTAACGCGTTGGCGAGCAGGTTAAGCAGAACCTGCTGCAGCTGAATGCGGTCGCCTTTTATGGGGGGCAGTGAGGGGTCAAGGTCGAGATGAATGGACGCGTCCCTGGTGCCGAAACTGTGATTTGCGATCGGCAAGGTGTCCTTGACCAGATCATTGAGCTGGATCGGATGGCGTTCGACGCCGGCTCTCGGCAGCATCGATCGGATACTCTGAATGAACTTCACAACTCGGTCACCGTCGAAAGGGATATCATCGAAAATGGCGCGCAGCTCATCCAGATTTATCGCACCGCGAGCCAGGAACCGCCTAGCCGCCTGTGCGTTGGCTATGATCGCAGCCAGAGGCTGACTGAGCTCGTGCGCGAGGATGCCCAAGAGTCCGCTCAGCGCGCCGACTCGCAACCGCTCCTCGTTTTCTCGCACGGCTTGTTCGCGCCTGGAGGCCTCGGTGATGTCGCGCGCGACCGCACCTATTCCGAAAGGTTCGCCAAAGTCGTTCCGCAACAAGAAGCAACGCAGCTCGACCGGAAATGTTTTGCCGTTCTTCCGGCGATACTCCTTCTCGTAAATGTCTGAATATCCGCGCGTCAGAATCTGGTCGCGGAGGATCTGCGCATCTAACTCGTGCCATCGCCCCGGCGTAATCTCGCGGGAGGTCAACCGGCGCAGTTCTTCCTCGGAGTAGCCGAGCATATTCCGATACGCTAGATTCGATTCCTGGATCCTGCCATCCATGTCCACGCTGACGAGACCATCTGTCATGCTCTCGAACAGCTTGCGATACATCCGCTCGGATTCAGTCAGCATTTTTCCTCTCGCGACCTGCCAGGCCGCGGTTCCGAGGAGGCCAGAGGAGCACGGCAGACTACCCCGGTACCTTGGCCGGGCTGGGAACGGACCTCAGCCTGGCCACCAATCAGCCGCACTCTCACTCCCACGGTGATCAGCCCGAGCCCCCCGCCAAGGGGCAGGTGCTTGATATCGAACCCGACGCCGTCGTCCGACACCTCGAGGATGAGCTCATTTGGACTGACGGTGAGGCTCACGGCAATGCTGGATGCGTGGCTGTGTCGACCGGCATTGTGGAGTGCTTCCTGCAGGATCTGAAAGAAGTTGAGCTGGAAAATAGGATCGAGCCCGGCAGGAAGCGGGCTGCAGGAACAGGATACCGGAATGTGCCACTGTTCGGAGGCCTTGCCGCACTCTACTTCGATTGCTTTTGCCAATCCGAAGTGCTTCAGGACCGAGGGCCACAGCTGGTTCGAGAGGTGGCTCAAGCGTGACCCTATTTCCTGCAGTTCCTCGTAGATTGCCTGGATTTCGTCTTGCCTCCCGCCTGCAGGCGTGGAAGTACGCTGCCCCAGCCCGAAGAGCCCGATTCCGAGGGTCGCCAGCGAAGCTCCAATATCATCGTGAAGCTCTTGTGCAATCCTGGCGCGCTCCTGGTCGTGCACCGCAATCAACCGCCCGGCGACCCGAAAGATCTCTTCGATGGGCAGCTTCCCGCCGGTGATGTCCGCGCCTGACCCGATGTAATCGGCAAACGAAACGCTCGACTCATGCTCCATAGACTCCGACATAAGCGTTCGAGTCCTCCACCCTCGTCTGTCTTTCCGCCACTTGCCACTTGTTTACTATTCGGCGCGTCTAGCGCGAACATAATCGGCGACCAGCTGCTCGATATGCGCGCTGTCGAACGGCTTTTCGACCTGCGGGTTCTGGACCTTCTCGAGGTACTCCCCCGCGCCGGGTGTGAACGCCCCACCAGTCAAAAACACTATCCGCTGGGCCAGCCGGGGGTGGTGTTGGAGCAGCCACCGGTGCACGTCTATGCCGGACATGTTGGGCATCCCGATGTCGCAAATGATGATGTCGAACCTCTGGTCCGCCGACAGCAGCTGGCACGCGCGTTCACCTGATTCCACCTCGATCACGTCATGGCCGTCGAGCATCCGCTTCAGGGCCTTGCGAATCCCGGCGTCGTCATCGATCACCAGGAGCCTGCCCTGCCCGGGAGCGACTCCTCTGAGCCCGGCTCTGCTCATCGCCGCGGTCGGCTCCTCCTGAGCCGCGGGGAGACGGATCACGAATCGGCTTCCCTTTCCTGCCTCGCTCTCGACCTCGATCTTGCCGCCATATCCGGCAATGATGCTCCGCACGATGTTCAGCCCCAATCCAGAGCCGACCCCCACCGGTTTAGTCGAAAAGAAAGGATCGAAGATACGGTCCAGGTTGGCTGGTGGGATGCCGCAGCCGGTATCCTGCACCTCAGCGAGAACGGTCGGACCCGACTGCCAGGTGCGCACGCGGATGGTATTGTTTTCCACATCTCCTTCCTCGATCGCCTGCGCCGCGTTTAGCAGGAGATTGAGGAAGACTTGGGTCAGTCTTCCTTCCGATGCGAGGACAGGCGCGGTCAGGCCGATGTCCCTAACCACGCTTGCCCGATACTTTATTTCGTTGGAAGCGATAGTGATCGCCGACTCGATCGGGAACCGCAGTTCCACCGGTGCCAGCTGGTCCTTTTCGACGCGGGAGAAGCTGCCCAGGCGGCGCGCGATATCCTTGATCCTCCGCATCCCCTGCAGGGCATCGGAGAAGCGCGCCTCGACGTCGAGCCAGAGCGCCGACTCTACCGCATCAAGGTTGGGACCCAGGGTGTCGCGCAGTCCGGCTTCACCCAAACGGCTCGTCAGGGCCCGCCGGACGCCGTTCAGCTTTCTCACATAACCCGGCAGGTCTTCGCACAGGCTTTCCAGGTTGTAAAGGGAGTAGGCCAGTGGATTGTTGATCTCGTGGGCCAGGCCGGCGGCCAGCATCCCCATAGTGGTCAGCCGGTCGGACTGCGCCAGGCTTTCCTGCATCTGACGCCGTTCCTCCTCAACACGCTGGCGCTCGCTGATATCGACGAAGGTCACGACCACCTGGCGCAATTCCTCCTGGGAACCGAACTCGGGGAAGGCGTTGACCAGTAACCAGACCCGATCCTCCGTCCCCGGGTGTTTGACGCCCGCGATAAGGTCGCAAAGCGGCTCGCGCGACGCCAGGACGCGGTTCACGGGATATTCCTCTGACGGCATCGGCGTTCCGTCCTGGCGCAGGAAGTTCCATGCCGGGTCGACCGCGGTCTTGCCCCTGAGCTCGTCCTCAGGCAGGCCCAGTAGCCTGCAGGCCTGATCGTTGGCCAGCACGACACGGGTGTCGGGAGCATGAACAACCACTCCGGCGTGCAGATTCCGGACCAGCTCTCGATGCTGTTCCTCGCTCAGACGAAGATTTTCCTCGGCCAACTTGCGGTCGGTGATATCCCGGACGACTGCTTCGGTTCCCGCGATTTCCCCGTTATCACCGCGATACGGCTGGACGCTCATCGATACCCAGAACGTGCTCCCGTCTTTTCGCCGCGCCAGTGTGACGTAGTCACTGATACGGCCAGCTGTTCGCAACTTCTCGAGCACCGAAGGTCTTTCGCTCGGGTTGGCATAGAAAGCCTGCGCATGGAGACCAATCACTTCCTCGATCGAGCTGTACCCGAACATCCGGGCTGCGGATCGGTTGGCTATCGTGTAACGTCCGTCCGGGCCCGCCTGGAGGTACGCATCCTGGAGGTTGTCGAGAATCCGCACAAGGCGCGCCTGTGTTCGCCGGCTCTCGTCCTCGGCCACCTTGCGCGCGGTGATGTCTTCGACCGTGCCTTCGTAATAGAGCACTTGACCGTCGGGGCCGCGAACCGCCGACGCGTTCTCTCGGACGTGCAGCCGGCGACCCTGCCGCGTGGTCCAGGTCGCTTCCAAGCCCCGCACCTCGCCATCCCGTTCGATCATCTCCCTAAACTCGCGCCTCGCGTATTCGGGCTCGAATCCCGATGTTTCCAGGTTGCGTGCACTCAACTCCTCAAGCGAGTCGAAGTCGAGCATCTCCAACAACGCGGGGTTGGCGACGAGGATGCGTCCATCGGGCGTCGTTCGGTAGATACCAATAGGCGAGTGCTCGAAGAGTCCTCGGTAGCGCGCCTCGCTCAAACGAAGCGCTTCCTCCGCCTGTCGGCGCTTGGTGATGTTCTCGTGCGCAATCACCGCCCGGGCCGCGCCTTTGCCGGGAAACCGGGTCACGTGGGCCGAGAAGCAGCACTCCTCGCCGCGGGAGGGACAGTCGTATTCCATCTCGAACTCTTGCTGCTCCCCAAGCAGAACGGCCCGCAGCCCGGCGGCGAAAGTCTTGGCCTCGACGGCGTTCGGACCGGTAGCCGTTTCGCACACTTCCAGGTAGTTGCTGCCTACAAAAGCGTTGGGCGGAACCGGGGGATTGGCCTCGGCAAACCGTCGCCAGGCGTGGTTAACGGCCAGCACCTCGGCGTTGCCGTCAAGCACACAGATCTCTTCGGGCAGGGCGTCGATCGTCGCTTGCGAGAAGCGGTGGCTCGCGCCGAGTGTGACGACCAGGTAGCCTGCAAGAACGGAGATATTGATCAGGATAACGACGGCCGCGATCAGGTCATTGTACCCCCCAGTCTGGGGCGCGTGTGGATTCAGGCCGTGAATCTGCAGCAGGATAAGGGCAGCGGCTACGAGCACGACCGCGGCGCTCATCGTCCAATAGTAACGCCGAGGCAACAGAAGCGCGGCTATTACAGGAATGGCTGGAAACAGGAGCAAAGAGACGTCGCGGAATCCCGCGCCGCTCGTATAGACAAGCGCCGCTCCGCAGACAAGTGCAGTTGCATTAAGCACCAGCGCGGCTAGTTGCGAGCGGCCGCGGAGATTCAGCCAGAGGATGCCCAAAAGGACGAGCTCAGTAATGCCAAGCAGCCAGACCTCGTCCATCCAGCCGTGCATCCATTCCAAGAACAGGAACGGGATGATTGCCACAAAAGCGCTCACTCCCAGAAAGCGGACGGCATGTGCCATGCGCATCCCTTCTTCGCCGTGAGAGTGGGCAGGCGCCAGCCAGTTCCACAGTTGGCGGGCCCATCTCGTTCCGTTCTGCATATTTGTTACTCGTTGGTCCTGGCCGCCAGGACCCGTTCGGTGACCAGTTCCAGGAGACTCGTGCTGTCGAACGGCTTTTCGATACGCAGGTTCTCGACCCTTGCCAGGTACTCTCTCGCATTGGGTGTGAAGGCTCCACCTGTCAGGAACACGACCTGCCGGGCCAGGAAGGGATGGTGCGAGAGCAGCCACCGGTGCACATCCATCCCGGAGGTTGGGCGCATCATCACGTCACAGAGGATGACGTCGAACCGGTGGTCCTTCGTCAGGAGATCGAGCGCCTCTTCACCAGACTCCGCCTCGACCACCTCGTGATCCTTCAGAAGCCGACGGAGCGCCCTGAGAACGCCTGGCTCGTCATCGATAATCAGGACTCGGCCGCGTCCCACAGCCGGGTCTCGCACATCGTTGACGGCTTGCTTCTCCGCGGCCGGCTGGCCCGTGAAAGCCGGAAGGCGGACCAGAAACCGCGTTCCCTGGCCCACCTTGCTGTCCACCTGGATAGTGCCTCCATAACCGTTGACGATAGTGCGGACGATGCTCAGCCCCAATCCTGAACCGACCGCCGCCGGTTTCGTAGTGAAAAAGGGGTCGAAGATTCGGTCCAGATTCTCCGGGGGAATGCCGGGGCCAGTGTCCTGCACCTCGGCGAGAACCGTTGCTCCTGCCTGCCAGGTGCGCAGGCGAATCGTGTTGTGTTCCACATCACCCTCGCTGATGGCATGCGCCGCGTTAACCAGGAGATTCAGGAATACCTGGCAGAGCTTACCTTCGCTTGCCAGGACCGGGGCGGTCGAGCCGATATCCTTCACCACTTCTGCCCGATACCTGATTTCGTTGGAAGCAAGGCTGATCGCGGATTCGATGGGATAGCGCAGATCAACCGGCACCAACTCGCCGCTCTCGACGCGCGAGAATGCCCCTACACCTCGGGCGATCTCCCTGATCTTTTGCGTCCCCTCGACGGCATCTTTCAAGCGTTTTGCCGCGTCGAACCACGTGGCGGCGTTCAGCGCTCCCAAATTGGCGACCAGAGCCTCGCTCAGTTCTGGTCCCAAGTGCTCGGTGAGCGCCTGTCGCGCTTCGGCTAGCTGTTTCGCATAGCGCGGCAGATCTTCGGACAGGCTCTCCAGGTTGTACAGAATGTAGGCCAGCGGGTTGTTGATCTCGTGCGCTACGCCGGCGGCCAGCATTCCCATGCTCGCCAGCCGATCGGACTGTGCCAGGCTCGTCAGCAGCCTGTGCCCTTCTTCCTCCGTCCGCTTCCGCTCCGTAATGTCGTCGACCACAGATATAAAGTAGCGAAGGCTGCGATCGGGACCCCTTACGCAGGCCACGTTGAGAAAGGCCCAGACGATGCTGCCACCCTTCCGGACGTACCGCTTTTCCAAGTGAAACGTCTGCAGCTCGTCGTCAAGCATCATATCGTATTGCGCCAGGTCGGCGCCGAGGTCGTCGGGATGGGTGATTTCCTGAAAAGTCTTTTGGAGCAACTCCTCACGCGTGTAGCCAACAACGTCACACAGTTTCTGGTTCACCTCGAGGATTTGCCCGTCGGGTCCGACCTGCGCAATGCCGACGGCCGCCTGGTGGAAGGTGGCGCGGAAACGTTGCTCGCTGGCTTGCAACTCCGCCCCCGATCGTTTGCGTGCCAGCGCGTATGCGATTGTCTGCGCGAGCAGTCGGAGGCGGCTGCCGGTCTCGTCCGACCAGGAGCTTTGTTTGGTCACGGTGTCAAAAGAGAGGGTGCCGATGACCTCGTTGTTGGCAGCCACGAGCGGGAACATCAGCGAGCTCTTAATGCCGAAATGTTGCCAGGAAAGCCGATCACGGTGTGCCTCCTCCGGCAAATTCTCCGTGGACGAAACCGAGAGGACCTTGCCGGACAGCAGTTCCCGTTGACACCAAGGGAAGTAGGCGTCGGATCTCAATTCCTTCGGGACCGGCGGGAGTGTGACTCCAGGGCGGAGATACAAATAGGTCAGTTGGAGCGCTTCGGTTTTGTCGGCGCACGGCCGGTAGATCGAAGACAGATCAGCATCCAGGAACTCGCACATGAGACGTTGTGCGTCGGATATCGTCTCGTCGAGTTGTTCGAGCGGCGCAGTGGCGATCCGCGACGAGAGCTCGGCCAGCAGCCTTTCGAATCGGACTTGATTCGCTGCTTCTTGTTCCGCCCGATTGCGAGCCGTCACGTCGAGGAGATTGCCGATAAGCGCGCGACGACCGCCCTCCAGGTTGGCCCCAACCCCGAGCACCAGCAGCTGGATGACTCCCCCGTTCTTGCGCACGGCGCGGAATTCGTATCGCACGGAATCGACCTCCCCCGACATGTGCCGTCGAATGTTCTCCCGGACCAGGGTGCGATCCTCAGGGTGGATGACCATCGAAACGTCCGCGCCGATCAATTCATCCCGGGAGTATCCCGTGGTTTCAGCCAGGGCGCGGTTTACGTAGCTGAACCGGCCGTTTTCGATGATGTAGATGCCGGACAGGGAATTCTCGCAAAGCAGGCGGAAGCGCGCCTCGCTCTCTTCGAGAGCCTGCTTGGCTTTGTCCTGGTCTGAGATATCAAGGACAGCGGATTGGTACCCGATCGTCTGGCCCTCGTCGTTTGTAAGGGACGTTGCGAGTCCGTAGGCGATGAAGGTCGATCCGTCTTTCCGCCTGGCAGTGTACTCCCCCTCCCAAATGCCGGTGTTATTGAGCGTCGTCAAGATCGTCGCTGCCGCTTGGGGATCCTCCAGAAAGCTCGAGATAGGTTGACCGATGGCCTCCGTCCGGCTCGGGTATCCCCAGGTCCTCAGAAAAGTCTCGTTTACGTCCGTGATGATCCCACTGGCATCCGCAATCACATTAGCGGCAATCGACCGATCGAAAACCAGGTTCTTCAGGCGGAGCAGTTCCTTGCTCTTCCGCAGTTCTCGAATCGCATGTTTTCGCCGGGTGATGTCACGACCGATCGACAAGGCGAGCCGTTGCCCCTCGCGGCCGAAGTAGCGAGTTCGAAGTTTGACGGGAACAAGTCCGCCGCTTTTGGTCACGAGCCTCGTTTCGAAAATCCGCTCCTGGTTGTCGCCGTCGCACTGGATTTCTTGCTCAAGACCGCTGAAGTCGACAGCAATGATATCTTTCAGGCGGAGTTGTTTCAGCTCATCCTGGGTGTAACCCAGGCGCCGGCACCCCTGGTCGTTGACTCTCAGGAAACGGCCGGGTTTCTTTTCTGCGTCGAGCTCTTGCAGGAACACGAAGTCGTTGGCGGTCTCAAAGAGCAACCGGTACTCCTGCTCGCTTC
>Ga0209077_1000453_pt1 | contig 10961 bp, 11 predicted proteins | sample PPLLak1March2015_FD_187247 | JGI IMG/M metagenome (GOLD analysis project Ga0209077, IMG submission 187247) | Freshwater sediment microbial communities from Prairie Pothole Lake near Jamestown, North Dakota, USA - PPLs Lake P7 Core (1) Depth... | ecosystem: Environmental > Aquatic > Freshwater >... | reverse complement strand
CGAGCGCCAGCCGCTGGAGACGATTTTGCAGAACGCGCGGCGCTATGAAGGCGATTACCAGACCGCCGAACAGCGTTCGCGCGACAAACTGCGTGAGGCGAAGCAGGCGTATTCCCTGCGCTATGACTTTGGCTACGATGACGCCGACGACGCGGCCCGCTACATGACTGAACGTGAGAAGCTGGTCTCGTCGGAACTGCCGCAGTATGAAGAGCAGATTGCAAAACAACGCGCCCTGGCGGAGCAGGAGCTGGTGGAGAATTTCATCCACCGCCTGCGCGAGCAGATCGAAGACGCGCGCCAGCAACTGGTATTTTTGAACACGTCGCTTGCGGCGCTGCGTTTTGGCGGCGAACGGTTTGAATTTGTCACCAGCCCCGCGCCCGCGTTCAAGCAGATTTACGATATTGTGATGGACAGCCAGCAGATCATGGGCGACTCGTTGTTTGAGTCGGAGTTTCGTCAAAAACACCAGGAGGGCTGGGATTTGCTCTTTGAGCGGCTCACTTCGCACGACGACGAAAACATCGAGCTGCGCGAGCTCCAGGATTATCGCAATTATCTCAACTACGACATTCGCATCCATTACCCGAACGGCGACCGCGCCCTGTTGAGCGCCATCAACGCCAAGAAGAGCGGCGGCGAGACCACCACGCCGTTTTACGTGGCGATGGCGGCTTCCTTCGCGCAGGCATATCGCTTGAATCAGGGTCGCCCCTCCGATACAATCCGACTCGCCCTCTTCGATGAAGCCTTTAGTAAAATGGACACGGCGCGCACTGCCAGCGCGTTGAAGTTCATGCGCGATGCAGGCTTGCAGGTTCTGCTGGCCACCCCACCTGATAAATCCGGTTCGCTGCTCCCGTTCGTGGATTCGGTTTGCACGGTTGTTCGCAAAGAGAATTGTTCGTTTGTGGTGGAGATCGATAAGAGTGAGATGCTGGCGGAGCTGGAGAAGTAGACAGGAATACAAGTAAACAAGTACACAGGTAAACGGACGTGAGTATTCCTTTTAATTCATCGGCTGATACGCGAGCGATCCTCAACGCGCTCCTGGATGTGTTCGAGAGGCGGGAGGCGTCCTCCACGCGCGCGATCAAGGTGAGACTGCGCGAGTTGAACCTGCCCGCTTATTTCTCACAGCAAGATCCCGAGCCGCGCATGATTACAAACCAGCAAATGCAAACGCTGGCTGATTCGAATTTAATCCAGCTCAAATGGATTGCAGGAGAAGAAAATCACCTGCTGGAATCCATCATCCTGCCCACGCCCCAATCACCACGTATTATCCCCCACGAACTCTACATTCTCCTCGACCGTACCTCTCTCTCCAGCCAACGCGCTCAGCTCGAATCGCTTTTACTCGCCGACAAATTTCGATTTCCGGCGGGTGATTGGCGCGCCCGAGCCCTGGATTCCACCCTGGGTAAGCTCCGCGTTGGAAGATCCCCCTCCCCATTCAGCCTTTCCGATCCTGACTTCAACACAGACCTGCTGACCGCGCTTCTGGCTTTATCCATCCTCCAAACGGAGACTCCCCAGCGCGTCTTCAGTGTGCGCGTCTTCAACGACACCAAACGCTTTGACGATGTTCGCCCCGCGCTGATCCGGCTCGCCCGCCAGGCGAACCCGGAATGGAGGCCGCTCAGCAGCGAAGACCTGTTGCGCGAATTGAATCTCGTCGCGAACCCGGGCTACATTCATCTTTCAGGCAGTTGGCAGTTGACCACCCTTCACGGGGAAGTACTGTCACTCAACGGCTTCTCCCCTTCCATCGGCTTTCCCGCTGCGCAAATCGCGTCCATTCAAACGGTTTCTGTTCATGCAGACACTGTTGTGTGTATCGAGAATCTGACATCCTTCCACGAATTCATCCGTAACATTCCACACGCCGCGTCTTACGCCGCCATTTGCCTCATGGGCAACCCCTCCCCTGCCATCCGCCGCCTGCTACGATTGATCCCTGAAGAAACACATATATGCCTCTGGTCAGACATGGACTACGGCGGCTTTAACATTCTTTCCCAGCTTCGTAAACAAATCAGCGCGCGTGTCGAACCAACCCTCATGGATATTTCCACCTTCGAGCAACACGCGGTTCTCGCGCGGCCGTTGACCCAGGCTGATCTCCGCAACTTGAAGCGTCTTGCTCTTCACCCCAATTTGCGCGATGTGCAACCTGTGCTTGAACATCTTATTCGGCGCGGGTTGAAATTGGAGCAGGAAGCTATCTATCCAGACACAACGTAAACCACAGTCCCACTGCTTGTTCATCTGCATTCTTTGCATACTTCTACATCAAGTGAGCGAGGCACAAATCTGATATACGGCTACAAGTTTCGTAAACGAACGTAGGCGGCAAAATGTGCCGCTTGTGAATGTTTTCCTCTAAAACTGATGGACTGGTCAGAATAAATTAAGAGCTATAGGATTATCTCTGTCACTTTTGAGTTGTTTATTTTTGCTGGCGAAGTGATGAAGAGCATCGGAATGCCTTGAACGGGCATTGCTATTAGACGCTTGATCAGCAGGGAAAGATTGTCGAGGCTGCTACAACCTACGTTCTTCGGTTATGAGTAGCTCTCGGCGACCCCTGACTTTAGAGCAACAGGCTATGTTTTTTAAGGCAGCCTTTTGATTTTTGATTCAAAAGAGCCTGTAGAGTTTCGGTTGCCACAACTGATAACTATTTCATATTGGGATTACCAACTATCATTAGAAGGAACAAATATGACTGATAAACTTTCTTCTATTCACCCAGGCGAGGTACTCCTGGAGGAATTCATCAAGCCAATGGGGTTAAGCCAGAACCGTCTGGCCATTGATATTGGCGTGGATGCTCGCCGGATTAATGAAATCGTGCTTGGCAAGCGCGCGATCACCGCCGATACTGCCTTGCGCCTTTCACGTTTCTTTGGCAATTCGCCTCAATTCTGGATGGGATTGCAGTCGCAATATGATCTTGATATTGCGCAAGATCAGCTTGGGAAACGGCTAGAACGTGAAGTACGTCTTTTGCTATGGCTCAATAAGAATAAGAGAGCGATCTCATGAGATCGCTCTCTGGTTTTAAGTCCCCTACCGACATGAAAGGCAGTGTTTACTCGATAATTATCATTGTTCCATTCGAAGCACTCAATGCTAGCTTCACGGCTATAGTTGAAAATCTAAGCCCGCTTAAAGCAATTCCCCGGACAAAATGGTATACTTACACTGTAATTACAGAACTGGAGGCAGCATGCTACGAAAGATATTTAGGACCGGTAACAGCATCGTGGTTTCAATCCCCAAAGATATCCTTGACGAGCTGAAATTATCTGAGGGTGAAGATGTGTCAGTGGAACTTGACAGTAAGCAGCGTCAGATTGTGATCTCTCCGGTTGAAAAACCACTGGCAGTTGGTGTAGACGAAACTTTTGCCAGACAAGTGGATGAATTTATCAAGGAGTACCGCCCTGCCCTGGAGGCATTGGCTAAGTGACCATTTACCTGACAGCAGAACAGATTCTTTTTATTCACTATCGCCTGGTAAGTGAAACTGGTGGCGAGCATGGTCTTCGAGAACTTGGGCTGCTGGAATCGGCCGTTGCACGGCCGAGACAAACATTTGGCAACAAGGAGCTCTACCCAGACATATTTGAGAAAGCTGCTGCACTGATGGAATCGCTGGTCAATAACCATCCGTTCATCGATGGAAATAAGCGGACCGGAATCGCCTGCACAGTATTATTTTTACGGCAGAATGGTATTACCTTTTCGGCAAAGAATTCAGAATTGGAAAAGTTTACACTTCGTGTTGCATCATCAAAGATCAAACGATCTGAAATAGCAGTGTGGTTGAAAAAACATAGTTGCATGTAGGAATGAGCCATGTTATCAATTGGCTCTATTTTGATGTGATTGGGCTGAGAGGTCACGATTGCGTAAATTGCTGTGAAAATCCTTTCGCTCCGCTGAAAGTTGGAGCGTTTTTTGTTTGCGATATACTTTGGCAAACAACAATTGGAAAAGCGAGCGCCATCATGGGAATGTATGATACTGTTTATGCTGAATTAGACTGTCCCTTCTGCGGCAGGCAATATCGCTATTCCCCCATGAGTTGGGAGGATGCAGAACGTGAGGTTAACCGGCATAAAGAATGGCAGATCAAATCACGAGAGAAATTCCTGCGCGGTGAGAAGGCATTCTATCTGCAAGACTTCTGGGCAAAACGCGATGGCTTTGACGATATTGACGTATGGATCGAGCAGTTGAATACGCCCGATAAAATCGAGGCATACCGCACCGCGCGCGCGCTGGGATTGGCAGAAATTCAAACCAAAGAATTCGAATGTGTGCTGGAAACGTTCTCTGTCGGCGATGAAGTACCCAAGTATTCAGGACACTACTTTATCCCGGAAGAGTTTGAATGTGATGGGTGTAGTACGGCAGATGAGCACGTGTATGTCAAAGTCTGGCTGGAGATCGAAGAGCGTAAATTAAAAGCTGTGCTCACGTATGATCCCGAAACGGGCAAACCTTCGCGGGAAATTCTCGAGCGCCGCCAACTCAAACCGCGTTTGCATGATCATCATCCACCTTTACACTTCAATGATCGCGGCATCCAGGCTCATGCAAAATATAATACAGAAACACAGAAATACGATTTGGAGGTCCATCATCTTCCCGGGAGTTTCACTTTTTCGCATTCGGATAAAGAACTCTTGCGCGTGATGTTCGAATCCTTTGCAGACGACTATTTGTATTTGCTCAGAAAAGGAACGAACGAAAAGCAGTCGCTTCATGAACATTTGCATTCCATCTGCCGGCACCAGCCTACTGATTTTCAGCCCTACGGGGAGCGCGAGCGCGATGGCCCCGATTGCTCGTCTGGCTGCAAACATTTCTTCAAGCTGCCCGGTAAGTTGGGCCTAGACTGGGGCGTGTGCGTGAACCCAGCCAGCCCACGCGTCGGGCTGTTGACATTCGAGCATCAGGGCTGTGAGAAGTTCGAAGGAAACGAATAACCCTTCCCTTGAATTCCTCCATGGCCTTTTGCAGTGAGGGGCATTTTGCATAGGCAGTGTGCAAGTTAGCGATATGTGTTGTAGTGACCCCAAAAAAGTAGACACTAAAAGGGCAGTCTGCGATCAAGTGTAGCAGAAATATATTGGGTCTCAAACTCAGCCGGGGTCAGCTAACGGAGAGAGGAATGCACACGCTTGTGCATGTAAACCTCTTCCAGGAACCGCCCGATTTGTTGGTAGGCGTCATAATAATCCTGGTAGTCCGATAAATCGACCTCCTCTTCCTTGATGGTGCGCATTAGTCGTTCTGCATACCCGTTTTGCGTAGGTTCGCCGACTTCAGCCATGCTGATCTGAAGATTGTGCTGCTGAAGTAGGTTGGTGTAGTTGGTCGCTGCATATTGTAGCCCTTGATCCGAGTGATGAATTTCCGGGCAATGTGTCTTCAATGCCTTTTGCAATGCAATGCGTGTCAGGTTTTGGTCCAGGGAACGATCCAAATGCCAGCCACGAATGGCTCGAGTAAACACATCCATGATCACCGCCAGGTACACAAAACCATGTTTCAGGCGAATGTAGGTGATGTCTGCCACCCAGACTTGATCCGGACGCTGGACCACCAGGAACTCCACCAGATTGGGATAGCGAGGAAATGAATGCTCACTGTTCGTTGTCCGTCGCTTGCGAACCACTTTTTTTGCCTGCAATCCCATCACTTTCATGAGACGCGCTACTCGTTTCCGATTGATCGACCAGCCTTGCTTTCGCAGCTCAGCTGTTACTCGCCGGTAACCATAGCAAGGAAACTCAGCACAGACGTCTTTCATGGCTGCATCCAATTTCTCGTCTGGCACCACACTGGATCGGCGATACAGGTTGCTGCGAGGCACACCCAGTACTCGGCACACTACTGCTTTTGGATACTGTTCGCTCATCTGCCGGCTCAACTCTCGCTTGGTGGCTTTGTTCGGGGCAAGAGCATCAAGGCTTTTTTTGTGATTTCAAGTTCCAGGCTCAGCTTGCCGGCCAGGCGCTCCAGTTCCTCGATCCGAGCTTGTTGCGGATCCACCTTCATCCCGCTCTCGAAGACCTGGGCAGCATTGGCCACAAATTGGCTCTTCCAATGCGAGACCAAATCCGGCTTCAGGTTATACTCTCGACATACATCGGCAGTGCTCTTGTTTCCACTGAGGATCTCCAGCACCACCTTCGCTTTGAACTCAGCACTAAAGTTTCTTCTTGTCCGTGCCATCTTGCACTCCTTCTCGAACACAGTTTATCTTGCTTTTGCCCTGTGTCTCATTTAAGGGATGCACTACACAAAGTGATAGCAGATGTGATAGCACCTAACCATAGGGAAGCTCGTAACGAGTGTTATTAGAATTGGATAGGGTTTACAGGCTACTGTTAAATCCACACTGTAATCAACGGGTTCGGGCGGGGGACTTGAACCTCGAACCTAGCGATGTAAAAAATTTCGTTTTTCTGTGTAAATGGCGTCCAATACGTCCATTTACTCTACAAAATTGGGCGGTTTTCGTTCATCCTGTCCAACCAATCCATAATTTCTATCCCAACTGCACCCAAACTGCACATGAAGTAGGAACGGCGACTCGATTTCGAAGATCATTCCTATATATTTGACTCTTGGTCATTTGGCTCACAAACCCGCGCATTGATCTTCCTTGGTGCCCTGGACCGTGTTGTTCCCCCCAGCCGGTGCAGGATTATTCTCTTTGCACTGCAAGTTACCCTTGACGATGTTATCTGCGATGGTAATCCCTCCCCCATTCTCGAAAACTTGAATGTTCTCGCCAACCTGGTTTCCAGCGGCGCTCAAAGCACCGTTATTCGACTCAAATTGGATAGCGCCATTGACGATCACGTTTTCAACACGTGCTGCGCCGCCCTGTTTTAGCTGAATACTACCGTCAACGGTGGAATCAGCCAACACTGCTACAGAGCTTGCACCTTCGGCCTGTATATTGCCAATCACCGTCACACGTTGAGCCGTCAGGGAGGCGTCATTCCTAACGAAAATGTTTCCCTGCACGCGGGTGCCGTCGAGCATGCAACTCGTGCCTTGCGGCACCTCCAAGTTTGCTACAGTTACAGCCCCCAGAGAACCTTGGCACGTGCCATCTTCACCCGCGCTCCCAAAACTCGTAGGAGAACTAACAGGTGAACTTGTTGGTGCGCTGGTGGGTAAAATAATGATGATAGGTGTCATGGTAGGCAATAGAGCAGGATCACTGTCATTGCTGCTATCCTCACCCCTACTGCTATTGTCATCATCATTACCGTTGCTGACAGATGGCTGTGAAGGAATATCGACTCTTTCAACAACCGGCCGGAGGTCACTTGGAATGCTTATGATGTTTTGAGCAAGAATTTCACTGTAATCTCGCAGCAAAACCAAGATTTCGCTGTTCAACGCAGATGCCTGAGCAGGATTGGTCTGTGACAAACTCTCGGAAACCTTTAAAGCTTTTTGAAGATTATTTGCAAACTCACCGGTTGCTAAAGCAATGTCAGTGTAGCGACCCCGATCAATCAGGGTTTGCAGCTCTGATAAACGTTGCCTAGCGAATTGAAGATAAAGCCTGGCTTGGGCAGCAGAATCATCGGTAAGTTTGACTTGGGCCTCTTCAATATTAGTTTTTAGCGGAAATAATGCATCGCCCGGAAGAGAATTGCCGGCCGCGTATGCAGTGATGCCTACACCGCCGAATAGGAAGGACACAAGGACTACCAACCCAATGAATATAGACAGAGTAGTGTGTTTTATGCGTGACATGGCAAAATTCTCCTTTTAGCCGTCGCCGCCACCATCATCGTCGCCGCCATTGTCATCCCCACCACTACTGCTGTTACCACCACCATCATCTCCGCCACTTTCGTCATCACCGCTAGCATCTCCCCCGGCATCATCATCACCATTGTTATTCCCACCATTGCTACTGCCATTGTCGTCTCCCCTTCCATCGTCATTACCATTTTCGTCTCCCCTTCCATCTTCACCACCATCATCATCCTCACCACCACCGCTATTGTTGTTGCCGCCGGCATCATCTCCGGCACTGCCATCGTTATCACCACCGGGCACTGGGGCAGGGAGAGGCGTCGAGCCGCCAGGTATCGGTGTGAGCAAAACATCAGCAGGTGTTGCTGTCGTTGTTGGAATCGGTGTCGAACTGCCAGCATTATCGTCATCATCACTATGACCGGCTGCTGAGTTTGAAGCATTGATGGCACTCTGGAGAGCTGTCTGCACATCTCTAGGGATTGCGCCAAGCATTTGAGTCAGGATATCGCTATAGCTTCGCAAGATCGGGGCAAACTCCGTTTTGATATCTGCGGCTTGATGTGGATTGACTTGTGAGAGACTCTTGATCGCAATCAAAGATTTTTGTATATCTTCCTCAAATTCACTCGCGGCCCGGGGGATATCGTCATAGCGACCTTTTCTGATCAGGGATTGAATCTCAAGCAGACGCTGTCCTGCAAGACCCATGTAAAGGCGGGATTGCTCAGCAGAATCAAGGGTCAAGTTAGCGCGTATGGACTCAGTTGTGGTTTTGAGCGCATACAATGGATCACCCGGAAGGGCTGAACTGGCAGCATATGCGGTTATTGCCACACCGCTAAACATATACACACCGAGGACGAGCAGGGCGGTCATCAGGAGATACGTGGAACGCTTTGCAAACAAGCGAGCAAGATTTTCCCTTAATTGATCGAGGTCCGGGAAAATTGATCCTCTAGTTGCAGGAGTGGATGCGACTGGCTCGACAAAGAACTTATCGAGTTCTGCCATGAATCTTACCTGAGTGCGGCGCGCCGATTCCGAATCACGCTTGGGCGTGATCGCATAAGCGTCCAGCATTTGCTGTACGCGTGGATTTAATTCATTGTGCATGTTCTTGACATCACTCATAATATGTTCCGCTCAAAATCATTCACCTAATATTTGACGCAGCGCTTCTATTGCGCGATGCTGCAAAGCGCGAGTTGCTTCGACTGTTTTGCCCAACGCAGTAGCGACTTCATAATGAGACCAGTCCTCTAAATACCTCAGCTCGATCACCTGCCTTTGTTCTGGTGACAACTGGAGGAGGGCCGCGCGTACTCGCTGACGATCTAATTTTTGTGCAACCAAATACGAGGGATTGCCATCCGGATCAGAGTGCGTATCATCTTCCAGGGAAATAGCAGGCGGTGGGTGGCGACGATAATGGTCGGTAATCCAATTGTGGGCAACACGATACAGATAGGCACGCATATTTTCAAACGATGTCCCCCCCTGTATAGCGATCAGGAAACGGTGGAATGTGTCAGCTACGCAATCCTCTGCCAGCTCATTATCATCAAGCAGGCGATGAGCGTAGCGAAAGATGTCCGGGCTGTAGCGCTCATAAATTTCAGCCAGGGCTTGCTTGTCAATAGCAACGCCGGGTTTCGCCGAGAGAGTCTCCGTCCGCATGATCTGCATCTCACCAATTAAGACATTGTTATGAGGAAAACATAACGAAAGACGCGCTATATACCCAAGAGTCGATCAAAGAGTTGTAAGTCAGCGGTATCGAAGTTGGCATCTGTAGCCCACATTGTCTATTAGGTAGGAACTTGCACGCAGGCCGCAGTCAGAAATCGAGCAAGTTTTCGTTGTCACGAAAACACAGCATACATCTCCATATCTAACAGAGGGTTTTGCGGAGGAGAAAATACATTTGCTCAGTCGCCGAGTGGCCGCACCTTGGTGGTGATCGAGCCGTCGAGCAGGCCGGTGTTGATCTGTTCCATCATTGCCTTCACGGCAGCAGGCACCTCATCATCCAGATCATGGAATGGAGCAATACCGACATCGCCGAAGTAGTTGCCGCTCGGGAACTGCCCGTCCCTAGAAAGCTTGACCAACTCGAATACCCCTGGGGCGATGAGTTTCATCGCGCTGGAGAGCATACGAGGCGCAGCGTCTGGCAGCGTCATGTATTGATCGGTCTCCACGCCGATGGCGTACGCGCCAGCCTGGGCGGCCGCAGTGATCGCATCGTCGCCGCTGGCGCCGCCACAGCCGAAGATTGCATCGGTGCCTTGATCCATCATTGATTTGGCGGTTGTCGCGCCCCACTCAGGGTCAGCGAAGCTTTTATCAGAACTCTCATCTCCCGGATACACCACGAAGACCTCGGTCGTAACACCCTTGAATTGGTCTGCAAATGCTGCACCTGCTTTGTACCCTTCGATAATGCGCCAGGCGGTAGGATTCGCATCGGCGCCACATACCGCGCCAATCTTGTTGCTCTTGCTCATCATGGCGGCCAGAGCACCAACCAGGAAGCCGGCGTTGTCCTCCCGGAAGTTCAGCCCGGCAACACCATCCACCGCTTCAACCTGGAGCTGATCCACACCGATAAAATCGGTTTCGGGATAGTTCGCCGCGGCAGCGACAGTCGCCTCGCCAAGAGCAGAACCGACAGTGACGATCACATCGTAGCCTTCATCTCCTAGGGTAGCGATGTTCCTGGCGTAATCTTTAGCGTCGGTAGTTTCGATATACTCGATGCGAGCACCTAAGTCCCGCTCAACCTGCTGAACAGCTTCCCATGCGGACTGGTTCAAGGACTGGTCATTGATCTTGCCAACATTTGTCACGAGACCCACACAAAAGACTTCTTCCTTGTCACAGTCTGCCGCCGGGGCACAGGCAGGCAGGAGCATTGCGGCAATGAGCAACGACACAAGAAGCATATGCTGCTGGTACTTCATAACTTGTTCTCCTGATAGTAAATTAAATTCAATGCTGGCGGTCCTCAATGGGACCGCCAGCCAGAGTCAGTATTTCTCGTTTATTGAGCCGGGCCGAAGGTGATCACAAGCTCAGGCATGCTTTCGCCTTTCTCTCGACTGTGGAATTGCTGTTCGGAGCCGCCGCCTCCTTCGCTGGCGTCCTTG
>Ga0209077_1000452_pt1 | contig 10971 bp, 10 predicted proteins | sample PPLLak1March2015_FD_187247 | JGI IMG/M metagenome (GOLD analysis project Ga0209077, IMG submission 187247) | Freshwater sediment microbial communities from Prairie Pothole Lake near Jamestown, North Dakota, USA - PPLs Lake P7 Core (1) Depth... | ecosystem: Environmental > Aquatic > Freshwater >... | reverse complement strand
CATGTCTCCCAGCACAGCCACTGTACGTCCTTCCAGTTCATCGAGCAGGGTCAGTGCCGCCAGCATGGATTCGGGTGAGGCATTGTACGTATCGTCGAGCAGCAACGCGCCTGTCTGGCTGCGGACCGCCGCGAGGCGTAACTGGGTATGTCCCTGGTTGAGACCTTCCAGAATTTCCTGCCAGTTCAAGCCTTCCACCAGTCCCACTGCCGCGGCGCGTAAAGCCGTATGCACGGAATGACGACCGATCAGGGGAATGCGTGCATGTAGTGTTTCACCCAGATAGTGCAAACGGAAGCGGATGCCCTCCAGTCCCAGTCCCACCACGTTATCCGCCCACAGATTTGCTTCCTGCGACAGCCCATAGAAGAATACACGCGCCCGGGCCTTCTCTTCCATCTTGCGCACCCACGGATCATCGAAGTTCAAAACTGCCACTCCATCAGGAGCGGGAGGCAGAGCCTGGACCAGTTCCGCCTTGCCGCGTGCAATGGCTTCCTGTGAACCGGCGCGCTCGGCGTGGACCGTGCCGATATTGGTCAATACACCCACTTGCGGCATGGCAATATCGCACAGGAAGGCAATTTCACCGGGAACATAGAATCCCATTTCAAGTACGGCACATTGATAGCCTGAACCTAATCGCAGTATGGTCAGCGGCAACCCAATCTCATTATTCAGGTTTCCGGGGCTCTTGAGCGTGCGGTAACGCGTGCTGAGAACTTCCGCCACCAACTCCTTGGTGGTGGACTTGCCCACGCTGCCGGTAATCCCAACCACGCGCAGATCCAGTTTGCGGCGCCAGAAGCGCGCGATCTGTTGTAGCGCGGTGACCGTGTTCTCCACGCGCAGGCACAACGGCGGGACCAGATCCTCGCGCGGGAAGGAATCGATCGATAAAACAGCACGCAGGTCGAGGGTCCGGAAAGAGCCGTTCATGTCGCGCTGGATTAAAGCAAAAGACGCCCCGCGTCGAAAAGCTTCTTCCAGGAAGTCATGTCCATCCGCTTTTTCGCCGGGGATCGCAACGAACAGGGAACCGGGGATCACCTGGCGCGAATCGATCACTGCCTCGGTAATGACCGTTGTGGCTAAGGGACGAAAATTCGTCAGGGCTTCGAGTGCGTCGGCGAGTGTCAGCATTTTATTGTGATGCTAATTGATTACGAACAACATCAGGTGGGATATTGAGCAGGATGACAGACTGCTCAGCCACTTGTGAGAATACGGGTGCAGCCGTCTCGGAACTCCAAATGGATGTCGTTGGGCTTTGGAGCCAGATGTACACCATGAACTGCGGATCGTCCACAGGACCCCAACCGATGAAGGAAACATTGGTACGTGAGACATCATAGCCGTAGTCGGTTGGGATCTGGGCTGTGCCTGTTTTTCCAGCGAGACGATAACCCGGCAAAAGTGCCTTCGAGGATTCCTGTTCCAGGGAAATCGCCAGCATTTCATTCAACGTGTGAGCCGTTTGGGAGGAAATGGGTGAACCGGCAACTTGTGAAGGCACATTATATTGATGTCCATCGCGCACCATGGAATGCAAAACATGCGGTGTGACCATCCTGCCCTCATTGGCAACGGCAGAGACCGCCATCAGCATCTGCAAGGAAGTCACGCTGATGCCCTGACCGAAGGCATTCGTGCCAAGATCAACGGGATACCAATCCGAATCGCCCGGGACCTTGAGCCTGCCGATCGCTTCCCCAGACAAATCCACCCCGGTTGCATGACCCAGCCCAAAGCGTTCCATGTATCTATAAAATGCCTGCGTCCCCATCTGTGAGGAAACCCACGCCAGGCATACATTTAATGAATGCTGCAGGCAGCCGGTCATATTCTGCTGTCCCCACGCCTCGCGGTTCCAATTCTGAATAATGATGCCGCCAACTTCGATGAAGCCGGTATCGATCATGGTCGTTTCCGGTGTGACGGTCCCATTATCCAGGGCAGCAGCCATCGTCAGGACTTTGATCACGGAACCAGGCTCATACGCCATGCCAATGGCACGGTTGAATTGACTGCCATTGTCATAGAGGGAAAAATAATTGGTGAAGTTGTTCAGGTCCATGCGCGGTGTGGCAGCCATGGCAAGGATTTCACCATTGCGCGGGTCCATGACAATGATCGTGCCGTTTTGTGCTCCATAGTCAAAAAGCGCCTGATCCAAAATGGACTCAACCTTTGCCTGTAAGTCGCGGTTCAGGGTGAGCACAAGCGATGTACCATTCTGCACTTTGGGAATTTGATCTGCCTTGTATGGATCGTGGGGCACCCATATTTGTATGGGATTGCCTGCCAGCAAATCGTTGTATTTCTCTTCTATTCCAAAGTAGCCGCGTCCATCGCGGGTCACAAATCCAAGCACATTCGAAGCCAGGTCTGTTTCAGGATAACTACGCTGTAAATGCGGTTTGAACGCCAGCCCGTTCAAACGCGGGTCATCTGCATCTTCCAACTGGTTGATCAACTGCTCCAGCGCTTTGACTGTCTCCGCACCGACATAATCCTGGATCACAATATATTCCCAGCTTTCCGGTGATTCGGTCAGTTTTTTAAAGACTTCCTCATAGGTAAGTCCCAGATATTGACCCAGGATATATGCCATTGAATCCGGGCTTTCCACTTCATTTAGACTCACGCCCACTTCATAGACCATCCGGTTGCCCGCCAGCAGATGACCGTTGCGGTCATAGATATTGCCGCGTTCGGGGTAGACCATCTGGAACTCACCCGCGTAGCGGCTACCCTGTGACAGGAAGATGATCGCCTGTTCACTGTTTTGAATGCGGATGATCTGCACGATCACAGCCAGCAGTACAACTGCCAGACCGGCAACAATAATCATGGAACGGATGGCATATTGTTGTCTCATGGGTATAGCGGTGCTCCAGACTTGATTCGTTCCGTGAGCCATTCGAGCAGGGATTGTGTATATTCAGCAGGTCGCGCATGCACGTGCGGGATCGTATCTTCTGCCGCCAATAGAATCGCAGGTTCAGGTTCCACAAAGCCGGGAACAGCCACGTAATCCAATTCACCGGGCTGAACGGAACGATATCCCAACTCAACGGCACGTTGCTGCATTACTTCCGTGGAGGTCAGGTCTGCAAGCCGGGTCTGCAGGTCGGCATTCTCGCGCTGGACACCTGCAACCTCAATCCGCAACTGCTGGATCTCCCGTCCAGCCAGGGCAGTGCGCGCCGTCACATCGAGATAGAGCGCCGCGATCATTGCCGCGCCGATCACGATGAGCAGGAACGCGCCAATCCACTGGCGTTGAATACGCCAGGGAGCCTGTTTGTAAGCATGGATAATCTGAGTTGCCTGTCCTTGCATAACGACCTTTTTAATTGGGCGATGGTCGGTTGCTTCTTCACCACAAAGGACACTGAGGTCACGAAGGAAAAACCTTTGGGCTTTTTCTGCCTCCCTTTGTGTTCTTTGTGCCCTTCGTGGTAAAGAATTTACAATTTTTCTACAATGCGAAGTTTCGCACTCCTTGCCCTCGGATTGTCTTTGATCTCTTCCTCCGAAGGCGTAATTGGTTTTCGATTTACCTCTTTCAGCGTTGCCTTGCGTTCGACTTCATAGATCTGTTCGTAAGGCGGATTGACTAGATCTTTGCTTTGCTCGCGAAAGAAATCCTTGACGATGCGATCCTCCAGCGAGTGGAAGGAGATCACTGCGAATCGTCCGCCGGACCTTAGTCCTGCCACCGCTTGGGGAAGGACTGCCTCGATGGAAGCCAGTTCCTCATTCACCGCGATCCGCAGCGCCTGGAAGGTCCTTGTCGCCGGATGAACCCGGTCGCCGCGGCGGGGAGAAACGGATTCGATAACGGCAACCAACTCGCGGGTTGTGCGAAGCGGTCTCGCTTTGACAATGGCGCGTGCGATCTTGCGTGAGTCCCGCTCCTCGCCATATTGGTAGATCAAGTCAGCCAGTTCCCGTTCTGATGACTCATTTACCAAATCGGCGGCGGTCTGCACTGCGTGGGGTCCGAAGCGCATGTCAAGCGGAGCATCGTGCAGGAAGGAGAAGCCTCGCTCGGGTGTGTCGAATTGCATCGAAGAGGCACCCAGATCGAGCACGATACCGTCCACCGCGTCCCATTGCAGCTCCCTCAGTTGTGTGGATAGGGACGTATAGGAGGCTTGCGCCAGATGGATGCGCCGTTCATAAGGAGCCAAGATCTTACGAGCGAGCGCGAGCGCCTGCGGGTCTACATCGAGACCCAGCAGTTGCCCATCTGGCGCAGATGCCTCCAGGATACCGCGGGCATGTCCACCCGCGCCCAATGTTCCATCCACATAGCGGCCCCCGCCTTTGGGTTGCAACGCGTGTATAATCTCTTTGTAAAGTACAGGTTGATGCGGCGATTCCATTTGAGTGTAGAAGGCGTTCTCCCTTCGGCAGGCTCAGGGCAGGCTTACGCCGGGGCGCTTTGAGAGCGCGCCCTACACGCCAAAGCTTCTGGAAAGATCGAGTGTGGCGAAGCGCTGGTTGTTGGTTTCGACATCCTGAAGCTGAACGACTTGCTCGTTCCAAGCAGCAGGAGTCCAGACTTCGAAGTACTCGCCCTGCCCGGCAACAATAGCTTCACTCTCGAGCCCAACAACCTGGCGCAAATTTTGTGGAATGAGGATGCGCCCAACCTTGTCTATTTCAACCGGATAGGCATTCGAAAGGATAAGGCGGCGCAGGAGTCGTGCATTTGGGTCTGCAATGTTCATGGCATTGATGCGGTCATACACTTCCTTGAAATGGACATCCGTCATCACAGTGAGACATTTGTCAAAACCCTGCGTGATGAACGCACCGGCAGCCAGCAATTCACGATAGCGCGCCGGGATCATCAGGCGGCCCTTTTCATCGAGACTATGCTGGAACTGACCCAAGAACATTTGTGCTATAATTCCTTATTAATAGGTGAACGCCGGGAATACCGGCGTCCTACCACTTTGTACCACTTCTTCCCACATTATACAACTTTCAAACAAAAAATCAAGTGGGTTTGTCCAATTTCTCCCTCCATCGAATGTACTATATGATCACAGCGCCATCATTCACTTTGCTTGAGTCACCTGGTTGGACAGATTATGCCCTGTTGGATAGCGGCGACGGCTTGAAACTCGAACGCTTTGGCAAATATGTTTTTGTCCGACCCGAGTCCCAAGCCATGTGGAAGCGGTCGCTGGATAAAGAATGGAACCAGGCACACGCTGTTTTTCAGCCAACCGGCGAGGAGAGCGGCGGACATTGGGATTTTAAAAAGAAGGTGGAGGAGAAATGGGAGATGCGCTACTCCCTCACCCCCGTCCCCTCTCCCACAAGGAGAGGGGAGCTGCGTTTCTGGGTCATGACAACTCCCGGGCGACACCTCGGCGTATTCCCTGAGGTCGCGGCACACTGGGACTGGGTTAGCGGGTTGATCGCCCAGGCGAAGAGGGAGGTCAATGTACTGAACTTATTTGGATATACCGGACTCGCAACCCTTGCCGCCGCGGCAGCTGGTGCCAAAGTGACCCATGTGGATGCCTCGAAAAAATCCGTGAGCTGGGCGCGTGACAACCAAGCATTATCCGGGCTGACGGAGAACCCCATCCGCTGGATCGTGGATGACGCGTTGAAGTTCGTGGAACGCGAAGCGCGGCGTGGCGTCAAATACGATGGGATTATTCTCGATCCCCCGAAGTTCGGGCGCGGACCGAAAGGCGAAGTCTGGGAAGTATATAAGTCTCTGCCAAGCCTGCTGGAAGCCTGCCGCGAATGCCTTAGCAAGGATCCCCTGTTCGTTGTGACAACTATCTATGCTGTGCGTGCTTCCGCCATCCATGTGGCGCAGGCAATGGACGATATGATGGATGGATTCAAGGGGAATATCGAAATGGGCGAACTGGTGACACGCGAGCAAAGCGCGGGGAGATTATTGTCTCAGGCGGTCTATGCGAGGTGGGAGAAAAAATGATAAAAGCATGACTCACCGCGAACTTAATCTTTTGCCAGGTAGCCCCGGATTTCACTGATTTTCACAGAAAAGCCGATCCGGAGAGAGCGAGACGGCTCTTTGTTTGTCCGCAAGAACTTCGGTTTGGGCAATTAACTCAAAAATCCATGCCCATCGGTGCAATCAATGGCTGAAACCATAAGTTTGGGGGTAATCATATAGATATTGATGAGTTATCTTTCTAACTCATTAATTGTAAACTCCCATGGACCAACCACCTCCGCTTCTGCAATTTCATCCAACGTTTTGCCGGCTTCTTCCTTCGCCACAGATTGATTATGACCAACAAGTGTCACAGAAACGTTACCATCACTAGCTTCTTTGCACTCCATTTTTAGACCATAGGCTTGGGCTTTGGGGTTGGTGTCGAGCCTTTGTTGTAGTTCCTCACAGGGCGAATACATTTCCCTGCCTGGTGCGTAAAACTGAAGAATGGAAAATTCGATTGGGGTAGTGAGCGTGCTCAAATCATCAATTAGATAACGAATGAGGGCGCAGCGCGTCCCGGTATTTTTCCCATCGGCTAGAATCTCGTTGTCCAAAAATTCAATTTCATCCGGGTAAACCTCATATTTGCCATAGAAAAGATGTCCGGGCATGGGATACCATTCGCCGTTGTCTGGCGTGGTATAGCAGATGCCTATTTCCATACCAGTGATGGACTGTGCCGAGGTAATCTCCACGACAATGTCATTTACTGTCCGAGTTAATACCTCTTCATTTACCACCTCAGGAGAAATTTTAATAGGCTGTTTTTGATTTGGTATAGATTGCTTGATGATATTGCTTCTGCCTTCTATTGACGATCGCCGCTGCGAAATATAGAAGCCAATTGAGAGAATAGTCGTCAAAATTAATGCCCCGATTATGGTTATAACTACATGGCTGTTGTTTTTTGCCGGCATGTGAACATCCTTTGCAATGAGCTGATTTGAGCCATCTAGGTTTTCTTTTTGATTTTCGACATTAAGATATTTTCCAGCTCAGTCAACCATTCCAGGGATTTATCCCAACGCTTGCGTGGATAGACAGCGAATAATTTATCGGGTCTGTCCCATTTTGGCCCCGGCGGACCCGATTCATCCTTCATCAAGCTTTTCACCCCCCATAACCCTTTATATCTTACCCAATCTGGTTCGGGAGACAAAAGAACCTGTTCCCATTCGCGCGAGCGCGGATGCACCACCTTGCGGTTGGACATGACCCGCTTGAGATAACTGCTCGATATGCCAATCTCCTCGCGCCGAGGATCGCCTTCAAAGCCGATGCGGATTCCATCTCCTGTCGCAATTTCCAGCGGCAGGCTCACCACGTAATGATCGCGTTCATCACGCAATTTCTCGAACGACTCTTCTGACAGCGCAGTGGCAGGATGCATAGCCAATTCGCGCAGCGCGATCAGGCGCTCTTTTTCGCTCGGGTTGAAGAGCATGAACAGAAAATGGATCAAGCCATCCACCCAATAGATGAAGCGTTGAAAGAGTCCCTCCTGGAAGAGGCTTGCAGAACGGATCACTTCAGGCTTGCTGTAATTGGCATGTGAACCTAACGCGACATAGATAAGAGGATGAGCGGTGTCATTTCCATCTTTATCCTTCACACGGCGCACATTCTCCCATAATTCCATGGCACCTGAGCCATGTTGGGAAAGCAGGATTGAGTAAGGTTCGTCCACAGGACTCCCGCCACGCCTGCCCTGGCGGGCGGTGCCAGGGAAAGCACGCGGGACTGTAGTGCTTCGCTTGTCATTCTTCAAATACACTGCGACCATCTCCCAATCACCTTCATGGTGATTGATCCCATTGGCGGCAAGACGCCAGTCATTGAACGCGTAAAAATAATGATATTGCAGGCTTACCCAGTGATTGCCTTCCACATCCTGCCAGCGTGCAACCCGACCATAGTAAACAGGCTGTGATTGCTTCTCAAGGATTTCCGCGTACTGATGGAATGATTTGCGCGCAATGGTTTCCGTGGCACGTGAAAGCATGTCCATGATAACGCCTGGTCCCTCAGGGATGATATTGTCAAAGATAAATTTCATCGTCCGCACGGAAAGATAGAACAAGGCGAACACATAAATTGGTAACAGGACCAGATATTCGATTTGTACACTGACGAACGTATGAGGTCTGAGGAAAAACCAAATCGGGGTCGCTTCCAGTGCAAAGAAAAATAATGCAGCCAAAGCCGCAGGGAAGAATCGCAAGCGGATTGGCGATGCCTGGATGAAGATAATGAACGCGGTGATCAACGCCAGGAGGGCTGCAACCTCGACCCCCAGCCAGCCAAACATGAACCATCCCGCGCCGCTCATCAGAACAGAGACGATTCCCCACCACACCCAGATATCCGAATCAAATAGCGGATCATTGATGAAACGCAAATAATATTCCCCGCTTTCCAATTTCCCGATGCGCGAGATCAACGGCTCATTGGCATGAGATAATAACTCCAGCACCCCCTGGGGCCCGCTGGGGAAGATCGTACATTTTTCGAGATATGGCTCAACAGCCATTGGGAAGAACCGTTCACTCCTGGCAAAACGCAGAACAGGTTCATATTTTTTTAGGAGTTCAGAATCGTCCATTGAAAGTACGTATAAAAACCCATACAAAAGATAACCGGGATCTGTCATTCTGAGCGACCCGCTGCGCGGGGGTCGAAGAATCCCGATCGCAACCATAATCACACATGAAATCGAGATTCTTCATCGCTACGCTCCTCACACCGCCCCGGTGCCCCTCCGGGGGAATGACATGGTGGTTACGAATTTTCAGATAGAGGTTTGGAGCCTATCTGTTATTGGAAATATTGCAGCGCCATCCTCAGGCGTTCTTCCGTGTCATCGGGGGCATCTTTCGGGAGAGCCTGGATGGCAGACTGCGCCTCTACAACTGAATAACCCAGCGCGGTCAACGCAGCCAGGACTTCACTATCCTTGTCTGTCATCGCTGCGACCGTCGCCAGCGCGTCCATGGGTTTGAGCTTATCCTTCAAGTGCAGCGCCATCTTTTGGGCGGTCTTCTTTCCCACGCCAGGGACGCGGCTCAACACATCCGCCTCCTCCGCAAAGACCGCGCGCTGGATGGAGTCCAGCGTCATGGTGGAAAGCACAGACAAGGCAACTTTCGGACCCACGCCATCCACGCCGAGAAGTGTGTTGAACAGTTCACGCTCCGCCTGGGACTCAAATCCATAGAGCGTCAACGCGTCTTCCCGGACAACGAGATGTGTGTAAAGCAAAAGGACTTCGCCCGCCTTTACTCGCCTGCGTAACGGCGCGGGGGCGAAAACGCGCAGTCCCACCCCGCCCACCTCGAGGATGAGGGCATTTTCTTCCACTTGTGAAATTTCACCACGGAGAGTTGCAATCATACGCTAATTTAACCACAGATAAACACGGATAAACAAGACAGTTTTGGATGAAGGTGAACGTTTTAGGGTTGCGCCGTCTTCCAATAGGCAGAAGGGAGCAGGCGCTTTAGTTCTACTTTTGCTCTTCCAAAGTTAATCAGCAAACAAACTTCAGCATTGGTTGCTCGAAGATAATTTAGGGCTTGTGCAGTATGCTCTTGAGTTAACATGCTAACGGCTTTCAACTCGACAAGTACTCGTTTCTCAACAAATATATCTGCGAAAAACTCACCCACGATAATTCCTTCAAAGGTAACTTTAATAGGATATTGCTGTTCAACCAGCAAGCCTGTCTTCCGAATGCAATAAACAAGTGTATTCTCATAGACTTTTTCAACAAAACCAATACCAAGCGTATTGCTTACGATATAAGCACAGCCTATGATCTTTTCAGTAATTTCATTAACCTCTTGCGGCGGCATCTTTTCCTCCTTATTCATCAACAATGAAAAGTTCATCTGTGTTGATCTGTGGTGAATTAATATCTCTTCGTATTCAAATGAGTGATTGCCACAGCCAGCGCATCGGCAGCGTCGTCGGGCTTGGGGATGGAATCAAGCTGAAGCAAAGCGCGCACCATTTCCTGCACCTGTTTCTTTTGGGCACCGCCGTAACCAGCCACCGCCTGCTTGATCTCATTGGGAGTGTATTCAAATGCTTCGATCCCTGATTGCTGCAAACATAACATCACCACGCCGCGCGCCTGTCCCACTGCGAGGGCGGTCGTCACATTCCGGGAGAAGAATAACTTTTCGACTGCGGCGGTTTCGGGTTTATGCTCATCGAGGAGATTCCGCAGTTCGTCATACAGCATCACCAGCCGGGCGGAGGCAGCGGATTCCTTGGGGGTTAAGATCACACCATATTTAACGGCGACCAGGCTTCCGTCTGGTTCGAGGCGCACGAGGCCGTAGCCTGTCGTCGCGGTACCTGGGTCAATCCCTAATGCAAGAGTCATTTAAAAAATTTACCGCGAAGGGCGCCAAGGACACGAAGATTCTTTAAAGATTCCTCGCGACCTTGACGGTCTTCGCGGTTCAAGATCCTTAAGCAGCTTCGAGCGCAGCCAGGGCTTCGTCCGAAACCTTTAGATTCGAGTATACATTCTGCACATCGTCAAGCTCCTCAATGGTTTCGAGAGCCTTGAGCACCTGCACCGTATCTTCAGGATTCAATTCCACTTCCTGCTTGGGGCTCATGCGCAGACCCGCTTCCTCAGGCTTGACGTTCGCCTTGTGCAAACGTGTCGCGATTTCCTTGAACGATTCCACCGGTCCTGTAATTTCGATATGCCCATCCTCTTCCACAACATCGTCCGCGCCTGCTTCGATACCAAGCTCGAAGGCTTTGTCAAAGTTCAGCGCAGTGGAGGGGAACATAAAATAGGCGATCCGCTGAAACTGCCAGCCGACCGCGCCGAGTTCCGCCATGTTGCCGCCGGCTTTTGTAAACGCGTGACGAAGGTCAGCCACCGTGCGATTGCGATTATCGGTAACCGACTCGACCATCACTGCCACACCGTGAGGAGCGTACCCCTC
>Ga0209077_1000450_pt1 | contig 11034 bp, 8 predicted proteins | sample PPLLak1March2015_FD_187247 | JGI IMG/M metagenome (GOLD analysis project Ga0209077, IMG submission 187247) | Freshwater sediment microbial communities from Prairie Pothole Lake near Jamestown, North Dakota, USA - PPLs Lake P7 Core (1) Depth... | ecosystem: Environmental > Aquatic > Freshwater >... | reverse complement strand
GTGGACATACTTCCCGCTCCAAGGACGCGCCGATGGAGCGGCTGATCAGGCAGGGAGAGCTGGAGGCCGCGCCCTCCTTCAAGTTCGACGATCTAAAGAAAATCGTCACGACTCGGGTTCAGTACAGCAACCTCGGCTTCGAGTCGGATTACTCCATTTTGCAGTACGCCGAGAACCGCGCTCTCGTCCCGGTGTCCGTTTGGATCAGAGACTCGGACCTGACTTTCCAGCCGGTTCAAAGCGGCGTCCAGAGGGCGACCATAGAACTCTATGGAGCCGTCACCTCGCTCGGGAATCGCGTGTTGTATGAGTTTTCGGACATGCTGGTGCGTGAGAAGGAAAGCGCACTTGCTTCAAGCGGGAAGTCCGCCGCTCACAAGACCCTCTTGCTGGAACCCGGGCGCTACAAGCTTTCGCTCGTGGTCCGGGACGTCGCCAGCGGAAAGATCGGCACACATGAGAAGGCTGTTGTCGTGCCGCAGTCGGGGGATCGGCTCAGCTCCAGTTCCCTGATCCTGGCACACGACATTCGGCCGGCCTCGGGTACAGAGGCACCGGGATCGCTGGTCCTCGGGGGAAAATACAAGCTTCTTCCAAATTCAGGCCGGAGCGTTCGCCAGCCGCAACAGCTGCACTACTATCTGGAACTGTACGGTGCGACACTTGATCAATCGACCCACCAGCCTGCCCTGAGCACCGAAGTGCGGATATTACAAAACGGCAAGCCGTGGCCGCTTGCCGAGGAGCTGGTCAGGGAGTACCCGGCCTCCGTCGAGCTTCTCGGCGATCGCGTCGTCCTGGTGGGCCGATTGCCTTCGGCGCGGCTGGGAGTGGGTGCGTATCGCCTGCAGGTGGTTGCCCGGGACGGCGTCAATTCCGCTGAAACGTCCGCCTGGGTCGATTTTTCGGTTGAATAGCCATGTGGTTGATCGCAACTTTACTGAGCCTCTTGCTGCAAAGTCCCGAAGCGGACCTCGCGGGACATTATCTGCGTGGCGTCGAGCTTCAGAAGGCCGAGAAGTGGCTTCAGGCCGAGGACGAATACCGCAGGGCGCTCGAGCTGAACCCCAGGCACGGTCCTTCGCTGAATAATCTCGGATCGGTGCTTCTCAGACAGGGGCGGAATGCGGATGCGGCCGAGTACTTCGAGCGGGCCGCTTCGCAGTTGCCCGAAGTCTGGGAGGTCCGGAAGAACCTGGGGTTGGTCTATGTGCAGACTGCCAAGTTCGGCCTTGCGGTCGACCACCTCAAGGCCTATCTCGCGCACGCCCGTCCGGATGCCCATGCCGAATACCTGCTCGGTGCCGCATACCTGGGACTACGAGATTTTCCCAATGCTTTGACCCATCTTGAGCGGGCGCGAAAGCAGCTCCCTAACGATGCAGGCGTCCTCTACCTGCTTTCGGCTGCTTATGCGAATTCCGGGCAGTCATCCCAGGCGGAGAAGCTGTTGGAAGAGCTCTTTCGGACCGAGAAACCGGAGTTGCGTGTATTGATTGGCGAGGCTTTGGAGGGTACCGGCCCTCACGAAGAAGCCATCCGCGAGCTGGAGAAGGCGTTAAACGAGAAGCCCGACATGCGGCTCGCTCACTTTTACAAGGGCCGGATCCTGTGGAAGCTGGGTCAGGCGGGTGAAGCAGTGAAAGAGTTCTCTGAAGAGCTGCGACTAAACCCGCACCACGCGCCTTCCTACTTCTTTCGCGGGTCGGTAGTCGAGCACCAGGGCCGTCTCACCGCGGCGATTGAAGACTATCTCCAAGCGTTCCGGATCGACCCCGAGCTGGCCGCTGCCTGCCATCACCTCGGCCGGGCATATTCCAAGCTGGGGGATCAGGAGAAGGCCGTCGATTGGCTCAGGAAGGCAATTGCGAAGGACACGAAAGAGCCGCAGGTGTACTTCCTACTGGGGCGCCTGCTGTCTTCCCGTGGCGAACGGGAAGAAGGCATGCGCCTGTTGGAGAGAAGCCGCGCGCTGCTGAACGAGCAACGGCCTCGAGCTTCGCCAGGGAACTCCCAACCGTGATGAAAGAGGCGCAAAAGCCAGCAACAGGCGCGAATGTCTCGCGCAAAAGCCGCAAGGGACGCTAAAGAAACGCAACAGGGCATGATCCCCGCCGTCTTTTGCGTTCCTCTTGCGTCTTTTGCGTCTCTGGCGTAGGGACGCTGCAATCTCTCTCACTGCCCGTCTTTCCAAAGTGTGGGTGGAAATCGGATTTCGTACAGGCTATGTTTGTACCGAGATGAAGGTCACCTTTATCAACAGGATGATGGGAATTGCCCGCGGCGGGGGTGAGTACTTCGATCTGAACATGGCTCGCGCCCTGGCAAAAATCGGGGTAGAAATCCGATTTGTTACCGGAAGACGAGTGAGACGCCTCGACTTCCCGCTTGATGACTTTCAGACAACCTATATTAAAACGCCGTATTTACGCACCATCGATTACCGATTCAACAAAACCAAGTCCCGTTTGTTCGCAGCGGGATTGCGTCGTTTACGATGGCTCGACGGCCGTCTATTTTCACTATCTGCAAAGAGGCTATTGCTCAGAGACAGCTCGAGCGACATTTACCAGATATGTGCGCTTGCCTGGCTGGGGGCGGAATTGACTTCGGCCGGACGCATGGCAGTGATTCGGTGGCCTGGACCGCCCTCGGAGCGTGTGGCATCTCTGGCTAGAAACTGCGCCGGCGTCTTTTCTCATGGGACATCTTATGAAGAAGCCAGGAAGTGGGATCCGCGTGTTGAATATATTGTCGCCGGCTGCGATACCGAACTATTTCGACCGCGCGAGAAGAAACCCGCGGAACCGGGACAATGCAGGTTCTTATTCGTGGGCAGATGTATTCCCGTGAAGAATTTGGAGTTTCTTATCAAGGGTTTTGGGGAAGCCAAGAAATATAGACCGGATATTGGTCTGGAAATCGTAGGTGATGGCGCACTGCTGCGGAAACTCAAGGAACAGGCTACAGCGCTGAATCTTAAAGAAGCTATAACCTTTTCGGGAGCCTTGAGCGGTTCAGCCCTGGCGGAACGATACCAAGCTGCTGATTGTTTTACACTCGTAAGCACTTACGAATCCTTCAGTCTCGTCGCTCAGGAAGCCATGAGCAGCGGATTGGTATTGATCCTGAGCAAGGTTGGCAATCTGCCGTTTTTTGTGGAAAAGTTCAAAGCAGGGTCGCTTATTGAATCCGGGAGTGTGGAGCAGCTTCGCGATGCGATGATATGGTGGGCGGATAATCCCGCAGAACGGATTAAAACCGGTAAGCGGAACCGTGAGGCAGTAGAAGGGAATTTTACCTGGGAGGCCAGCGCCAAAAAGCTTAGAGCCTTTTATGAACGTCTTCTGAAGGAGAACGGAAGGGCTCAAGGAAGAAATCGGGCATGAAAATGGCGCAGGGTACGTAGCGACCTGCAGCCCCAGCATTACTCGGGGGGCGCTCTTTCCTATGAGATGGCGGCGGTGAAACGGATTGTGATCGTCGGCGCCGGCCTGGTCGGTATGGGAACGGCGTACGGCCTTGCGAAGCGCTACCCGCACGGCGTGCGTATCACACTGCTCGAAAAAGGCGACCAGCCCGGCCTCCAACAAAGCACGCACAACAGCGGAGTCCTCCACGCAGGCCTTTACTACAAGCCCGGTTCGCTCAAAGCTCGCCTCGCCGTTGAAGGAATCCGCCTGATGGTCCGCTTTTGCCGGGAAAATGATGTCCCGCACGAGGTCTGTGGAAAACTCGTGGTAGCCGTGCGTCCGGAGGAACTGGATCGACTCGACGAGCTCCTCCGCCGCGGTCAACAGAACGGCCTCTCCGGCCTGCGGAAACTCGGTCCCGACGAACTGCGGCGGATCGAGCCGCACGCCACGGGTCTTGCCGGCGCCCATGTGCCTGAGGAAGGGATCGTCGATTACCGGGAGGTGTGCCGCGCCCTCGCCGATCATATCAGGGCGCTGGGGCACGAGATTGTTACTGGCGCCCGTGTGAAACGACTGCGGCGGGAACCCGAAGGCTGGACCATTCAGACGGCACGCGGTCCGTTCTCTGCCGACCTTCTGATTAACTGCGCGGGTCTGCACAGCGACCGCGTCACCGAGCTCGCCGGCGAGACGCGCGAAGTGCGCATCGTTCCTTTCCGCGGCGAATACTACAAGCTGCTACCCGGCCGCACCTTCCTTGTCCGTCACCTGATTTATCCGGTCCCCGATCCCGCCTTCCCGTTTCTCGGAGTGCACTTTACGCGCCTGATCGCCGGGGGCGTCGAAGCCGGACCCAATGCCGTACTAGCCTTCGCTCGGGAAGGGTACTCTCTCACGAATGTCAACCCGTTGGATCTCTGGGACACTCTCACTTTCACGGGGTTCTGGCGCTTCCTCCATCGGTATCCGCAAATGGTGAAGACCGAGCTGGTCCAGTCGCTGAGCAAGAAGCGTTTTTGCCGCAATCTCCAGCGCCTTGTCCCCGACGTTCGACCAGAGGATCTGGCTCCCGGCGGTTCCGGTGTCCGCGCCCAAGCCATGACTCCAGTTGGCGAGCTTCTCCAAGACTTTCACATCGTCCAACGGGATCGCGCGCTGCACGTAATTAACGCGCCCAGCCCCGGCGCAACCGCTTGCCTTGCAATAGGGGACCACATCGCCCGCCTGATTGACCTGTGACGACCGGTATCTTTGAACGGACTATCAACATCTCCCTGCCCCTTTTTCGCATCGACACAAGCGCCGCTCGACTAACCCGATCTTTTGCCGTGAACTACAAAAACGCTGCCGCGACAGGATAGTAATCTCAGGCAGACAATTACGAAACCCAGCGCCCTTTCGGCGTTTCCCGTCTCGGTTGCATGGAGGCAGCCTCTCGGATGCTTCTTCGAATAGTCAGTAGTGTCAGAAGCAATCTCTATGCTTTCTGGCCGATCGCCTTGTTGCGTTTGGACAGGCACCTGACCAGCCAGATTCATCCCCTGCGCATACCCTTAGAGCCCAACGTCGAAACTGGCTGGAAACCTTATTGGCTTTTCGCTGGCACAACGAGCGACGGGAGAAACCTCTCATGTCACGCCTCGGTTCTCGCCACAGGCGCTTGCCCGCACCCGCCCCACTCTCATCGTGAAGAAGAGATGCTGATCCTCCTATCCGGTCGAGTGGAACTGCTCCTGCCGTCTCATCCCGGTCAAGCAGTTATTTTGGAACCCGGGCAGCTTGTCTACTATCCTGCCGGTTTCCCACACTCGCTCCGGACAGTGGGCCGGCGCCCGGCCAACTACCTGATGTTCAAGTGGTGGGGCCGGGCCAGAAGACTGGCTCGTCCTCTCGTTTTCTCCCGTTATGCACCTAATAGCGAGGACACCGAGGAACGCAACGCCGGATTCCGCACGACTGTTCTTTTCGAAGGGCCGACTGCGTACCTTGGCAAACTCCACAGCCATGTTTCAATCCTGGCGCCCGGCGCCGGCTACCTGCCTCACCGAGACGACTACGATGTCGCGATCGTCCTTCTAGAGGGGCAAGTGGAGACCTTGGGACATCGGGTCAGACCACACGACGTGGTTTTCTATTCGAGACAAGACCTTCACGGAATTCATAACCCTGGGGCCGTCCCGGCGAGATACCTGGTTTTCGAGTTCCACCGCGCGCGGCGCAGCTCGATTTGGCGCACGGTCGTGTCTCGGCATCCCGGCATAAGAAAGGCTGATGGGTGAAGTTAATAAGCGTTTGCACTGCCAGCCACCGACGTTTCAAAGAAGATTGGCTGCTGCCCAGCCTCAAAGACGACTATGAGGTGTGCATCCATCCGTGCGAAATCAAGGGGTCGGGAACGTATCTGGCGCCGGACTGGACCGACGCGGTGCTGTTCAAGAGCCAGAAAATAATCGAGACAATCCAAACGGTTGACGAGCCGATTTCTGTGTACGCCGATGTCGACGTTCAGTTCTTTGCTCCCACCAAGGCGGCCATTCTCGAAGCAATGAGGGACAAGGACATCGTCTGCCAGTTGGATGCGCCGAACGGAGTCCTGTGCACAGGTTTCTTCGCCTTCCGCTCTAACGAGCAGACTCTGCGGCTCTGGCAGCAGGTCCAGGAAGCCATCAGGCTGGAGAGTCGCGATCAGCATGCATTTAACCGCATAATCCGGGAGATGCCGCGAATCCGTTTCGGCTATTTGCCGATCGGGTTCTTCGGCGCTGGCACGTTCCGAGGAAAGAACTGGAATCGCGGGGAACCGCTGTACGTTCCCGGTAAGCCGGTCATGTTTCACGCCAATTGCACCAAGGGGATAGAGAACAAGACTGCGCTGCTCGAGCGGGTCCGTAGCATTGTCCGGAAAGGCGCTTTGGCTGTCAGGACAAACAACCTGGCGTTCTACTACCGTTTTGGGATGACGGGGCCGGTGACGGTGGAGGCTTCATTGCGTCGAGGTTCTTTCTCACCGCCCGACACAAGCGCGGCTGCGCCTAGGCCACGTTCGGTGAGCCTGGATGTCGCGACCGTCTGCCAGCTGAAGTGCCCCAGCTGTCCAACCGCGGCCGGAGTAATAGGAAAAACCGTAGGTGGAGGGTTTCTGGCCGTTGACGATTTCAAACGGTTTGTGGACAACCACCCGTGGATTTCCGAGATCGAGATCTCGAATTGGGGAGAAGTTTTCCTTCACCCGGAGCTGGAGCAGATCATCCGTTATGCGGCTGAGAAGAACGTCGCGCTTCGCGCAGACAACGGCGCGAATTTCAATCGGGTGAGTGATCGGGTCCTCGAGGCTCTGGTCAAATACAAGTTCCGAAGCATCACCTGCTCGGTTGATGGCGCCAGCCAGGAAGTCTATTCAGTCTACCGCGTCAGGGGCGATTTCGACCGCGTAATAGCTAATATTAAGAAACTTAATCAGTTAAAGAGAGCGTACGGGTCCTGTTATCCCCAACTCCGCTGGCAGTTCGTAATCTTCGGCCACAACGAACATCAGATCGGCGCGGCCCGGGCGATGGCAGAAGAACTGGGCATGACCTTCCAGCCAAAGCTATCGTGGGATGACCTTTATGGCAGCTCTTTCTCGCCGGTCAGAGACAGGGCGCTTGTCAGCCTGGAGACTGGACTCGGCGTCGCGGATCGCCAGGAGTATCTCAAGAGATTTGGCAGGGACTACGTCGTTCGGTCATGCCACATGCTCTGGCATCGGCCGCAGATCAGCTATGACGGGCGGGTCCTGGGGTGCACGGTCAACCACTGGGGTGACTACGGGAATGCGTTCGAGCAAGGGCTCGAGCAGTGTATGACGGGCGAAAAAATGGAATACGCCCGACAAATGCTTCGGGGCGTGAAAGAAGCCAGGGAAGATATTCCGTGCACCAAGTGTAGGATCTTTCAGGGGATGCAGGCGAACAAGGCGTGGATCCGGCAGGAGGACCTCGAGCCCCGTCAAGCTGAAAGCCGCAGGATGAACATGCTGATAAACGGCGTGAGTCACGCGGGTCTTCTGGCGTTCTGCAGGCTGCTCTATCAAATGGCTGGAAGAATCGGAGATCGACGAAGATAACCACGGCGCCATATCAGGCTAACCGCTGGTCGTCGAAGGGGCGGGCAGAAATGCGCCCAGGATGGCGGAGCGAACATCCGAAAGATGCTCAAAGCCGGACGGGTAGGAGAGCCGGCTGATGGGGTACGTCTTGGCAAGTCGCGCCAGGGTTTCCAGCCTTCTTGGCTGGAAACCGAGGGACTCAACCGTGCGGGGAAGAAAAGAAGCGCGAACCAACTCAAGAAGGGCCGCCGCTTTGCTCAACTGAACCAGCTCGATCTGGCAATCGTCCTGTCGAACCGGTACGCAAAACCCGGCGATCGGGACGGTTCTGGGGCAGAAAAGGCCGATCCCCTTCGGCCCGACCGGAACCCGCTTCTTGTCGCAGCCCGGGAGAACCAGATCGAGTGTGCCCGGGTTGCGGACGAAACGGCACGCCAGGTCGTCCCACATGCGCATTTGAGGATAGCCGGGCGCAGCCATCCAGGCGCCACTTGAATCCAAGCCGAGCGAAACGACGTCATCGGCGAGAAGCAGGTACCCGGCCTCGAGAAAACTCGCCGCGAGGCAGCTCTTTCCGGCCCCATTGTTGGATCCAAGGAACACGATGGCCTCGGCCCCGACGACAACCGCCGAGGCGTGCAAGGCAAGCTTGCCATGTCGCTCGAGCCAATAGGCGAGAACGGCGCCCAGGAAACAGATTTCTACTTCAGGCAGCCGGTTTTCATCCAGAATATGACAGGCGATCCGACCAGAAAGCACGAAAAAATCGGCAATTTCTTCGTAGCACAATGCTTCGAAGCCGACCCCCGCATAGACCGAGTAAATGCCGGGCGTCGGGCCGGTCGCTTTATCCAGGACCAGGCGGCTTCGATCCCGAAAATCGGGAAACGGTGACTGTTCCACACATTCGAACACGAGTTCCGGGCGCCCGATCCCCCCCGGCAGAGCCGTCTGAAAAGGGAAGTCGCTCGTGAAGGTGACACCGTAAACCTGAAACAAGGGAGTTTCGGGGGGGGTGAGGGAACGGGTTTCAACTGACAAAGCTACCCACTTCCTTCCTGAGCAGAGCCTGATCCTCAAGCCCCCGAATGAACACACGCAAATCCTGTTCGATCATGGAGGGATCGGCCGAATAGTGGGAGGCGATCACCTGAGCGGCGGACCGGATGTTGCCGGAGACCGCCAAGGTGCGCCACATCGTCGTCGCCACGTCTGACAGCTGAAAGCACTTCTTTGTCAGCAGGTTGGCTACTAAAAGCCGGTCGTTCAGTTCCGCAACCAACACATTCTCGCTCACCCTCATCGCGCTCTCCGCTTCGTCCATTACCTGGACCGGAACCAGTTGCTTATGGTTGCGGCGTTTCAGGCACTGCTCGGGAGGCAGCAGATGCCAGCCTGCTTCCACCCGGCCGGTGGATTCATTCCAAAAAGAGAGGTCCGGCTCGTTCCAGGCAAAGGAGACATGGTCCGGCTGGCCGACCCAGTATTCGTCCGATCTGCTCTCCCACCGCTGCTTCCAGCTGAAATAGCGGTCACCGAAAAGCTCGGGTGCGTAGTCCTGAAGATCGTGCGCACTAACACATGCTGCGACCCGCGATTCCCTTTGCTCTATAGCCGATCGGAGTGCCGGATGGGAGTATAGAACCGCAAAGATCACTTCCGGCTCTTTACGACTTTGAAGGTACTCACGAAACCGGAGGCCGGAGAGTGCACAGTCGTCCACGACGACGAGAGTCTTCTTGCGTCCCTTCCGCGAATCGATTTGGCCGTAGAGTCCCAAAACGTAGGAGAGCATGCCGAGGACGATGAGACCTCCGCGCGGTATTGCGGCGTACCGGAAGCGCGTGACGTCCTGTCCGAACCTGTCTCTCAACTTGTCGGCCAGAATCTCGCAGTCGATCTCCGCCTGTGCGTAGCCGACGTATTTGAAAACCCGGTTGGCGATTGCGAGCTGCCATTTGAGAGTCGCAATTCGTGCCATTGAATCCGGTCTGAAAGAGCCAAGGAAAGCGATGGCAGGAGGCGTTCGTCGAACCACTAAAGCGGCATCTCCCAGTTGGGCGCAGAGCGGGTCAGATGCAATAGAATGGGCCAAGGTGAGAAGGTCTACACCCGAAGAAGGTCCGAGCCTCAGTCGGTCATGTCCTTCGAGCACCACGATTGCCCCTGGCAGACTTTTCTTCATGGGTCCTTAAGGAAGGGCGACACCGGCGGGATGCTAAACCGCCGGTGTCTTCGTCTCTTTAAGCCCCTTGAGACAGGGAGCTTCCTGCCTTGGCGTCCGACCCCGGGTGAGTGAGTCCGGTTTGGGTCAACTCGATGACGGTGCCGAAGGTGTCAAGACGGGGAGCTGAGTATCGCTTCTTCTGGGTGCGAGTCTTTTCTTGTTGCTTTTCCAAAGTGACCTCCTTTCTGGTGGGACAGTGTTGATACAGCGGGTTCAAGAACATTGCCCGCCCATACTTCGTCCTCGAATGATGGCACAAGAGGGTCAAAAGCAGTGAGTCAGCCGTTGGGATAGTATGGGCGCCACTTTGTACATGTGGCGCGCCGTTTGGGATCTGATCTCAAATCGTGTCTGCCGTTCTGCGCTCGCTATTGACTCGGCGTAGCCACATCTCAAGGCTGACCGGCCACCAGAAGTCAAATGCTGGCGCCTTTCCGTTCAGATAACGAGTGTATTGCTCGAGGACCTTGGATGCTTGCAGGCAGCCAAGCGCCTCCGCTTGGGATCCAGTCATCAGCGCTGAGACGACGTCCCAGCCTTTTTCGCGGAAACCGCGGTCGAACAGCTTCGCCGGAGGATTTGGACGAGCAGTGAGGCGCTGAGCCTCGGGCATCAGACCACGCATCGCTTCCCGAACCAGCGGCTTGTTCTCCCCGGCCCGGTGCAGTCGCCATTGAGGGACGGACATGACGAAGCGGACAAGACGCTGGTCCATCCATGGCGCCGCGTAGGCGAGACCCCACTGAGCCTGGCTGCGCTCCAGCCAGCGAAGCCAAGCGTCATGGAGAGTTGAGAACACGGTTTCCTGACGGCGACGGTAGTGAAAGTCCATGACCCGTGAGACCTGTCCCGGAGCATGACTGAGGATAGCCTCCGAGTTAACCCGTCTGATCAGTTTCTTCGGCAGCCAAGGGGGGAGACTCCTCCGACTTGCCCCCTGAATCTTCGGACCAATGCCCAGAGGCGCCGAGCAAAGCAAGGAGGAATGCAGTGCAAGTGTTCGCAGGTACCGTCCGAGGACGCGGAATCGAGAAGTGTTCAACGCTCGGCTGACGGTACGAATCTCGTCCCGAAGTAATATCCATTGCCTATCGGCGAGCAGGCCGAGGAAGTCGCTGTGGAAACTCAGACTCAACTCGTCCCCCCCTTCCCCGGAGAGAGCGGTCCTTACACCTTCTTCCCGAGCCCTGCGGCACCCGGCATCTATCAGGCCCTGATAGACACCAGTAAAGGGCTCATCGAGATCGGGGCCATGACGAGGGTAACCGGCCAGCGGCCAGGCCTGATCGGCAGGGATATAGGAG
>Ga0209077_1000448_pt1 | contig 11046 bp, 8 predicted proteins | sample PPLLak1March2015_FD_187247 | JGI IMG/M metagenome (GOLD analysis project Ga0209077, IMG submission 187247) | Freshwater sediment microbial communities from Prairie Pothole Lake near Jamestown, North Dakota, USA - PPLs Lake P7 Core (1) Depth... | ecosystem: Environmental > Aquatic > Freshwater >... | reverse complement strand
GTATTCGGCTATTCTGGAATTAATCAGTTTGTCCGATTTGCGCAGGGCATGAGCCGTATCTCCGTACTGTCGAGCAGCAGCTTTCATTTTTTTCGCAAAGCCTTCCTCGTCATGGGCTCGTACAAGCCTTGAAAGTTCTTCACATTCCCTGATAAATGCGTCATGCACCTCCAGAACTCCGGGATTTTCCATCTGGATAAGGGCATACAGATATGGGTTCTGGCCGAGAATCCTGCCTACGAAGTCCAGCATTATATCGTAGACCGGGCTTACGAATTTTCTGGATCGTTTTACATCAAAGTCTAACCTGTCAATGGTCGTTCCTATGCTTATATAGGCAAAATGGGTGAGCCCCTGTACAACCGAGACAAGCCTGTCGTGTTCAGTTGCAGTAGTAATTTCAACATGCGCCCCGCCTTCCTCAAAAAGCTCCCTTATTACCGGGAACCATCTCTCCGAACGTCCCTTTACAGGAACGAGAATGACAGTCTGCCCCCGGATTGTGCGAATCGTTGGACCGAACATCGGATGAGTGCCCAGAATTTCCACATCTGAAGGGGCGAATTTTCTCATGGCTTCTACAGGCTTTACTTTAATGGAAGTAAAGTCCATAAGGAGACTTCCGGCTTTCATTTTCGGGGCAAATTCCGCAATAGTCTCCTCAGTCACATTGATGGGTACCGAGACTATTACTATGTCACTTACCGGAATAGTTTCTTCGAGATCCGAGGCAAAAGGAACTTCCAGTTTCCTTGCGATCTCCGTCTTTCCCCCTTTTCCCCAGACTGTAACTTCGTAACCTCTTTCTTTGAAAAAACGGGTAAACCACTGTCCCATCTCTCCGGTTCCGCCAAGGATCAGAACTTTCGTTTTTTCAGGATTTTGGTCCATACTGGTCTGGCTTCTGGATTCCAGATTAACACTCAAACCTGCAAAGCCTCCAGGACAGTTTTTTTCATAAGTTCGACTGGAGGTTCGATTCCTGTCCAGAGCCTGAAAGCTTCAGCTCCCTGATAGACAAGCATTAAGACTCCACTCACGGTCTTTGCGCCTGAGGCTTTTGCTTCTCTTAAGAGCCTGGTTTCCAGAGGGTTATAGACAATGTCAAAGACGGTAAGGCCAGTGTGGAGCTCTTCTGCTGTGGCAATAGCAGTGTCTGTATTCGGGTGCATTCCAAGAGTGGTGGTGTTGATCAGGACATTGGCATCCTCTAAAAGGTCCTTTAATCCGGAGAGCCCTCTTCCCTCAACTTTTCCGGGAAGGGCTGCAGCTGAAATGTCTTTTGCAAGCTCAATCGCCCTTTCTGCGGTCCGGTTTATTATTGTGATTTCAGCGCCGTCAGCCGCAAGCTGAAAGGCAATAGCTCTTGCTGCTCCGCCTGCCCCTGCAAGCACTATCTTAGACCCCTTTATTTCCACTGCAGCATCCTGGAGTGCCTGTTTTGCTCCCAACCCATCGGTATTGTATCCCCGGATTTCTCCGGTTTCCCCAAAAACGATAGTGTTTACAGCTCCTATCCTTTCGGCCAGCGGATCAGGTTTTATGCAGCCAAGTTTCAAAGCTGCCTCTTTTAAAGGCACTGTCAGGTTGAGCCCTCCGAACCCCATAGCTTCAGCCCCAAGAATTGCTCTTTCCAGTTTTTCGGGTTTGACTCTGAAAGCGTGATAGATACAGTCCATCCCAAGGGCTGAAAAAGCTGCGTTATGCATTGCAGGAGAAAGGGAATGGCCTATAGGGTCTCCAAATACGCCAAAAACTCGCTTCATTCGAGCAACTCCATTATCTTTTTTACTTCATCTACCTGAAACTGTCCGGGAGCCGCAGAAACCGTACCTTCGACAGCCGCATATGTCAGCACCGAACCATAAAAAGGAGCAATCACCCTTGTATGCTTTCCGAGCTTGCCCATCGCGATTGCACACACAGCGCCTCCTGCTTCCGTGGCATCCAGTGCAGCTCTTAACAGGTCAAGTACATCTCTCATCGAGTGCGGCATAACAGCAAGTTTCGCGATATCTGCCCCTGCCAGAAAAGCCTCTTCAAAAATAGTTTTCATTTCCTGAAAAGCCGGAGTTTTCAAAAAGTCATGGGAAGAAATTATTATAGTTTTTCCGCAAGCTTTTGCCGCTTTTACTGCTCTGTCTCTCGCTTCTCTCCCGGCAGAGAGCTCGATATCTACGGCGTCTGGTCCGTCTTTCAGGGAAAGGAGATCTTTAAGAAGTCTGATTCTTTCGGTCTCTTTTCCTTCCCACTTCCCTCCCTCCGCACTGGAGCGGTTTGTGAGAATTACCGGAAGCCCGGTTTCGGATTTTATTTTCGTGATTGTTTCTGCAGCTATTTCCAGATCCCTGATTCCGAGCAAATCCAGCCGGATTTCGAGAATATCAGCTCCCATTTCGGCGGCCTTTTTTGAAGTTTCAAGTGGCTTTTCAAGGATTACTGCGACAATGGCAGCTTTTTCCTCAAGGTCAAGCGGGCCAATACGAATCATGCTTGCTCCGGTTTTCCTTTTCCGCTGACAATTGTTTTTCTTTGACAGTTTATTTCTCTATAATCGTTTCTTCGATCTTTTTACCGAAATGCCTGGCTCCTTCTTCCAGGCGAACCAGAACTTCGTCGCCTTTCTTGAGTTTGGCAACTGAGACAGGATTTCCGTCTTTTCCAACCAGCTTGATGGTTTCGGCATTTTGCAGGATAGCACTCACAGTACGGTCTCCAGCTTTTGCTTCAATAAGCATGAGAGGGCGGCTTTCAATCTTGACCCTGCCCACAATACCTTCTCTTTGTTTCCCTTTTGAATCTACAATAGTTACGGGATCTCCGGTCCGAAGTTCCGAGAGATAGCGGGTTTTGTCTCCTATCCTGATATAAGAGTGAACTGCACCTGCATTTACCCTGAATGGGCGGGCTGCCACATACGGGCTGTCATCGGATTCGGAATTTACCAGGAACATCCCGCTTGCCTGAGAACCTATGAGCATGCCTTCTCCCCTTTGCATGAGATTGCATGTATCCACACAGACCCGGTCTCCCATTCCAAGAGATTCGACCCGGGTTACAACTGCAGATTCAAGCTCGGTGCTTTCGCTTTCCAGCTCCCTTGCAGCCTGGATGGTATTTTTTATTTCCTGGGGGTCTCCGCTGTCAAGAAGGACACCGTCTGCTCCGGTTTCAAGGGTCTGGAAAGCCAGTCTTGCTTCTTCTGCACTCTTTACTCCGAAAATAATCTTCACTTCATACCGCTGAAGCTCAGCTATCAGGTTTTCCAGAGGGATAACCTTCCAGTCCGTGCCCGTTACAATCAGGAAGTCACAGACTTTTCCCAGTTCGGCTGCGAAATGCTCATAGCGTTTGTCCCTTATTACGACATATCCGCCAACAGCCACTCCTTTATCCCTGAGAAGAGTTGCTGCATTTATGTCAAGAGAACCCGGAGTTTCAAGGGGTAAGGGCTTTGTCCCATCGCCTTCTCCTCTCTTTCCAACGACAACTATCTCAGCCCCGGATTTATTGTCACGGCCAAAGGTTGCTACTGGAATACTTCCCAGTTCCCTGACTTTTTCGACATCTCCTGGGTTTACAAGCACGCAGTCGGCTCCTGATTCGAGGCCTGTCGTAATCCTTTCTTTCTGCTGTTCCCATCCGCCTTCATCGGCTTTTATCCAAACGCTTTTCTTTTTCAAAGGCTTCAACCCCGGTATACTTTCTGTTTTTACTCCGGTCTTTTCCCTTTTTTAACTTTTGTTCGGGTTCTGATTCTGCGGTTTTGATTTCGCTTTTCAATATCTTGTTTTCATTTCAGCTGTTCCAGGGCTTCTTCTACAGGCCTTCTATGATGTACGATTTCGCAAATAGCCCGGGTAAGTCTGACAGGGTCCTTGTGCTGGAAAACGTTTCTTCCGATTGCAGCTCCTCTGGCTCCGGCTTCCATTGCCCCGTCAATCATTTCCAGGAGTTCCAGGTCAGTTGAGGTTTTAGGCCCTCCTGCAATAACTACAGGCACAGGGCAGCCTCTTACTACATCTCTGAAGCTGTCAGGATCTCCGGTGTACACAGTTTTTACAACATCAGCCCCGAGTTCGGCCCCGATCCTTGCAGCGTGTGCTACATTTACAGGGTCATGCGGATTGGTGATTTTCTTACCTCTGGGATACATCATGGTAAGAAGAGGCACGCCCCATTCTGTACAGTCTCTGGAGATTTTTCCAAGCTGCTCAAGCTGGTCAGCTTCGGTTTCAGAGCCTATGTTGATATGCATGGAAACAGCATCGGCTCCCATCTTAATTACTTCTTCCACTGTACAGACCTGCACCTTGGCATTGGGGTCCGGGCTCAGGGAGGAAGAACCACTGATATGCACGATAAGGCCTATATCGTGGCCGTATCCCCTGTGCCCGTATTTTACCATTCCTTTCTGCATAAGGACGGCATTTGCTCCTCCTTCGGCTACTCTATTTACTGTATCGGTAATATTGATAAGCCCGTCAATAGGCCCGTCTGAAATCCCATGATCCATTGGAATAACGACCATGTTTCTGCTTTCCCGGTTCATCAGCCTTTCTATCCGTATCTTTTTACCAATTTCTGACATTATAATCCCCTTCGAGCGCAAAAAGCTCTCAAATTGTTGTGAATGGTATTTATTCTGAAATTATTCTGAAATCGCGTGCTAGTGTGTGACATAGTAGCATACTAAACATATTTAAAGCTATTCCATCGAGCTGCAAGACAATCTATACACTCTAATATTAATGACTATTCTTGAACTTTTCTGTATAACAATGTCCTATAATGGTCATATCTTGCGGCCACTTTTTGTTGTACATGAAATGTACCGTTGAAAATACGTTCCAGATCATAAAAATAAAATCAGACTCGAAGCCTCTCGTCTCCGAAAACAGGTAAGATTCTGAACTTCGGAAACATACGAGAATTAAAATAGGATAAGATTGGCTAATAGAGTAAACTCAGAACGTTAGAAGAAGTGCAATTATACTAAAACAGGAACTGAAGGAATTATGAAAGAACTGAAAATTCTTGTTGTTAATAACTACGGACAATTCTGCCATCTAATTCATAGGGCTGTTAGGGATCTTGATATGGATACGAAAATAATCCCCAATACAATGCCAATTGAGGATATCCTGGCAGAGGAACCGGATGGGCTGATCCTCAGCGGTGGGCCGGAAATGGATAGGGCAGGCTTATGTTTCGATTATGTCCGGGAAATCGATCTTCCTATTCTTGGAATCTGCCTCGGGCATCAGGCAATTGCCTTGGCATATGGGGGGCACGTTCATGCAGGGAGAAAAGGCGGGTATGCAGAGGTTGAGATAGAGGTGCTCGAAGAAGATGATATTCTGCGGGGACTCGGGCCCAGGACTACGGTGTGGGCTTCCCATGCAGATGAGGTTGCCATTCTGCCTGAAGGCTTTATCCATCTTGCCCGTTCGGATATCTGTGAGATTGAAGCTATGCGTCACCCTACAAAACCGATTTACGGTGTGCAGTGGCATCCTGAGGTTTCCCATACCGAGAAGGGAGAAGAACTGCTTACTAACTTCCTTGAGGTTTGCGAGCAATATTAAGATTGATGTTATTAATTTTAAGGGCATTTCAATATCCCAGGAATTGGAAATGCCCTTAAAATTATAGGACTTACGCGGTTGAACTGAAAAATCAACGGCATTAAACCTCTAACTGTTTGAAACACTAAATCAGTCACAACGCCGAATGTGCTTGATTTTGTACTTCAAGTGCGTAAGTCCTAAAATTAATGGACTATAAAAAGGGAAATAAACGCTATATAAAGTAAAAAGAGCTCCGGGATAAATTACATCCCGAGTTTTTTCTTCATCATTTTCTGAATATTGAATTTTCCGCCTCTAAAGCCTTTTAGAGCTGTCTGCATGGTTTTGTGATATTTCAAAAGCTCTCTTACTTCTTCAGGGCTGCAGCCCGAACCTCTTGAAATCCTTTTTATCCGGGAACCGCCTATGAGCTTTGGATCAGACATTTCCGCTTCTGTCATGGAGTCCATGATGATCTTGTAATTCTTCATCTTGTCACTTGTAGCCTGGAACATCTCATCCGAGAGCTTAACGCCTCCCATTCCACCCATTCCCATTGGCAGCATGGACATGATCTGTTTGAGAGGGCCCATTTTATTCATAGCTTCAAGCTGCTTGTACATGTCCTTAAGAGTGAAGCGCCCCTGCATCAGGGCTTCCACATTCACATCTTCTTCGCTCAGGGTCTCTTCAGCTTTTTCCATCAGGCTTTTGAGATCACCCATGCCAAGGAGCCTTGAAATGAACCTGTCAGCTTCAAACTTTTCAAAATCTTCCGGCGTCTCCCCAACACCAATAAAGGCAATAGGGGCCTTTGTTTCGGAAACAGCAGACAGGGCTCCGCCTCCTTTTGCGGTTCCGTCAAGCTTCGTTATAATAACGCCTGTAATCCCCACAGAGTTATTAAAGGCATGGGCCTGCTGGCTTGCCTGCTGTCCAATACCTGCGTCCAGCACCATGAACTTGTGGTTTGGCTTTGCAACGGCATTGATCCGTTCCATTTCATCTATCAGATCGGATTCAAGGGCGTGCCGGCCTGCAGTATCCACAATTTTTATGTCGTATTTTTCCAGGGCTTTGAGACCGTTTCTGGTGATTTCGATGGCATCGGGATTGTTTTCTTCTCCATAGAAAGCTACGTTGAGCTTTTCACAGAGAGTCTTAAGCTGGTGGTATGCGCCAGGACGGAAGGTATCTGCGGCAATAACTCCTGCTTTGAGTCCCTTCCTTTGGAAGTAGCGGGCAAGCTTTGCAGTACTGGTAGTTTTTCCGCTTCCCTGAAGCCCAACCATCATTATAGTCTGCGGCTTGAGCTGGATCTCAGCTCCTTTGCCGATAATTTCCATCAATTCCTGGTATACGATGCGGATTACGTGCTCCCTCGGGTTCATACCTGCAGGAGGGTCTTCTTTCATTGCACGCTCTTTGATTCTCTGGGACATTCCCATAACAAGTTTTACATTGACATCGGCCTGGAGCAGAGCTCGCTGGATATCTTTTACTACTTCATTGACCGTGCGCTCATCAATTCGTCCCGCGCCGATCAGCTTCTTGAGCGCCCCCTGTAAAGAGTCTCCAAGTTTTTCCATTACCATATGAAAGTCATCCTGCTGAGTTTTTGAGGATAAATGAAAAGATACTCACACATTTTATTCACACATTTTTGACCTTGTGTAAGAAAGTAACCTTCCTTAATAAGCCTTGAGTTTTAATAGCTTAAAAAAGGGATAAGTAAATGGATTCTAAATATAAATCGGTAACCGGCTATAAAAAAGTTACCGGGTAATAAAAATCTGAAAAGATGTTATCTGAAAAAATGTTAATACACAAACAAATCCAGAAAAGAATTTTACCATAGCGGGGGATGGATTCGAACCATCGGTCTACGGGTTATGAGCCCGTCGGGATCTCCTGGCTACCCCACCCCGCTACAGGGTTTTATTTGTCAGGCCACTTTGCCTGGGATAACAAACACAACATACGAACGATCGTTTATATAGTTTTCGGTCGATTTCCCTATCTCTAGAGATTTACTTTGGAACTCAGGGGTATTTCTAAAGAAATTTCGTGACTTTTTTATTCCTTCCGATTTCCTTTCCTATTCGTTATTTTCCTGTTATCTGGTTTTTCCGGAAATGTATTTGAGATCCCGAACCCTAAATCATATTATGACAAGGTGCTTATTCTGCGGAGCTTATTGCGAAGTGAAGTGCGGAGTTTACTGCGAAGACTATCCGGGAAGCCAGAGGGAGAAAGAAAAGGGAGAAGGTACGGAAGTGCTTGGATGTACGCAAATTGGCACATCCTATATCTGCGAGAATTGCCTTAAGGACCTGAAACAGGCTCTTGGATCCCTCTAAACGGGCCAACCAGAGAGGCTCCAGCCCCTGAAGTTAAAAGTGCCCTCCTCCTTTACCGAATGGGGCTGGATAAATCGAAAAAAGGGCAAATATAATCGGTAATTCAGACAACCTCAATATAAAGTGTGAATGTTTCTCCTTCTGTAGTTTCATTTTCCCAGGGTCTTTTATATACTCCTGTCACCTGCTGACTGCCTTCAGCTACAGCTTTAATTTCCCATAAGCGCACTCCTCCCGCGCCCACAAGAGGTTGCTCGATTCCTTCAGGCTGTTCAGGAGGATAATATTCTCCCGGGATATTATCGGGTCCCAGGCTCACATTGAGTCCCTGGGTGAGATTGAGTTCCCAGCGATAACCAGTGGACGGATTTTCAGGCAGTCTCAGGTAAAAAGTCTCTCCATTTTCAAGATTTATGGTCTTCCCGTTGTCAGCTTCAGTTACCACCTGCTGCCTTGGCGGCATGGAGCCGGGAGATTCGTGCGGTACGTTATCGACTGCCAGCTCAAAAGATTCGGTTACTCCGTTCACATTTACAGTGTAGTTCCCGGCCTTGAGGCCCAGGACTTCAAGGGGAATAGTTTCTGTGAAGCTCTCTATTGCCTGCGTACAGATTGCATCTTTCGGACGCTTTGTGCTGATATTAATATTGAAGACATTTCCTTCTCTTTCAGTCTCTGCTTTGTCGATCTCAGTACATCCGTCAGGCAGGTAGCCTTCTGCTATCACCTGTATCTGTACGGGAAAAGACTCAAGGGTGATTATCTGGATACTCTGTACGTTTGCAGTACCGTATATGTAATTTTCCTCACTAGTTCCCTGACTATTGTTTGTTGTATTTCCAGGTTCTGTTTCGTTCTGTTCTTCGTCAACGCAGCCGGAAAGAGTAACTGCAAAGACCATAAACAGGATCGTAGAAATTTTCGCATACTTCCAAAGCTTATTATTTGTTCTTCTTTTCATATTTCCCCTCTTATTCTCTCTGATACGTTTATGAAAAGATGCGTCTGTTCGGATTTATCCTTTACTTAAGCTTCAATTCTGTTCGCAGCTTTATGGTCAGCTTTCTTTTTGTTGGTTTGAAGTGTACTGGAATTGTCGTTTGGTAGCAAGTTTGCCAATTCCAGTGATCCACAGCTTAATATCTACTTTTATGCAAATTTTTATAATATACCTCTTTATTAGATCCTTTATCTCTTAATATAAATAGATAAATTCAAGGTTAAAATCCCATTCTTTATTCTTAGCACAGTTTGAGGAAAATAATATACTATATTAACCACGTAGTCGTTTATAATACCGTTAACTCTATATTTTGTGACCAAAAGCGTACAGTTTGTACTTTCCAGTCTCAGAAAGATCACTTTTCTTAATATAATGGAAAAAGGTACGTGAACCTGGCATTTAAGGAGACCCCAGCTTGAGTTTGCAGAAAATAGCTGAAATAAGCATAGCATGCAGGTCAAAAGAAATGCTTAGAGCAGATTTTCCTTGCCCGGTCTCAACTAAAGATCTGGTGGGATTTAATTGAGAGTTGCAATTATCACACAGGGAATTTCTAATCTTTTTGAGTCTATTGTTGATTCAGAACATGAGGTAGTGGGAATTGTCGAGTGTGCTCCGGCAAAAGAACCAAACTTATTCCTCAAAGCAATAGGAGGGTTTTTTTCAGGTGTCTATTATTCATTAACCTCGAATCCCTTAAATTTAAAAATCTTCTCTAAAAAACTGAAAGTTCCTTATTATTACTTCAGGAAAGGAGACAGTGCAGGCCTCGAAAAATGGATGAAAAATCTACAGCCCGATCTTGTAGTCGTGTATTCCATGTCTCATCTCTTGAAAGAGAACGTGTTTAATATCCCAAAATTTGGGACCATTAATATCCACTATTCCCATCTTCCGGAATACCGGGGGCCAGCCCCACTTTTCTGGGAATATTATGATTATGTCCTGAATCCTGGAGTGACTCTCCATTATATCGATAAAGGTGAGGATACCGGCGATGTCATTTTCCAGGAAAGGATCTTTATAAGTCCCGGTGAAAAACTCGAAGAAGTCAATCAAAAGTTATCCTTTACGGGAATAAAGTTGCTCTCAAAGATAATGGATACCGTTGAGAAAGAAAATGTTCCCAGAATAAAGCAGTCCTTAATAACTCCAACGGTGAGAGCGAGAAAAGTTAAACCCAATGAATATAACGAACTCATAAGATGGAATGAGTGGAATGTTGAGAGAGTATTTCATTTTTTAAACGGAACTCCGAACTATCATTACACTCTGCTGAAGAAAACCAGTCTGTACAAGCTTGTACTCAGGATTAAAATTCTGGATAAGGAAAAATGTAATATTTCCGGATATAAAGTAGGGGAACTTTACAAAGAAAATTCAAAACATTTTTTTGTTTGTAAAGATGGGAAAATATATGTTGATATTATTCTTTCATTTGCAAATTTTCTTGACTGGGTTTACCCTTATATTTCCTGAGCGTGCTCTCTGTAATGCAGAATAAGGTCTTCAGCCCATCTCAGAGCTGCAGGCTCGAAGCCTATAAGAGTTTCCTGGTCAAAAGATCCTTTTGAAGTAAGAAAATCAGCAGCCATGAAACGTTCGGTCTTAACCAGCATAGCAATCTTTATCTCATCCGTACAGAGAAAAAGCCTCTTATTTTCTCTGGCCAGATAAAGCTTCAGTTCTTCTTCGAAATCGGTTTTCAGTCTTTCATAGATTTTTCCTGTTATTATAAGGGTTATCTCGGTATCATCATCCTGGTTTGCCAGAAATATTTCGGAAAATATCGGATGGAATATTGATGAAAAAGAAAGCATTTTTCTTGATTTCCTTATATTTTCCAGAAACACGGCAGGAGGCTCAAAAATATTATCAGGATCAGGTCTAACAAGGAAACAGAACTTTAATTCATTTAGCCTTTCCAGGAAAGCCCTGGGTAAGGCGGTGAGATCGCGCTCCTGCCAGTAACCGTTATTTTCCTCAATGACCTGCAGAGTATCGAGCAGAGGTTCCATTTTTTCGACCAGAATCTCCGCAAGAGGAGTTAATCTGTATTCCCGATCTTCCTGCAGAACCAGATGTTCATCCTTCAGTTTTTTGATTTGAGGAA
>Ga0209077_1000446_pt1 | contig 11070 bp, 10 predicted proteins | sample PPLLak1March2015_FD_187247 | JGI IMG/M metagenome (GOLD analysis project Ga0209077, IMG submission 187247) | Freshwater sediment microbial communities from Prairie Pothole Lake near Jamestown, North Dakota, USA - PPLs Lake P7 Core (1) Depth... | ecosystem: Environmental > Aquatic > Freshwater >... | reverse complement strand
TTACTCCATTCATTCCATAGGACAAATTCAGCGAGTCCTGTGGAATAGGTGACATGGATGAATCTGTGATATTGAAGTTGAGCTGCAGCTCATCAATCATCTCAATCGGATACAGAGTCGTGGTGAGGAACTCAATACCCGCTTCAAACCACATGTAAATCGCAGCCATGTCAGTCTGACTTCACACCAGTGACCGCCACCTTTAATCCAGTTCCTGCAAAGGTTGTACCCGTTGAAATCACATGCACCAGGAATTCTGCATCATCTGGAATGGATGTAATTGCCAGCTCTGCAGGTGTGCCTGATCCTACTGAAGTTTTCATGTTTGGATCGATACGAATCTTAGCGGCAGTGAACATGCTCACACCATTCATCAGTACATCCACCACTAGAGGCGCTCCAGTCGGTGCCGTGGTGCAACTGATGCGTACATAGCCGGTGGTCATGTCCAAAGGGTACGGACACCGGAAAGCACACTTGGGACCACCTATCGACAACGGAGTGAATTCATTGGATGCCGAAGCAATGATGGTGTCGTAGGGATTAGCATCTGCACCCGGCGTACCAGGAGGCCCTCTGTTGGCTCCTGCCTTGCTGGTGTACATGGCAATCGAATGCTTGTTGTCGACCACCAGGCCGGCCTCTTCAATGCTTGCCAGGTAGCGTACCGGTCGTGACTTCGGATTGGGCCGCAGGTAAATGGTCTGCTCTTTCTCCGGTACGTAGATGATGGTCATGGTTTGGTGATCTCCCGGAACATGATCACCGAGCCCTTGAATACGCGCGTGACAATCCCAGACGGATCCTCGAGATCGACGTCATACACGGCATTCACAAAATCAAATTCCGCGGTCACGTCAGCCTCAATGAACAGCTCGATGCTGCCATCCTCAGCGTTGAGAATCATGCCACCATTGCTGGTACTGCATTCATGCAGCACCTCAGTGGAATGCCAGTTCTTGCGGATCTGCATCTTGCCAGTGAAACCAGTGAGATTGGTAGGTCGGAAGTAGGTGATCTCCCCCGTTCCTTCAACCCACACATCAGCCACGGTACTAACTGGCATCTGGAAGGTGTCATCGTCATTGCGAGTAGCCGGCTCGATGCCCGTCTCCTCGCTATTGAGAATGGGACAGCCATCCACACCGGAGATAATCACCGGGGTAGGCGACACATCATTCAGCATGTGCCCGGTGACCTTGATGATGGTCGGGTAGCCAACCTGAATATCCTCGATGGGAGCCATAAACTTCCCGCCCCCGTACCAGTGGAAGGTATGGTTGAAGGTGGCTCCCTGCTCGATCTCAATTTCAAAAATCGGTGTTGCCATCCTCTACTCCCTGTTCTCAGCACTGGTATTGACTTCAGTCTTGCAACCTTCCACGGTAATCTGCCGTGCTGTCTCTGCTGCTCGCTGTACTTCGAGTCCCTCCACCACAATGCTGCAGCCCTCACTGTAGGTCACCTTGGCAGTGCGGTGGGTGAGCACTGAACACCCGGTACAGAACTTCAGGAACACCACCACGAAGATGATCACAATAACCAGCAGTAATGTACCCTCAAAGTCCAATTTTTTCCTCACTTTATAAATCCATGACCAGCATATTGCGAAAGCGCATGGTGGAACCAGGATCTGTATTGTTCATTACCCCACAACCCGTGGCAGTTTTCAGCGGACGGGAAGCTACCGTATAACGAACATACCCTGCAGATTTATTAGCAGGCACATCTACTTCGTAATTGTTGGCAAAAATATTGATGTTGTCTCCCGCTTCGTAAACTGAAACAGTAAAGTGAGCGGGATAATTAACCCCACTCAAGGAAAAGTTTCCCCTGGCTACATAAGAAGGATTGATCTGTGCCAATTCCATTCTCCAGTTACCACCAGAAAAAGTAATAAATACCCCCCAATAATTGCTGGTGTCCTGGTAATTAAAACGAAGTACCAATCCATGCTCAGCAGTGATGGCTACGTTTTCATAACGAAAAGTTGCTTGGTACAACCTTATGGTGGAAGCCTTGGCAGGTAAATTAGTCACCAACAAAGGTGACACATAGTTGCCTGCTAAATAGGCAAAGCCATTAGCATCTATGGTAGGAGTTACTTTGGTAAGTACTGCACCAGGAGCCATGATCTGCGGAAAACTTTCTTCCTGGGTAATTGCTTTAGCTACCCTTGGGTTAGCGTATGCCAACACAACCCCACTGGTATTCTGCACGCCATCCTTGGTAGAACGTAAAGCTCTGCCTTCAACCAGAGGAACCACATTACCAACTCTTCGGAATGCTCCCAGGCCACCCATGTTGGCTTCATTGTCTGAGTACGGGTTGAACAAACCAGGAGCACTGACCCACTCAGTCCACAAACTCATATTCAATCTTTTTGGTTGGCCATTGGGATAGAAGAATGGCGTCCAGTCAGAAACATAGTAACCACTACGATGTCCTATGAAACCAATTTCACCAGACCAATGAGCTGGAGTGTTGTCAACAGCACTCATGCCAACATAGAAAAGTGAATTTGCCGTGGTACCCATGGTGCCAATAGTTGGCGCAATTCTATTAGCCCAACCTGTTTCATCTGCAGGCTCCATGTCCACCATGAAGATCAGTGAAGCTGTGCTGGCATCCCAGGAAATCTGAAAAGAATGGTAACGATCATCTGTTACTTCATTCTTGGACATAACACGCATAATCGTCGTGCCACTAGTATTAAGAGAAGCAATAGCAAGTCTGTTTCTACTGGCTACATCTGAATTATCAGAAGAACGTACACCAACAGATAATCTCTGAACACCTGCACCAACTCCCCAAGCTACCAGAATAACTCTGCCAATATCTGCATTCGCGTAACGCGATAACTTGAAAATTCCATGGACAGAAACTGTTTGTCCTGATGGTGAATATTCATTCGTATATCCATTCAGCATGTTGTGCCACATGTGAGCACGTTGATACTGTGGCTTTTGCCATTGAGAGAGCTTAGCCATCACATGTCCATGACCAGAAAATTTTTGAAGCGCATGAAGGTATTTGGGTCTTCATGGTTGGATAAAAGAACACCTGTACCTGTCTTACTTGGTCTGGAAGCTCCTGTGTAATTGATTGACACAGCTTGCTGATCTGTTGGTACATCAACCTCGTAAAGTTGTAGTGTCGCAACAAGATCATCTCCCCCATCGAATACTGTGATGTTGCCCTGCAATGGATAATTTATGTTGCTTATGACAGTGGTAGTTGCCCTTACTGTCCAAACAGTCAGCGTGACATCTCCGATAGCAAACAACCACGCACTACCATTCCAGTAAAGTATGCATCTCCACCAATTATTACCATCCACATAATTAAACCCCATTACCAAACCAGGATTGGTTCCGGGAGGAGCTGCATCTTCAAACCTGAAATCCAAACGATACATGCGTGTGGTTGAAGCCTTGGCTGGCAGATTCATCACATGAATCAGGGTAGCCCACACCAAATCCTTGTAAGCATACCCATTGGCATCCACCGACCAACCCGTGGGCATGTCTTGGGTGATAGCACCATCAGCAATATGCTGGAAGTAGGATCGATCCCAAAGGATGGGAGAGATCGCTGTACGCGGAGGTGCCCACTGAAGAACAATTCCTCCCTGGTTCTGTGGTGCATCCTTGGTTCCCCGCAGCAACACATCAGAGACAACCGGAGCACACTTTCCACCCCTACGCATACGACCGAGCATTCCCATATTATTTTCTAAGTCACAGTACGGATGATAAATTAGTGGCTGTGAACCAGGCACATAAGTGATAGTGCCATTCTTCACCATAGGCCCAAGGCTGCCAGTACTCTCTTCCATCTGTCCTGCTTTATGCCAAAGCAGTGGTTGCGTTCTCCATTGCCGCCAGCTCCCTTCATCGATCTCAACTGGTTTTCCATCATGAGTCATGAAGTCCTGCCAGTTGGTCATGTAGACATCGCGGTATCCAAAAAAACTTATGTGCCCATTATGCTTCTGAGAACCTGATTCAAGCGCTCCCACACCAACACCACTACCCGCTCCTACCCCAAATGTACTGATAATTGCTGTAGGCACAGCACTGAATTCAGGCACTTGTCCATCAACGATCACAGTGTATAAACCAGTAGCAGCACTGAAGGAAAAGAACACCAAATGAAGCAGACCATCATCAAATGAAAGACTGGTGTTGTAGGAAAAAATGGCAGAGTTAATGGAATTCGCACTGTAAAACACCAATTTGCCTGGAGCAGTCGCGTGATCACTGGCATATATTTCAAGACTTCCAGTGGAATAACCGGCAGGACTCTCAATCCTGAATATTCTCCGTGTGGTTCCAGCAAGGGGTAACGCAGTAACACCAAGAACAACAGTGAAAGCCTGAGTAGATGATGTATAAGCTTTGCTGTACCACCCAGTAGTACCATCAAACAAAGACATAGGAGGAGAGAAAGTTCCTCCACCAAATTCGGTCCAGCCTGCATGATCCAGTCGCTTGGGTAAATTATTGGGAAAGAAGAAATCACTGTAGTTGGTAAGATAACCATTGCCGTAAGCCAGACAACTGATCTCACCGGCCCAACTGTTGCCTACACCTATGCTGGTAAAATTTCCGGTTTGTCCAACATAAATTGGAGAATTAGCTACTAAACCCATGGTATTGATGGCAGGTGCAATACGATCTGGTTGGGTCACATCATCTGCATCTTCTCCGTCTACCTTAAATACAAACTCAGCAGTTGCTGCATTCCATGAAATCAAAAAAGAATGCCAGGCATTGTCGGCATATTCTCTTTTGCTGAGTAATTGAAGCGTGACCACATCAGCATCGCTGCGCGAATTAAATCCGAAACGATAATTCGCAGCAGGAAATGTTCTGCTGCCTCCACATAAATAAATGTGAAGCCTGGCACGGTTAAGTGTTGTTCCGTTGCCGTAGACAATGAGAGGTGTCTTAACGCCATTAAGAAAACTTGGTCCGTAAAAAGGCGGTGACCTGAACCGCCCCATTGCATAAAAAGACTGGCCAACCGGAGTGTGTTCTTTTATGAAACCCCCCGTCAGCCCATCAAACTTCATGGCAATCGGCCGGTACTCTCCGATGGCATTCTGGTGATGAGAGAGCCTGGCCATCAGGGAAGCTTCTCCGCGTTGTAGAAAAGCTGTGCATTAATCATTTCGGTATCGGTGAGTTTCCGGTTGAAAATGGAAACATGATCAATGAGGAAATGAGCTGAACTGCCACTGGACATTGTTCCCCCTATCTCAAATGGAGTAACCGTTGCAGTCAATGCAGCGCCAACACTTGTTGGGCCTTGAACAAGAGCACCATTTCTGAATATCCTGATCTGAGAGCCACCATAAGTAACTCCATAAATGTGCGTATTCAGATCTGAATTACCAATCCAGTGTTCTACCTGTCCGGCAACCGTAGTGCTTAAAGTAATGTCCATTGATGTATGGTCATTGCCAAATTCATTCATGCCACAAAACAAGTTACTGGCGTTGGCTTGCCTCCACCCGATAATCTTGGCAAAAGCCAAGGCAGCAATGGTGGTTCTCTTAAAACTGAAGATGAGACTTAGTGCTGCAGCATTGGTAGAAATCGAAGTAAAAATACCACCAGTATCCCTCCAATGATTATTGGTTGATCCATTGGTGCTCAGGTTGGCAGATTTGGTTGTTGTATTCCTGAGTGCTGCACCGACTGCTACGGCACTCGCACCAAGTCGCGGAAGATGTTTGGCATTACCACTGGAGTCAGTAAGGTTGGTAGCAGTATTGAAATTGGCATCTTGGAATTTATACCAGGCTGACGGAGCCAGGGAAAGAATGTAAGTATCGAAGGGAATGGTAGCAACCTGCACTCCCAGCAGCCCCATACGATGCCTCATTACACAGTCCCACCAATGACTACCCATTCAGTGGTGTTACGCTTCCACAGGCTGATGAACTTCCACTGCCCGTTGCTCTTGGTATTGCCACGCAAGGTGTCAGTGGTGATGCCCACGGTAATCTGTCCTGCACCTGCCTGACACACATCGATAATGGTATCAATGGGAAATGGCACTGAGGAGTTTGCAGGAATGGTTAACGCAATCGCTGCAGCATTACTCAGATCTAAAATCTTACCTGCATCCGTGAGCACCAGCGTGTAGCTGGTACCGGTCTGATTGTTCTGCCCCTTGTACTTCTTGAACCAGTCCATCTCCACGTTCTCATCCGACATGGTGATAGTTCTGGTTTGTCCTGCTGTAACTTGGGAAGCCTGGAAGGCAATCTGCTTGGTGGGATCGCCATCATCCTGAATCCTGAAAGAGGCATCCGACACCTCAGCATCCAGCACCACAGGTGCCTGCACAATCACCATCACCTTCCAGGTACCAGCAGCAGAGCTGTAAATCAGATCCACCCGTCCCGAATCCACATCAATGATGAAGTCTGCCGACACACCATCAATGGTCGATCCGTTACGCGCGATGGTGATGTTGTTGGCACCGGCATTGTCATCGCCATCCCAGATCCCCACGAAGGCATTATCGGCAGGAGAACCAGGAAGGGTAATGGTGATGGGTCCGGTATCTGAACCAACACCAATCAAGTCACCCGCCACGGCTGCGTAATTGACCGTCTTAAAGACGGCCGACACACCGCCTGTAATCGACACCACGGTGACGATCCAGGTGGTATTGGTGACAGCAGGAACCACGATGGCCAATACCCCTGGTAACAGTGTATGCGTGGCATTGGCAGCGAGCACATTGCCCGACACGATCAGGTTGTCACCCGAAGCGGGTGTCAGCAGGATGGAGCCAGTACCATTCTGGTTGATCCAGATTTCGCTGGGAGAATCTCCCACCGTGAAGGTAGCCGGCAGGGTAACGGTATGTGCTCCCACCCCACGGTAAATCCACTTGTCCCCTTTGGCTGCCATGATGTTGGTGGTGGTTTCTTGCCACACACCCTTGCCATGCAGCGCTGCCATCTCCCGGACATCAGCAGGAGCATAGGTTCGCAGTGCCGTCTGGGTACCCGCGATCCTTTCCGGTGACGAAACCTGGGGAACCACAGAAGCGTAGGCAGCTGCGATATCAGCCGGCGTTGAAAGTACCCCTGCCAGCTTGGTGCGTTCGGCCGGCGTCAGCAGCAGTTTGGTGACACCTTCAGTCAGATCGTCCGAGTTCCCCGTCAGGGCCACCACTGCCAGCTCGTCTGCGGTCAGGGTGGTCTTCAACCACACTGCTGTATTCAGACTATTGTCCGAACAACGATAGGATTCGTTCGGTAGTGTTGCAGTGTCGATCCATACCGACCCGGGCATCCAGCCATCACTAACGTCATCAAAAATAGTCGGTGGCCCCTCGCCATCGTAATTGTGCGGAACCGTATCAGCGAAGGTAGCAATCGCCTGGTACACCCTTAACGCGGTCATCGCATGGGTATTGTCGGTGCCACCTTCAGCCTCACCCTGGGTGGCAAACGGCATCTTCACGATGTCACTCTCATCGAGCAGGGTGGCATCCGTCACGATGGCATTGAGCTTGGCCAGGGTATTGATGTCATCCTCGATCAGCATGCCTTCGAGGTCACCTCCGGCCACTGCCTCACCCAGTGCCACCAGTGCATCGAGATTCAGGTACACCGCGTAGATCACATCAAACGCTGAGTCGATGTACTCCTGCACCAAGCCCGTGACCGGTGGCTGATTTTTATTTCGCAGGTTCTTCATTTACACCCACCCATGCCGGTCAAATCTCCAATCCCCCGGCTCACCCTGCACTTCCAGTCCATGCAACTCGACCACCTTGCAGCTGGCTTCGAACTTCTGGTAGTAAGCCCCACTCTCCTGGTTGTTGTCCGAGATCCCCTGACCCATGCCCGCGTGCACACGATGGGCGATGTAATAAATCAGGGCTTCATGCAGGGAATTGGGCAGATCCAGTTCAATCAGGTCGGGGTTCATCCCCCTGACATATTCCACCCGGGGAGCTGATGCCCGGTACTGCACAGCAAAGATGTTTTCGTTCTTGGGGTAGGGGTACTGAACTGACCTGAATGACGGGGTGTAAATCGACAGCTCCTCGGTGATGTCATTCATCGGGAGTTTATTTCCACCCTCGTCGTACACCTCCTCGATCTTCAGCACGTCATCAAGGAAGGGATTTTGCGGGGTATCCAGGATGTACTTCACGGGTTCCAGTGAAGCCACATTGGTCTGGTTAAACCGGGAGTGCAGCTCGTAGACCTCGATGTCTTCATACTGCTGGATGTAGATTTCCCGGCTCAACAGGAAGAATCTCTTGTACAGCTCCTTCATCCCCAGGTTGATGTGGGTGAGGATCCTGTCGTAATCCTTGGGGTCTGGTTCTGATTCCAGATCACTGGGGATCAGGTTCCCAATCGACAGCTGAGCCAGCTCACCATAGGTGAGATCCTTGAACAACTGCATCAGGGTAATGCTCATACCAGGTATTGCTCCAGTTTGTTGGGCTCTGGATCGCGGTCCCAGCTGCCCCAGTATTTATCTTCTTCCGCGGGCGTAGGCGTAACCTGGCTCGGCTTCCATGCCGTTAGGGAACCCAGCATCGATATGGTATCAATAAAGTCATCGAACTTGCTCTTGAATCCGATCTTGGTGGCCAGCTTCAGCTCGTTCATGCACTCCAGCATCGGGATGCTGTTCTTCATCTCCTCAGGAAACCAGATCTTGTGCAGCTTGAACAACGGCAGCACGACATTAAATCTTTGCATCTTGTTGGTGTTCGGCCGGAAGCCCAGCTCACTGGAGTTGCGATCCTGACCAATGGTGAAGAAAATATTCCGGGTGAGCATCTCTCCCTGGATCCAGGAGATAAACCCTTTCTGCTGACCTGAAATCTCAATGCCCACCTGCTGGGGGGAGTAGAGCTGAACCAAGGTAAATAAATCAGCGATGTTCTTGTCCATCAGCTGCTTCTTGCAAATACCGTCCACCCACAGCCAATCGCCGTTGTTGTTGTAGGCCCAGACACTGATCACCGAGTAGTCATTGGCAGACCTTTCCCCGGTGGCAAAATCCGTAGTGATGTAAAAATTGTAGGCCCCTTTATTTTCCAGCACCTTGCGCCGGCTGTACCAGATGATCTCCCCGTCACTGACGATGCGTTCTTCGTCACTGATGATCCGGAGCATGAGCTCCTGGTTGAAGGTATCGATCTTGCCGATCTGGATGGCCTTATCGTACTGGGTCTTCACATACCCATAGGTAAACCGGTCGGGCCAGCATGACCGGAAGTCCTTCTCCTCGACGGGGAATTCCTCGCAGATCGGGTAAACGTTGACGGTCCACGCCCCGGACTCGACGGCTTTGTAAAGCGGATCCCGGGCGTTGAAGGGAGTACCCGACCAGATGATCTTGTAGCGATTCGGGTGCATGGCGTAATTCACCGCCTTGTACACGGTATCTTCAATGTTGGCGATGACCGTTACTGACCGTGCATCCTCGTCCGACACCAGGTCATCCAATACTGCCAGCTGCGGCCGAACGGCCTGCTCCTTCGTACCACGTACCCCCGTTTTTGCGCCATAGCCCTTGATAACGAAAACGTGTCCAGCGCGGTTCTGGAACTCCCACCTGATGTCGGTGAAGCGGGTGACCGGGACGTAATGCTGCAGGAAAGCGGAATTGATCCACCTGAATTCGAGGTTCTTGCGCATGTTCTTGACGCCATTCTCAATGGAGTCACTGACATACAGGGCCAGGTTGATACCACCAAAAGTGGGCAATTCACCATACACGGCGATGTACAGAAACAGATACTCCGCGAGGACGGTGGTCTTGGCCGTTCCGCGGGCACACATGTTGGCCACATTTTTCTTGTCCGAATCAACCTCATCCAGCATGTGGTAATGCATCACCGGGGTGGCATTCTCCTCACCCTTGGATCCATTCACCAGCTTGATGAAATTGACGAACTCTAAGGCAAAATGACTGGGGACGTAATTGGGGTCATGCCGGTAATTGATCTGGTTCAGGTACTGCTCGACGGTGGGGTATTGAGAACCGACCACCGCCTCCACCGAGGTATCCTGATCCACATAAGCCAACGCAGCATCCACAGGTGACCCCAGGGCAGTAACCAGAGCAAAACCAAGAGCGAACCAAGAAAGATCAGCAACGTCCCCGTGACGTCTCAGTTCACCCGTTCGAAGTCACCGGAAAGGACTTTACTTTCAGCCACCTCTTTGGCACTTGTGGATCCGGACTTTATCATCATCTGCTGCTGTCTCGCCAGCGCAATGGTCACTTCCCGCAGCTCCTGGATGCTCTCATCACCCTTGACGTGCACATCGAGGCTGACCTTGGTAGCCTCAGGTTGCTTCAGGTGGGTCATCAGGGAATTGGCTGCATCAGAGCGTACCTTCTCAGACTTGGCACTCAGCATCAGCTGGGCCTGCACATTGATGGCCCTCTGCAGGGTATCCTGGTTCAGCACCCAGATCGGCACCATGGTCTGTTCCATGATCTTGACGACAATCTTGTTGCGGTTGTAACAGGCCACCGTAGAGCGAATAAACCCATCATCCTTCTTCTCCCGCTCCAGTCTCTTCAGCCGGTCAGGGAAGGTCTTCATCCAGCTTTCCTTGTTGGTGTAACCCAAAAGCTTGTAGGAGACATACCGGACAGCTTCAATGTACTGGCTCAGCTGGACATTCTTGTCCTGTAAAACACTCGAATAACCAACAAGATTTTCCCTGAAAGCATCCCTCGCTTCCGGCTCAGCACACAGCTTGTTCAGCTCGGTGACCAGGTGCGGGGTGACGTTATGCTTATACTTCCTGGGCAGGATCTCCCTGAGCCCCTCCACCGTCAGCTCCGTTACCTCATTCTGCTTGAGCTGTCTCAAGCCACCATCACGTCCCATCGTGCTCTCCTTTCATGCGAATAATCGGGGGCTCAGCCATTCTCTCCCGGTATTCTTTCTGATGCCCACAGTCCTGACAAGTGATGACAAACTTCCTCTCCACCTTGGGCTGGTTCCAGTACTTACTAAAAATATCCTGGGAAAACTGATGCTTATCAGCATAATCCT
>Ga0209077_1000442_pt1 | contig 11095 bp, 5 predicted proteins | sample PPLLak1March2015_FD_187247 | JGI IMG/M metagenome (GOLD analysis project Ga0209077, IMG submission 187247) | Freshwater sediment microbial communities from Prairie Pothole Lake near Jamestown, North Dakota, USA - PPLs Lake P7 Core (1) Depth... | ecosystem: Environmental > Aquatic > Freshwater >... | reverse complement strand
CTGGGAAGGGCGTTTCGCGCGTCGTTGTATCTGGATCGTGAAAAATGAACATCACCTCGCCGATGGATATCTGGTCGCCGTCCCTTAGCTGCATGCTCCCCAATACGCGCTCGCCATTGAGAAACGTTCCGTTGGTACTGCCAAGATCATCCAGAAACGTGCGGCGTCCATCGCGGCGGATATGGGCATGTTCGCGTGAAGCACGCTTGCTGACAATCACGATCTCATTCTCAACTCCTCTTCCCAGACGTGTGACAGCCTGTTCAAGGAAATGATCCTGTTTGGATGGGTCGCGTAAGTAAGGAGTGTTTGAGTCTGCCATGGCTGCTCCTGAAATCCGCGCATAGTATAGCATGAGGGTGATTGCTGTGTAGGATGCGTTCTCTAACGCATCCATCGGCGTAAGAGAACGCCCACTACACTATTGTGTGAGCAATGCTTTTAGTACATCCTCCAGGGAAGGTGTCTCGCTTGAATTTTTGGAACCTGCTGTTCGGTGATAGATCTCGGCTGCGGCTTCATGAAATCCGTTGGGTAAACCCGCCTCTTGAAACGTAGAGGCAATCTCGTGCATCTCCCCTTCGAAGCGCCAGGCTTTTGCGATTGTACGCGTCACTCTTCGATTTACCTGTTCTGAAAAACCGTTCTCGTCCATATCCCATTGTTGATAAAGTTCTTCACGTACTCCAAGAGTTTCTGCCACTGCAAGGATCGCCGAGAGCAGGGCGGTAGTCCCTTTTGTGTACGCGGCATAGCACATCTTCAATGCCGATGCTTTACCAATTTCATCACTAACGATTTTTGTTTCCAATGGTCCATTTGAAAAACAATCCGCAATTTCATTAGCGTGCTCACCCGATAAATAAAGCCAGGTCGCTTTCGGCGTCCATGCAGGTCCGCCGATAATCCCGCCATCCACAAATCGAATTCCCTTCGCTTCCATCATCTCACTGATCTTGAGGGCGCGCTGAGGAGAGATGGCATTGGCATCCAAATAGATTCCTTTAAATCCGGCATCGATCACTGACCTTGCAATCTCCTCTGCCGCGTGCGGCGGACATACACTGATGATCGTTTCACACATCCGGCAGAATTGAAATACCGAATCGATCTCCATCAGATGATGCTTCTCTGCGCGAGCGCGGGTTATGTCACTGCGTCCTTTTGAAAACCAAAAGATCTGATATCCGCTATTGATGGCGGATGCAGCGAGGGAAACTCCCATTTCGCCAGGGTGCAATAGACCGATTTTCCTCATGGTCACTCCTTCTTCTGCCAGTATAGCAGGTGCAGCAGGATAAATATTGAATTATCCCTCTGAGTGGCGAAGCTGGAGAAATCATGGCTGCGGCGGGGACAATGTCCTTCATCAGCGCGTCCAGGCCATCGGTCGAGATATAAGAAGCGAAGATGGAACCGGAGAAGTCGTGTAATGGATCGAGAAATATTCCTACGAATTTCATAAGTCAGGTTTATGATTTGTTAATGGTTATTGTGGTATGATGTTGTTGTTCTCAAAAAGAGTCATGTAAATGTACGGGTCATGAGTGACTATGCAGTAAAAAAGAGCGCGATTTATTAAGGTTAAATGTCAGATAACTCTTGACAAATTCATTCAAATACATATAATAGTCATTCGCCAGTACTTCTACAGATCTCGTCCCCTGACAGATCATTCAAAACTGAGAAGTCTCGAGTCAGAGACACAAGCCTGTGGGCAAGCATTGAGCCTGCCGAAGGGTTGCAGTCTGACGAGCCGATGTCAAAGGACATCGGTCTTTTCGTCTGTTGATGTGTTGACAGGCCAAGGCGGCTCGTGTAAAATCCAGCCCGCTTTGTTACCCGAACTTTAACAACTGAATAGTGATAGGAAGCAACAACTCTGTCGATCCAGTAAATAAAACCGTAAACTAACACTCGCAAGAGTGCAAAATTTTTTGCGGAGAGTTTGATCCTGGCTCAGGATGAACGCTGGCGGCGTGCCTAATACATGCAAGTCGAACGAGGTGCTTTTGTAGCAATACGAGAGTATCCTAGTGGCGAACGGGTGAGTAACGCGTTGGTGACCTACCCCAAAGTGTGGGATAACAGTCCGAAAGGATTGCTAATACCGCATGTGGTTATTGGATCTAGAAACCGATAACTAAAGGAGCAATTCGCTTTGGGAGGGACCTGCGTCCCATCAGCTAGTTGGTGAGGTAACGGCTCACCAAGGCGACGACGGGTAGGGGACCTGAGAGGGTGACCCCCCACAATGGAACTGAAACACGGTCCATACACCTACGGGTGGCAGCAGTAGGGAATATTGCACAATGGGCGAAAGCCTGATGCAGCAACGCCGCGTGTGTGATGAAGGCCTTCGGGTCGTAAAGCACTTTTCTGAGAGATGAGAAAGGACAGTATCTCAGGAATAAGTCTCGGCTAACTACGTGCCAGCAGCCGCGGTAAAACGTAGGAGGCGAGCGTTATCCGGATTCACTGGGCGTAAAGCGCGTGCAGGTGGTTCGGTAAGTTGGGCGTGAAATCTCCCGGCTCAACTGGGAGAGGTCGTCCAATACTACCGAACTTGAGAGCAGAAGAGGAAGATGGAATTCCCGGTGTAGTGGTGAAATGCGTAGATATCGGGAGGAACACCAGTGGCGAAGGCGATCTTCTGGTCTGTTTCTGACACTCAGACGCGACAGCTAGGGTAGTAAACGGGATTAGAGACCCCGGTAATCCTAGCCGTAAACGATGTGAACTTGGCGTTGGTGGGTTAAACTCCATCAGTGCCGCAGCAAACGCGATAAGTTCACCGCCTGGGGACTACGGCCGCAAGGTTAAAACTCAAAGGAATTGACGGGGGCCCGCACAAGCAGCGGAGCGTGTGGTTTAATTCGATGCTACACGAAGAACCTTACCCAGGCTTGACATACAGGTGGTAGGGATCCGAAAGGTGACCGACCCGCAAGGGAGCCTGAACAGGTGTTGCATGGCTGTCGTCAGCTCGTGTCGTGAGATGTTCGGTTAAGTCCGCTAACGAGCGCAGCCCTCGCCGCGTGTTATACGTGTCACGCGGGACCGCCGGTATTAAGCCGGAGGAAGGTGGGGATGAAGTCAAGTCAGCATGGCCTTTATGTCTGGGGCTACACACACGCTACAATGGGCAGTACAATGGGTTGCTAAGCCGCGAGGTGGAGCCAATCCCCCAAAACTGTCCTCAGTTCAGATTGCAGGCTGCAACTCGCCTGCATGAAGCCGGAGTTGCTAGTAAACGCGCGTCAGCTATAGTGCGTTGAATACGTTCTCGGGCCTTGTACACACCGCCCGTCACGTCATGGGAGCTGGTAACACCTGAAGCCGGTAGCCTAACCGCAAGGAGGGCGCCGTCGAAGGTGGGGCTGGTGACTGGGACGAAGTCGTAACAAGGTAGGTGTACCGGAAGGTGCGCCTGGATCACCTCCTTTCTAGAGTTCTGAGCGATCTCCCTCACGCGAGATTTGCTCCACTCATTTTCATGTGCCTTACGGTGATGAGGCGCTGGACACAGAGATAAAAACTTCCTGTCACTATTCAGTTGTTAAAGCGCAAGAGACCGCGGGCTTGTAGCTCAGTTGGTTAGAGCACAGTCCTGATAAGACTGGGGTCACAGGTTCGAGTCCTGTCAAGCCCACTCTACCCAGCAAAATCTGGGGATGTAGCTCAGTGGGAGAGCAGCGCCTTTGCAAGGCGAAGGTCGCGGGTTCAAATCCCGCCATCTCCACTGAGAGTTCGTTAGTACGTTATTATTGGAGTGAGAGAAAATTTGTTAAATAGCAAGCTGACATAAAGTATAAAATGCACCGCAAGTTAGTTAGGTCGTTTCGCGACCCGGCGGTGTGTGCCGGGTCGCTTTGTGTCTCCAAATAGAATAGTGTTGAAGAGTGATCGATGCTCTTGAAAATTTCGATGGCATCGCTCACTGGTCAAACAGTGAAGTTGCACCTTAATAACTGAATAGTAACTGAAAGATAACATCCTCAAATATCTAAAATATTAATATTTGTAGGCCGAAAAGTAATTAGAAGAGTAATAAATTCTCCGCATCACGTGGAGAAGCTACTAAGGGCTTTCGGTGAATGCCTTGGCGCCAAGTGCCGACGAAGGACGTGGGACACTGCGATAAGCCTCGGGGAGCCGTGTACAGGCTTTGATCCGGGGATTTCCGAATGGGGAAACCCACTCGAGCGAACCTCGAGTATCCTCCTGCTGAACACATAGGTTGGAGGAAGGGCACCCAGGGAACTGAAACATCTAAGTACCTGGAGGAACAGAAAATATTCTCCTAGTAGTGGCGAGCGAACGGGGAAGAGCCTAAACCATACCAGCTTGCTGGTGTGGGGTTGTAGGGTCTGGCATATGGAAGTTACAAAACAGTCAGTTAGCGGAAAGGTGTGGGATAGCCTGCCATAGAGGGTAACAGCCCCGTATGCGAAAATTGATTGTCTTCCGTCAGATACCTGAGTACTACCGGGCACGCTAATCCGGTAGGAATCTGGGGAGTCCACTCTCCAAGGCTAAATACATTTGGCGACCGATAGTGAACAAGTACCGTGAGGGAAAGGTGAAAAGTCCCCCTGTTAGGGGAGTGAAATAGAACCTGAAACCGAAAGCCTACAAACAGTTGGAGGGCTAACAGTAAGTTGAGCACTCTAGAAATAGAGACGTTCCTTACTATGCCTGACAGCGTGCCTCTTGGAGAATGAGCCTGCGAGTTAATCTCAGTGGCAAGGTTAAGGAAGTAACATCCGTAGCCGTAGCGAAAGCGAGTCTGAATAGGGCGTACAGTCGCTGGGATTAGGCCCGAAACCGAGTGAGCTACCCATGGGCAGGGTGAAGCGAGTCTAACCACTCGTGGAGGCCCGAACTTACTAATGTTGCAAAATTAGAAGATGACCTGTGGGTAGAGGTGATATGCCAAACGAACTCGGAGATAGCTGGTTCTCCCCGAAATAGCTTTAGGGCTAGCGTCGTGCGTTTAGTACTGGAGGTACAGCACTGAATGGGCTAAGGGGCTTACCGCTTACTGAACCCAATCAAACTCGGAATGCCAGTACTCCATAGCACGGCAGTCGGACTACGGGAGATGAGTTTCGTGGTCGAAAGGGAAACAGCCCAGACCATCAGCTAAGGTCCTTAAATCTACACTAAGTGGGAAACGAGGTGAGGTTACTTGAACAACCAGGAGGTTGGCTTAGAAGCAGCCACCCTTTAAAAAGTGCGTAACAGCTTACTGGTCTAGTGACCTTGCGCGGAAAACTTAACGGGGCTAAGTGTAGTACCGAAGCTATGGGTCTCAGCGCAAGCTGGGGCAGTAGGGGAGCGTTCCATCAGCAGTGAAGGTCGATCGATAAGGGCGACTGGAGCGGATGGAAGTGAGAATGCAGGCATGAGTAGCGTATAAACACGTGAGAACCGTGTTCGCCGTAAATCTAAGGTTTCCGACGCCAGGTCATTCCGCGTCGGGTTAGTCGGGTCCTTAGCCGAGGCCGAAAGGCGTAGGTGATGGACATCCGGTCAACATTCCGGAACCACTCAGAATGAGTGATGGGGGGACGCAACGAGGTAGGCCAGCCACCGATTGGTTGTGGTGGTGCGATCCGTCTAGGTGTTGAGACTGGTAGGTAAATCCGCCGGTTGAGCTGAGGCGAGAGCGAGCCGTAAGGCATAAGTGGTTGAGCCTTGTTGCCGAGAAAAGCCTCTAAACGTTGATTTCTGAGTGCCCGTACCGCAATCCGACACTGGTAGATGGGTAGAGTATACCAAGGCGAACGGGAGAACCCTTGTTAAGGAACTAGGCAACATGACCCCGTAACTTCGGGAGAAGGGGTACCTTCTAGCGTTAGGTTTCACCAAAGCGCTGGAGGGTCGCAGTGAAATGGCTCTGGCGACTGTTTAACAAAAACACAGGTCTCTGCTAAGCCGTAAGGCGATGTATAGGGGCTGACGCGTGCCCAGTGCCGGAAGGTTAAAGGGAGAGGTTAGCGCAAGCGAAGCTTTGAACTGAAGCCCCGGTGAACGGCGGCCGTAACTATAACGGTCCTAAGGTAGCGAAATTCCTTGTCGGGTAAGTTCCGACCCGCACGAACCGCGTAACGATCAGAGCACTGTCTCAACAAGGGACCCGGTGAAGTTGAAATGGCTGTGAAGATGCGGCCTACCCGCAGCAGGACAAAAAGACCCCGTGGAGCTTTACTGCAACTTGGCATTGTGTTTGGGTATGATCTGTGTAGAATAGGTGGGAGGCTTTGAAGCTGGGGCGCTAGCCTCGGTGGAGCCGTCAGTGAAATACCACCCTGATTATATTTAGACCCTAACCCTGCACCGTCATCCGGGCAGGGGACCGTGCCAGGTGGGCAGTTTGACTGGGGCGGTCGCCTCCTAAAAGGTAACGGAGGCGCCCAAAGGTTCCCTCAGGCAGAATGGAAACCTGCCAAAGAGTGTAAAGGCATAAGGGAGCTTGACTGCAAGACCAACGCGTCGAGCAGATACGAAAGTAGGGCTTAGTGATCCCACGGTACCGAGTGGAAGGGCCGTGGCTTACCGGATAAAAGCTACCCCGGGGATAACAGGCTGGTGAGATCCAAGAGTTCACATCGACGATCTCGCTCGGCACCTCGATGTCGGCTCATCGCATCCTGGGGCTGGACAAGGTCCCAAGGGTCGGGCTGTTCGCCCGTTAAAGCGGTACGCGAGCTGGGTTCAGACCGTCGTGAGACAGGTCGGTCTCTATCCGCTGTGGGCGTAAGGGATTTGAGAGGAGCTGCTCCTAGTACGAGAGGACCGGAGTGGACTGACCTCTGGTGTGCCAGTTGTCGTGCCAACGGCATTGCTGGGTAGCTACGTCAGGCAGAGATAACCGCTGAAAGCATCTAAGTGGGAAACTCGCCTCAAGATTAGATCCCTGTAATCCAGTTAATGGAGTAAGACCGCAGGTAGACCACCTGCTATATAGGCAACAAGTGTAAGCGCAGTAATGTGTTGAGCTAAGTTGTACTAATGGTCGAGGGCTGAATCCCGTGATGTGGAGAACTTATTACTCTTCCACAAGAAATTATCATCAGTTACTATTCAAGACTAATTTGTGAATTAGTCCCTTGGTGATTGGAGCGACAGGGGTACACCCGGTAACATCCCGAACCCGGTAGTTAAGCCTGTCAGCGCCGATGGTACTTGGAGGGCGACCTCCCGGGAGAGTAGGTCATTGCCAAGGGGCTTTTCTTTTAACATTTTGCACAGGCTTTTCATCTGTGTATAAATCGTAGTATAATTCTTATTGCAGATTCGGTTGACGGACATGGACATGTCCAGATTTTACAAAAGAGGAGCGTGAAGCGTACGTTTTGATCCGGTGATCATTTTGTCGTTTCTTTTTTTGAATTATCCCTCCCCTCGGCCGAGTCTGCGTACCGGCCGATTTTTTTTGTCGGCAATTTCCATGCGGAAAGGAGGTGACTTGTTTTGGCATCTGTAAATTTACGAAATGGTGAATCTCAGGATTCCCTACTTAAACGGTTCCGTAAAAAAGTAGTCAAGAGTGGAGTGCTAAGCACTGTTCGCCGCAAACGCTGGTTCGTTTCAAAGAGCGAACAGCGCCGCATGGAAAAGAAGAAAGCGATTCGTCGTATCAAACGACGAACATTTACAAAAGAGTTTGAATAAGTCGAGAGGTGTATATGGCGAAGGAAGAAGATAAAATTCGAGCTGAAGGTGTGGTCGTTGAGGCTCTGCCTGGAACCCAGTTTCGTGTGAGACTGGATAACGGGCATGAAGTTCTGGCATATCTTTCCGGCAAGATGCGCAAGCACTATATTCGCATTTTGCTGGGCGATCGTGTGGCAATGGAAATGTCACCGTATGATTTAACGCGCGCTCGTATTACCTTTCGCCAGCGCAAGAACGCTCCCGCACCCGTCGAAGAATAGCCATATCGTTGCACCTCGATTGAATATAGGAGAAGAGAGACGCCTCAATGGTGTCTCTTTTGTTATTAAAAACATCGAATGTTTTTGTGATGGAGTTATAGGTCAACTGATCATCTACAACTAATCTCAAAAATGTCATCCTGAGCAAAACGAAGGATCTCTGACACTGCAAATACGAGACTCTTCGGTCGCGTAGGAGAACTCCCTCAGAGTGACATAGCTTGTACAGCTTGTCTAAAAAGTGCCTACATCGTCCGTCATTGCGAGAGGTACATCGCATTGACGGGAAACCAATAAAACAAAAAGCCGCCAGCGATCATCGCTGGCGGCTTTGACATATATTGATTCGCTAAGGCAGTTCTCTGAAGGAATTAAGTACCTTCATGTAATTGGCTCGTTCAAATGCCGCGGGATTTTTCACTGCTTTTTGACTCATGCTGCCCTGCATCTGTTTGATAGATTGGTACTCGTGTTCCTCCATCCAGGAATGGGTATGGCTAAGGATTTCCTGTACACGTTGTAAATGTCCATCCCAGAGTAATTCAGATGCGATCATGGCGACTTTGGCGCCTGCCATCATTGCTTTTAAGACATCCCTGGATGTGTGTACGCCGCTCGTCAAGGCAAGGTCAGCGTTGACTTTTCCGTACAGGATCGAAATCCATCGCAAGGGAAGCCGCAGTTCGGCAGAGGTGCTCAGGTCCAGGGTGTGGATGACTTCGAGTTGTTCAAGATCAAAATCAGGCTGGTAGAAGCGATTGAACAGGACAAGCCCGTCTGCTCCTGCCGCTACAAGTCGTTTTGCAAAATTCGATATCGATGTTACGAATGGGCTAATCTTCACAGCCAGGGGAATGGTGAGTGCGGATTTAACACTTGCCACCAATTCCACCTGTTCATTTTCTATGTCAGCGGAGGACAGATCCGGATCTGTGGCAAGGTAATACATATTCAGCTCAAGCGCATCTGCACCAGCCTCCTGGATCCTGCGTGCGTAACTCGTCCAGCCGCCTCTTGAGATACCGTTCAAACTACCGATAACAGGGATGTTTAGAGCCTTTTTCAGTCCGGCTACCTGGTTTAAATATTTATCCGGGCTGATGGCATACAATCCACCATCCGGTAAATGAGTCGAGGCTTCGGGGAATGCGTCGGTGGCGCGCGATAGGAAATGATCCAGTTCAAGGCTTTCGCGGATGATCTGTTCTTCGAACAGCGAATACATCACGATCGCCGAGATGCCTGCCTCTTCGAGTTTGCGCGCCTGGTCGATCTTCTTCGAGAGGGGTGAGGCTGAAGCGACGAGCGGGTTCTTTAAATTCAGACCAAGATAAGTTGTTGAAAGATCCGCCATGGTTTGTCCCTTTCTACATAGAAATAAATGTTGTCCCGCGGGTGCTGCCCGCGGGACGTTTTTTCTGCCAGACCTTATTCTTTTTTGCCGTTCCCGTTTCCGTAGTGCATCGCTGCCATCTGCTGGTATAAAGTCCAGCGTGATTTGGCATCGTGCTGCGCTTCAACCATCAGTTGCTCAGCACGGGCTTCATCCATCTGGATGAGCATCTTATAGCGTGTCTCGTTATAGGCGTACTGCGAGAGCGGGATACTTGGTTCCTTGGACTCCATGATCAACGGATTCTTGCCCTGGTCGGCAAGGCGTGGGTCGTAGCGGTAGAGCGGCCAATAGCCTGACTGCACGGCAAGTTTCTGTTGTTCCAGTCCCTTTGCCAAATCATAGCCGTGTGCGATACAGTGGCTGTATGCAATAATGAGTGAGGGTCCATCGTATGCCTCGGCTTCCAGGATGGCACGCAGGGTTTGCTGGTCATTCGCGCCCATGGCAATACGCGCCACGTAGACATAGCCGTACGACATCGCGATCAAGCCCATATCCTTCTTGGGCATCCCTTTGCCGCCCATTGCGAACTTGGCAACCGCGGCACGTGGTGTGGATTTGCTCGCCTGACCACCCGTGTTGGAATACACTTCGGTATCCAGCACCAGGATGTTGACGTTTCGTCCACTGGCAAGCACATGGTCGAGACCACCGTAGCCAATATCATATGCCCAGCCGTCACCACCCATGATCCAGACGGATTTCTTGACAAGACTATCTGCCAGGCTGACCAGGTCCTTGGCGCGTGTATTGCCTGACCTGGCAAGTTTATTTTTCAACTCTGCCACCCGATCACGCTGCGCAGCGATACCGGCTTCATCCGATTGATCGGCGCTCAGGACAGCCGCCACAAATTCCTTGCCAAGTTCATTCTCGAACGAAGCGACCAATTCGCGGGCATATTCACCTTGTTTATCAAGGGTCAAGCGCATACCGAGGCCAAACTCTGCATTGTCTTCGAACAGCGAGTTTGACCACGCAGGACCGCGCCCGTTCGCGTCCACAGCCCAGGGGGTCGTGGGGAGGTTGCCGCCGTAAATGGATGAACAGCCTGTCGCATTCGCGACGATAGCGCGATCACCAAAGAGCTGCGAGACCAGCTTCACATACGGTGTTTCGCCGCATCCCCCGCATGCGCCGCTGAACTCGAACAACGGGCGGAGCAATTGTGAATTCTTGATCGTGGAAGGATTGAACAACTTTCGATCCATATCGGGGATCGACATGAAAAAGTCCCAGTTCTTTGCTTCCTGCTCGCGGAGCGGCGGTTGCGGAACCATATTGAGCGCTTTGCGTCCGACCTGTGTCTTATCCTTCGCGGGGCAGACTTCCACACACAATGTACAGCCGGTGCAGTCTTCGGGTGCCACCTGGACTGAATATGCCATGCCTTGTGAAAATTCCTTGAACTTCGATGGCATGGATTTGAAGGATGCAGGCGCATTGGCAAGCAGCTTTTCATCATAGACTTTATGTCGTATCACCGCATGCGGGCAGACCATGACGCATTTGCCGCACTGGATGCACAGGTCCTGCACCCACTCGGGGATTTCCAGGGCAATATTGCGTTTTTCCCATTGGGTCGTCCCGGTTGGGAAGGTTCCATCAACAGGGAAAGCGGAAACGGGGATGTTGTCGCCATCGGCGTCAATAATCTTTCCAAGCACGTTGCGGACAAATTCCGGCGCTTCATTCGGGACTGCTTGCCGGCGCGTGGTCTTGGAAGTGATCTGCGCCGGAACCTTGACCTCGTAAA
>Ga0209077_1000441_pt1 | contig 11102 bp, 5 predicted proteins | sample PPLLak1March2015_FD_187247 | JGI IMG/M metagenome (GOLD analysis project Ga0209077, IMG submission 187247) | Freshwater sediment microbial communities from Prairie Pothole Lake near Jamestown, North Dakota, USA - PPLs Lake P7 Core (1) Depth... | ecosystem: Environmental > Aquatic > Freshwater >... | reverse complement strand
GAGCAGGGACACATAAGGGATATACGTGGCAGGATCGCGGTGGACGAAATCAAAGATCCCGTGCGAACCGGGATCCACACCGGTTGCAATGCTGGTCCATGAAACTTCTGTTTGAGGCGGCGAACAGACTTCGAGTCGTGAATACCCCCCGTTATTTGTAAACTTGCTTAAGTTGGGCGTCTTTCCTGATTCAGACAGGCGTTCGAATTGATCCGGGTCGAATGAATCAAACCCCACGATGACCGTGCGCATTTATTCCTGATCCTCATCCTTGTTTTTGCGAAGGCGGCGGCGCAGACGCGCGATGCCCTCGCGGATTTTACTGGAGAAAACTAATAACACTCCGGATGCAACAGCCAGAAAGGCTGCCAGCGCCTGGAACAATACACCACCGGTATTCGGATCGATATACATAAGTATCCTTTCAGTCTGAGCGCCGTACCCCCTTCACTATCATTTCGGGGGTGCTACGGTATCCCCTTCACGTTGTTGCGGGGACGCTGCGCGAAAATCAGAGGGGTATTTTACCTGCTTGTTAACGGATTGGGAAGCTGGGAACGGATTTTGAAGCGGATAAACGGATGGATCCAAAGAAAGCCATTGACAGCCCCTCCTGCCTCAAGTAGAATGTTCTTCGCCTTATTAATGGGCCTGTAGCGCAGTTGGGAGCGCGCCTCAATCGCACTGAGGAGGTCAGGGGTTCGAATCCCCTCAGGTCCACAGATTTACGATTTCAGATTGACGATTTTCGATTGAAATTGCAAATCTGAAATCAAAAATCTAAAATTGAAGATCGTCCTGGGCCCATAGCGCAGTTGGGAGCGCGTCTCAATGGCATTGAGAAGGTCGGGGGTTCGAATCCCCCTGGGTCCACTAGCGGTTAGCTTTTAGCAAGAACCGCTAATAGCCAAAAGCGAATAGCTTAAAAGTCAGGACAGGAGTAGTAAGTCGTCCCGTCAGCGAGAAGGGAGAGCGAGGTGAAAGCCCTTCAACGGTATCGAACGGGAATGCCATAAGACCGAACTCGCCTGTTACCTCGAAAGAGAGACTTCATCAGTGAAACAAAGTAGCTGGTGACGGAGCAGCCCGTTATAGCGAAAAGAGTGGCTTAGTTAGATAGTTTACTAGTTAGGTGGTTGTTTAGTCGTTGAGAGGAAACTATCCAACCACATAACTAACGAACTACAGAACTAATGCAATTCGGGTGGTACCGCGGAGGAATTCCTTCGTCCCTGATGTGGATGAAGGATTTTTTGTTTTATAGGACGGTGGACGGTAGACCATGGACGATCGTTTGTTGTCAACGGTCCACGGTCAAATTTGAAAAGGAGGCATGAATGAAAAGCGTAATTCGAATTAATTACATCCATAGGACTGCTTCGCTTGTCTTCTGGAAAGAAGGTCCTCTTCTTCCGCGCCTCCTCAATGAGTCAAACAGTTAACCTCTCAGGTCAATCAACAAGCCTGATACCTGATACCAGAACACCTGAAACTTATGTGAATGAGGAAAGAATGGCAGAAACAAAGAAAAAGAAAACAACCGGGAAGCCTGCTGCAAAAAAGATACCTATAAAGAAGGCCGTGGTGAAAGCCACAAAGAAGATCGTGAAAGCCGTTACGAAAGTAGCCGCAAAGAAAGTGCTGCCGAAGAAGACCACCAAAACAGCGGCATCTGCCGTAAAAGAAAAAAAACCTGTTGCCGTCAAAAAGACAACATCGAAAAAGGCTCCAGCCCGGGTTGTGAGCAAAAAGACAATTGGATCCACTAGGAAGGTGGCGGCTGTTGTCGCGGCAAAACCTGTCAAGGCAGGGATGCCTGTGGAGCGCAAGCCAAAGTCTGTGGCTGCCGCGCCGGAATTCGAGAAGGTTTTTGCAGAAGTAAGAACAGAGCCTTTCGAAGCGGAAAAAACGGCTGAAGGCGTTACTGTCAAACCTGATCGATCCTACCAGCCTAGGTCGCTGGAGCAGAAATGGCAAGCCCAATGGGAAGCGGATAAGCTGTATCGCGCGGTCATTGATGAATCTCGACCCAAGCACTATGCCCTGACAATGCTGCCGTATACCTCCGGCGATCTGCATTTCGGTCACTGGTATCCAATGGCGCCATCCGATGCGCGGGCGCGTTACAAGCGGATGAACGGCTACAACGTGCTGTTCCCCATCGGTTTCGACGCGTTCGGCTTACCCGCTGAAAACGCGGCGATCAAGCGCGGCATTCATCCCAAGACATGGACCTATAAAAACATCGAAAACATGCGCCGTCAATTAAGAGGCATGGGTACGATGTTCGATTGGGAGCGCGAAGCCATTACTGCGGACCCTGAATATTACAAATGGACCGAATGGTTCTTCGTCCAACTGTTCAAAGCCGGATTGGCTTATCGCAAATTGTCCGCCGTGGACTGGTGTCCCTCATGCAATACAACACTGGCGCGTGAGCAGGTGATCGGTGAGAACCGCGTCTGTGAGCGCTGCGGCACGCCCGTCATCAAGAAGGATCTGGAGCAATGGTTCTTCAAGTCAACGAAGTATGCGGATGAGCTGCTGCACTTCGACGAGATTGACTGGCCCGAACGGGTGAAGACCCTGCAGACAAATTGGATCGGGCGTTCAGAAGGGGCGGAGGTTCAATTCCGCATTGATGGGGAATCGCTAAATCGGGAATCGGGAATCGATGAGGTACAGGAAACGATGCCCGACTCCCCAATCACGATTCCTGTTTTCACCACGCGTCCAGACACGCTGTGGGGCGCGACCTTCATGGTCTTTTCGCCTGAACATCCATTGGTGGATAAGATCACCTCGCCTGAACATAAAGCCGCCGTGGATGAATATAAAGCGCAAGCCGCGCGCCAGTCTGATATCGAGCGCGAGGCCGTGGATAAGGAAAAGACCGGTGTGTTCACGGGCGCGTACGCCATCAATCCTGTCAATGAAGAGCGCATTCCCATCTGGATCGCGGATTATGTCCTGATGTCTTATGGCACTGGCGCGATCATGGCGGTTCCTGCCCACGATGAACGTGACTTTGCATTTGCACGGAAGTACGGCTTGCCTGTTATCCCTGTGATCCAGCCTGAGGGTGTTGAATTGAACGGTGACACAATGGAAGCCGCGCATGCGCATGAAGGCGTGATGATTAACAGCGCTCAATTCAATGGGACGCGTGCCACTAATGATAAGGGCATGAAGAATCCTGCCATTAAAGCGGTGACCGAATGGCTGGAAGAAAAAGGCGTCGGAAAACGCGCCGTGAACTATCGGTATCGCGATTGGCTGATCAGCCGTCAGCGTTATTGGGGTTCGCCGATCCCCATGATCTATTGCGATGTGCATGGTTGGAATCCTGTTCCCGAAGATCAATTGCCTGTGTTGCTGCCTGATGACGTGGAATGGAAACCAACCGGCGAGTCGCCGTTGAAGCTGCACCCCACCTGGAAGAATACAACCTGTCCTGTTTGCGGCGAGCCTGCCACGCGTGAGACGGATACGATGGATACGTTCATGTGTTCATCGTGGTATCACCTGCGTTACCTGTCGCCGGATTACGATCAGGGTCCCTTTGATGAAGCAGAGTACAACTATTGGATGCCTGTTGACGTCTACACGGGCGGCATCGAGCATGCCACCATGCATTTGCTGTACACACGCTTTTTCCACAAGGCATTGCGTGATGCCGGGGTCGTCGAGGGCAATGAGCCAATGCTGCAACTGCGAAATCAGGGCATTATTTTAGGTGAAGATGGCGATAAGATGTCCAAGAGTAAAGGTAATGTCGTCGCGCCGGATGAACTGGTCGGGCAATACGGCACCGACGCGCTGCGCACCTACCTGATGTTTGCCTATCGCTGGCAGGAGGGCGGTCCCTGGAATAGCAATGGGATTGAAGGAACCTCACGCTGGTTGAGGCGCGTGTGGACATTATTTACATCGGACTCGCTAACGGATGTTGAAGCGGACAAACGGATGGAAACGAATGTTGCTTCGGAGGAAGTGAAGAAGAATTTGCGCCGGCGCGTCCACCAAACCCTGCGCCACGTTGCACTTGACTTCGAAAACTTTGAATTCAATACGATCATCTCCGCGTTGATGGAATTGTTGAATGAAATGTACAAGGCGCGTGAAGCCGGCGCGGCTGTCACACCGGAATGGAAGGAAGCAACTGAGATCTACTTGAAGATGCTGGCTCCCGTTGCCCCGCATATTGCCGAGGAATTGTGGACAAGTCAGCTGGGCAAACCATATTCCATTCATCAACAGCAATGGCCCAAAGTAGATGAAGCCGCTGCAAAGGAGGATGTGATCGAGATTCCTGTGCAGGTCAATGGCAAGCTGCGTGATCGGATCGTTGTCTCCGCAGAGGCGGGGGAGGAGGAGATCAAGTCTGCGGCGCTGGCGAGTGAAAACATCCAAAAGTTCCTGGAGGGGAAGGAGCCGAAGAAAGTCATCGTAGCCCAGAGAAGGCTGGTGAATGTGGTGGTTTAGTTACGTAGCTCGATAGTTCAGTAGTTGGATAGTTTTGATAGCTAAAGCCCCGGAGGGTTGCAAGACCCGAAGGGGCTTTAAGTTTCTTTGTCTTGCTGATCGATATGGTGACTTTGTTATTGATGCTACGCACCACCTCGAAGGTTTGGACTCCAAACAGGCTCGACTTACGAGATCCTTCGGGATGTTCTGTCGAAGACCGCGCAGCGTGGTGTTCTTCCAGAATGTAAGGTGAGCTTGTTTATTTCCGACTCAGGCGGTGTGATTAGTGCTATAATAAGGTTGACAATTGATATAAAATAAGTATGCGTTTTCACAAACGGCGGCAATTCACTACGCACAGCTTATAGCTATTCCACTTTATACCCGCTTTCGAGCTTTATCCTTTGCGCAATCATTGAACGCTAGAATCAATTGTCTGCTTTTTATTGCGAATGGAATTTTCTAAAGCTTGGTTTTTCGTACGAGTTCGACTCTCAGCCTGTCAGTTCCCTTGCGGTGATTCCAATGGAAGTTGATTTCACACTGTTGGAAGACGCCAGGAGCTTGAATCAGGAGGCGCTGGTAAAGATCTTTGATCTTTATTCATCGGCGTTATTCAACTACGCCTTGCGCATCTGCAATGATCCCCTCGAGGCGGACAATGTTGTGGGAGATGTATTCGCAAAGCTCCTGGATCAACTGTCGGCTGGGCATGGACCGAGTACGAATCTGCGTTCGTACCTTTATGAAACGACGTATCACCTCATTATTGACAAAGTGCGTTATTCGCGACGCCAGGCTCCACTCGAAATGGTTGATTTATTGCGACAGGACGGTTATTCCACCGTACTAAATTTGGAAGACCGGATGTTATTCGAGGCTGTGATCCGGGCAATCAGAAGTCATCTGACAGAAGATCAGCGCCATGTAATCATTTTACGTTTTCTGGAAGGATTTAGCCTGCGCGAGACCGCCAATATCATTGGCAAAGAAGTTGATAATGTAAAGGTTATACAGAATCGTGGAGTCGCGAGACTGCGCAAAGCATTAAATCACACGGTAGTCTGATGAAACCAACATCCTCTCCACAAGATCACGATAAGGATCAGGAGATCATCGAAATCCTGAAACGGTGGGGGTCTATTGAGGCTATATATCCTCCCGAACTACATGCCGCCAGACGGGCAGCTTTTCTGGCTCAAGCGGATCAACTCAACAGGAATCAGATCACTGAGGAACGAAACTCGCAGGATTTGCTGATGAAATGCCTGGAGGATTTGAGTTCTTTCAAAGCTGAATATCCTTCAGAACTATTGATTGCCAGGCGGGCAAATTTCATTGAACAGATTGAACAGCGCAGCGGGGTTGAGGTAAAAGAAGAATTATCTTCGAGAGACCAGGAACTCATTCGGCTTCTCAAAAATGTGAAGTCTTTTGAGCCCGAGTATTCTCCGAGAGCATTCGCTGCCCGCCGGGCTGCTTATATACAACAGATCGCGCATTGGGGCGGCATCAGCCTGCTGGAAGCGCTGCGCTCTTTCATTCAGAGTCGATTCCTGGATAAGTTAACGATTCCGACAATGCCAACCATGAGTGCGATGCGGACAACGGTGGTTGTCGCTATATTGGTGTTGGCTGCATTTGTAGGATCGCGGTTGGAAAATCGCGGACAGGTGTTGAGCCCATTGCCGTCTCAAACAGAGTTAGTCCAGCCTGATCCCATACTTGTGGCAACAAACACCGGCGTGGTTGCAGAGGTCGTCTGCAAGCCTGGTTATGCTCCACCGTTGTGCCTGGCTCAGGAATTCGATAACAGCAAGGACTTGACATTTCAGGGAAATGGCTCGGCGCGTGCTGCTGTAGCCAAAGACACGATTCCAGGTTATGACGGCATACATGATGCGGCTTATGTGAATGATGGCCTCTATGGTCCCGGATCGAGCTGGGTAAGCAATAGCCCCAATAGTTGGATAAAAATTGATCTCGGTCGGAATACAACCATCAACACGGTCACCTTTGGGAGGGATCGCCTGGGTAATTTCAACGACCGCCATCCGGGGAAGTTCGTCATTGCTGTGGCACTGGCTGATAACCTTTATGCGGATGGGAACAGCAGCAATGATTACATGGAGTATACCGAGGTCTATAACTCTGACCAGGCTGGTTTCAATGGTGTTGTGTCAGGTTCGGAAACAATATGGGCATCCTTCAGTCCTGTCAGGGCAAGGTATGTCAAGATCACTTTTGAAAATGCTGGGACAGCCGTGGATGAGATTGAAGTTTATATGGTACGACCGCCAGCCGTGACTGTCCCTCCAACGAAAAAACCAAAAGATGATCAGCCAGGGGTGGCATCGACGTCGATACCTGCCAATACGCCTGTGCCGACAAGTTCAGCTATTCCCAAATCGACCAGTACACCGGTTCCAACGGACCCGCCACCTCCGACCAATACAGCCATTCCACCACCCACAGATCCGCCGCCTACGAATCCACCACCCACGGACCCGCCGCCACCGACAGATTCACCGCCGACAGACGCGCAATTACCTCCGCCGCCAGATACTGTTGAGCCGATCGTTGAGTTGTTTGAGACACCCGTACCGGCAGGTGAGCCTTAGTTTCTGGCTCTCAAGCCCTTGAAGAGAATATCCTTTTCAAGGGCTTTGTTCCGCATCTTGATGATAAATCTGCTCAATTGATCAGAATGGGTATACAATCAACTTATCGGTATCATTGCCACATCAACGTGAATGTTGGAAGGGAGTATATAGGGTAAAACAGTTTGTTTTCAACGCCGGGGAAAACCATCGTTGAAAATCATTCTTCAGGAAAGCATAAACCTGTTTTGATCTCTTGAGTGTTACCAGGGATCTCATTCGTAGCTAAAGCATAGTAGTGAACTTTGAAGCAGAGGCAATCCTATGAGTCAAAAAGATGAGTCAAAAAAAGCAAACAACAAGAGGAAGAAGCACAATCAGGCAGGCCCGGTTGGCAAACAGGAGTTTGCCGTTCCCCGAAATGTGAACCAGGGGACGGGTACCTCCGCGTCCAGCGCGCGAACAGTCGTCAGCTCTGCAGCAGGGGCTCCGGCACTCATCACATCGTTATCGCAGCCGTCGGTTAAGACCGTGCGCGGGTTTGGTGGAAGTGCCAGGACGTTGAAAAAATGGTGCTTTGATTACACTCCCGTTTATTTCTCTCCCAATGAACTGAAACCCTCTGACCACTTGAACCGGGGTGCTATTGTCGAACTCACCGGGAATAAGCAGACCTTTTCCACTGGCATCGAGACACCCTGGTCGGAGATCGTTTTCAAAAAGTATGATGCGCGGATGGGGATCAAATGGGTTACCGGCTGGGTCAAGGATGCCAGCCTAGATGATTACCACGAAAAATTCCCTGAGGCTGTAGTGCCTATCTCAAATCCAACACCATACCCATTGGATGCACAGCAATATATGCTGCTGGAGGGCACAGCCAGATATAATTTGTGTGGAGAATTTTGTGCGGCATTTATCGTCAATGACGAGATTGACTCTGTTTTGGCTGCATGGAGAAGGAAAGACGCGATTTCATATAACCAAATCCTGGCGAATGGTAAAGACAAAAAAACCTCGGAAACTGATCTAAAAAATATCCTTCGTGCAGTACTTGGCGAATATGGATATGGCCAGGGTGAGGATCAAATCATCTTCTTCAGGGAGAGATTAACCCTGCCGATCAGCAGTAGCGATAGTTTTTTGGAAGACTTGAAGAGAATGCTCCCAACGCATTCTTTGATTGTCGGGGTGATGATCGACAATGCTGGGGAATTGATTGGTAAAAATGAGAAGGGAATCAAACACTGGATTGTGCTGGATAGGATCACGCGGAATGGAAACCGGGTGGAGATTTACAATTCCTTCCCCAACAAACGCCAGGAATATTCCTTTACGGAATTCTTTAATTCTGTTAATACAGACTGGTCGGGAGTTTGGGTAAAAAGAAAACGTGCACGTCCCACTGAGCGGACTGAAATCCTGCCCCGGCTTGAGGTGGCGATTGCCAATCCAAATCCACGATACACCGCGAAGCAGTACCTGGACGTCGAGGGCCGGAGACATACCAATTTGTGTGGGGAATTCTGTATTGCGTTCATTGTACAGGAAGCCATCGATAATGTTCTGGCACACTGGAAGGAAGTACAGCCCTTCCTATATGACGACATCATCAGGAATAACAAACCGACGAATATACTCAACCTTTTAACCATACTGAAGGCTCATGGCTATAATACGCCCGGGGATTTCACTTTTTTTTCGCACCTCACCTCCCCGGGCAGGCTTGCAAAGATGCTGGAAACGCATTATTTCCTGGCAGGCGTGGGTATTGATGACCATACTGGCAAGCTCAAAAGGGGAAGTACCACCAGGCATTGGGTTGTTGTGGAAAAGTTCACCCCTTTGGGAAAAAATCGTGGCTGGGTGGAACTGTACAATCCGTTCATGAATTGCTGGGAGGAGTACTCATTTAAAGAGTTGCTCGAATCAGCAGGCATCCTGTCCGGGCTGTGGGTAAAACGGATTATCATTCCAAACTTTGTTCCTCAAATCATCGAGATGGAAAACGTCTCAGACGAACCCCAAAAGGTCGGCAGGTTTGGACAGGTGACAGACTACGAGTTGCGAATGATGATCCTGCGCAAGATCCAGGGTCAAAAACTGACCCGCATACCGAATAAAATTATCGCCGAATTGGTTGAAAAATCCGGTTGGAAGAGTCGGGATATTACCAACAAAATTAATGAGATCCTAAAGGGCAGGAAATTTGGAGAGCGGTCTGAATCGGAATTTCTTGAGGGAATCGCCCAGCAACTGAAACGAGGCAACCCATTGAACAAAGTCGCTGCTGAATTGGCGGGCAGGAAAATGGGTTGGAAAAAGCAGGAGGTCATTAATGTATTCAAGAAAGCGGTCAAGACCGGCAAAATTGAAAAATGGACGGAACCGGAATTGCGCTGCCTGATCGAGTTAAAACTCGGGAATGTGAAATCTGCAGAGAAAATCCTTACTGAGCTGGTGGATATTACCCGCTGGAAAAGACGGGAGATCAGCAAGGTGCTGGAAACCATGATCGAAGCAGATCCGGGGAAGTTAAAAAGCAAAGCTGCCACTCGAACCAGCCTGGCTGCTGAACCTGTATGGAAATTCACTGTTGATCCACAAACGACTGTCCACGCCTCAAAACTCCTGGCTGAATTTATCAAATGGCAAGACAGCCTGCTTGCTGTACCCGGTTCCCAACTGTACAGGGTGCGAAGGTGGGGCGACTCGGTGATGGGCAAACAACGCTTTAGTGTAAACATTGTGGGAACCACCAATTTCCAGGCAGTCAAATTGTGGAGTCCGGAAGGAGGCTGGGGTGGCGTAACAAACTATTTAAGAATCCCGCATGAGCATGTCAGGAATCTGGCAGCCATGCAAATCGAGGATATGTTCGACGCCAAAGAGACGAGCCATAATAAAGCATTTGACATGGAACAGTGGCTTGTGCAGAAGATGTCCTGGTTATGCAAGGATGGTGGAACCATATATACGCGTGCCGAATCCTGGAAGACCGCCTCCCAGATCCGCTGGGGAACCATTGCCCTGGGTGGCAACCTTGTGGCTATTGATGGAACCGAAACGTTTACACATAAACTGCCGGGTGAAGCGACGAAACGCAGTGTCGTCATGGCGCGTGTGAAGGGATTTAGGAAGTCTGACTGGAATCGCCCATTGGATGATCTACTGGCTGAGGGATTGGTGCATCGTTGTTTCTGCGCGTATTGGGGTAATGTCTTTGGCGACACACCCAAAGGGATTGTCTATAGTCCATTTTATTCCCCGCTGGATTGGGATTTTCCCGGGCAAAACAAACCAAAGGCATTCTACCTGCCGCTCGAATGGCTGGAGCCAAAAGGATCCTGAAAACAAACGAAAGGATAAGAATCAAAAGGCCTGTTTATTGTTTATAATTACAAATGACAGTCACTTGCCTGTTGAACGTGACTGTCATCTTAATACTATTTATTTTTATTTATGGAGTTGAGAATGGCTGAACCGATGTATTTCCAATGGCAGAACGATGTGTTGTGCAAGACCATTTATCCCATGCGGTTGAACAAATTGCGTGATTTCCTGGTTTACTACAAGGAAGTCGATCTATGGGCGGAGTATAAGAACAAGGACATTTCCACCCTCCAGTCTGATGTGCAGGCATATCTCAAAGGAATGGAAAATACGCGCGCAGAAGAGCTTAGAAAGTATTCCACGTTGAAAACATACTTCATAACGGCGGATGTTCGCAGTACCTTTGCAAAGTACAAGCCGCTCGATGAAACGGAGCTTGCCGAGATTCATAAATCTCATCAACTCTTCATTAGCTCCTGGCCCAAGGATATCCGCGGGGAACGGACGTTTCTCAGGATGCGGATCGACTCATGGTCGAACCACATCAATCTGATCAAGAATGATATTAACTCACGTAAGCGTATTCTGGCGGGTATGCTCCCAACTCATCCCAATCGCTCCACGAAGGCGGAGGAATTGAGGCTGAAGGAAACAGCCACCCTGCCGATGGCGCTTGACGAAATGGACAAGTTGCGCGATTTC
>Ga0209077_1000439_pt1 | contig 11121 bp, 8 predicted proteins | sample PPLLak1March2015_FD_187247 | JGI IMG/M metagenome (GOLD analysis project Ga0209077, IMG submission 187247) | Freshwater sediment microbial communities from Prairie Pothole Lake near Jamestown, North Dakota, USA - PPLs Lake P7 Core (1) Depth... | ecosystem: Environmental > Aquatic > Freshwater >... | reverse complement strand
AGGGGGAGACAAGGAGACAGGGAGACGGGGAGACAAGGTGAAGCCGATCGTCTCTATACCGCTTTCTTTATCCGTGCCCGTTTTCCCTGGCTTCTATTCCGCATTCCGCAATCCGCAATCCGCAATTCTTGTCTCCTTGTCTCCTTGTCTCCCCCTCTCCTTGTCTCCCCGTCTCCCCCGCTCCTTGTCTCCCCCGCTCCTTGTCTCCCCCTCTCCTTGTCTCTAGAATGGGGCCATGGCCAACCCGAACATATACAACAACTTCATTGGCGGCCGGTGGGTGCCTGCGGCAAGCGAACAAACGTACGAAAATCGAAATCCTGCAGATGCGCGCGAGCTCGTGGGACTGTTCCCGGATTCCTCCGCTGCCGATGTCGACCGGGCGGTAGGGGCGGCGGTCGAAGCCTTCGACCCGTGGCGATTGACTCCGGCACCGAAGCGCGGGGAAATCCTGTACCGGGTCGGGGAGCTTTTGCAGGCTCGCAAAGAAGAAATTGCGCGGGACATGACCCGGGAGATGGGAAAGATCCTGCTGGAGACTCGCGGCGACGTCCAGGAGGCGATCGACATGGCCTACTGGATGGCGGGGGAAGGCCGGCGGCTCCACGGGTATACGACGCCGTCCGAGCTGCGGGACAAGTTCAACATGAGCATGCGGGCTCCGGTCGGGGTGTGCGGCATCGTGACTCCCTGGAACTTCCCGATCGCCATCCCGAGCTGGAAGACTTTCCCGGCGCTGATCTGCGGAAACACTTGCGTGATCAAGCCGGCAACCGACACGCCTTTGACCGCCGTTCACTTCGTCGAGGTGTTGGAAGCAGCCGGAATTCCACCGGGGGTCGTGAACCTTGTCACCGGCAGCGGCTCGAAAATCGGCGACCCTCTGGTCGCTCACAAGGATGTCCGAGTGGTGTCATTTACCGGATCAACGGCCACCGGTCGCGATGTGGCGGCCAAGTGCGCAAGTGCGTTCAAGAAGCATAACCTCGAAATGGGCGGAAAGAACGTCATCATTGTCATGGACGATGCCCGCCTCGATCTGGCCCTTGAAGGAGCCCTGTGGGGCGGTTTCGGCACGAGCGGCCAGAGATGCACCGCATCCAGCCGTCTGGTTGTCCACAAGAAGGTCTATTCGGAGTTCGTCGACCGTCTGGCTGCAGGCGCCAAAGGCCTGCGCGTGGGTAACGGGCTCGACGAACGGACCCAGATGGGGCCGATTGTCAATCGAAAGCAGAAGGAGTCGATCCTGCGCTGGATCGAGACCGGCAAGAAAGAGGGCGCTCGGCTCGTCTGCGGCGGCCACGCGATCGAGGAAGGCGAATTCGCCCACGGCCATTTCGTCGCTCCGACGATCTTCGCGGATGTGGCGCCCTCGATGCAAGTCGCGCAGGAGGAAATATTCGGCCCCGTTGTTTCGGTGATCCCCTGCGATTCGTTCGAGCAGGCGATTGAGATCGGCAACGGAGTGCGCTATGGTTTGTCTTCGTCAATTTATACTCAGGATGTCAATCGCGCCTTCGTCGCCATGCGGGAGATGAATACCGGCATCTTTTACGTAAACTCGCCGACGATTGGGGCCGAGATACACCTTCCCTTCGGAGGGACGAAAGAGACCGGCAACGGACATCGGGAAGCGGCCGAGGCCGCGCTCGATGTCTTCTCCGAGTGGAAGTCAGTCTATGTTGACTTCAGCGGGCGTTTGCAGCGCGCCCAGATTGATACAGCTGACTAGTCCGCTGCAGAACAGGAGCGACTGTGAATATCGGGTTACCCAAGGAAGTCAAAGACAACGAGTACCGGGTGGGCCTTGTGCCGGCGGGAATTCATGCCCTGGCTCAGGACGGGCACACCGTCTGGGTGGAAAAGGGCGCGGGAGAGGGTTCCGGATTCCAGGATGCCGAGTACGCCGCGGCCGGCGCAAAGCTGGTTGACACACCCGATCAGGTCTTCGAACGGAGCCAGATGGTGGTGAAGGTCAAGGAGCCGGTCGAACAGGAATACCCGCGGCTGCACGAAGGCCTGATCGTTTTCAGCTATCTTCACCTCGCCCCGCTGCCGGATTTGACGCAAGTTCTGCTCGACCGCAAAGTGGCCGGCGTCGCCTACGAGACAATCCGCGACAGGTCCGGCAACATTCCGCTGCTGACCCCGATGAGCGAAATCGCCGGCCGGATGTCGGTCCTCGTTGGAGCCTACTACCTGCAGAAACCCAGAGGTGGCAGGGGGGTTCTGCTCGGGGGTGTCCCCGGAGTAAGGCCGTCGCTCGTCAGCATTATCGGAGGCGGAACGGTAGGCATTAATGCGGCTAAGATGGCCATGGGTTTGGGCGCCCAGGTCCGAATACTCGACATTGACCTCGATCGTCTCAGGCACCTCGACGACCTGTTTTTCGGGAAAGTGGAGACGGAGCTATCCAACGCGTACACGATCGCCGAAGCGGTCGCCCAGGCGGAACTGGTGGTGGGCGGCGTTCTGGTGATCGGCGAGAACGCGCCCAAACTCGTGACGAGGAACATGCTGTCATCTATGCATCCCGGCGCGGTTATCGTGGATGTGGCGGTTGACCAGGGCGGGTGCGTGGAGACGACCCGGCCCACGTCGCACAGCGACCCCGTGTACACCGTCGATGGCGTCGTGCATTATTGCGTGACCAACATGCCGGGAGCCATGCCGCGAACTTCCACGATCGCGCTCACAAACGCCACGCTGCCGTATGTCCGGAAGATCGCCGCCCTGGGCTTAAAGAGCGCGATCGCTGACAATCCGCTGCTGAAGGACGGCGTGAACGTCTACGAAGGCCAGGTGACGTTCCCCGGTGTTGCAACCTCGCAGAACCGTCCGTACGTCGATCTTGCGGAGATGCTTTAGAGCGATCAGTCACCTTCCATGAAAGACTGGCGCATTATGGTCGATGGCCCTCTGCCGGGCCTGCGAAACATGCAGATTGACTCGGAGCTGCTCGGTTCGGCAGAGGCCTCGGATTTCCCTCTGACCGTTGTCCGGCTCTACCTTTGGGACAAGCCAACCGTATCCATCGGCTTTTCCCAGGTTCCTGAGAAGGCGGTCGATCTCTCGGTTTGCCGCCAGCTTGAGGTCCCGGTCGTTTCCCGGCCGACCGGGGGGCGCGCGGTGCTTCACGATGTTGAGCTGACTTATGCGGTCGTCTCGAACGACGAGAGACGTTTTCCAGTCAGCGAATTGCAGCCGACCTACCTGGCTGTTGCGAATATCCTGGCGGCGGGTCTGGGCAGGCTCGGGATCTGCTGCTCGTTGGCACCGGGCGCACGGGAAGCGCCCTCCGCGCTCAGGGCTGACATGAAGAATCCCTGCTTTGCTTCGGCCTCCCGGCACGAGCTTCTGGTGGGAGGACGAAAGATCGCCGGGAGCGCCCAGAGACGATTGCGCCGTTCTTTCCTGCAGCATGGTTCCATTCCCCTTCGTCTGGACTACGATCGGATGGCCCGAATTCTCGGGACGCCGCCCTTGCTTCTGCGCAACAGCATGACCTGTATCGAAGAAGCGGCCACCCGTCCGGTCCGGCTGCAGGAAGTGATAGCGGCGATGCGGTCCGCGTTCGAGGCGCGTTTCAACCGTGATCGCTGATAACTGAAAAGCGAACCCGCTTACTCCGCTGGAAAGCGCTGCGTGCGCGGCTCCGAAAAGGCAGCGCTGGTGCACGCTGGGCATTGGTTTTTTTCAGAGCCGCGCCCGCAGCGAGGGTGTTGAAAATGTTAACTTGTGTGTTATATCCCCGCAGGGGATTGCCGAATGACCCCAACGGGGTCACGTAGCAAAGCCCAGGGTTGCCCGCGTTGTGTGCGGGAAACCCTGGGACGAGGGCGGGGTGTGGCGTTCAACCCTGAAAGGGTTGCGTACCGCACTACGCAACCCTTTCAGGGTTGTATCTTTCCCGGTGTCAACCCGGGGTTTCCCGCAGAAAACGCGGGCAACCCCGGGCTTTGCTACGCAACGCCTTCGGCGTTGAAAAATGTCAATCAACCGCCAGTCGGACGCGCTCTCCCACCTTTTTCAACACCCTCGCAGCGCTTTCCAGCGGAGTAAGCGGGTTCTCCTTTGCGTGCATGCCCGACTGGTCTAGAATCCCCGGTTATGAGATTCGTCAGGCGAGATTTCCTCAAGATGTCGGGTGCGGTGTCTGGAGCCGTGTCGGGTTCATACATGATGGGGGCCAGTCCGGACCAACTCCGGGAAAAGGCCGGAAAGCGAGAATTCAACGGTCCTTACCGCTCGCTTCACCTCAATCGCGTTGCCTTCCCGATCGGCGGCATCGGCGCCGGCATGATCTGCCTCGAAGGCACCGGGGCTTTCTCTCACTTCTCGGTTCGAAACAAGCCGGAAGTGTTCAACGAGCCCTGCACCTTCGCGGCTGTCTCCATCAAGGGCCTGCCCAACGGCGTGAAAATCCTCGAAGGCCCGGTACCCGAATGGAAGATCTTCGGGCTCCGGGGCACGGGAAACGGCGCGGGCGGTACAACTTACGGCTTTCCGCGCTTCCAGCAGGCGGAATTTGAGGCCCGGTTCCCCTTTGCCCGGGTGCGCTTGACCGACCCGGATGTCCCGATGCGCGTCGAACTGACCGGCTGGAGTCCCTTCATTCCCGGCGACGCGGACAGTTCGAGTCTTCCGGTCGGAGGGTTCGAATACAGGTTCGAGAACACGTCCGACCGCGATCTTTCACTTCTCTTCTCGTATAACGCTAAGAATTTCATGGCCGTGGGGAAGACGGGCGACTACGTCCGCGCCTTCAAGAACGGGTTCGTCCTTGCTCAGACGGGAACTCCCGAACGTCCACAGGACGGCGGCGAGTTCGCGGCCTTTGTCAACGACGAGACCGCCGTAATCGATCATTGCTGGTTCCGCGGCGGATGGTGGGACTCGGTCACCATGACGTGGAAGCGGATCTCAGAGCATCAGGCGGTGGCGGTTCCACCGGTTGAGGGGAAAGCACCGGGTGCTTCGATATTTGTCCCGTTCGATCTCAAGCCGGGTGAGAGTAGAACCATCCGCCTCATGTTTGCCTGGTACGTGCCAAACACCGAACTCCGGTTCGGCGACGATCCGGAGGGGACACCGGAGCCGAAGCCATGCGTCGGGGAACCGTGCTGTCCCGACACCAAGTATCACATCCCCTGGTATGCCGCCCAGTTTGCGAATATCGAGGCGTTGGCCGAACGCTGGCGCCAAATCTATGATCGCCTGCGCGAAAAAAGCGCGCTTTTCCGCGATACCTTCTACGACACCACTTTGCCCCCCGAAGTCATCGAGGCAGTTGCCGCGAACCTCACGATTCTCAAATCTCCGACTGTGAAACGGGAATGCAGCGGGCGTCTGTGGTGCTTCGAGGGATGTTCGGATGACTGGGGATGCTGTCACGGCTCATGTACCCACGTCTGGAATTACGCTCAGGCCATTCCTCACCTTTTCCCCGAGCTCGAGAGGAGCCTTCGGAGATCCGAGTTCGGGGAGAGCCAGGATGATCGAGGTCACCAGACTTTCCGGACCTCGCTGCCGATCCGGCCGACCAAGCATGAATTCCACGCGGCTGCCGACGGGCAGTTGGGCGGCATTATGAAAGTTTACCGTGAGTGGAGAATCTCGGGAGACACCCCGTGGCTCGCGGACATCTGGCCGAAAGTCAGGCAAAGCCTGGATTACTGCATTCAAACCTGGGACCCGGACGAGAAGGGGGTCGTCGAAGAGCCGCACCATAACACCTATGACATCGAGTTCTGGGGACCCGACGGGATGTGCACAAGCTTTTATCTGGGCTCGCTGGTCGCGGCGGGTCGGATGGCCCGCGCCGTGGGTGACTCAGCTGCCCGCTATGAGCAACTCCTGGCCAAGGGTCACGCCTACATGCAGGAGAAGCTGTACAACGGCGAGTACTTCATACAGGAGATCAAGTGGAAGGGCCTCAAGGCCAAAGACCCGGTGGAAGCGTCCAAGGGAACTTGGAACTCAGATTACTCGCCCGAGGCGATCGATCTGCTCCAGAAAGAGGGGCCCAAATATCAGTACGGAAAAGGCTGCCTGTCGGACGGCGTCCTCGGCTTCTGGATCGCTCAGATGTGCGGACTGGGGGAGATCCTCAATGCTGACATGGTCCGGAGCAGTCTCAAATCCATTCACCGCTACAACCTGAAGAAGGACCTGAGCGACCACCCGAATCCCCAAAGGCCCTCTTACGCCTACGGGAGCGAAGGCGGCCTGCTGCTCTGCTCCTGGCCAAAAGGCGGTGAGCTGTCCCTTCCTTTCGTTTATAGCAACGAGGTTTGGACCGGAATCGAATACCAGGTGGCATCGCATCTGATGCTGGAGGGCCTGGTTGAGGAAGGACTGGAAATCGTCCGGATCTGCAGGGAGCGATATGACGGCCTCATCCGCAATCCTTTCAACGAGTACGAGTGCGGGCACTGGTACGCCCGTGCGCTATCGAGCTACGGCTTGCTCCAGGGCCTGACCGGGGTTCGTTACGATGCGGTTGACGAGGCTCTGCATATCGACTCGAGGGTTGGCAACAGCTTCAGGGCGTTTCTGTCTACTGCTTCAGGTTTTGGCACGGTCGGATTGAAGGAAGGTCGTCCGTTCCTCGAAGTGAAGTCGGGGAACATCTCCGTCAAGAAGTGCCTTGTGTCAGGGCAGGAGACGCCGCTCGGGTAACCGGCTGACTCGTACGCCCATATCCGACTTGGAAGTCGGATCTACACCAAACCGCCAGTCGAGGTTCGACGTAGGTCCCACTTCCAAGTGGGACTGGTGGATTCGCAGTTCAGAATCCGCCGCTTTTCGGCCCGGTGGGCGACGATGTCGATGCTCGCATTGGTGAGCCGGTCAGCTGGTCAGCTGGTCAGTTGGCAGTGCTTTTGCGACCTTGGTGCCCGCTTTTCGTCTATGCTATATAGCAGCAGTAGGTTCATGGCTAAACAGAAACGTCAAGCGACAATCAGCGACCGGAGCCGGGATGTTCTTCGGGAACTGATCCGCGAGCACATCAAAACCGGGGAACCGGTCGGGTCCCGAAAACTGGCGAAACTGACTCGTGAAACATTGAGCCCGGCCACGATTCGAAACGTGGTTGCCGACCTCGAGGAACTCGGGCTGGTGACGCAGCCCCACACTTCGGCAGGCCGAGTCCCGACTGAGAAGGGCTATCGTTTCTACGTGGAGTCACTCCTCGACAACCGCGTGCTGCCTGTCAAGGAGCTGGAGCGCATCAGGCAGATCCTGGAAAAGGAAACGGACCCCGGGGAACTGATGAACAAGACCTCGCAGATCCTCTCGGCCGTCTCGAATAACCTCGGTTTTGTCCTGTCTCCGCCAATCAACCTGGCGGTGATGCGTCACATCGAATTCGTGCAGATCTCTGACCACCGGATTCTCGTCATCCTGGTCACCCAGGGGGGTCTGGTCCAGCACAAGCTGATCCAGACCGAGGAGAAGTTCTCGCAACAGGATCTTCACCAGGCCGCACGTTACCTCGTGGAAAATTTCGAGGGACGGACTTTGCACGAAATACGGGATGAGTTGATTCGGATGATGTCCGAGGATAAAGCGCTTTACGATCGTTTGTTGCGAAACGTCGTGGTGCTCGGGTCGGCTTCCCTTGCTGACTCCGGTCAGGACACGCCTAGTTCAGAAGTCTATCTCGGCAGCGCCGCCAGGTTGATACAGAAGCCCGAACTGGCTGACGTGAACAGGATGATCACGCTGTTCGAAACCTTTGAACAGAAGAGTCGGCTGGTGAGGATTCTGTCCGAGTGTCTTAAGGTTGATTGCGAGCGGCCGACGGTCACCATCGGCCTCGAGAAGCATCTTCCGGGGATGCAGAACTGGGCTTTGATCTCCTCGCCTTACTGCTATGACGATCACGTTGCCGGCAGCCTTGGAATACTCGGTCCTTCGCGCATGGAATACGAAAAGGCCATAAGTTTGGTAGACTATGTAGCGAAGCTCTTCGGAAAGATCTTGAGCCGCAACTGAAACTCACGGTTAGTCTTTTCGCTCTTATCAACGTCATTTAGCGGAGCACTACCCACAATGAAGGACAAGAAGGACAAGGACCCAGACGAACAGGCGCGCCCGGCTTCTCCGGAATCCAAAAATGATCCGGAAGGGGCCGCTGAACAACCGACTGAAGACCTCCTTATGCAGTCGCTCGAAGCCGTTCGCAAGGAACGGGACGAATACTACGATCTGCTTCTGCGCAAACAGGCCGAGTTTGAGAACTACCGAAAACGAACCAACAAGGAGAGAGAAGAAGCGCGCGTCTCGGCCATTGCCGATCTTTCCAAGGAGTTGCTCGTCGTTTTGGACGCCGCGGAAAAGGGACTGGAAGCGTTGCAGGCCCATGCGTCCGACCAGCGGCTTGCAGGCTATCGGGAAGGTTACGAGCTGCTTCTTCGGAATCTCCGCGCGGTGCTCGGAAAATTCGGTGTCCGGGAACTTTCCGCGGTGGGTGAAAAATTTGACCCGAGCCTCCACGAAGCGGTTAACACGCACGCGACCTCCGAACACGAAGAAGGTCAAATCCTGGAGGAGTATCGGAAGGGATACACGATCAGCGACCGGCTGCTGAGACCTGCTCAAGTGAAAGTCGCGGTGCCCGGTTCGCAGTCTTCGAAATAGCTGCGTTGATGCCCCCGTCCTTGAAAACGCCGCTCCGCGATCTTATGATTTTGGTCGCAATCTCTAAGCGAGGGAATCCGTTTTGGCTAAGAGAGACTATTACGAAGTTCTGGGCATAGAGCGCAAGGCAAGTCCCCAGGAAGTCAAGAGCGCCTATCGAAAACTGGCGCTAAAGTACCACCCCGACAAGAATTCCGGGGACAAGGACGCCGAGGAAAGATTCAAGGAAGCAGCCGAGGCGTACAGTGTCCTGAGCGATACGTCGAAACGCAGTCAATACGACCGGTTCGGGCACGCTGCGGTCAATGTCGGTTCTGGGGGTTTCGGCGGTTTTGATCCGGACATCTTCGCTGATTTCAGCGACATCCTCGGTGACTTTTTCGGATTCGGCGACGTATTCGGCGGGTCCCGTCGCAGACGGGCCAACCAGCCTGCCCGGGGCTCCGATCTGCGATATGACCTGAGAATCAGTTTCGAGGACGCCGTTTTTGGCGTGAAGACCAAGATAAAGATCCCTCGGCTCGAGAGTTGCGCTGAATGCGGCGGTACGGGAGCTGACCCCAAGCACGGAAGGAGCACCTGCACGGCGTGCGGCGGGCAGGGACAACTCCGATACCAGCAAGGATTCTTCACGATCAGCCGTCCCTGTTCCCAGTGCCGGGGAACGGGCCAGATGATCAAGAGCCGCTGCACGAAATGTAAGGGTGCCGGGCGCCTGAACAAGGAGCGCGTTCTCGAAATCAAGATCCCGGCCGGTGTGGACCATGGATCCCGGCTCCGGATCGCAGGGGAAGGCGAAGGAGGAGTCAACGGCGGCCCCTCGGGTGATCTTTACGTGGTCATCGAGGTCGAGGAGCATCCGTTCTTCAAGCGCCAGGACAATGATATCTACTGCGAAGTACCCATTACTTACACCCAGGCGGCCCTGGGCGGCGAGATTCAGATCCCCACGCTCCAGTCGAAGGAGACACTGAAGATTCCCGAAGGGACTCAGACGGGGACGGTATTTCGAATGAAAGGCCGAGGGGTCGTCAGCTTGAACGGTCGTGGCCAGGGTGATCAGCTGGTCACCGTGACGGTCGTAACCCCAACGAAACTGACCAAAGACCAGAAGGATCTGCTTCGTCAGTTAGAGTCCACCGGCGGAACTGCCGAGGACCAGACGCTGTTCGAGAAGGTGAAAGACATTTTCGGCTAGATGGTGAAACCCGAGCATCGCTGGTTGTGCCTCCTTGTCACCGTTCCCCGCTCAGACGTCGATCAGGCGATTGAGCTCCTTTGGGAGTTAGGGACCGTTGGCATCGAAGAACCGGGTTTCGCCGACCTTCCTGATCCCGTAAGCCTGCGTGCATTCTTCCCTGCCGACCGAAGCCCGGACACCCTGATGGCCGATGCTCGACGCCTCGGTGACGCGGGGCTCGTCCAGTTCTCTTCATTATCGATCAGCCAGGTAATCTCCAATCCCGACGATTGGGTGGAAGACTACAAGAAGAACTTCCATGGGTTCTCAATCGGACAGACGTTCTATGTCCATCCGTCCTGGGAGAGCCCCTCGGACGAACACCCGATCACTCTCGTGATCGATCCGGGACACGCGTTTGGCACCGGCACCCATGAATCCACCCAATTGTGCTTGCTCGCCTTGCAACACTTGAGGATCCGACCACGGAGCATTCTGGACGTCGGGACCGGTTCCGGCATCCTGAGCATCGCGGCCCGGAAGCTGATGCCCGGGGTCCGAATCACGGCGATCGACAACGACCCGCAGGCGATCGAAATGTCCCAGGAGAACTTTCATCGGAACGATGTGGACGACATCAGACTGGCGGTTGCCGCTCCCGATTCTCTTCGCGGTCATTTCGACCTCATCCTTGCCAATCTGACCGAGCCCATCTTCAGGCAGTTGTGCGGAGATCTGGCACGACTGGGGCGACACCTGGTTGTCTCGGGATTCACCCAGGACCAGGCGCACCTCGTGCTCGAGTATTTTGCTGCGTACGGTCTACGGTCGACGCAGCGGTGGGACAGCGGAGGCTGGGTCTGCCTGGAGCTCTCAGCCTAATAGCGCCCGAGCCCCAACGACCTCAAGGACGACAGGGGCACCAAGGACAAATCTCTTTGGTCCTTGATGTCCTTGTCGTCCTTGAGGTCATTGGGGTCCGGCACTATCGCCCCGCAACTCACTTCTTGGGCGGAGCCGGGTTACCCTTCCGGGCCGCCGTCCAGCCGGTTGCCACGAAATTGTCGATGACCTTCGAGTGCTCCTGGATCAGCTGCACGGTATATGGATCGTCGGATGTTTCTGTGACCTGGACGCCTCTGTCGGTTGTTTGGATCGTCATCTTGATCTTGTCGGCGCGCTTGAAGATCTCCACGAACAGAGGGTCATTTTGCCGGACGTTCTTTTTGCTCTGAAGAAGCTTGTAGACCTGCGGCACATGCTTCTTGATCAGCACCGCGGTAGCCTGGTCGTCC
>Ga0209077_1000438_pt1 | contig 11129 bp, 7 predicted proteins | sample PPLLak1March2015_FD_187247 | JGI IMG/M metagenome (GOLD analysis project Ga0209077, IMG submission 187247) | Freshwater sediment microbial communities from Prairie Pothole Lake near Jamestown, North Dakota, USA - PPLs Lake P7 Core (1) Depth... | ecosystem: Environmental > Aquatic > Freshwater >... | reverse complement strand
AGGTCCATCCGTCAGCGACCAGGACAGAAATCGCGGCGGCTGCCAGCAAAAGGCCCGCCGTTACAAGTGCCACACGACGCATGCGCGACATTGTAGCATAACGGAAACGCGGTCCCGGTTGAGCTCGCCAGCTGTTTCGGGTTCACGTGCGGCGCCGCGTTGGCAATCGCCCATAGGCGGACGGCGAACCTGACGTGGTCCAACCGCGACGTATCTTTCGACGGTCTAGTCTCATCCAGTATTGTCGGCCTTCACTTGACAAGCGGGGACCGCGCCGTTTATAGATAGAGGGATTTTTCGGGTATGGATTGTACCCTCGTTTTAAACGCCACTTACGAACCGATCCAGATCGTTCCCTGGCGGCGGGCAGTGCGAATGCTCTTCCAGGAAAAGGTCGAGGTCGTCGCGGAACACGACAAGGTGATCTGCAGTGTCTCTTTGAGCATGAGATTGCCGTCGGTTCTCCGGTTACTCCACTACGTGCAGGTTAAGCATTACCATCATCCAGTTAAGTTCAACCGCTCCAATATTTACGCGAGAGACCAGCACCGGTGCCAGTACTGCGGAAAGCGCTTCCATCCTCCCGATCTGACGTACGATCACGTCATGCCGGTGGCGCGGGGCGGACGCAAATCCTGGGAGAACATCGTGACCTGCTGTCGCGAGTGTAACCGGCGCAAAGCGAACAGGACGCCTGAGGAAGCGGGGCTACGGCTCCTCAGGGCGCCGAAAGCACCCACCGGCTTTCCGAACAAGCTCGGATTCCAGCTTGCCCACACGCAAACTCCCGACAGTTGGAAAACCTATATTTTCTGGAATTTAAAAATCTCGCGCCTTTAGCCCCGAGAACCACTTTTTACTGAAACGTACCAGCCAGTTTTTCATCCTATTGAATGACGGTGATTGTTATTTCTACACCCTGCTCCTAGAATAGGGGTATAAACTAGTTTTTTACTGGCGGGATATGTCACGCTTAAAAAGTCTTCTTGCAAGAATCAAAAACGGCGTCGAATGGTTATTGGCTTTGAGAGTAACCGAAAGCGAACGCCTCAGTTACGCCTCTGGGTATGAGTTTTTTGACGGGGGCATCTCCAGCCGCCGACCCACGCAGGTCGCCGTGGCGCTCGCCGTGCTCTTTCACCTCGTCTTGTTCCTTGTCACTTTTCCGTCGTTGGTCAGGCAGGCTTTCATCCCTACCGAGCAGGTTTTGGTGCTGAAAGACCTGGCGCCGGCAGGTGGCGGCCGGCCCAAAGCGGCTCCCCCCAAGATAGTGGCTGCTCCGCCGAAACCGCAGCCGATTCTCGTCCCGATTCCCGATCCCACTCCTATGGACCCCGAGCCGATCCGCCGCATGGAGGTGGTCGAAGTTCAGCAGGTGGTCAGCGAGATAAACGGCGAGCTGGCGATCGGTGACATCAGCGCCCCGCCAGGCCCGGCCGGCCGGGGAGGTATGGGCGGCGACTCCCAGGGTGTCGGCGCTGGCATCGGACCGGGCGGCACCGGTGTCTATCAGATGGGGACCCAGGGGATAACTGATCCGGAGATCCTCGTCCAGACAGTCCCCTCCTACACCGACGATGCGATCAAGGCCAAGGTGCAGGGCGTGGTACTTCTGCAGGCAATCATCCGCAAGAACGGACGGGTTGACAGTCCCGTCGTGCTCCGGGGCTTGGGTTACGGCCTCGAAGAGAAAGCTATTCAGGAGATCGTGGCCAACTGGCGTTTCCGTCCGGCAACGCTCAGAGGCCAACCCGTCGATCTCCAAGCCACGATTGAAGTGACCTTCAATCTTCGTTAGAATCCTTCTTCCCGCTGCCTCAGATTTCCGTGCAGGGCGCTCTCCTCGGGAGAGCTTCCTGCCTGTTTCTGGCACCCTAGAAAGGACGCTGAGATCGTGGACCTCAAAGACACCCTCAATCTGCCTAAGACCGATTTCCAGATGAAGGCAAACCTGCCCACCTTGGAGCCGAAGATGCTCGAGAGATGGGAGCGGGATTTCCTCTATTCCAAAATCCGCGAAGCACGAAAAGGCCAGCCGGTCTTCATTCTCCACGACGGTCCTCCGTATGCGAACGGGCACATTCACCTGGGCACCGCGCTCAACAAGATTGTCAAAGACCTGATTGTGAAGTCGAAAACGATGGCCGGCTTTGACGCCCCTTATGTCCCGGGCTGGGATTGCCACGGGCTGCCGATCGAGATCAAGGTCGTCGGCAAAAAGAAAGCTAACCTCGATGTGCTGAAAGTCCGCCAGGAGTGCCGCGAGTACGCCAACAAATTCATGGGGATCCAACGCGACGAGTTTCGGCGGCTGGGCGTGTTTGGCGACTGGGAAAACCCCTACCTGACGATGAGCAACCATTACGAGGCGGAGATCGCCCGATTGCTCGGCGAGTTCATCCGGCGGGGCGGTGTCTACAAGGGGCTGAAGCCGGTGCATTGGTGTATCACATGCGAGACCGCGCTTGCCGAGGCGGAGGTTGAATATGGCGATCACAAGAGCTACTCGGTCTACGTGCGGTTTCCGATCGCCGGCGGGCTGGACTCGCTGGTGCCAGAGCTGACGGGGAGTTCCGCATTCGTTCTGGCCTGGACCACCACACCCTGGACGCTGCCGGCTAACCTGGCTTTGGCCTTCCACCGGGACTTCAACTACGCCTTTGTCCGGACCGGAGGCGAGGTGCTCTTGATCGCGGCCGACCTGGTCGAGCAGGTGGCTAAGGAATGCTCCCTTGCTGAATACGAGGTCGTGCGGACCTTACGAGGCGAGGAACTGGCGGGTCTCAAGGTCCGCCACCCTTGGATCGACCGTGAATCAAAGACGGTCTTCGCCACCCACGTCACTCTTGATCAGGGCACGGGAGTCGTACACACGGCGCCCGGGCACGGCCAGGAAGACTACATGACCGGCCTCGAATACGGGCTGGAGATCTACAACCCGGTCGATAACTCAGGCCGATTCGTTCCCGAAATCGAGCACTTCGGCGGTATGCAGGTGTTTGAAGCGAATCCGCGCATCACGGAGTTTCTGCGTGAGCGCGGCCGGCTGGTTGCGCAAGGCGAGATCGTACACAGCTACCCTCACTGCTGGCGCTGTCACAATCCGGTCATCTTCCGGGCGACGCCGCAATGGTTCATCGGGATGGAGTTGAACGACTTGCGCGAACGGGCCCTCGATGAGATTAGGAAGGTCACCTGGAAACCGGGGTGGGGAGAAGACCGGATCTCCAACATGATCGCCAATCGGCCCGACTGGTGTATCAGCCGTCAACGCCTTTGGGGAGTTCCGATTCCCGTCTTTTACTGCAAATCGTGCCGCAACCCGTTGATGGACGCCAAGGTCGTGGATCATGTCGCCGACATCTTCGAGCTCGAAACTGCCGACGCCTGGTACCGTCGGAGCGTCGCGGAGCTGCTGCCAGCCGGAACAACGTGCCCCTGCGGCGCCAAGGAGTTCGACAAAGAATTCGACATCGTGGATGTCTGGTTCGATTCGGGCTCGAGCCACCACGTGGTTCTCAACGGGCAGGGAGGACTGCAATGGCCGGCGGACGTGTATATGGAGGGCCCTGATCAGCACCGGGGATGGTTTCACAGCTCGCTGCTGATTGCGGTCGGCACCCGAGGTGCGGCGCCGTACAGAAGCGTTATCTGCCACGGGTGGACGCTCGACGCCCAGGGCAGAGCGATGTCCAAGTCGCTTGGCAACGTCATAGCGCCCGGAGACGTAATCAAGGACAACGGCGCGGAAATTCTCCGTCTTTGGGTAGCATCGATCGATTACACGGAGGACGCCCGGATCAGCGAGGAGATCCTCTCCCGGTTGCGCGAAGCTTACCGGAAGCTTCGCAACACGAGTCGTTATCTGCTCGGCAACCTGTTTGACTTTGACCCTTCGCGCGACTCGGTGCCCGACTCGCAACTTCTTGAACTGGACCGTTGGGCGCTTGCCCGAATGGCATCGGTCTCACAAAAAGCCCAAGAAGGGTATTCGAGATACGATTTTCATATCGTTTACCACACGCTTTACAACTTCTGCGTGGTCGACTTGTCCAGCTTCTACCTCGATATTCTGAAAGATCGGCTTTACACCGCCGGACCGAACTCGGTCGCCCGGCGGTCGGCGCAAACGGCTCTGTTCCGTATCGCAGAGACCCTGGTAAGACTGATGGCGCCACTGTTGCCGTTTACGGCCGAGGAAATCTGGTCGAGCCTCTACAGGGAGAAGGCTCCCGCCGCCTCGGTTCACCTGAGTGAGTTCTCGAAAGAAATCGAACGTCACCAGGATTTGGAACTTTTGGCTCGCTGGGAGCGTTTTGAAGACATCAGGCAGGTAGTGAGCAAAGCTTTGGAGGAAAGCCGGCAGGGCAAGACGATCGGCAACTCGCTCGAGGCGAGAACTGATATTCGGGCGGGGCGTCGAGCCGCCTCATACCTGGCGGGGTTCGAGGGCTTGCGCTACTTGTTCCTGGTGTCCGAGATCAACGTGGTCGAAGATGCCACGCTCGCTGAAGACGAAATCCAGGTGAGCGTGAGCAGGGCATCGGGTACGAAATGCGAGCGCTGTTGGCACTACACGTCGGACGTCGGGGTGTCCAGCCAGTTTCCCGGGGTCTGCGCCCGTTGTGCGCAGACTCTGAGTGAAAGGGACGAGGTCACGATTTGATGCGACTGATCGCGGTTATTCTGGGCGCCGGAGTTTTGGCTGCTGACCTCTTGACGAAATGGCTGGTTTCCAGCTCGATGCATTACTATCCACTGCTCGATGGCTACGTCACCATCGACTACGTGCAGAACGAGGGTATCGCTTTCGGTCTTTTTCACTCCCTGGAATCCGACTGGAAGCCGGTCATCCTTTCAGCAATGGCGATCATCGCAGTCGCCGTGGTCATTTACTACATCCTGACAACGCCTCATCACGAGAAACTGGTTTTTGTCTCCCTCGGGCTGCTCCTCGGCGGAATTCTCGGGAACTTCATCGACAGGCTGATGAACCAGCATGTGACCGATTTTCTGAAAGTGCACTGGCAGGATGCATTCGCCTGGCCGACGTTCAATATCGCGGACGCCGCAATCACAACGGGCGTGATGCTGATCCTCTACGAGAGCTTCTTCGGGCGTGACAGAACCCCGGCGCCCGAGCCTAAGCCTCTTGGCGAAAACGCTGTTGACCAATGAGTGAGACGGCCTCCCTGCTCCTTGTGATGCTCCTACTCCAGGCGGGTCCGGCTCCCGGGCCCGGCTCGAACCCGAGCAGCGTCATTCAGGCCGTCGAACAGAAGTACGCGGGACTCAAGAGCCTGTCGGCCTCCTTCAGTCAGAGCTACCAGAACGCCGAACAGCGCCTGGAAGAATCAGGGACCCTGGTCCTCAAGAAACCCGGGCGGATGTACTGGGAGTATCACAAACCGACGACGAAGCACTTCCTGGTGGATGGCAAGAAAAGCATCTTCTACGTCCCTGAGGACAAACAAGCCATCGTCTCGGAGATAGACCTGGATGACGCCTCTGTTCCGTTGCTCCTGCTCTTCGGCAGAACCGGAATCGAGCAAAACTTCCAAGTATCATGGGAGACCGAGGAAGCACCGAGAAGCGCCGAGAACGCACTCGTGCGCCTGACCCCCAGGGAACCGCAGGGCGAGTTCACTCATGTATTGCTCGAAGTCACTCCCTCGGCGCTGGTTCACAGGCTGACGGTTTTCGACCCGATCGGCAGCCGGAACGACTACGTTTTTTCGGATATCCGGGAGAATGCCAACGTTCCTGACCGCTCGTTCAACCTGAAGCTCCCAAAAGACGTCGAACTGATCAAGGAGTAAAGTCCAAGAACCAGTAGGACGCAGTACGCGTCTTTCGGAGCCGCGCAAGGAGCGAACGGCAGTGAGCGAGAGTAAGCGGACCACCAATCATTCGCTAAGTCGGGACATTTAAACACGAAGCAGTGGAGCGAGTCAGGTGGTCCGCTTACTCTCGCTCGCTTCGCTCGCTCTCGAGAGTGTCGAATAAGTTGTTAAGGCCTGAAAGGCCGGCACATATTAGCCCAGGGCGAAGCTTGCTTTTCGCGTAGCCCTGGGGCAACACGGTCTCGACCGCGAAGCCCTGCAAGGGCGTAAGATCCTGATAATGTTGCCGTTCTTGCGCCCTTTCAGGGCTTGTCTCCGCCTCTACCTTAGACCCAGGGCTGCGCACAAAGCGCTTCGCCCTGGGCTAATATGTGCTGGCCTTTCAGGCCTTAAGAACTTCCTCCACACCCTCTCTCGTGCGCGGCTCCATTCGATCTCGCCCTCCGCCGGGAACTCGGCGGTCTATCGCCTATTGATAGAAGAGTCAACATTTTCAACATCCTCGCTCCGTGCGCGGCTTCGAAAGAAACACCGGCTGCCCGGATGTGAGAAAATCCGAACGCTGTCCCCCGCCTTCCCCCCAAGCTTGACATACAGGCGGCAGCCGTCTACGCTTCTTCCTCTTAAGACGGCACTACGATTACTCGGAATTCTTTTCAAGTTGTTGCGGGAGATACAGGTTTGAGCAAGATACGCGCAAAGATAACGGGAGCCGGCATGTACGTGCCGGATAAGGTGGTCACGAACAAGGACCTGGAGAAACTGATTGACACCTCGGACCAGTGGATCATGGAGAGGACAGGGATTCGCCAGCGGCATCTCGTCTCGGAAGGCGAAGCCAATAGCGATCTGGCGATTCAAGCGGCTCAACACGCGCTTCGGAAGGCGAACGTCAAGGCCGAAGAGTTGGACCTGATCATCGTCGCGACCGTTACTCCGGACATGATGTTCCCCTGCACAGCCTGCGTCATTCAGAACAAGCTGGGGGCCAAGAAGGCGTGGGGGTTTGATCTTTCGGGCGCGTGCTCGGGCTTTCTCTACGCGCTCGTCACCGCCGCTCAGTTTATCGAGACGGGGACATACAAGAAGGTCCTCGTCATCGGCTCGGACGTGATGAGCAGCATCATTGATTTCGAGGACCGTGCAACCTGCGTGCTTTTTGGCGATGGGGCGGGCGCGGTCGTGCTCGAGCCAACGGAAGAGGACGGAATCGGAATACTCGACTCGATCCTGGCAGCAGATGGCTCGGGCGGGACCTTTCTCTATATGCCCGCCGGAGGCAGCAGACGCCCCGCCAGCATAGAGACCGTTCAAAAGAAGATGCACTATGTCCACCAGGACGGCAAGAACGTCTTTAAATACGCCGTGAAGCTGATGGCCGAAGTCTCTCACGAAGTTTTGGCCCGCAACGGTTTTGGGACCGAGGACGTGAAGCTGTACGTCCCCCACCAGGCGAACATGCGCATTATCACCGCTGCCAAGGACCGGCTCAAGCTGCGGGACGATCAGGTGGCGGTCAATATCGACCGCTACGCGAACACGACGGCTGCGACCATCCCGAGTTGTCTTGCGGAAGCCCAGGACTGCGGCCGCTTGCAACGAGGCGACCTGATCCTGCTCGCCAGTTTCGGGGCCGGCTTCACGTGGGGAAGCGTCCTTCTCAAGTGGGCGATTGACTAGACTGTTACAATCCGGTTGCCATGAAGAAGATGCCGTGCAGCTGGATTGTTCTCGCCTCGTTCGTTCTTTCGACGGGTGCCTTCGGCCAACCCGCCCCCAAGCCCCCCGTGCTTGACGGATTCGTCCTGATTAAAGGGGCGACGTTTTCCCGATCCGGAACGACCAGCCGCGGAGACAAACAGCGCGTTCGAGTCAACGCGTTCGAGATCCTCGATCACCCGGTGACGAACCGCGAGTACAAGAGATTCGTCGACGCTGCCGGTCACCGGAAGCCCCTGCATTGGACAAACGGTCGCATACCCGCCGGAAAGGAGAACCACCCAGTCATTTTCGTCAGCCGGGACGACGTCAGCGCATTTCTGGACTGGGCCTCCAAACGCGATGGCCGGGTTTATCGGCTCCCAACCGGTGCCGAGTTCGAACACGCTGCCCGCGGCGGGCGGGAATACAGCCGCTACCCGTGGGGAGACGAGCCGCCGTCCGGCAAGGCCAACTACGACCCGGATGGGACTCGGGATTTTGGCCACTGGCAGAACCATCTCCGCCTCGCGCGCGAAGGGACGCCGAACGGGTTCGGGCTTTACGGCATGGCAGGGAACGTCTGGCAGATGGTGGTTGCCAACCCCGAACCGGCCACTCAGCGCTTCAAGTATCGAATCGAAAACGAGCGGCTGGCGGAAGGCCCCGTCACGGGCGGCTCCTGGGCACGCGGTCCCGAGTATCTGCGATGCGGCTACATCGTGAGCGTGTCAGCGGGCAGCCGTCAGCCAGACGTCGGCTTTCGTCCAGTGCGGTCACCTGATGCCGCGAACTGGGCCATGCAGCCGAGAAAGCTCCAAGCCCAACCGGTCGGGCAAGGCAAGGTCTTTCTCAGCTGGGCACTTCTCTCTTCTGACCCGGCTGACGTGACCTTTAACGTGTACTGGGCAGACAACCGGGACCATGATGGCTTTAAGGTCAATGACCAGCCCATCGCCGGGTCCACCTGCTTTATCGATACGGAGTCGGATCCCGGAGTTCGCTACCAATACTACGTGACGGCGCTCGATTCAGCGGGAATCGAAAGGAGCCGCTCCGAATGGGCTGGAGTAACGGCCACCGCGGAAGCCGCGTCGGTGCTGGTGTCCTTTCAGCCGCTTTACAGGCAGGGGGGCTTGGTGCCGGTCTTTGGAGACCTGGTCGGGGACCGCGCGCTGGACTGCGTGGTGCGACTTGACAACGGAAATTCGGAGATGTCACAGGACCCAGGGCTCCCGGTCCAGATCGAGGCGTTCACGTCGTACGGGCGTTCCCTCTGGAGAAAAGACCTGATGTCCCATGATCACTGTTACGGAAACGCCAATAACGTCCCCTTTAACGTCTGGGACATGGATGCAGACGGGAAGGCCGAAGTCATCACCCGGCTGCAGATCGGCGACGACGATTTTGTCGCAATTCTCGACGGAATGACCGGCCGAGTCGAGGCCAAAGCGCCCTGGCCGGAGATGGTCAGCGATTTTCAACGCTCCTCTACCCGGGTTCACCTGTCGGTTGTCTATCTCGATGGAAAGCGTCCGGCCGTAGTGACGCAGACGGGACTGTATGAAAATGAGCTTTTCGTCGCCTTCGACGCATCGTTGAAACAGCTCTGGAAGTACGAGAGCTTCGCCGAGACCAACGGCAGCGGCGGCCACAAGATCGAGGCAGCCGACGTAGACGGCGACGGAAAGCAGGAAGTCTTCGCGGGAAGCATGTGCCTGAACCCAGACGGGTCGCTCCGCTGGTCGATCTACCGTCAGCATCCGGACATCATCTCAGTGCACGATTACCTGCCGGATAGGCCGGGTTTCGAGGTTTTCTTCCTCATCGAATCGAGCATGCATGCCGGAGCGTATATGGTCGACGCTAAGACCGGCACGATCATCTGGAAGGTCAATCGCGAGGAAGACTCGCGGTGGAATCACGGACACATCGGCTGGACAGCCGACGTCTGGTCCGGATCGCCCGGTCTCGAATGCGTCGTCAACCGCCGGGGCCACGACGATCGCAACCTTGTGATGTTTTCCGCCGACGGACGACAACTGCTCGAGCCGTTCCCCTTTGGTTACACGCCTTTCGAATACGACGGGGACCCGACTCGGGAGCTGTTGGGAAATCAGGGGAAGACTGTCGGGGATTTCGATGGGAAAAACGTCGTACCGATCAACGGTCTGAATTTCGCACCGGCCGAAGACGCCCGTCTTCTCATGACCGCGGACCTGTACGGAGACTTCCGCGACGAGTTGGTCTATGACGTTCCGAATGGCAGAGGCGGCCGGGCGATCGCGGTCGTCATGGTTGCACATCCGACTGCAGCCCGGTTCGTATCGAGGACCGAGGATCTGGATTATCGCCTCTGGCTGGCGCGGAACATGGGCGGCGGCTATCGGTCGGTTTTCGACCAACCTCTGGTGGCGCCCAAGGGCCCGCCGGGAACGAAATAGCCATCAACTCGCCAACCGGGCGAGTTGTCCCGGTCAGCCCGTCAGCCTGTCAGCTTTTTAAGACCTCACTCGTTGCCCGCGTCCATTGGCTCTGGTATTCTCTGAAGCCTGCGGGGGCCGGGCACTCCGGGAAATGGAGGGACACGTTCGTGACAAGAATTCAACTGGGTGCGGTCGACTACATCATCCTGCTCGTTTATTTCGCTTTTGTCCTCGGCATCGGCTGGGCGCTCAAGCGCTACATGAAAACCAGCTCCGACTTCTTCTTGTCGGGCCGATCGATCCCGGCCTGGATCGCTGGGCTTGCCTTCCTCTCCGCCAACCTCGGGGCGCAGGAGGTCATCGGCATGGCGGCCTCTGGTGCCAAATACGGCATCGCGACCAGCCATTTCTACTGGGTGGGTGCCATTCCTGCCATGGTTTTCGTGGGCATCTTCATGATGCCGTTCTACTACGGATCCAAGGCACGCTCCGTCCCGGAGTATCTCAAGCTGCGCTTTGACGAAAAGACCCGCGGCCTGAATGCCATCTCGTTTGCGACGATGACCATTTTCTCGTCCGGCATATCCATGTATGCACTGGCCAAGCTTTTCGGGCTGCTTCTGGGATGGGACTTCAGCTTCAGCATCTGGGTCTCCGGGATCATCGTTCTGGCCTACATCGTCCTTGGCGGCCTGACCTCAGCCATATACAACGAGGTGCTGCAGTTCTTCCTGATCGTACTCGGGTTCATTCCGCTCGTCTTTCTCGGGCTGCGCGATGTGGGTGGCTGGGACGGTCTGACCCAGCGTTTGAGCCAGGTAGCGACGCAAAAAGGGTTCGCGCCCGGCGCCTTCACTGAATCCTGGTCGCACCTCGGCAGTCCCGCAACGAACCCGATGGGAGTCGAGTGGTTCGGGATGGTCATGGGTCTCGGCTTCGTTCTCTCGTTCGGTTACTGGTGCACGGATTTCCTGGTCGTTCAGCGCGCCATGGCTGCCAATTCCATGTCGGCCGCGCGCCGGACCCCCCTGATCGCTGCGGTCCCGAAGATGCTCTTCCCCTTCCTGGTCATCCTGCCTGGAATGATCGCTGTGGCACTCACCTACAGCGACGGCCGGCTCAAGTTGCCCTTGAAAGCGGACGGCACAATGGACTTCGACAT
>Ga0209077_1000435_pt1 | contig 11192 bp, 7 predicted proteins | sample PPLLak1March2015_FD_187247 | JGI IMG/M metagenome (GOLD analysis project Ga0209077, IMG submission 187247) | Freshwater sediment microbial communities from Prairie Pothole Lake near Jamestown, North Dakota, USA - PPLs Lake P7 Core (1) Depth... | ecosystem: Environmental > Aquatic > Freshwater >... | reverse complement strand
CCGATGACCGAACCGATACCGGCTGCACCAATAGCTTCAAGGAAGCGGCGTCTGCTGACGCCTTTATTTACCTCACTCATTAAATGCTCCTCTCGGGGATTATATCAAGCAAGTTTTTCGACAGCTTCACGCACCAGCTTTGCAATCGGCATATGCTGCGGACAGCGCTGTTCCGCAAGCCTGTAATCCGCAGTCAATAATCTTGCTTTTACATCCGAAGGAATAGACGCGAACGTCTCTTTTGCCAATCGTGTGCTGCCGTAGCTGTTGTGATACATAAGTGACCGCATAACATCGTTAATGTGTGATACGCCGCCTAAAGCCGAATCACAGATATGAGAACATCCGGCACAATATCCTCCGCATGTCGCACTTGCATATTGGGCAAGGACATCCTTGTCATCCTGTGCCATTTTTGTCCGATCGAGTGCCGCTGCGACATTTTCATTGATTAAACCAACACTGTTCATTCCGACATTGACAGAGGTGATTCTCTCATCTTCCATGACTGCCTTGATTTTGGCCTGTCCTTCAGAGAAACCTTTGGCCGAAAAATGCTCTATCAGTTTCTTATCTTCATCACTTGAAACTGATACACTTTTTTGTGTCTTCATCGCGGTAAGCACAATTCCAGCTTTATGACAGGCATCAATTGCCTTTTGCATCAAGGGGTCTTTTGTCAGACGGAAGTTATAAGTAGTAAGTATCGCATCAACCCACCCGAGTTTCGACGACTCAAACAAACTTTTTGCCATATTGCCATGTGTTGTGAAACCAAAGTATTTGATAACACCTTTCTTTTTGGCATTCTCTGCCCATGTTTTAAGCTCATCTGTAAGCTGCGAAGCATCGCTCAAACCATGCACCCCATAGAACACATCTATATAATCAGTGTTCATTTTTTTCATCGAAGCCTGGAGTTTTGCCTCCATACCTGCCGCATCGTGTGCTCCAGATCCCTTCGTTGCAAGAAATATTTTCTTTCTCATATTGGGATTTGCAGCGAAATACTTCCCTATGCAATCTTCACTATTTCCATTAGTGTAAACCGGAGCAGTATCCCAATAGTTTATGCCCCATTTTAAAGAGCTCATGAGAATAATAGAATTTTCGAGGCCAAGCTGTATTGCGCCAAGTGACAGCAATGGAACATCAGGACCTGATTTGCCGAACTTTCGTGTGGGGACCTGAGGAGTTTCCCCCTGTTTGGCCGTACTGTTAGGCTCATTCGAATCCGCATTTGCCTTGGATGCTAAAACCGAACCTAACCCTGCCGCGCCGATTGTCCTTAAAAAATTTCTTCTATTTAATTCGCTGCTCATCGACATCACTCCATATACATTTCCATAGTTTTAAGTTTTAAACTTAAAGTTTTAAACTATTGACATTATAACATTAATCTTCTATCTGTGCTCCTTGTTTCTCCTTCAGCGCTTACGCGAATCGCCCTTGTGCCGCTGACCGGGCATTCGTGCTCGCATACTCCGCAGCCGATGCACTTTTCGATATCCACACAAGGCCTTTGCAAAAGCACTTGAATTTCAGCTTTAGCAGCTGAAGGAATTTTTACTTCGGAAACGCTTCGTTCCCCGCTTCGGAAAATGCCTATCGAAGCAGCGGTATTAGAGGAGATTTTGAATCTGCTGCCGCTTTCAAAAAGGATATAATAATCACCTGTGTTGAATTTACCCGCTGATATGCTTTCACTAATTTCTATTGTATCGTCCTTGATTTCTTTAATTGATACCGCACCATCTCTAACAGTTGTAAAGGTATCTTTTGTATAAATAGCTTTTGGACTAACAGGGCATACCTCCTGGCAAACAAGACAAGGCCTGTCCATCGCCCAGGGCAGGCACCTGCCATGGTCAACGAATGCCGTTCCCAATTTTATTGCTCCGGCCGACTCGAAATCGCCAAGCCCTCTTTTCTCATCGAGCGTAATCGGTCTGATTGCCGAAGTAGGGCAAACCTGGCCGCATGCAACGCAATTCAATTGACAGCCGCTTGAACCAATTCTATTGTTCAAAACCGGTGTCCATAATCCTTCAAGCCCCTCTTCAATACCCGCCGGCTGGATTACATTTGTCGGACAGACCCGCATACATTGCCCGCATTTAAGACACCTTTTGAGAAATTCCGGCTCGGCCAACGCGCCTGGCGGACGGATTACCCCTGAATACCAGTTCGATGCGGTTTTCCCCGCAAGTCTGACAGCAGGAATAACCAAAACTCCGCTTGCAAATGACAATAAAACCCCCCTTCTCAAGGCATCAACCTGAGTCTCGCCTGCTAATGAAGGAATGGTTTGGTAAGCAATGAGCTCATCTCTGCAATCATCACGGCAGTTAAAGCAAAGCACGCATTCTGCTATTTTGATATTGCCGGCCGGCTCGCAGCCGCCCTCACATGCCTTTTCGCATACTTTGCAATTGATACATTCTTTTTTGTTTTTGCCGATTCGCCAGATTGAAAACCTGCTTATTATCCCTAAAAGTGCCCCTGTAGGACAAATAAACCGGCAGAAAAACCTCGGTATCACAAGATTAAGTAATACCGCCGCTGCAAATATACTTAATATTAGCCAGCCATATTCGTAGAAACGTGCATTGTTCGAAGTTATACCTCTGTCAAAGATTGGAAGCAGCACAAGCTGAAATGAACGTGTGACTAACGGAATTGGATCAAGCAGCCCTGTCTGCAGGGAATTGGCCAATGAAGGAAACGCCGCCATGCTCAAAAACAAAAATAAAATGAAATATTTTATCTTCTGGGCTTTGCGATATTTATTGAGCCTGATTTTCTCAGCGGCTTTCTTGCCTCGGTTGCTGATGTATCCGACAAACTGATGTATCGCCCCAAAGGGACATATCCATCCGCAGAAAAATCGACCAAAGATTATCGTTAAAATGACTACACCCAATGCGCAGTGCAAAGGCCAATAGAATTTTCCTGTTGAGAAAATCGTGCCAATAGCAACAAGAGGGTCGAGCTGCAAAAACCAGTTAATCGGCCAATTGCGGATTTGCCAGAATTTGTCCCCTACTGTTGCGGCAATACAAAACCACACAAACAGCACAAAAAAGAACACTTGGTTTATTCTTCTAACTGTCGTTATCTTCATATTATTCCATGGACATCCCGGCCCTAACTGGTTTCAACGACTCGTAATCTATTGATCCCGCCCCCGCCTTTTGGGCGAGTGCCAGGTACGGTAAATCGGCGGGCTTTAAATCCAGCAGAGAACATCCGAATGCATCAGCCGCGACCATATCGCAGCTTGCAATCATCGTATTTGTTTTTTTAAGGTCAGAAACCGAGCCGCCAGTCGGCCCATTTGTCATCATTGTTTCCGTGCCATCCAGAATCACTAATGTCGGCTTTACCAGCATCGCAAGCTCGGAGATTATACCGTTGATATCCTGATGAAATAAATTTCGCCTGCCTCCGAGAAGTCCATACCAGTTCTTCATTGTCATCGAGGCCACGCTCTTATTGTGATTTTTCAATGGAGCTATGCCAATAAGCTTGTTTGCCCCGGCAAACGGCCCGCAATAAACAGGCCAATCCTTAATCAATGAACCGCCTGCAAGGGTCTGCCCAATGAAATACGAATCTTTCGGCATAACCACTTCAGCCCCCGCTGCTGAAGCTGCCTTTCCAATGCCGCTAATAGTAAAGCAGCTCGCCGGATTATTTATCGAATTATCGCTGACAATAACCTTCTTTGCTTTGGCAACGTAACACAATTTAACAATCGCGGTAATCACATCTGGATGTGTTGTAGCCCCGAGAATCGGCGGAGTAGCGAAACCTGCGTTAGGTTTTACTGCAACAATGTCTCCCGGTTTTACAAATCTTTCGATGCCGCCGAGCAGCTCAATCGCCTGGGTTGCCGTTTTAATCCTGTCCTGGCCATTGACAATACTTATAATCTGACCATCTTTACGAGGAATTGAAAAGTCCGGCAATCCCTTTAAAATAGAGTTTTGGATTGTCTCTATTTTCCCGCTCGGCCCTTTTGGGTCATAGAGCCAGCGTGCGATACCAACGGCGGCAGCGATTGAAGCGGCCGCTTTTGCCCCGCGGACTAGTAATTGACGGCGACTGGAATTTAACTGATTTGGTTCAGCCATTAATTTCCCTTAATCGGCTAATTAAAACCTCCGCCGCTTTTTCTGCGGCTTGTTTATTATCTGCCTCGTGAATACCTGCGACAAATTCATCAGCCGGAAAAACGATCTCGAAAGCTCCGTAAAAATCTACAATTGATGCACCGGCTGATTTAAGAATGTCACTATCGACCGAAACGGCTTTAGCCCCGTTTGTTATCAGAAAATCATAATAATTCTTTGCGACCGCCTTCGCCTCATCAGCGTCTTTGCGTTTACTTAAAAATATCGAAACTGCTTTTCCGTTTACTTTATAACTCGCCGAATATGTATCTGTAAGTCCATCGAATCCAAAGGCATTATCAATCTGAAGTTTCCAGCTTCCAGCAACAGTTCCTTGCGGGAAATATTCCAGTTCGGCTATTTTTTCAGAGGCCGGCCTTTTTGCTGACAAATTCGTTGCCATCTCCTTCATCCCATTTACCAGTTCGTTGGATTCAGCCGAGCCAATCATTTCGATATAATTTTTGCCCGATGATATACAAATCGCATTACCTGCTAAGTAACCGAAGGTATTTGCGCCAAGGTCATTAAAATCAACCGCATCAGGACGTTTTTGCCTGCTGTAAACCGAAAATGCATTTTTGGCACTATTCATATCATAGATGTAAAGCTCAAAACTCAAATCGGAATTAGTTTTAGCCGCAAATCGCTGTGTATCGAGTTTGACAAAACCGGTTTCCTGATACATCGGTGCCTTGCCATTTATTTTCTCGTAAAGATTATCGTAGTTATACGTCTCAGAAGTTCCTATTGCTGTAAAATCCCCTTCCGATTCATCATTACCGGCTGTAGAAATGCCGAACCTGGACATATTATAATCTTGCGAAATGACATAGATGCCGATTGCAGTGGCAATCATAATAACTAAAATCAATATGCCGATAGCAGTTTCGAATGTCCTTGCACGGCCGGAATTTTGATGCATAAAATCAAATATCCCGCTTTATCGGGATTACCCCAGAATCGATGATCAAAATCAATTAAGCAAGTGGTTTATTATACTTTTTTACCATTCTCATGTCAAATTTACAGCATAGTTGAAATTTATACGCGATACAGTATCATATTGATTATGAAATCTTATTTAGGAAAGAGAGTATGTTTATGAAAAATTTAATAGTGATTATCTCAGTCATCACAATTATTATTTTTAGCAAAGCTTTTGCTGCATCGGAATCTGAACGTCAACCGGCGGATTCAAACGCACAAGGCAAAGCCCCATTTCGCCTGGCGATTGCCGGCCTTACTCACGACCATGTCCACGTTCTGCTGAGGGAGCTTCCCCATCGCAAGGATATTACCCTCGTCGGCATAGCTGAACCAAACGCCAAATTATCCGAAAATTACGCGGCAAGATTCCACCTTGCGCAATCGATTATTTATACTGACCTCGAAAAAATGCTTAATGAGACCAAACCGCAGGCAGTGGTAATTTATACGAACACCTTCGAGCATTTACAGGTTGTCCAAACCTGTGCCGCACATCATTTAGATGTGATGATGGAAAAACCTCTGGCCGTTAGTAATGAAGAGGCCGCGGCTATAGCCGAAGCCGCGAAAAAAGCCAAAATACATGTCCTTGTAAATTACTGGACAACGTGGCAATCCGCAAACGCTCCAATGAAAGACGCGATTGAGCAAAAGACAATCGGTGAGATTCGCAAAATGGTTTTCTACAAAGGCCATTCCGGCCCAAAGGAAATCGGCTGCTCGCCCGAATTTTTCAATTGGCTTACCGACCCCGAGCTTAATGGGGGCGGAGCACTTTTCGATTTCGGCTGCTATGGTGCAAATCATGCGACATGGTTTTTGAATAATCAAAAGCCAATATCTGTGAACGCCGTCACCCGCCAGACAAAGCCCAATATTTACACAAAGGTTGATGATGATGCGACCATTATTATAAATTATCCAAATGTCCAGGTTGTTATCATGGCCTCATGGTCATGGCCCTACGGCAGGGACGATATTGAAATCTACGGCACAAAGGGCTCGATAAAAACCTCGGATGGGAAAAACGTCTTTATACAAATTGATGGCAAACCACAGCATAAAATCGATGTCAAATCTCCCCAAGCTCCCTATAGTGATTCTTTGACCTATCTGACCGCTGTGGTAAACGGTGACATAAAACCGCTGGAATTGGCATCTCTTGAGAATAATATGATAGTCACTGAGATTCTATGCGCCGCCCGTGAAAGCGGCAAATCGCATGAGACAATCAATCTAAAATAATTTTTACACACTTAAAGGCAGCGATTCTTTATCAGTTTTCTTGCGTGAAAGCCTTTTTCTAAGGGCTTCCATATAAACATAGAAGACAGGAGTAATAAACAGCGTAAGTGTTTGCGAGAACAATAGTCCCCCTACTACGGCAAGACCAAGCGGCCTTCGCGATTCGGCTCCTGCACCATACCCCAGCGCTATGGGCAGGCCCGCCATTAATGCTGCCATAGTTGTCATCATAATCGGACGAAATCTAATAACGCATGCCTCGATAATCGCATCGTGAGGATTTTTGCCCTCCGTCCTTTGTGCATCAAGAGCGAAATCAATCATGATGATTCCGTTTTTCTTTACGAGGCCGATTAGCATTATGATTCCGACAAATGCATAAATTGAAAGGTCTGTCCCAAATATCATAAGCGTGACAAGCGCGCCGAAACCCGCGAAAGGCAGGGCTGAAAGGATTGTCAGCGGGTGAATAAAACTCTCATATAGAATTCCAAGCACAAGATATATCACAAGAATCGCAAAGAGCAAAAGAAGTCCAAGCCCGTGCATCGATTCCTGGAACGCCTTTGCTGTCCCCTGGAAGCTGGTTGTTATTGCCGCCGGTATTGTTTCACGCGCAATCTGATTAATACTGTCAACGGCCTCGCCCAGCGGCTTGTCGGGCGCAAGGTTAAAAGATATTGTAACGGCCGGAAGCTGTCCCTGGTGATTTATTGTAAGAGGACCCACCCCCGTAGTCACATTGGCAACCGCGCTTAAAGGCACAAGCTGATTATTACTCGAACGGATATAAAGCATATCCAGGGCCGAAGGATTAATCTGAAACTCAGGTTTCAATTCGGCTATAACCTGGTAATCATTATTGGGCGCCAAAATTGTCGATATTTCCCGTGAGCCGTACGCGCTGTAAAGCGTATTTTCAATCTGCTGCGCGGTCAGGCCGAAACTGGCTGCCTTGTCCCGCAAAATTTCTATATTTACCTGCGGATTTTTTATCTGCAAATCACTGGTTACATCCAGAACGCCGGGGATAGTTTGTATTTTTTCCTTTATTATATTTGCATATTTATACATTTCTTCAGTATCGGGGCTTTGAAGTGTGAATTGATACATGCTTCTGGAAGACCTCCCCCCAAGGGAAATGGAGGGAGGATTTTGCAGATAAACCTTAATGCCGGGAATCTGGTTGAGCGATGAACGCCATATCTGAATTAATTCATCAGCAGAATGTTCCCTTTCTGATTTTGGTTTTAGCCGCATCATAAGAAAGCCCGTATTGCCGCCGGAGCTTCTTGACATAAATGAACTGACTTCTGGTTTCGTCTGGATAACCGCGGCGACTGCCTGCTGATGAGCAAACATATCCTTATAGGAAATCCCTTCGACTGCCTCTGTTGAACCGACTATTTGTGAGCGGTCTTCGCTCGGCAGAAATCCTTTTGGAATCGCATAAAACAGATAAATCGTGCTTACGAGAATTAAGGCTGAGAAAACCATGGAGGCGTCCTTATGGTCAAGTACCCATCTAAGCCAGCGTTCATATGTATTGACGGATTTATTGTATACGCTTTCTGTAAAATTGTATGCCCTGCCGTGATGCACATCATGCTGATGCCTCAAGAATCTGCTTGAAAGCATCGGGGTCAGCGTTAGAGATATCACACCTGATATAAGAACTGCTACACCGATAGTGACGGCGAATTCCTGAAACAGCCTGCCTATGATGCCGCCCATAAATAAAATAGGAATGAAAATGGCCGCAAGTGATAAAGTCATGCTGACAATCGTAAATCCTATCTCTCTTGCGCCATCAATGGCGGCCTTGTATATGGGTTTACCCATCTCCGAATGGCGGACTATGTTTTCCAGCATTACAATCGCGTCATCAACTACAAAGCCAAGCGAAAGCGTCAGCGCCATAAGCGACAGGTTATCGAGGCTGTAATGAAGCTGGTGCATAGCCGCAAACGTCCCAATAATAGAGATGGGCAGGGCGAGACTTGGGATTATTGTGGCCGACATATTCCGCAAAAATAAAAATATCACCAGCACAACCAGCACAAGCGTCAGAACAAGAGTAAATTCAACATCATGAACCGATTCTTCAATGGAGACCGATCTGTCAAAAAGAGTGTTTATCGTAACTGAAGCAGGAAGCTGGTGATAAAATGTCGGCAAAAGCGCCTTAATTGAATTTGCTACTTCGACGGTGTTGGTTCCCGGCTGACGCTGAATAGCAAGTACTATTGACTTGCTTTGTCCCTCTCTATCGCCGTACCATGCTGCGACTTTATCGTTTTCGACACTGTCATAAACATTAGCGACTGCTTCGAGCCGGACTGGCGCGCCATTTCGATAAGCAACTATTATAGGCCTGTATTCTTTGGCTTTCAGCAATTGCCCTGTTGTCTCTATGGTATATGCCCATTTAGGACCATATAGAATACCGGTAGGCATATTCACATTAGCATTTGAAACAGCATCCGTTACCTCATTTAGACCGATTCCTCTGCTTGCCAGCTCCATGGGGTCAATTTGTATTCTTACAGCATATTTTTGAGCGCCGTAAACCGATACCTGCGCTACGCCGCTGACCATTGAAATTTGCTGAGCCATAAGCGTTTCGCCGTATTCATTTAGCTCTGATAACGGCAGCGTCGGGCTTGTAATCGCAAGGAAAAGGATCGGCTGGTCTGCCGGATTTACCTTACGATAGCTGGGCGGGTTCGGAAGGTCCGAAGGTAAGCGCCTCGCCGCCTGCGATATTGCGGCCTGAACATCCTGAGCGGCCGCATCGATATCACGGTCTAAAGTAAATTCAAGGGTAATCTGTGTGTTGCCCAGCGAGCTTACCGATGTCATAGAACTGATACCTGCTATCGTTGAAAATTGCTTTTCCAGCGGAGTCGCAACTGATGAGGCCATTGTCTCGGGGCTGGCTCCCGGCAATGAAGCGGAAACATTTAGCACTGGATAATCGACATTGGGCAAATCGTTGACGGGGAGATTCATCACTGCGGCAACACCGAAAATAACGATAGCCGACATGACAAGTGTAGTCATAACCGGCCGGTTTATAAATAAATCAGTAAATCCCATCGATGATGTGGCTCCTATTTCTGCTCTGTGTTTTTAATCTGGACCTGAACACCCGGCAGCAGGTTTATCTGACCATCAGTTACAACCGTTTCACCGGCTTCGAGTCCCTCAACTGCTGAGTCACCGTCTAATCGTCTTACGACTTTAACGTTCCTCATTTCCACAGTCGTATCCGCCTTAACAATAAAAACATGCTGACCGGTCTGGCTTGTCTGAACCGCCTGTGAAGGCACGACTATCACATTGGGCTCCTGAGCCAGTATTAAACTGACATTAACAAATTGCCCCGGCCATAAATTCGCGTCATTATTTTCAAATGTGGCCCGAAGGCGAACTGTTCCAGTATTGTTATCTATAGAATTATCAATGAAAGTCAAAACTCCATTTGACATCTCGCCGGATTGATTCATGCTCGTTGTGACCTCCAGAGGCCCTTGTGACATATATTTGCGTATTCGCTGAAGATATTCCTGAGGAACAGTAAAAGATACATAAATCGGCTTAATTTGATTTATAGTTATAATTGTTATGTCATTTTGCTTTACGAGATTGCCTTTATCAACCTCCAATGTCCCGGCAATACCATCAACAGGCGATTTTATATAACAGTATTCAAGCTGCAGTTTCGCAGATTCCACTGCAGCCTTTCCTGCTTCAATGCTTGCCTGATATGTATTTGCCAAAGTCACTGCCTGGTCATACTGCTCCTGTGACGCAAATCCCTTTTTAAGCAGTTCTTCCTGCCGCTTAAGTTCGGTTTGTGCCAGTTTCAACTGGACCTCGTCTTTATTAAGGTTTGCCTGCACTGCTTTGAGTACCGCCTCAAAAGGACGGGGGTCTATAGTCAAAATCACATCATTTTTTTTAACCATTGTGCCTTCTGTAAAATTAACATCGGTCAATATCCCCGTAACCTGCGATTTTACAGCGATAGTAGAATATGCCTCGACGGTCCCGAAGTTTTTGATTTCAATCGGGACAGTTCTTTGTTCAACTTTCGTAATTAGTACAACAGGAGGCTGTTTGCGGGGCTGAGCTTTCTTTGAACAGGAAAAAGTGGAAAGCAAAAGCGCCATTAAAACAAATCGGCATGTGTGCCTGCAAAGTATATCTAAACTATCTGTGTTATTATGCATAAAGTTCCTCAATACTCTTTTTTTACATCTGCATCAGTTATGAAGTTAATGGAGGGCAGCTGAACAGGTTCTGCGCCCGGGCTTGCTATCCCGCGGCGGGCAAGAAGCGACCCATCCATTCGATAAAGCTCGACATAGGCATTAAGTGTGCTTATAACCGCGTTTACCTCAGCAATCTGGCTTAATAAATAATCCCGCTCTGCCTGGGCGACAAACAAAGATGTTGATGTCCCCACCCGGAATTTTTCAATTTCAACATTAAGTTTTTCCTGCTGGAGTTTGCGGCTGACCTTTGTCGCTGAAACCTGCTGATGCGAGCGGATTAATTCCTGATGAGCGCTTCTTACATCAACTTCTATCAATTGAATTAAATTGTTTAAGGCCTCCTGATGCTGCTGCTTTGTAAAAGTCGCACGATAGTTCGCTGCCCTTGCCGCTCGATTAATCGGAGGATACTCAAATACTGCACCAATCATCGCATCATAATCATCCTCGTTAGTGATACGGCTGAAGCTTTTGCTGAATGAATCTGAAAAACCGGTTTTAC